>Ga0268247_10000194_pt1 | contig 21395 bp, 18 predicted proteins | sample AgamicOrMae_FD_200245 | JGI IMG/M metagenome (GOLD analysis project Ga0268247, IMG submission 200245) | Agave microbial communities from Guanajuato, Mexico - Or.Ma.e (v2) (version 2) | ecosystem: Host-associated > Plants > Phyllosphere > Phylloplane/Leaf | place: Guanajuato, Mexico | collected...
TTTGCTCCGGCCTGCTTTGCCACCGTCGCAGCCTGTAAGGTGGTAGAGTGACCGCGCCCGTTGGCTTTTTCAGCCAGCGCCTCTTCCAGCGTGGTTTCATGCACCATCACATCAACGTCCGCCGCCAGCTGTAGCGCGACGTCAGTGGGCGCAGTATCTCCAAAAATGGCCAGCGTTTTGCCTTTCACTGGCGGCCCAAGATACTCAGCGCCGTTAACGGTACGCCCGTCTTCCAGCGTAATCGTGTCGCCCTGCTTTAACTGCTGATACCAGGGTCCGCGCGGTACGCCCTCTGCTTTCAGGCGAGGCGCATCCAGAAAACCGGGTTTGTCATGCTGCTCAATGCTGCGATAGCCAAAGCAGGCAATGGTGTGATTCATCGGCCAGGCGGTCACGCGAAATTCGCCATCATCCAGTACCTCACCCGCGGCGATCTCAACGATCTCCAGCGGGTAATCGGTATACGAGCTGGACAGCGACAGTGCCGTTTCAACGAAGGCTTTCAGCCCTGCTGGACCGTAAACCGTCATTGGCGTGGTTAACCCCGCCATCGAGCGACTGGTAAGCAGGCCCGGCAACCCAAAAATATGGTCGCCATGAAGATGGGTGATAAAGATTTTATCGAGTTTGCCAGGCTTCAGGTCTGAGCGCATAAACTGGAGTTGTGTGCCCTCACCGCAGTCAAACAGCCAGGTGCCGCCGCTTTTGTCGCGGGTAAACGCGATGGCAGTGACATTGCGTTGCAGACTCGGCGCGCCCCCGCCGGTGCCAAGAAAAGTCAGGTACATGCTATGCTTCCCTGTAAATAATGAAACGATAAGGCCTGTTACAATCATAGGCGCAATTTTTGCGACGCCGTACCCTGCGGCGTTACACTCTCTATCACTTTCCCAGTAACCGGATGAGACTTCCATGACCCGACATTATGACTATCTCGCCATCGGCGGCGGCAGCGGCGGTATCGCTTCAATTAACCGTGCAGCAAGCTATGGCCAGACGTGCGCCCTGATTGAAGCCAAAGCGCTGGGCGGAACCTGTGTCAACGTCGGCTGCGTGCCGAAAAAAGTAATGTGGCACGCCGCACAAATTGCCGAGGCCATTCATCTTTACGGGCCGGATTATGGTTTTGATACCACCGTTAATCGCTTTGACTGGGGCACGCTGGTGAAAAACCGTAGCGCCTATATCGATCGTATTCACCAATCATACGACAATGTTCTGGGGAAAAATAAGGTCGATGTAATCCACGGTTTTGCCCGTTTTATTGATGCCCATACCGTTGAGGTGAATGGCGAAACGATCACCGCCGATCATATTTTGATTGCTACGGGCGGACGCCCGAGTCATCCCGACATTCCCGGCGCGGAATACGGAATTGATTCTGACGGCTTCTTTGAGCTGGATGCCCTGCCAAAACGAACCGCCGTGGTCGGCGCGGGCTATATCGCCGTTGAGCTGGCGGGCGTGGTAAACGCATTAGGTTCAGAAACCCATCTGTTTGTTCGCAAACATGCGCCACTACGCAATTTTGATCCGCTAATTACGGATACGCTGGTTGAGGTGATGAACGCGGAAGGCCCAACGCTGCATACGCAGGCGACGCCAAAAGCGGTAGTAAAAAATGCCGATGGCAGCCTGACGCTGCAGCTGGAAGACGGCAGTGAATACACGGTTGATTGCCTGGTCTGGGCGATTGGACGCGTTCCTGAAACCGACGGCCTGAATATTCAGGCAGCGGGTGTGGCGCTGGACGAGAAAGGCTACATCAAGGTCGATAAATTCCAGAACACCAACGTGCCTGGCGTTTATGCCGTCGGCGATAACACCGGTGCCGTCGAACTGACGCCGGTCGCCGTCGCGGCGGGCCGTCGCCTGTCAGAGCGTTTGTTCAATAACAAACCGGATGAGCATCTGGACTACAGCAATATCCCGACTGTGGTGTTCAGCCATCCCCCCATCGGCACGGTGGGCCTGACAGAGCCGCAGGCGCGCGAACAGTACGGTGATGACCAAGTGAAAGTCTACAAGTCCGCCTTTACCGCGATGTACACCGCCGTCACGCAGCATCGCCAGCCGTGCCGCATGAAACTCGTCTGCGTCGGTCCGGAGGAAAAAATCGTCGGCATTCATGGCATTGGCAGTGGTATGGACGAAATGCTGCAGGGCTTTGCGGTTGCGTTAAAAATGGGCGCGACCAAAAAAGACTTTGATAATACCGTGGCGATTCACCCGACGGCGGCGGAAGAGTTTGTCACCATGCGCTAACCCGTTCCTCTCTGCTGCCGACAGACAGCAGAGAGACCACCGCTCGCTGGCCTTCGCGCCAGTGAGCGATTTATCAGTTGAAATAGGTCTCCCGCAGCGGCGTCAACGCCGCACCGAGTGCCGAGCTGTCGCCCTCAATAGTGCTCAGCAGAATATCCGGATACTCCGCCGAAATATTCCAGCGTTTGCCCGAACTGACCCGGGGCATGGCTAAAAACATTTCGCCCAGCTTACGGGGCAATTCGCCGCCTAAAATAATGGCACCGGGATCGATAACGGCATTCAGGGCATCCATGGCCCGATGTAAATTGGGCGTGACTTCGTTGACCCATTGCCGGGCAATGGGCCAGTCCGGATCGAATTTATTATTCAGATCGCGAATGTTGTGAATTTCAATACCGCCGTTGCGCAGTCGATCAATTAAGATCCCCAGCGCAGGACGCAGTTTGCCCTCTTCCGGCGAAAAAATCCGGCTGATCTCGCCCGCATTGCCAAAAGCGCCCTGAAACGGTTTGCTGTTAATGACAATGCCGCCACCAAAGCCGTAATTAAAAGAGAGGTAGCCGAAGGTCTCGTAGTGCAGGCCCGCGCCCAAAAAAGCTTCTGCATGCGCGGCCGTCGTGGCGTTATTTTCAATCCAGACGGGCCGGTCAAACAGCGTCATAATTTCACGGCGCAGATCAATGCCCATCCAGTTTTTCAGCGGTTCTGGCGGATTAAAATATTTCCGGGCGTCATACAGAAAGCCCGCCATGCTGTATCCGACGCCACACACTTTTTCTGACGAAATACCAATATGTTTTAAGGTATCCAGATAATGGCGTTTGAGATCCAGCAGCGTTCGGGCAGGATTGCCGGGCAGCGTGTCCAGCACGCAGTATTCGATAATATCGCCGCGGAAATTAATCAGGCTTGCCGCCACGCTGTCAGAGTTAATGGAAATACCGTAACTGTAACGTGCGTCCGGATTCAGGGATAACGACGGGCTGGGCTTACCCCTTCCCTGTGAGGGCGATTCCCCCAGGCTGAGAAAACCGTTTTCGGTCAGTGTATCAACAATACGGTGAACCGATGACTGATTCAGAATCGTTTGTGAAACCAGCGAGGAGCGGGAAATGCCGTGATTGCGGCGAACAAGCTCAAGAATAAGTTTTTCACTGCGATTAAGTTCGACTTCATCACGACCTGAATATCCATGAACCACCACGTTATCCTCACCGTTTTAATGACAGGTTCTGTTACACCCTAGCACGCTTTTATGCATTCCGAATAGTCATGCGCCTGACCTTTACGTGCTGTGTGAACATGCTGATTCAGGACGATATTCCTAAAAAAAATCGCATCACCAAATCATCATAATACTGACACAAAACAGGCCGACACTCTAATTTCATGCGTAAAGCATTATATTAAATCAGCGTTTCCCGTTGCTGAGTCATTGTGCAGCACAAGGTAAACGAACGAGCTCAGGACCTTTCACAAAATGAACGGATTAAGAATGGATACGTGCGTAAAGGTGATTGAACGTATTGCTCAAGAGGCATCACAGCTGGCGCTGGATTATTTCAGGCAGCTCAGTGAATTAGAAATCTGCGAAAAAAGGCCCCAGGATGTGTTCAGTGAAGCAGATCAGGAGGTTGAGAAGCTGATTCGTCAACGTCTGGCGCAATATTTCCCCAATGAACGCGTCATTGGCGAAGAGCAAGGCGGCGAACTCAGTGACCGTTACTGGTCGGTCGATCCGATTGATGGCACCAGTAACTTTCTCCGTGGCTCGTCGTTATGGGGCATTTCTGTCGGTTATGTCATCGACGGCGAACCGGTCATCGGGGTGATTGTTCATCCGGTGTTAAACATCATGCTGAGCGGGGGCAAGGAGGCCGGCATTTATTTTAACGGCCAGCCTTTTACGCGACCCGAAATCGCCCAGGGACTCAAAACCGTTGCCATTGGCGACAGTCCTTCATGGGACTTCACCCACCAGCTCTGCATTGAAAAAGCGTACCGGGATACTGGCTGGAATGTGGTGCGCTACCGCTGTGCCACCATCGGTTTAAGCTTTAGTGTGCTGGGCTATGTCGATGGCTATCAGGAGTGCTTCAGCAGTATGTGGGATGTTTCCGCGGGCTATGCCCTATGCAAAGCCGCAGGGCTTGATGCTCATCTGGCCGGGAACCAGGAAAAAAGTTCAACACATGTGAGTGTTGGCACCGCGGCACTCAATCGCCTTTCCGCCCAGTTTATTCCGCATCCCCGCTTTACCCCCGCCTGAATATCCGTCAGTCCGCGCTCTCTTCCTGCCGTCTTTTCAGGACAGCGTTTCGGCGCTGTCCTCCCCGCTTTTTTCTTCATATGACCGACAAACGTTCTGCCTTCAATATTATTCACTATGCATTATAATAGTTAGCAGAGTAAATGTACGAAATCAAAGCAACTCATTATTATCATGTTAAATATGGGTTTTATAAAATTAATAAATTCTTAACCTGCCTGAAATTGCCTAATTTCGCCGCATCAAATTATTATGCGCATCGCATTAATTAAGATGCACACATTTCTTTAATGACGGGGCAGCCATACGTGAATACGCTTGAAATCAATAATGCCATGCTCAGATTCGACGACTTTGTCGCGCTGGACGGCATTTCACTGAAGGCCGAAAAAGGACAGTTCGTTTCCCTGCTGGGTCCGTCTGGATGTGGCAAAACCACGCTGCTCAAAGTGATTGCGGGCTTTTACAGCCTGGACAGCGGGGAAGTCCTGATTCACCAGCAGGACATGCATCAGGTTAAACCTGAGCACCGCGATACGGCCATGTGCTTTCAGTCCTATGCGCTGTTCCCTCACCTGTCTGTGGCCGAAAACATTGGGTTTGGGCTGAAGCAGAGGAAAATGGCCAAAGCGGAGAGACAGGATCGCGTCACGCAAACCGCCGCTCAGGTCTCGTTAAACGCCCACTTACCGAAGCTGCCTGCGCAGTTATCGGGCGGTCAGCAGCAGCGTGTCGCGCTGGCCAGAGCGCTGGCTGTGCGGCCCGAAATCGTGTTGTTCGACGAACCGCTGTCGAATCTCGACGCCACATTACGCGACAGAGTCCGCCTCGAAATCCGCCAGCTGCAGCGTTCACACGGGTTTACCGCTATCTATGTGACCCATGACCGTGCAGAAGCCCTGTCCATGTCTGACGTCGTCGTGGTTATGAACGCCGGACGCATTGAGCAAACCGGCACCCCTGAAGATATTTATTACTCGCCGGTTAACCGGTTTGTTGCAGGCTTTGTTGGCTAGGCGAATGTGATGAAAGCGCATGTCATCGACGGTGACAGTCACACCGGAATGTATCGTGTTTCCTGCGTGCTGGGTGAAATGAACATTCACAGTCCTGTTCCGCCCCTTTCCGACAAGGTATACACCTTCTGGCGTCCGGAAGATGCTCTGCTGAGCGAACAGGAAACCGGTATGAATACCCGTGCTTTCGAAATAGGTGCCGTGAGCTTTCTGGGCAACCTGTCCGAGCTACAGGTTCACCCAAAGGACCATGAAGAGCCGGAATACCAGTGGCATATTCAGTTAGTCGGTAAAAATCATATTCGGGAAGGAGATAGCGTTAATTTTTCCATCGCGCCTGACAGGATTCGCTTTTTGCAGGAAAGCTGGTCATGAAAGTGCACAACCGAAACATAGTCGCCTGGTTACTGGTGCTGCCTGCGGTCGCTCCCGTCGTGCTCACCCTGATTCTGATCGTCGTTATGGCCATCGCGCAATCTGTCGGACTGTTCAACTTTGGCGCGCCTGCGCATTTTACGCTGCAGTACTGGGAAACCATCCTGAACGACAGTCAGCTGTGGCGCGCCACCGGCTATTCCCTGAAAATTGGCGTGGTCAGTGCCGTCCTGTCTGTGGCGCTGGCCCTGCCGCTGGCGCTGTGGCTGAGAAAGCCCTTTCCCGGCTCTGTGCTGATGAGCGGCTTACTGAAAGCCCCGTTGATGGTACACGGGCTGGTCGCCGCCCTGCTGTTCATCAATCTGATTTCCTGGCAGGGCTTTATTAACCTCGGCCTGCTCAAACTGAGCATTATCTCGCAACCCATCCGTATGCAGAATGATCGCTGGGGCATTGGTGTCATTATCCTGCAGGTCTGGAAACAGCTTCCCTATGCCCTGTTGATCATCACCGGCAGCCTGCGCGCTATCGGGGACGAAATCGTTGATGCGGCCCGCGATCTGGGCGCAGGCAAAACCGCCCGCCTTTTACAGATCATTCTGCCCTTATCCATCAAAGCCGTTCAGGTCTCGCTGATCCTGATCTTCATTGGCGCATTGGGCGACTTTTCATTCCAGGTCGTGGCTGGCCCCACCAGCGTTTTCTCCCTGTCGCAATACATGCTGCGCTTTCCGGAAATCAGCGCCCAGGGCTGGAACCTTGCGGCCGTGGTGGCGGTGATATTAATGCTGGCGGCGTTTGTCGGTGCGGTGGTGCTGGCCGGTGTGGCGAAGTGGCTGCAAAAAGTGGGAGAACATAAATGATGAGAGCCAGAAAAAGCATGTCGCCCCTGCGTATCATGATGATGATCCTGATTACCGCACTGTTCATGTTGTGGCTGGTGATCCCCTTTATTCTGACCGTGCTGTGGTCCCTGGTGGATAAAACACATCCCTGGGCCTGGCCGGATGCCCTGCCGCCCGTGCTTTCCCTGGGCCGCTGGGTCGAAGTCTGGACGACCACGGCCCTGCCGCAGGCGCTGAAGAACAGCTATTTACTGGCGGCAACCGTCTCTGTGCTCACGTTGCTACTGGCCCTGCCAGCGGCCTGGGCGTTTGGCCGGATGTCGTTTACGGGTAAATCCCTGCTACAGAATGCGGTTTTGCTTCCGCTCATCGTGCCCGGCTTTGTGATTGCGCTGTTTTTTTCCATGCTGTTGAACGTGGTGGGCATCCACAGTCGGTTTGTCGGCATTTTACTGGGACATACCATCATCTTAATGCCCTATGCCGTGAGGATTCTGACCCTTTCCTTTTCTCAAATACGTCAGGACACCCTGGATGCCGCCCGCGATATGGGCGCGTCTGTAGTAAATCGTTTTTTAGTTGCCTGCCTGCCAACTATCAGACCCGGCATATTTGCGGCCTTAATTATTGTCTTTACGTTATCCATCGAAGAGTTCGCCATTAGCTTTATTGTCGGCTCGCCGGATTTTATTACCGTACCGACCATTCTTTATTCTTATCTGGGTTACAACTTTATCAGACCTAATGCCGCTGTTATTTCTTTAATGCTGGTCGTGCCGAATGTCATTTTAATGCTGATAGCTGAAAAATTACTGACAAAGAATCCCGTCGCCGCTTTTGCTGGAAAAGGCTGACGGTTATTAACTCGCTTAACTGGGGAAAATCATGTTCAGACGATCTGCCACCTTATTATTACTTGCGTGGGCTTTTTGTACTCAGGCTCAGGATATTACACAAATGGACTGGCAACATATTGTTGACGAGGCTAAAAAAGAAGGGAAATTAACCTGGTACCAATGGTATTACCAGGATCGTCTTAAAGAACAGGTCAGCCTGTTTGAAAAACAGTACGGTATTGCTGTTACGATCTCTGAAGGTCCGCTGCAAGGCAATATTAATAAACTCATGGCTGACCGGGGACGGGAAACAGGCGATATTGATGTGTTTTCGATTGGCGGAGGCGCATTCGGTACGGTATCGCCTCAGCAAACGTTTTTTGGCCCGATTAATACACTGCTGCCGGAAGGCAAAACCCTGAACTACACCATTGAGGGTACGGACAGTAAAGGTTATGGCGTGGCATTTTGGGGCAATCAGACGGGCCTGGCCTACGATTCGCGCCGCATGAAAGAAAGCGAGTTGCCCCGTACCCTGCCGCAGCTCACCACCTTCCTGCAGACTCATCCTCAGGAGTTTGGCTTTAACGTGGAAAACGGCGGTTCCGGTCCGGCGTTTATTGAATCTGTCACGCGTACGCTGGTGCCTGGCTTTGATTTCACTAAAGGCGATGCGGATGTAAAAAGCCTGACGGCCTTACAACCGGCCTGGAACTGGTTCAAACAACTGCGTCCTGATTACATCATTACCGCCTCTAACGCCGACAGCGTAACGCGACTGGTGAGCGGTGAGTTTCTGCTGGTTCCCGCCTGGGAAGACTATCTGGTGGGCTTAGAAAACCACGGCGAAGTCCCCAAAACCATCCGACTCTACATCCCCGATTTTGGCATGCCCGGCGGCGGAAATATGGTGGCGATTCCCAAGAATGCGCCGCACAAAGCGGCAGCATTACTGTTTATCCACTGGCTGACGCTGCCCACGACACAAAGGCTGTTTCAACAGGTTTATGGCATTACGCCACAAAATAAAGAAGTGAATCGCGATGCTGGTCTGATCAACAGCAAAGAACGTGTTCATGGCACCCAGTTCATGCCTAAACCGCTGGGCGACGAAGTCAGAACCGAATTTTCTAACCAGGTCTTACTTAAGTAAGCCTGTGCTAACCCGACAACAGAAGGTAACGCTGAGCATGCCGACAAAAAAACACCCTGTACGCTTAGTGAATTCCCGCCTGATTGCACATCGTGGTGCGCCTCTGCTGGCACCAGAAAACACACTGCCTTCTTTTCAGGCGGCCGTTGAGCATGGCGCGACGTGGATAGAGGTGGATGTCAAACTGACCAAAGACAGGCACCCGGTCATCATTCACGATGATGCGGTGGATCGGACAACAAATGGCACCGGCTATGTCGCCAATTTAACCCTGGACCAAATCCGGTCGCTGGATGCGGGCGTCTGTTATGGCCACCTGTTCAAAGGCGTTAAAGTCCCTACACTGGCTGAAACCATGGGATTTGTGCTGGATAAAGGTATTGGCCTTCAGTTGGAGATCAAACCAACGTCTGGTCAGGAAATTGAAACCGCGGAAATTGCCATTACGCAGCTGAAATCGCTGTGGCCTGCGGATGAAAAGAAGCTCTTTATCAGCAGCTTTTCTGAGCTCTCGCTGAAGGTTGCGGAAAGGATCATGCCTGACGTCCCGCGTGGACTGGCCGTGTGCGTTCCTCCCAGCGATCCTGTGGCATTACTGGCCAGAACCGGCTGTCAGATCCTGCACTTCCTGGCGGACTTTGCGACGGATGACGACCTGAAACGCCTGGCCGATTCCGGTATTGAATTTGCGATTGCCACAATTAATGACCCTGCTGTCGCCCGTAAATATTTACACAGTGGCGCGCAAACGATATTGAGCGATATACCTGATTTAGCCATTTAATAATAAATACATTATCAAGGCGTTATGCGCCCTGATAATCAACACCAGGTAAAACCATAAAAATACGGCCACATGATGTAGCCACGTAACGCTTTTAATTATTTCGTCATAACGAAACTGACATTTTTGAACAATGCCGCCTTGTGCGGAAATAAACCTCATGCTTCACCAACATTAAAGGGTAGATGATATGCAACGTAAAATAAAAATATGCGCGCCGCATGCACTGTGTTTGCTGATCTCATTTTCTGCATGCTCCGCTGAAATTTATAATAAAAACGGTAATAAACTTGATCTGTACGGTAAAGTCGATGCGCGTCATGTCTTTTCGGACAATACCGCCGAAGATGGTGATAACTCTTATGCGCGCCTGGGTTTTAAAGGTGAAACCCAAATTAACGATCAGCTGACAGGCTATGGTCAATGGGAATATAACTTCCAGCTGAACCACAGTGAAGGCGGCACTGACGCACAAACCGGGAATGCGACGCGTCTGGGTTTTGCAGGTCTGAAACTGGCTGACTTTGGCTCATTCGATTACGGCCGCAGCTTTGGCGTGCTGTATACCGCATCGGCTTACACCGATATGGCACCGATTTACGGTTCCGGCACCATGACCACCAACGACAACTTCCTGTCAAAACGCTCAACCGGCCTGGCCACCTGGCACTCGCCAGACTGGAACGGCCTGAAGGTCATTCTTCAGTATCAGGGGAAAAACGACCGCTCAACCGCTAAGCTGGCAAACGGCGACGGCTACGGTGCCGGTCTGACCTACAGCATTACCGATGGTTTGAGCATTGCTGCGGCCGGTATGAAAGCCAATCGTACGCTGACACAGCAAGCGGACGGTCAGGGTGACGATGCGACGGCATGGGTGACCTCGGCCAAATACGATGCGAACCAAATCTACCTTGCCGCGATGTACGGTGAGGCCAACGATGTGACCCCGTACGGCCAGCTGTCGCAGATTGCTGACAAGACGCATAACTTCGAAGCCATTGCGCAATATCAGTTCCTCAATGGCTTACGCCCTTCCATTGGTTTTGTCACGCAGCGTGGGGAAAACCTGCAAGGCGCAGGCAACTTTGCCGGTGGAAGCCAGACCATGCAGAAGTATATTGCGGTGGGCACCTATTACTACTTCAACAAGAACATGCTGACCTATGTGGATTACCGCATTAACCTGTTGAAAGATAATGACTTCACTCGTGCTACTGGTATCACTACGAAAGACAGCATCGGGATGGGCCTGACCTATCAGTTTTAATCGCAGTGACCGTGCTTTATCACATGCTTTGCCCTGTGTCGCTTCAATCCTGAGAATCGCTGTTTTAGCGAGGCCGGCAACTGCCGGCTTTTTTTATGACCGGCGTCGCCAGGATAACTAAAGGACAGTGGCAGACCGATGCGTCAACGGTGAGGGGTTCTGATCAAGGTTTTCCAGCCATTTCACATAGGCCTGATCCCACAGCGCAGCCGGCGTGCCCGCTTTACCCAGGCCAAAACCATGCCCGCCGCTGGAAAGCTGAATCAACTGAACCGGCACGCGATTGCGGCGACAGGTATCGCGCATTAACTGCGTGTTAAAGGGTTTCGAAGTGTGGTCGTCACCGGCCTGAGCCAGGAAGGTGGGCGGATAAGCGTGCGTGACATAATTTTGCACAGACCAACTGGCTTCTTCCTGTGGGCTGGCATCATTACCGACCATCATCAGATGTGTATTGGTATGTTGATAAGGGGCTTCCAGGGTAATGACCGGATAAATCAGCCCGACACTGTCCGCTTTGGGGATTTCCTGATCCACTCTGTCAATGGGGGGATAGGACTGAAAGTCCGGACGCGCCGCCGCCATCCCCAGCAAATGCCCACCGGCCGAAAATCCTAATACATGCACTTTTCGTTCGAATGAGCGAAGCAGACGCAGCGCGCGCTGGGCATCCTGTAAAGGCGCCAGATTTCCGGCCTGCCACTTTTCACGCGGCAAACGGTAGCTGAGAACATAGGCGGTATAGCCGTTGGCATTTAACCAGTGTGCAACGGGCCAGGCTTCACGTCCCATACCGATCCAGCGGTAGCCGCCGCCTGCCGCGATGAGCACCGCTTCACCGTTGGGGTTTTCAGGTCTGAAACGCTGAATCGCCGGGCTGACGATATTCGACCAGGAGCCCCATGCATCAACACGTAATTTTCCGCCAGGGCCGCCACCGCCGGGCGGTTCGTCCGGCCAGAGGGGAATAATATCATCGCGGGCAAACAGTTTGCTGGTAGCCAGTGAAAGCGCAAGCGCTCCTGTGCCGAAAATAAAGCGTCGACGCGTAATCATGATGCCTGTTAAATCTATGCCAGAAAGGTCAGACGGCCCTGTCGGTCCGCTGCGTTTTTATTATGTATCGCACGTTTGGTGAAGACGCTGGCGATTATGTACGCAATCGGGCATGAAAATCCATTAAAAAACGCGCCATTTTAGCGCGTTTATTGACGATTTAACTGCGGTTAATCTTCCTGCTGGAACTGCGTCATCACCGTTTGCTCACACTGCTGCGTATTTTTACGCAGTTTAGCGCGCTCTTCGTCACCCAGCTGCAGCCATGCGCTGGCGACTTCATTCGCCAGTTCCTCGTCAAATTCAGGTTTATTGAAGGCGGAAGAGGACTGCGATCCTGCGACGCTGGATTTCATTTTTTCGACATACTGATCGGCTGTCGATACGCTTTTTTCACTGCTCACGATGTGACACAGCTGGCTGGCGTAAGCACTTTGTTCCGTGTCGTCTGCCGCCAGCGCACTGCCAGAGGCCAGTACGCTCAGCAACAGTATCTGAGATATCTTCATCGTCTTCTCCTGTTATCAGTTAACCCACTTTCATGACTGGCGCTGCTTTGCATCCAGTCGGGCCTGGCGCCAGTTTAGCAGCGGCGTTACCGACACGCCGTGCACCACGATGCTGCATACCACCAGCGTCAGCGCCATATCAACCATCATCGTTGCCTGCGAGCCGCCCATACCATGGACCCAGGCAAACGCAATATAATTAAGACTACCTATACCGCGAATCCCCAGCCAGCCGATGAGCAAACGGTGAGGAAGCGATACGCCGCAGCGCAGCGTGACCAGCCATACGGCGAGTGGCCGGACGACCACAAACAGCAACAGGCCGAGCATCACGCCCTGCATGTTCCAGTGATGGGCCAGCGTCACGCCGAGGACCACCATCATTGTGGCCGCCAGTAAACGCTCAATAGTATCGCCAAAAGACAGCGCGTCGCCTACCACTAAACCGACCGATTTCACCATACCGCTACCGTGTTGCTGTAAACGCTGGTTGGGATTGACCAGTGCTTCCGCAGGCAGCACCCGATCGTCATCCGGCATATCATCAGGCTGATAACGTTTGAACACACCCAGTTCAGCCCGACGTAATCCCAGGCCTGCCGCAAAGGTAGCCAGAAAGCCCGACGCGCCCAGCGATTCAGCAAGGGCATAGCTCAACGCAATGAGCGCCAGCGCCAGAAAGTCATTGGGTGCGACATCACCATGCGCATGACGAAGCCGTGCGGCCAGCAGGCCGACTAACCGCCCCAGACCAAACCCCAGCAGAATGCCGCCGCCAATGGCCCACACCACATCAATGACTGCCCAGCGTGCCAGCATGCCCGTGCCCAGACTTTCACCGTTAAACAGCAACAGGGCCAGAATGAGTAACGGCAGCGCCGAACCATCATTCATGCCCGCCTCACTGGATATCGCAACGCGCAGGGCATCATCGTCCTGCGCATCGCTGACGGAAATCAGGCTGGCCAGCACAGGATCGGTGGGCGCAACAATGGCACCAAAGGCCAGCGCAATCGGCCACGACAGCCCCACCAGCCAGTGAGACAGCAGCATCATTGCGGCGACCGTCAACAACATGGCCGGAAACGCCAGCAGGCTGCCCGCGCGCCATTGCCTGGCTTTCAGCGGCAGACGCAGCTTGAGCCCGGTGATGAACAGCGACGCGGCCATCGTTATCTCGGTAATATGCGCGACCAGTTCAGCATGGCGGAGGATATCGATTTCAATCACATCAAATCCCCACGGCCCACAGGCGATCCCGGTTAATAAAAAAAGACCAAAAGAGGTCACGGGGCCGCGGTGGATCCACCCTGATGCCAGCGACATTAATAACAGCAGACAGCCCGTCGCAGCTGTCCAGGCAATGAAGTTCATAACGCACCGTTTTAATTGAGTTTATGACTAAGCCTGGCACATTTGCTGGCGGGCGGAAGAATCAGTCCCTGAGGTGACGACTGGCGAGGCGGATCAACAGGCTGACAGCGGCGGCAACGGTGGATAACACGACAACGCCATTCCAGCCCCAGTGCGCCAACGCCAGGCTACCCAGTGCCGCCCCGCTGGCCATACCGATAAACACCACGGTAAACAGCAGGGCATTTAGCCGGCTACGCGCCTCGGGAACCAGACCGTAAATCAATGTCTGATGGGCCACCAGGGTCGCCTGCACGCCTAAGTCAAAACCTATTGTGCTGATAATAATGACGGCCAGTTGAGCTGACAGCGGCAGGAAAGGCAGTAAAAACATCAGCGCGAAAGAGAGCGTCACCAGACCGGCACCAAACTGGGTGACGCGCGCCGGGCCAATACGATCCGCCACGTTCCCGGCCAGCGGCGCCGCCAGCGCGCCTGCCGCCCCTGCCAGGCCAAAAGCACCGGCAATGGCACTGTCAAAATGGAAGCGGTCGCTAAGCATGATCGCCAGTGTTGACCAGAATGCACTAAAACTCACGGAGAGCAGTCCCTGTGCCAGCGCCGCACGCCGCACGCCGCACGCCGCAGGGTTTGATGCGCACGCCATAAGTGCACCAGTGACAACAGCAGGCGGGGATAGCTTACCGACGTACCCGGCGTAAAGCGTGGCAGTACGCGCCACAGCGTCAGGCTGATCAGCAACACGGCCACAGCCGCAATCATGTACATGGTGCGCCAGCCAAAATACTCCGCCACCACACCGCTAACGACACGGGATAATAAAATGCCGACCAGTAAACCCGTCATCACCGTGCCAACCGTTTTACCCCGGCTGGCCACCGGGGCGAGCGCGGCCGAAGCCGGAACAATGTCCTGTGCCACGGTCGCCGTCAGGCCGGTGATAAAACTGGCGATAAGCAGTGCGCTGATGCCGCCGGAAAAGCCACACAGCAGAAGCGCCATGACTAGCAGTAACCCTTTGATCAAAATAATGGATCGACGATCGTGGCGATCGCCGAGCGGGGCCAGCAGCAGGATCCCCAGCGCATAACCCGCCTGGGTTAACATGGGCACCATCCCAACGCTGCCGACGCTTATCTGGAACTGCTTGCTGATGATGTCGAGCATGGGCTGACTGTAGTAAATCGATGCCACGCTCAGACCCGCACCGGTTGCTAACGTAAAAACAAGGGGCGCAGGCAGGCGCTCAGTTGAATGCCGGTTCAGGTTATGTACCACTGTCATAGTGAAATCCTCGAAAAAAGCGTGTGGCAAGTAAAGCCTGTTTTTGGCATACACGGTAGACTGATAAAAAACAAAACGGTTATACGTGGGGCGCATGAGCAATTTCAGCAATAACGATCGTATCGCATTGATGCATACCTTTATTCGCATTGTCGAAAGCGGCAGTTTGTCTGCCGCCGCAGTGCAACTTGGCACAACGCAGCCCACTATCAGCCGTCGGTTGCAGGCGCTTGAGCACGGGCTCGGCGTGAAGCTGATACTGCGCACGACTCACGCGCTCAAGCTCACCGATGATGGCGAACGCTGTTATGCACAGGCACGGCAACTGCTCGCCACCTGGCATGCGCTGGAAGACGATTTAACCGGCGCAGGCAGCGATCCCGTCGGGACACTGCGGGTACGCGCGCCACATGCATTTGGTCAGGATCAACTGGTCGCCCCGCTGGTGGACTTTATGCGCCGCTATCCCCGTTTACGCATAGAGTGGATGCTGAACGACAGAACACCCGATTTTGTGGCCGAGAACGTTGACTGCGCCATTCAGGTCGGCGCGCCTACCGATCCTTCGGTCGTGGCGGTGCTGCTGGCCGAAGTGCCGCGCATTGTTGTCGCGGCCCCTGAACTGCTCCGGCAGCATGCACCGATCACCCGGGTCGAACAGCTGGGCGCGTTGCCCTGGCTCGCGTTAACCAGCTTCTACCGTAACGAAATCGCGTTACAGCATCAGGACAAAGGTGAACCGGTGAATCTGCCCATCGCCCCTGTTTTAAGCAGCGACAGCCTCTATGCGGTACGCAAAGCTGCGCTGGCGGGCCTGGGGGCCGCCATCGTCTCGTCTTGGGTGATACAAGAGGATTTAGCAGAGGGCAGGCTGGTCCAGCTCATGCCGGAATGGCAGGCTCCGGCGTTACCGGTATGGCTGACCTATCCCTGGGCGAGCTATTATCCTGCCCGGCTGACTGCGTTTTTTGCCATGATCAAGGCGGTGTTGCCTCATCTGGCGGGGGCACGGCCGGCGTCAGGCTGACGCCGGCATCTCGCGGGAGAAGCGACGTCAGTCGCCGGCGCGGATAACGCGTGCCGTCGGTTACACGTTTTTCTTCTCTGCCCGCGACATGCTGTCCAGCCAGCCCATCACAAAGGCCGACAAAACGAAGGTCAGATGGATGATCACGTACCACATCAGCTTATCGTTTTCGACATTGCGCGCGTCCATAAACACCCGCAGCAGGTGGATGGAGGAGATAGCCACAATCGACGCCGCCACTTTGTTTTTCAGCGAGCCGGAATCCATCTTACCCAGCCAGCTCAGCTTCTCTTTGCCCTCATCAATATCGAGTTTGGAGACAAAGTTTTCATAGCCAGACAGCATCACCATCACGAGCAGCCCGCCGACCAGCGTCATGTCCACCAGTGACAGCAACAGCAGGATCAGATCGTTTTCTGCAATGCTAAAAATGTTGGGCAACAGGTGAACAATTTCCTGGAAAAATTTGATGGTCAGTGCCAGTAATCCCAGCGAAAGTCCAATGTAAACGGGAGCCAACAGCCAGCGCGATGCATACATCAGGTTTTCGGTAAAACGTTCCATAATTTCCCAGTCATAAGCAGTAAAGTCGCGCATTATAACCGATCATCTGTGAAGTTATTTCAGCCCTTCAGGAGAAATTTCAGGCGCGGGCGGCAAGGGTAAAGAAAGGCGGAAACAGGCCCCGCCTTCCGGGCGATTTTCCGCCCAGATCTGACCGCCGTGACTCTCAATGATGGTTTTACAAATGGCCAGTCCTAGTCCGACGCCAGGCACGGCCGACTCTTTGTCGCCACGCGAAAACTTATCAAAAATACGGGTCATGTCCTGTTCCGCGATGCCCGGACCGCCATCCCAGACGGCAATTTCCAGGCGGGCATGATCACACCAGGCGCGGATCCCGCGCGGCGCGCAGTTACCGGCGTATTTGAGGCTGTTTTCGATCAGGTTGGTAAACACCCGCTCCAGCAAGGTGCTGTCTCCCTTAATCAGGACGATATCCGCAGGCAGATCGAGTTCGACCGCCTTTCCTTTCAGCGACGGTGCCATGCTACTGAGCGCCCCGCCGATCACCTCTTCGAGAGCCAGCCACTCTTCCCGTAAATTCAGACCGCCGGACTGAATACGCGCCATATCCAGCATATTGCTGACCAGACGAATCGTGCTCAGGGTCTGTTCGCGAATCTGGCTGGCCTGGGGCACATACTTTGAATTATCACTGGCCAGGTCGAGCATCAGCATTTCCGCCTGACCAAACAGCACGGTTAAGGGCGTGCGTAAATCGTGAGACAGCGCCGACAACAGGGCATTGCGTAACTGTTCACGCTCGGCGGCCAGCCGCGAAGCCGCTTCACTCTGCGACAGCGCCAGACGTTCCAGCGCGTTCGCAATCAGGACGGTGAAGGTTTCTAACAGCCGCTGCTGTTCGGGAATCATCAGCTGGCGCACGTTTTCTGGCTCGACGACCAGCAGCCCGCGACAGGATTCTCCTACCTTCAGCGGCAGAATCTGGTAGGGCACGGCCGGTAACGTGTCTGTGCCTGCGCCGGCTGGCTGGCCTTTGCTGTAGCTCCATTTGGCGATAGCCCAGTCCGGTTCATTTCCCGGCAGCGCGTTGCCCAAGGTTTGCAGCTCGCCCTGCTCATCCGGCAGCAGCAGCAGGGATCGGGCCTGCAATGTGGCGTCGAGCACGCGCTGACTGGTGGCCGCGATATCCTCGGGTGTCAGACCGCTGCCCAACGATTTAGCCATTTCATACAGTTGCCGGGTGCGCTGTTCGCGATAACGCGCGACGCGCGCCTGGTAGCGCACGCCCGCCGTCAGGTTACCCACGATCACGCCGACCGCCAGCATTACGCCAAAGGTCACCAGGTACTGTAAATCGGAGACGGCAATCGTGCCTTTCGGTGCCACAAAAAACAGATCAAAGGCAATGATGTTGATGACTGTGGCGATCACGGATGGCCATCGGCCATAACGCAGGGCCACGATCACCACCGCCAGCAGGTAGATCATCACGCAGTTGGCCGGATCAAAGCTGATCAGCACCGATTGTCCGGCGGCGGTGACCAGAATACACAGCACCAGCGCCATCATGACGCCGCGCAACTGCATGCGCCATTTGTCGCTGTTAACCCGTTCGCTGGCTAAGGGATGCGGCGCATCCTGCATGGGCTCATTGAGTGCCACTACCAGCAAATCCAGATCCGGGCCCAGTTGCCCCAGCCGCTCAGCAAAACTGTCGCGTCGCCAGCGTCGCACGGGACGCCGTCCGGTCACAATCTTGCCCAGATCGTGTTCCCGCGCGTAGCGCAGCACCGCCTGAGCGTCGTCGGGATCGGAGAGCGTTGCCGTTTCCGCGCCCATCTCCTGCGCCAGTTTGAGCGTCCGCAAAATGGCGCGGCGACGGGCCTCCGGTAAGCGGTTGAGGCGCGGCGTTTCAACATAGACAGCATGCCATTCGCTGCCGAGCCGGGCGGCCAGCCGTGCCGCCGTACGAACCAGTTTCTCGCTGCCCGTATCGTCTCCGATACAGAGCAAAATCGCGTCGCGCGTGTGCCAGACCTTGTCCCGTCCCTGGCTGTCGCGCCAGGCGCGCATCTGGTCGTCTACCCGATCGGCCGTGCGGCGCAGTGCCAGCTCACGAAGCGCAAACAGGTTGCCTTTGCGGAAGAAATTTTCGATGGCCCGCTCGGCGCGATCGCCAATGTAGACCTTGCCCTCTTTCAGGCGTTGCCGGAGATCATCAGGCGGCAGATCCACCAGCACCACTTCATCGGCGCTGTCAAAAAACGGGTCTGGTACGGTTTCACGCACCTGAATGCCGGTAACGCCGCCGACCACATCATTCAGGCTTTCCAGGTGCTGAACGTTCACTGTGGTCAGCACATCGATGCCCGCATCCAGCAGTTCTTCAATATCCTGCCAGCGTTTGGGATGTCGCGAGCCTTTCACGTTGGTATGAGCCAGTTCATCCATCAGGATGACCGCCGGATGACGTGCCAGCGCGGCATCCAGATCGAATTCAGCATGGCGGGATCGGCCGGTAGCGCGACGCGGCAGCACCACCAGTCCGTTAAGAAGCTGGGCCGTTTCCGGCCGCTCGTGGGTTTCCACCACGCCGACCAACACGTCGAGTCCCTGGGCACGGAGCCGCTGCGCCTCCTGCAGCATGGCGTAGGTTTTCCCTACCCCCGCACAGGCACCAAAATAGATCTTGAGCTTACCGCGATGGCTGTCACTGTTGGCCTGTAACAGCGCATCCGGATCGGGGCGCAGCGGTTCGTGATTCATAGCGTCCTTTTACTTATTTAAGATCGTTCAGCGCCAGATTGAGTTGCAGCACATTCACCGTGGGTTCGCCGATAAATGGAAGCAGCGGACGTTGGGTCAGGCTGTCCACCAGCGCATCCACTTTCGCCAGCGGCAACTGACGGGCCGCCGCCACGCGCGGTGCCTGCCACAGCGCTGCCTGTGGCGAAATCTCTGGATCAAGCCCACTGGCTGAACTGGTCACCAGATCTACCGGCACCGGCCCATTGGCCTGCGGATTGGCTGCACGTAACGCGGCAACGCGTTCAACCACCGCTTTGTCGAGTGCCGGATTACTCGCGGCCAGGTTACTGCCACTGGATGCCAGGGGATTATACGGTTTGTCGCCGGTGGCAGAAGGACGGCCCCAAAACTCGCCAGGCTGGCTAAAAGCCTGCCCAATCAGTGCAGAGCCCCGTTCTTCACCTTCTACCTTTAACAGCGATCCGTTAGCCTGCCAGGGAAACAGCCACTGCGCCAACCCGGTCGTGAGCAAAGGATAAACTACGCCACATACAACCGTTAGCAGCAGCAGAAAAATTGCCGGACGTAACTGACTCATTTTATTCTCCTCAGGCCATACCAAACAGCACAAGCAACATATCGATCGCTTTGATACCGATAAACGGCACCAGCAGTCCACCTAATCCATAAATCAGCAAATTACGGCGCAGCAGTGATGCGGCGCTTAATGGCCGGTAGCTCACGCCTTTTAAGGCCAGCGGAATCAGGAAGACGATTACCAAGGCATTAAAAATCACTGCCGACAGAATCGCGGAGGACGGTGAGTGCAGCTCCATCACGTTGAGCATATTGAGCTGAGGATACGTAGCCGCAAACGCCGCCGGAATAATGGCGAAGTATTTGGCTACGTCGTTGGCGATACTGAACGTGGTTAACGATCCGCGCGTCATCAACATCTGTTTACCGATATGGACCACTTCCAGCAGCTTGGTCGGGTTGGAATCCAGATCGACCATGTTGCCTGCCTCTTTTGCGGCCTGCGTCCCCGAGTTCATCGCGACCGCGACATCGGCCTGCGCCAGCGCAGGCGCATCGTTGGTGCCGTCACCGGTCATCGCCACCAGGCGGCCTTCGGCCTGATACTGACGGATCAGCGCCAGTTTGGCTTCGGGTGTCGCTTCCGACAAAAAGTCATCCACGCCCGCTTCGGCTGCAATCGCGGCGGCGGTCAGCGGGTTATCACCGGTAATCATCACGGTTTTAATGCCCATTTTGCGCAGTTCGGCAAAGCGCTCTTTGATCCCGCCCTTGACGATATCTTTCAGCGCGACCACGCCCAGCACTTTCGGGCCTTCAGCGACCACCAGCGGGGTGCCGCCCGCACGGGCAACCTCTTCCACCCGGGCGTTTACTTCTGCCGGGAACGCACCGTGACTGGCTTCAATATGACGGCGCACCGCATCGACCGCCCCTTTACGAATCAGGCGGTTCTGCACGTTCACACCGCTCATGCGCGTCTGGGCTGAGAAGGGAATAAAACTGGCTCCAATGCTGCTCAGGTCCCGCTCACGCAGATTAAATTTTTGCTTCGCCAGGACCACGATACTGCGACCTTCCGGCGTTTCATCCGCCAGCGAGGCCAACTGGGCGGCATCGGCAAGCTGTTCTTCTGTGACGCCGGGGGCCGGTAAAAACTGGGTCGCCTGGCGGTTACCCAGTGTGATGGTGCCGGTTTTGTCCAGCATCAGCACGTCCACATCCCCGGCCGCTTCGACAGCACGACCACTGGTGGTAATCACGTTTGCCCCCAGCATTCGGCTCATCCCCGCAACGCCGATGGCGGAGAGTAAACCACCAATCGTGGTAGGGATCAGGCACACCAGTAACGCAACCAGCACGGTGATGGTCACCGGCGTACCGCCCCAAGCGGAGAACGGCCACAGCGTGACGGTAGCTAACAGAAACACAATCGTCAGGGCGATTTCATTGGGCGTTTTACGGCGCTGTGCGCCTTCCACCATCGCGATCATGCGATCCAGGAAGGTTTCGCCGG
>Ga0268247_10000195_pt1 | contig 21375 bp, 28 predicted proteins | sample AgamicOrMae_FD_200245 | JGI IMG/M metagenome (GOLD analysis project Ga0268247, IMG submission 200245) | Agave microbial communities from Guanajuato, Mexico - Or.Ma.e (v2) (version 2) | ecosystem: Host-associated > Plants > Phyllosphere > Phylloplane/Leaf | place: Guanajuato, Mexico | collected...
TGGCAAATGTTTCCTAGCAGCGCCGGTGGCTTATTTCTAATCTCAGTCTGTGGCCACCACTTTCGCCCAGACGCTTGGCCGGCAGCTGAGCGTGCGTCTGGGCCGAGTTCTGGCCAGACACAAGCTGAGACAGAGTGGCGGAAAGGAGAAGGAGAAGTTTGGATGGGATTTGCTCATTACGAGTGGATGAGTTGGGCACGGGCCGAGCTTGGCCGCTTCTTAGGTGCGCCCGATCGGCCACTGCGGCCCAGTGGTGCGTTGAGAGGCGCTCGCCTGGAGCTGAGGGCGAAAGGTAAACAGTTGGCATTGTTGGCGCTCAAGTTGGGAGACTTTCTGAGGGCTTTTTGAGTTCGGAGAGCAAGAGAGAGAGAGAGAGAGAGTGAGCGGACAGGAGAGAGTAACAATGATAATAATAATCATAAATCTGCTCACGCAACCCAAGTGGACGCCAAAGGCAGTCTGTGCTGTGTGCTGTGTGCTGTGTGCTGTTCGCTGCCGCACTGCTGCACTGCGACCAGTGAGCTTCCATCAGGCAAGGTTAGCGCGCGGCGCAGTTCGCGTGCACACTGCAAGCCGCACACACACAAACCAAAAGCAAAAGCAAAACAAGCCGCCCAGATGGACACATAAAGCCGAGTAGCCACTGGTCGTCCACTGGCTGGCCACTTTATTGGCCAAAGAGTGATACAAATTTCTCCCTCGCCCCATTCGGCCTATCTCCTGGCGGCCTGTTCGCTGGCCAGAGAACAAACGAGAGGCAGAGAAAAGTCCTGGGCCGCTGAGGAGCTGGCCGCGAGCAGAGCAGAGCCAAGCTGAGGGAGCCAACAACAACAACAAGCCAGAGAGTGTGTGCTCCTCCTGTTGGTTTAGACCAACAAGAGCAGCTTGGGCAGCGGATCGTGCAGAGTACAATTGGCCGGCAGCAGCGCGATGCTGTGGCGGCCGCGAGACTAGAGCCGGCGACCAGAGCTGGGCGACTGGAGCTGGCCGGAAAGGGGCGGCCAGAGGAAGGTGTAAGTTGGTTCGATGGCGGGCACTCTTGTTTGCCCAGAGCAGTAGGCCAGTGGGGCAATTTGGGCGGCCTGTTTCTGGCCTGGGCGAAGAGCGAGCGAGCTAGCTAGCTAGCCAGAAAGTGTGCTAGAGACAGGGGCTGGCTGGCAGAAGCGACGGTGCCAAGAGAGCGAGCTTGCGCGACACTTGCCAGCGAGCCGGAGATGCGTCTTGGCAGCGGCTCCTTAGGAGCAGTGGCAACAGGCTCAGACGGGCGCCCGCGAGGAGCTCAGGTGGAGAGAGAGTCTGAGAGCCTCTCTCTCTCTCTCGCTGCCTTGCTGATGGAGGCAATTTAAATTTACCATCCTGGCTGTCGGTGAGTGGTCTGAGCGAGCGGCTTGGGGAGGGCCCGGCGAGAGTGAGAGCGAGAGCGAGAGCGGCCAGAGAGTGGCGGCGGACGCACTTGGGCACCTTGGCTGGGCTAGTCTGGGCGACAAACAACAAAGAGGAGCCGCCGCTCTGGCCTGAGTGGAGCAGAGCGCGACTGCGGCCCAGAGTGTGCGACTGGGAGCGCAGCATTCAGTGTGGCCGCGAGTGCGCGCGCGCTCAGGCCTGCCGGGCGGCTCGCAGAGACTGAGTGCGCGCGACTGGTGCACGCGCGCAGCCAAGCCGAGCCTAAGGGACGACACTCGCTCGCTGCTCAACCTGTCCTGTCCTTCCGCAAGTTCAATAGCAGAAAAATAACAATTGCTTTTGACGTCTCTTGGCGGCGAGACAGTGACGCTCTTTCTCTCCCTGCTCACTCACAGCAGCCAGCCAGCCGCACACACACACAAACTCGGCCAGGAAACACGCAGCCAGCCTGCGCTCTTGCGGCCACACTGGCCCGCCGGCGGCTGGCACAAGGCGCCCGCCTTGGCGCTCGGGTCTTGCCAGCTCCAAGTGGCAAGCTCGCTCCACTCGGCCAGAGGAACGAGAGCCAGCCAGCCAGCCAGCGGCGCCGCCACAGCCAGTTAGCCGGGCCAGCGAGCAACAGGTCACAGGCAGCCACACACAAAGGGCCGACTCGCGAGCCCAGCACACAGAGTGTTACTTTCGTGGCTGATTTTGTGCCCTCGGTTTGCCGATTTTTCAATCTCAACTCCAACTTCTCTCTGCCAGTCTCTCGATTCCAATTTGCGATTTCCAATTTCCACTCCGGCGCTGGCTGTCTTTGCTCGGCCGGCCGCACCTTAGCCGCGGCCGTGCTCTACTGGCGTGCTGGCGCTCGTCCAGAGCTGCGCTGCAGACAGACCGAATCTCTGCGCTGCTTTGCGGAGGATTCGCCCGCTTTGCGTGCGCGCAGTGCACGCACTGCGAGCACTGAGCGCGCGCGCCCAATTTGTCCTTAGGAGCGGGCGCGCGATACTGCTGCGCACCGGTCTGTCTGCAGCCGCACGAGCCGCGCGCTCCAACCGGCCGCTCTCACTCCTCCGCCAGCCAGCCGATCCACAGCTCGTCTGCAGCTCCTTTTCAGCAACACACTCTCGCCAAGGCCGCAAAGTCTCGCCAGACTGCCTGGCTGCAAGCGCAGGACGCCTTCCTGCACTGGCAGACTGCTTGTCGTTGTTGTTGTTGTTGTTGTTGTTGTTGTTGTTGTTGTTGTTTTGATAAGAAAAATTTGCAAGCGCGACACAATTGGAGCTCCTAATTGTTGAGCGCCTGGCGCCGAGTGGTTGCCAGTTGGCGCGTGGTGCCAGCTCGGAGCACTTTCGGCTTGTGTGGATTGCCCTTTTCAGGGTTGCAAGAGTAAACAGAGAGCAGTGTCTGTGGGCCAAGAGTGCGGCCCACACACGGCGAGTAATCCCAAAAGTTGGCCCTCGACACTCCTCGGCAGCGCCCCCACTTGTTGCCCGCGCTCCTGCTCGCCCTTGTCTGCGGCTCTCTGACGGCGCTGTGGCACGCCATTGGACCTGAGCGGCCGGCCCTAAGGTGTGCGGCTGGTGGTGCGCTCTACCTGTGCCCACTGGATTGGCCCTTGGGGCGCGCCAGTGAGCAGCTCGAGTGGGGCCGCAAGAGAGAGAGAGAGAGAGTGTGTTGCTGAGAAAGAGCTGCAGACGAGCTCTTGGAGGAGGAGGAGAAACAAGAACAGTTGTTAAGTGAGTGTGTTTGTCTGCAATCATTTGTTCTTCGCTCTTTGCGCACTTCTGGCCCACCAACAATGCAAACCGCGACAGCCTGTCTCTGGCCGCAGACAGTCCTCCCCCCGCAAGTCTCCACTCGCCTCCACTCGCCGCCCGCCAGAAGCCATTCTCCTGCCTCGAGCCGCAGACTGTCCGCCGGCAGACAGGCACTGCTCGCCTCCACTTGCGCTCAGCCTTGCCCCTTTGCTCTCCACTGACACTGGTCAGCAGCACTCTGAAGACGAGCAAAGCACAGCTGAAGACGAGCAAAGCACAGCTGAAGACAAGCTCAGCCCACTGGACGCTTAGCAGAGCGACGATTCCGCCTCCAAGAGGCCTCCTGGTGCCACTTTGGGGCCCGCAAGTTGCTTGTGGCCGCAGACAGTTGGGCGGAAAAGTGGCGCCAGTTGGAGGCCAGTTCCAAAGCAAACAAACAGCCTCTTTGTCTGCCTGCTGTTCTGCTGCTTTCTGCATCCCTTAGGCTCCGTTTGTGCTTACTGTGTGGAAGCACAGTTGGCACAGTTGGCACAGTTGGCCGACCAGCCGCCGAGATGAGCTTTCCCTTGAGCTTTCTCTTGAGCTTTTCTCTCTCCCGCAAACTGTCTGCGGAGGAACAGGATTAGATTTAGCCCAATGGAAGCTCAAGTTGGAAAAGTTTGTTTGCTTGAGATCTGTGCAAAGTGATAATAATAATATATTTTTCAAATCCACCAAAAGCGGCCAAAAAGGCTCTCTGTGATCGTCCAAATGCGATTCTTGCGACCATTTTTGCATTCTTTCAGACACTCTCCTCCCTAAGGTTTCCTTTCCATTGCCTTGGACAGTCTGCGGTTTGCATTAAGGCCAAAGAAATCGGCCAACATTTCCCCATCTTGTTTTGTCATTTCTCTTGCCAAAACTCTCTCTCTCCCTTTTCCTTCCTAACATTTTTCTCCACTCGCCTCGCACAACTGCGCCAATGTGGGACAAAATTCCGCACCACCATTCTTGTTATTATTATCATGTCCAATAATTGAAACTTTCCTCCAAGAGAGCCTCTCCAAGAGAAAGAGAAAGGCTGCAAAAGCTGATGGAAGAAGAGCTGGAGAAGTGGCAAAAGTTTGCTCCTTCTTTTCCGCCACAAACTGGCACACTTTCGGGCCCACAATTTACACCTAATCTCTGCTTTTGTCTCACTTTTTCCTCCTTGCACTTTGGCGTACAATTCATGCCCGAGACTGTCTGCAGAGGAGCAATTGGCGCTAAGAAGCTGCATTCGCCCCAAGTTTGCCCCAAGCTGCACACTTGTCTCAGCTTTTCCGAGTGCATTTCCGGTGCTTTGTTGCCGGAAATGCACTCGAAACACGAGAAAAGAGACCTCAGGTGGTCAGAGAATGGAATGGAATACAAAATGAAACACAAAATGAATTACGAAATCACAAAATTGGAGAATAAATCATTTCGAAAATCAGTTTCCACTTTGCTCTCTTGCGCCTAATTTGTTTAATTTCTAACTCTAGTAGTCTAGTGAGACCTCGTGAACCGCGTCCATGGGCATCAATTGCAGCCAGTCCCAAGCTGCTGGTGTTTCCAGAGCAAACTTCCTGTCTCCTGGAAAGCTCCTCGCCCAAGAGATTCTCAGCTGAAGATGGACGTCTCGGCGGTGGACACGGCCGAGCTTTGCTGCTGCATGGTGGCCGAGTTTCCAGCGGCAGCTGTCTGCTGGCTTAGCTCGAGGGAGTTTGCGCCGCTTGGGGGCCGATTTGTGCTGCTGGCGGCCTGTTGCTGCTCGTTGGGGCCAGACTGCTGCTGGGCGGCGCTGTTGGAAGTGGGCGACTCTTGTTGGTTCAGGTGGTTCAGATGGTTGTGGTGGTGGTTGTGGTCGTGGTGCAGGTGGTGCAGTTGGTGGTGCGCGTGCGTCTGGGACTGAGGCTGAGCTTGGGCTTGGGCTTGGGCTTGAGCTTGAGACTGAGCTTGAGCTTGAGCTTGGGATTGAGATTGGGTTTGGGACTGGGATTGGGTGCCTTGGGGCGCGTGCAACAGGCCAGCGTGCGTCTGGTGGTGGGCGAAGAGTGTGTGTTGTTCTGCGGCCAGTTGGTTCATGTGGAGGCCGCCAGGTGGCGCTGCGGGCGCGTGCGCGTGCGAGTAGCCCCCAGTTGTAAGCTGCTGGTGCTGAACTTGCTGCTGCTGGAGGTGGAGGTGCGCTTGTGTTTGCTGCTGTTGTGTTTGATGCTGCTGCTGCTGGGCCTGCTGCTGGCCACTTGTCTGCGAGGACTCAATCATCAGGTGCTGCTGCTGCTGTTGCTCGTTGGGCTGGCCCGGCGGCAGTCTTGGCAGACTCGAGCTTGGCGCTTGCGCTTGGCCGCCGGCTGACTGCTCGAGGTGGGCGTGGTGGAAGTGGTGGGCGCCCATCATGAGGGGCTCCATTGCGCTTTGGGTGGGGCCGTTTTGGGTTGCGTATGGGCCGCTGTTGGTCTGCTGGCCTTGGGGCTGGATCAATTGCTTCGTGTTGTGCTGGGAGACACTCAGCGTTTCGTCGTCCTGGCTGCTGGAGATGTCTGGCGAGTTCAGCGACTCCGAGTGGCAGCTCTGCGTGTCGCTGGCCGCGCCTTGTCCGCAACCCGAATTGGCGTTCTTCTTCAACTTGGAGCGCTTGTTCTGGAACCAGATCTTCACCTGCGTCTGCGACAGGCCCAAACTGGAGGCCAAGGCGGCCCGATCTGGCAGGTTGAGGTATTGCGTCTTGCCAAACTCGCTGTTCAGACAGCTCAACTGTTCGCTCGTGTAGATGGTGCGCGACTTGCGCGGCTTCTTGCTCTTGGTCAGCGTCACGCCAGCGGGCGGCCCTCCACTTGCGCTTGTAGCACTTCCGGTCGTTTGCCCATTGGCGGCCAGCGAGTTGCCCTGGCCTGTGGGCTGGGCTGAGCGCGCTCCACTCGACAGCAAGACGCCCCCGTTGGCGCCCTTGCCGCCGGCCCCCTTCAGCTGCTCGCCGCCCGTCGTCGTGCTGATCTTGTGCTCCTGCTGGCCGCCACTTCCGGCCCCGCCACTTCCGGCCGCGCTGCTCTTCGCCTGGCCCGCGCGCTTCTTGGCCGCCGTCTTGGCCGGCTGGTTGGGGTTCGAGTTGGCTGGTGGGCCGCCCAGAGGCTCCAGCTTGGCCTGCACCAGCAGAGGCCCGTTGGGCGTCTGGCCGTAGGGCTGTGGCTGCTGGAGGGCGCCGCTTGGGGGCCCGAAGACTGTCTGCAGCTGGTCGGCCGAGTCGAGCTCGCCCGAAGAGGCCCCAGTGGCGAACTGGGCCTGGTGGTGGTGGAGCTGCGGGTGGGCATTGTGTGGCGCGCTGCTAAGGTGCTGCTGGTGGTGCAGGTGCGCGTGCTGGTGCGGGTGCACGTGCGAGTGAGGGTGCACGTGCGCGTGAGAATGAGGGTGCGAGTGCGAGTGGGGCAGGTGTTGCACGTGGTGCTGCTGCTGCTGCTGGCCGACTAGATTCTGGTGCTCCTGGTGGGCGGCGAAGATGGTGGGCGAGGAGGGGTCCTGGAGGTTGGCGGCGGGGGTGCAGTTGCTCGAGGGGAGCATGGGCGGCGAGAGGGCGCCCAGAGGGTGCGCGTGGTGCAGGTGCTGCTGCATGGAGGCGGCCGCGTGGTGCGCGTGGAAGTGGTGCGCGGACTCGTGGTGCGCGTAGAGCGACTGGCCATAGTTGTTGCTGGCCGCCTGCTGCTGCTGCTGCTGCTGGTGCGTCTGGTGCGCCTGGTGCTGCGCGTGCTGCTGGTGCGCGCCCGCCGCGTGCGTCTGGTGCAAGTGGTGCGCCTGCAAGTGTTGCTGCTGCTGCTGGTGCTGCACCGCCGCGGCCGCCTGCTGCTGCTGCTGCTGCTGGTGGTGCGCGTGCAGGTGCGCGTGCTGGTGCGCGTGCACGTGCGGGTGAGCGTGCCCGAGCAGCAGCTGGTGGGTGGGGCTGTGCGGGTGCTGGTGCGGCTGCGGCGGCGGGTGCGCGTGCGGGTTCGCGTGCGCGTGGGCGCGCCCGTGCCCGAGCAGGGGCGACCGCGCCCCTTGGTACTGGCCCTGCGGCTGGTACTGTTGCTGCTGCAGGTGCTGCTGGTGGACCTGTGACTGCGGTTGGCTGGGCGCCTGCGGGTGCGCCTGAGACTGCGGCTGGCCCTGCGCTTGGGCCTGAGACTGGGGGTGGGCGTGGGCGTGGCCCATCAGTTGCTGGTGGCCCGCGTGGTGCTGGTGCGGCCCGCCGTTGTAGAGCAGCTGGTGGCCCTCCAGCTTGGCCAGCCCGCTCGGACTGGAGTTGGCGAGCTGCAGCTGGCCCGGCGGCGAGACCGCGCCCGCCGCCAGCCGGTCCGAGTGGCTGGCGTTGCTGGTGGGCCGCCCGTTCGGCTGGCTGGGGGCGCCGCCGCTTCCGGTCTGCGCGCCCGCCGGCCCGCTGCTGCCGCGCCCCTGCCCGTAGCCTGGGGCCCCACCGAAGTCCAGGTGCGCCAGACCGGCGCTGCTCGCAGTCCCACTCGTCGAGTCGCCCCCATCAGAGGCCACGCCCACCGAGTTCACTTGCGGCGGGTAGTCCTGCGGGCCCCCATATCTGGCGGCCTGTTGCTGTTGCTGCTGCTGCTGGTTGTAGTCCGCGGCCGCCGCTGCTGCCGCCGCCGCAACCATTGGGTTCCCAGAGGCCTGGGCGGCCACGTAGGCGGCCGCCGCAACCGCGTGCTGCCCATTCACCAGGTGCCCGTTCACGTGGTGCAACTGGTGGTGGTGGTGGTGCGCGTGGTGCAGCGCATTGTGGTGGTGGTGGTGGTGGGCCAGCGCCTGTTGTTGGTGCTGATACATTTGCTTATCCGTCTTGCGAGCTTTTTGGCGCTTTTTCTTCTACTTTTCGGCCTTTTTCTCTTCTTTTTCGGCCGTTTTTCTTCCTTTTTTGGCCTTTTTACTTCGTTTTCAGGCCTCCTCCTTGTCTGCTGGCCCTTTTCTTACTTTATCGGCCTTTTTACTTCGTTTCCGGCCCTTCTTCTTCCTTTTTTGGCCTTTTTTCTTCCTTTTAGGCCTCTTTTCTTGTCAGCTGGCTCGTTTCTTGACAGCTTGCCTTCCGGCTGAGTCTTGCTGCTTCTTAGCGTCTCCTAGAGTCTGGCATGAACTTGCGGCCCACAGGCAGTCCTCACGGCTCCACAGGGCCCCCTCGAGCACACCGGCTGCTCACAGTCATCGGAGGTAGTCTTCAGGCGGCGCTCGCTCACCACTGGCCCATTGCGTCGCGTGGGCGCTGAACTCTGCTCGCTGGGCCCCAACCACAGTCTCTCGCCGCTTGGTGGGCGCGCCAAGACACTCGCAAGGAACACGCGCAAACTGGTGAGAGAAGTCGCTCGCTCGTTCAATCTTTTTCCGCCCGCCTTGCCATTCACAGTGGTTGGAATTCTCTCTCTCGTGCCACAACGTTTTCTCGTAACACAATTCTCTTGCACCACAACAACTCACAGTCCACAATTGGCGGGCCACAATTCACCACAGTTCACAGTTCAGTTCGCGGCTCGCCAATCGCCAATCGAGACGATTCGCAATTGGAAAAATCAAAAGCAAAACAACAACAACAAGACAACAACACTTTTCGTACTGGAAAACTGGAAAAGGCTGCCAAAAGGCTTTCGAGTGGGCGCCCTTCTTGTTGCTCTGCTCTGGTCTGGCTCTCTGGCCTGAGTTGTGTCTGTTTCGAGCGTCTCTCTGTGGCGCTGCTCTGGCCTTGTGCTGCTTCTCACTGGAAGCAACTGACTGGAAGCAGCTCACAGTGGAAGGCGCTCTCTTTGCGCAGCCTCCTCTGCTCTTTTGCCAGACTCTCAACTGCGCACCCTTTTCGATGCTCGACGCGCAGCACTCGCGCCGCCTCTCCGCCTTTGGCCCACCTGCGCCGCACACAGTCTCACGCAGCCAAACCTCTGCAGGCCTGATGTGCTCTAACTTGCGCGCGCACATTCGCCCGTTCGCCGCGCGTCGCGCGCGCCACCTGGCGGCCACCCTTGCAACCACCAATGTAAACACGCTCCCCTTCGGCCAGTCTTTGGGGGCGCCTCCTAAGCGTGTCTAGTCTTGCTCGAAGGGCGCCCGATTTACGTGGGGGGCCCCACGCAAATCAGGCGAGCCTTGCCTGGTGGTCAGAGAGTGCACTGAGAAGCTCAGGTCTAGATTGGCCGCTTTGCTGCAGAGTTGGGCCAACCGGCCCAACCGTGAGCAAAGGGAGGGCAGCACACAACTAGCTGGAAGCGCCAAGCTCGCCGCGCGCATATAGGCCAGCCTAGTGGCGAGACTGCGCGCCGGAGCTCAGGATGGAAGAGGAGAAAAGGAGAAAAGAGTTGGCCCAACTCGAGGGGAGTCTGCAGATGGAGGTGCTTGTGTGCCGGCGGCGAGCTTGGCGTTTGGCGTTTGGCGTTTGGCGAGCTCAGCGGCGAGCTGAGCAGCGAGCGGAAGCGTGTGGAGCTTGGGGACGAGCGCGAGTGCAGAGGCGCGAGTGCTGAGCCAGAGGCGCGACTCTTGCCAGAGCTAAGGGTCGGCCGGCGGAGGCGGAGTTCAAGTGTCGAGCTGGTTGGCGTTTGGGCTGGTTGGAAGCTTGGCTGAGGAGTCAATCGTTGGCCGAATGCAGTTGATTTGTCGGTTGGCCAGCGCCGAGCTTGGACGAGTGTTTGGCCGCGAGTGTTTGGCCGCGAGGGGCGGCGCTCGAGACTGAGATTGGCGGCCATATTTTTGGTCCACTTTTCGCTCAGGCGGCTCGCTCAACGCTGACAGATGACGCCGGCGAGGAACTGGCTGAGCTTGGGTCTGGCGGTTTGCAGCAACGGAAAGTCAGCGGCGCACAGTCACAGTCACAGTGGTGCGCACATCACGCAGGACTGTCCGTCGGCCGCCAAAGAGGCTCGCTGGCAGCAGCAAACAACAAGTGACCAAAAGGAGGCGGCGGAGAACAAAGGTTTCTGCTCACTTCTGCTCACTTCTGCTCGTCTCTGCTCGTCTCTCGTTCGTCTCTCGTTCGGCCGCAAGACTGCAACTCAGCGTCTTTTGGGCTCACTGCTCGCTGCTTGCTGCCCACTCGGCTCGAGCGGATCTTCAGCGCTCAATGCTCACTGTCCAATGCTCGAGAAGCAACCTCGAAGCTGGTGAATGAGTTTCGCTTTGTGCAAAACTCACACACCACCTAAGCATAAGCAGCCAGCCCAAAAGGAGCAACCGCACTGCTGCAGAGACACACACAATGGAACGGAACTGACTAATTTCTCGGCCTCTGTTCTTTCCTTTTTGTCTCCTCGTGCTGCGCCCTCCGCTTCTGCTTGTGTGTCTGTGCTTGTGTTGAGTCTCGTGGGCCGCCTCCTCGCAGACTGTCTCCAGCTCCTCCTTCTTCTGCTCCTTCTGCCTCTTCTTCCAATGCTCCTTCCAATGCTCCAGTGCTCCAGCGCGCCCAAACGAGTGGTCGCGCCCCACCAGAGCTAGAGGCCGGCGCTGGAGGCGAGCTGAGCTGAGCGTTGTGGAGGCGAACCTTAGGAGCGCCCGAGAGACAAGGCAAAAGGAAACAGTGAGCAGAAGGCAGTGAGCAGAAGGCAGAGAGCAGAAAACGAAACAGTGAACAGTGAACAGAAAACAGAAAACAGTGAAGAGAAACAGAGAGAAACAGAAGAACAGAGAGAAAACGAAAAGTTCATGCTTGAGCAGCGCAACAAGTGGTCGCCAAGTGGAGGCCAAGCTGCATGCTTGTGCTTTGTTTTTGTTTCTCTCTTTTTCTGCCTCCAAATTTCTCCATCCAAAGCGCCACCTAAGCTCTGCCAGTACTTCTTCTCCAAGTGGCAACGCGCACTGGCAGAGCTCGCACTGCTCTGCCACTGCTCAGCCTCCACTTGCCCAATGCTTTGGGCCTCGTCCAGCCAAATGGTCGAACTTTTCTGCCAGCGAACTTTTCTCTTTCGCTCATCTTTTGCCAAACATTTTCAAGTTCAAGAACTCAGAACCAAATTCCACGCCACTTCTTCACTCTGCCTTTGCCACTTCTACTGCTCCTAGTCTCTGCCGCCTCGACAGATGCGCCACTTTTGCGCCCTCGCTCAAGTGCGCCCCAGCTCAGCTCAGCTCAGCTCAGCTGCTCTCTGAGCTAAGGTCCAAAGCTAAGGTCCGAAGCTAAGGACCCAAAGCTTGCAGCTGAAGTGGCGCGCCTCGAGCTCAACTCGGCAGCATCAACAAACAAACAAACGCACAGACAGACGGACGAGCGCGGACAAAAATCAATACACACGCAAGGTGAGCGTGTTCGCGGCTCGCGGCTCGCAGTTTGCAGCGCGCAGTTTGGCCAAAAACGGCGCCTCGTTGCGTGTAAGTGGCCCGAGTGGAGCGATTGTGTGCTGCTGGTCGCTGGCACGCCGGCCGCCTGTCTCTGTCTCTGTCTCTGTGTCTGTGTCTGTGTCTGGCCGCTCGCAGTTTTGTCTGCTCGCGAGCTGCTTGGCTCCACTCGACGTCCAGTGGGCTCACGAGCGCCGCTTTCAGCCGCTTTCAGGACGCATGCAAACGAGCGGCCAGTTGTGTTCCCGATTCGATTTCCAGCTCGGCCAGACGAGCTTGGGCAACAGTGATGCGGCCTTTTGGCTGCTGGAGCTCGCCTTTGGTGCCCTCTTTGCTCTTTGCCGCGAGAGCAAAGAGCACGCCTTTGCGAGAGGAACTTTGCCAGAGCAGCGAGCCCGAAGTGCAACTGGTCCGAGGGGGCAGCTCCGGGCGTTTGTCGTCCGGCCGTTTGGGCAGCTCGCTGGTGGAAAGAGCAGAGAAAGAGAGGCAAAGATGTGGAGCGAAAATGGGCCGCTTGTTATAGATCATTTTTGCCGCCTGTCTGGCCGGCGAGACAGTTGCCGGCGAGACAGTTGCCGGCTTGAAGCTGTGGAGTCCAATGGAGTGTCCAATGGAGTGCGCGCGCAGAAGAGACGAGCACAGAAGAGACGCGCACTGCTGGCCGATGCTTAGGTCTGGCACTGCGTGAGCGCCGCTGACTGTCTGCGAGCGCGCGCCGCATGCAAAGCGTGCGCCGAACTTGGCCTCTTTGGCACTTGCTTCTCTGCGGCACACAGTCCCCCGCACACAGTCTGCAGCCAGACCGATGCCCTGCACTATTTTCGACCTTTTTTCCTGGAACCCTTTGGCTCGGCGCTCGCTTGGGGCGCCCTCTGCTCGCGTGAGTCTTGCCATCAGGCGCCTGTGGGGCCACTCTGGCGAGCCGCCGCTAATTGGCGCCCGGCGAGCCGCGAGAGTCGAGCCCCAGTCTGCGGGGCCCAATTGGGCCGCTCTGACTCTGACTCTAAATCTGAATCTGAATCTGAATCTGACTCTGATTCGCAGGCGCCGCACGTCCAGCGTGGAAACGGGCGACTCGAGTTACAGCCTGAGGTGTGCGGGCGACTGTTGGCGGCCAGTCTGCGGCCGGCTGCTCAGGTGGCGCAAGCGGCCAGCAGCGAGCGGCAGAGACCAGCGCCGAGGGGGCGGCCCCAAAGCTCGTCTGGACTTTAGCGGGCACGCACGCGGCCCAGTTTAGAGAAAAGTGGCGCGGCAGTGAGCCAGGCGGGCCAGTGAGCCAGTGAGACAGTCTGCGGGGCTGCCAGAGAGAGAGACACTGTCTAGTGGTGAGGAAAGAGCCTGAAAGTTTGCCACTCGCGCGCAGAGCACCAGCTCTCAGTTGGCCTCCTCAGCTGGCCAGAGCTGGTCGCACGGCTTTGGGCTGCAAATGGGCCGCTGGTCTCCAATTGCCTGTGTGCAGCGAGCGGCCAGCTGAAGAGGCGCGCTTCTTGCTGCTCGCTGCTCGCCGCCCGACGTCTGACTCCGCCCCCTTGGAGGCGCGTTTCCAGGCGGCGCGGGCACAGTTTGCCGCTCGCTGTCCATTGGTCGCCGTTCTTGATGCTCGATGCTCTTGCTGCCTCTCGATGCTCGATGCTCGATGCTCGCCCTTCGGCCAACGAGCGAGCAATGAGAGACAGGGCCAGAGAGCAACATTGAGCTGGGCGGGCGCGCCGCCGAGTGAGCGGGCGGAGAAAAAGGCGGCCGGCCGCCAAACGGGCGCGTTACGCCCCCTTTGGGCCGGCGCTCGCGGGGGCAAGTGGGCCGCGCGCGACTCTCCGACAACGGCAGACAGTTGGCGGCGCGAGTGGCAAACTTTTGGGGCCCCAAGCGAAAGTGGGGCCGAGCTCGTTGCTGCGTTGCCCTTTTGGGCGCTTTTGGAGGTTGCCTTTGGGGCTCGCAAGTTGCAGGGCCCCAAAGCTGCGGGCTGGCGGCGCGCGCGGTGGGCCGGCCGGCACACAGTCTCTGGCAGCAGTGCCAAAGGCGCCCACTTCGCCGGTGCTCAGCCTGCGCTCAGCCTGCGCTCAGTGTGCGCTCAGTGTGCGCTTAGTGTGCGCTCACTGTGCTCTGTGACTGTGCTCGCAACATTCGCAACATTCGCAATGTTCACAGTGCTCACAGTGCTCACAGTGTGCAACTGTGCCGACTGTGCGCGCCCCCATTGGAACCTTTGCAGTCTCAGTCTCACTCTCGCAGACAGTAACACGCACTCCAACGCCAAGTTTCACGCCCGCCGCTCCTTAGGGCCCCCGCCGCTTGGGGGCGCGCAATCAATTGGGTTAATTGCGCGCAAACAGTCCATTTGTCTCCGCAACCACACGGCCGAACCTAAGCTCTACACTCTACCCTCTACACTCTACCCTCTACAGTCTACCCTCAAGCTGCCTCCAGTGCGCCCGGCCGGCCAAATTCATTTAGCACGTTCTCGCTTCCCGCACGCCGGCCGGCCCACTCGAGCTGGCAAGCTGCGCCCCCGCCCTCTGCTCTCTGCCCTTTGCGAGCTGCTCTCTGCCCTCCGAAAGCTGCCCTCTCGGCAGGCTCATCTTTGCCGGAGAGCAGCCGGCCGCAGTCGACGCAAAAAAGCCGCCCAATACTGGACCTATAAGGCGCCTCTGGGCCGCCCTCTGCCTGGCAACTGGCAACTGGCCTCTGCAAGCTGCGAACTGCAAGCTGCCAGTTGCGAGCCCCAAGCTGCGCCCTGAAAGACTTGAGAGCCCCAAACTGCAAGCTGCCAGCTCCAAAGCGGCCCCACTCCTCAGCACGTGCTTGCAAGTTCGCCGGCACGCGCCAGCCACTCGCTGGCCACGCCCACGCGCGCTCCCACTCCTTGGGGGCGCCGCAGACTGTGTGCGGCCCTGCGCTCAGTGATCGATTGGTTCGCGCCCGTCACTCGAGAGCGCCACTTCCTTCCGCTTGGGGCCACTGGCCAGCCAAGGAGTAGAGCTAAGCAGTGGAAGAGAAGCTGAGGAGAGCAGAGAAACAAGTGGTCCGCTTCCGCTTCCGCTTGGGCTGCAAAGTTCGGGTGGAATTGTGATTCTGCGCGCGGTGAATGGAATTCTCGGCGAGGTGGCGGAGGAGAAGCCGCGGGGAGTGCTCGCCCTTGGGTGCGCGGCGGGCGGCTTTTCGTTCGAGTGTTTGTTGTGCGCGGCCAGTGAGCTGCGGCGTCTGAGCTAAGGGCCGCCCGCAGCGCCGCATCCTCGTGACTGAAAACACTCAGAGAAGTGCTAGTCCTTAGCTCTAAGCACTGGCCGGCCATTCATCAGCGCCGGCGGCTTTCAACTAGTCGACAGCTCGCCTAATTGGGCCGTTTGTTTGCCAATCCAATGGCCATCGCTCAATCAGTGTGGGCGAGCGGCGACTAAGTGGCGGCTAAGTGGCCGCAACTTGGCCGCTTGCTTGCGCTCATTGAGATGCAAATTTAATCAATGAATCGTTGGCGGCTCAGCAGAGGGAGCACGCAAAGAAGAAAGCCTGCCAGGTGCAAGCTTCGGTAGAGCACGAGCAGAGCTTAGGAGTAGCTCTCCTAAGCTAAGCTGCTCAGAATTTGCCTTCCCTTAGCCTTGGGATTCGGTCTGTCTGCAGACGTGCGGCCAAATTCGCCACCAACAGTCTTTGGCACTGGATCCTCTTTTGCGCTCTTTTTCTCCCAACTTTCTTGGGCCGAACTTTCTTCGCGCTCGGCAAAGTGTCGTTTGCGCAGTTCAAACAGTTGCAAGTGGTGACTGTTTGAATCCAAATCGGGCAGATAAGACAGAGGAGACATTTCTGCTTCTCTGCTTTTTCGCAGCGCCGAGGAGGCACAGCTAAGCTGAAGTGGAAAATTTCCGATGAAGTAAAATGGGATGCAAATGAACTGGTTGCGCCAGTTTGCTGGGAGAAAAGTTGCCACTTGCTCCAATGGGCAACTGTTTGGGCCAACCTTTTGCCTCTCTCGCTCAAAGCGCCACACAGACACACAGACAGACAGACTCAGACAGAGACAGACTCAGAAAGACTGAGAGAAATAGACACAGACTGGGAGGAAAGACAAAGAGAAAACGGGCCACTTTTTGGCCCCCAAAGGCGAGCCTTGAAAGGAAGCTGGAGGGGCAACAGTAAGAGCAACAGTAAGAGCAAGAGCAACAATGAGCGACAAGGTGGAAAGAACAACAAGTGGCAGATGACGTTTGTTGTCTTCCAATTGTGTTCTATTCATTGCGTTTGGCTTCCTTTGTTGCCGGCGAGCAGCAGTTGGAGCTGGCAACACTCTTGGGCCAGAGATTGTTGCAGATGAGGTGCACTGTATACTTTATGCTGTTTACTGTATACTGTATCTGTTGGCTGAATTGTGCTAAACACACACAGACTGTTGCTTGTGTGCTGACGAGCGGCGAAAAGAGCCGAAAAAAGGCCATTCGCAGTGTGCGAGCATCGCGCTCTCTGCAGACGCGCGCGCCCACAGACAGTCTGCGGCGCGAACATGAGGGCACACAAAGCGCACAGAAATTGCACACAAGGGCGCATAGAAAGCGCACACTGTGGCTGCTCTTGCGCGCTCACTGCAAGCTGCTCAATGCCGCACAGACTGTCTGCCTGAGCGCCCAATTGCGCACTCTTCTCGCTCGCCACTCTGCATCTGAAGGAGCCAAACGGCGCCCAAACTGCATGACAATGCGCCCAAACTTGAGCAAAACTGTGCCCAACTAAGCCAGAGACACTCGCCCCAAGTGTCGGCCAGCCGGAGGGCGCCCACCGCTCGCCGCTCGTCGCTCGTCGCTCATCGCCGGCCGAGCAGTCGTGTGTTTGCCGCCGGAAAGCAGTCGGCTGCTAATGAACTTGGCGCGTCCGGCCGCTCTTGCAACAGGGTGGCAGTGGCGCCTGCAGTGCCATTTGGTCGCCCACCACTGCGAACTGGCAGCTAAAGACTGCGAGCGGCAAACTGCGAGCCCAAAACTGCGAGCCGAAAACTGCAGAGTGGAGCTGGCGAGTAAAACTGCAGAGGAGAAACTGCCACAGACAAGGAGCCTCGAGCGGCCCTGCTCCTCAGCTGTGGCGGCGACCTGCAGACGCCTGTTGGCGCCCACCGGCAGCAGGCGCCTTTGTTGCACTGCGAGAAGGCCAGAAGGCAGCTCAGAGGCGGCCCAGAGGGCAGAAGTGGCCACTTGGCAGAAGGAGAAGAAGAAGACGCAGAAGAAGAAGAAGAAGTCGCGCATTTCAGACGGAGGACAAGGAGCGGCGCGAACAAGCAACTGCCAGTTCTAAATCAAAACTTTTTCTCGCAACTCAAAACAGAGAGCCCAAAGCTGAAAGATGAAAGCTGAAAGTCGAAAACTGAAAACTGAAAACTGAAAAGCGAAAACTGAAAACTGAAAACTGAAAACTGGCGCCGCTCCTAAGCCGCCGCCTCTTCTTCGGCCGCACTTTTGCACTTGATGTTTCTGGCGCGCCACAACGGCCAGTGAACAAGTCAGTCGGACTGACTTATTTGAGAGAATGAGGTCCAAAGGCCAAGAGGCAGAGCCAAACAGCAGCACACCTAAGCTCCGGCCGCTTCACAGTTTGAGGGCCCAACTCTGCCAGTTCGCGTGTGTGGCCGGCCGGCTTTCCTCCACGCACTTCCAGCAGACACTCTCCGGCGCTCGTCTGCACACACTTGCTTGTGGCTGGCCGCACTTTTTCCACCTTGATTCAATGTCAACTGTCACACAAACAAGCCATTTGGCGTGCAAATGAAACAAAGTGAAACAAGCTGAGATACAATGAGCCAAAAGTGAGGCAAAAATGGGCCAAAAATAAGCCAAAACGAACGCCCAGACGAGCAAAACAATCGACCTCTGTTAGCAATCCAACAGGTGCTCTTCATTTTGGCTTCTTTTAGGCTCCTTTTTGGCTACTTATTCTCCTTCTTAGCCGCTTCTTCTCTCTCCAGCCACTTGGAGCTGCTGCGTGAGGCAAGTCTCAGCGCGGCAAGTGCAGCGCTTAGCTCACTTTTGCTCCCTTTCCTCAACGCAACCTCAAGTCTCCGCTCGCTCGTCTTTTGGTGCCTGTGAGTCGGCCAGAGTGGCAGAGTTGCCTCCAAGTGTCTTTCCACACGAGTCCTGCTCCAGATTGGCGCCAAAATCGATCAATTGGGGCCCAAAAGGAGGCCAAAAGGAGCCTAAAATGAGGCGAAAAAGAGCCCACAGCTTAGCCCTTAGGAGACTCACTCGTCAGGCGCATTTTAGCGCAGAGAGTTGGACTGCGCGCAGACGAGCGCGCCTAATTGTTCGCAGACACGCACAAAGCAGAGCGGCGCACAATCAATGCACTAAGCACAGAGCAGCGCGCAACTGTGATGCTCTTTTGTTCGCCGATCATGCTCGCTAATTGCAATCAATTGGCCGCCTCTTAGCTCTTCCACTGCACTTCCAAGTGCAAGAGCCGCTCCTTCGGGGCCGCCCATCGCACGGCTAATTGGGTGTCGTCACTTGGGGCTCAGATTTGCACATTTGGAGCGCCCAAGAAGCCCAACAAGTCCACTGAGCGCAGCAATCGCAGAGCTCTCCAAAGGGTTTTCATGGGCAGATTTTCATAGATTTTCATAGATTCTCATAGATTTCCATCGATTTCCATCGATTTCCATCGATTTTCATCGATTACAGTCTTGCGTCCACTCTCGAGCAAGACACGCTTGCCAGTTTGGCCTGTAGATATCAAGTGGAGCTCTCGGCTGGACTTGGATTTGCGTGAAAGGAGCGCGCAAGGAGCCAAATGCGGGCGGAGACTGCCTTTGACGGGCCGATTCAAGACTAGCATTTCATCTTTGGATGCAGAGGCAGAGCCAGAGGCAGAGACAGAGACAGAGACTGGCACTGAGACGGAGACTGAGACTAGGGCTAAGAGCTAAGAGCTGAGAGCTAAGAGTGAGTCGAGTTGACAGATGGAAAGTCGGCGAGAAGCAGAAAAATGGGCCGCCCCTTAGCTCTGGTCTGCTGTCTGCTGTCTGTCGTGTTCTGCCTGTGCCTTTGGGGCAAGTCAGAGAGCTGCTCTGGGGCAACAAGTGGGCCTTGTTTGTGCAAATCAGGCCCGGCCGGTGGACACAACAAGTGGCCGAGAAGAGACGCTTGGCGTGAGCTGGTCCTCGGCCACTCAGAGCAGAGCAGAGAGGCTGAATTTTGTGAATTTGGTGGCAAAGTTGCTTGTGGCGCGCGTCCGATGCGCCTCACTAGCTCCAGTTGTTGGCCTTTGTTGTGCTTAGCATTGGGCAGCAGTTGACGTCTGAGACTGTGCTCTGTGTCTTGTGGAAAGAGCACGAACAACAGGCCCAGATTGAGCCGTTCCTAGCCAGTTGCTGCTTGCTGCTTGCTGCTTGCCATTTGCATTTGCTCGCCGGCCACTTGTCCTGCACTGAAGCGCCCACTTCTAGCCCTAGTTTGCCCCCACAGACAGAGATGGATGCATATTTTGGCCAATTTTTCCTCATTTTTCCTCCTTTTTTTCCTCCTTTTTTCCTCCCTTTTCATCCCTTTTCATCCTCGCCAGACTCTGCACAGTCTGAAACAGTCTGAAACAGTCTGAAACAGTCTGAAACATGAGCCCTCAAAGTGGCTCCACTTGGGCCACTTTTGGCCTCCAGTGTGCGCCCTCCGCTGGCCGAGCTGCACTTCTGGCACTTCTCGCGAAGCTCAAAGCTCAGGATCGATTGCCCTAAGGTCTGGCCCTAAGAGCTGCTGCACTTTTGCGCGTCTCTCAAGCGCGCGAAACACCCGCCAGCTCAGCGCCGTCCACTTCTGCTTGGAGTTGGACAGTTGTTCCTCGTCCAATTGGCCTCAGTTCAGCTCAGCTCGTCTCAGTTCTCCTTAGATCTAGTCCAGCAGAGTCCAAATGAACTCTGCTGATTGAAAGTGGCGAAAAGTGTCCACTTTTCGCCCACTTCTGCGCCTTTCAACAGTCTCAGACAGACTTGGACAAACTTTGACAAATTTAAACAAATTTGAACAGACTTCGATGCTCTTTTTGAAGCTCTGAACTGGCCAATAAGTTTCCATCATTTTGCAATATTTCCCCATTTCTTCACTCCAAAGGCCGCCCCTTAGCCTGCGCGAAGTGATCAAGTTCGCGTCCAGCTTCTCTTAAGTCAAGCTGGCCGCTGGACACAGTGTGTGGACCAGCTTCAGTCGATCCATCAAAGCGCAGGGTGGGCGCTCTCGAATTTCACGCCGCCGCTTAGCTCTAGTCCACTTCTTTCTAACTTTCGTCCAGCTCCACCAAAGCAAGTCCATCGTTTTGGGGCCCGTCGTTTGTTTGCGTTTGTCTGGGACGAGTTTTGAGCTTTGAGTTTGGGCCAGTTTGCTGGAAAGTGGCCAAAAGTTTTCTCGTGCAAATTTGGCAGCCCCAAATTTGGCCAAATTCCCACCAATCAGCTGCGAGTTGCTTGGCCCAATCTGCAAGCCACAGTCTGCAGTATCTGATGCAACTCGCCAGCACTCGTCTGGCCAGCCGAGAGCGCCCACCAGTGGCCACGAGCGGCGGAAGTGGCGCAACAACCCCGAAAAGAGCAGAGCGGCCGAGCGGGGAGGCGAAAAACGTGATACTCGATCGGCGCTCATTCATCATCATTGTTTGATTTGCTCTCATTGATGGTCGAGCATTGTTGGGCCGCGCGATGGAGTGTCTGCGGCCCTAGTCTGCGGGGCTGAGGAAGTTTTGAGTTTTCAGTCCCGCAGACTAGGGCCCATTTTGTGCGCGGTCGCAGCGGCGCACAAGCGCAGAGAGTTGAGCGCGAACAGAGCAGAAGCACCAAGAAGTGCACTGAATGTGCACTGAATGTGCGCGCTTCTGCACACAGTCAGTGCATGACTGTGTGCCGCAGACTGAGACTGGCGGCCGTGCGCAATGTTCGCGCGCCTGATTGACACTGGCGCGCACATCTTGCGAGTGCGGCCAACAAGTGCAGCTAAGATGCAGCCAACATGCAGCCGAGATGCAGCCAAGGTGCACCTAAGATGCAGCGCCGACAATCAGGCACGACTGTTGCGAGGAGCTTGCACAATTCGAGCCTTGACGGACACCGATTGGAGTGTCCAATGTGGCCCGATTGGAGCACACAAAAGAGTAAGTCACCAGCTTGGTTGAGCGTCGAAAATCGGCCGCCGATTGCCAGAGACGAGCTCCAGAGTGAGGAGACGAGCTAAGAGCGAGGAGCAGCCAGCGCAGAGACTTGGGAGGCGCGCCAAGTGGAGAAATCGTGAACTGTTGACGGACAGTGTGAGAACAGGTCGCCGGCTGAGCTTTGGTTCGCCGGTGGCCAGCAAGAAGCAAGAGGCAAAAGGCAAGATGCAAGAGACGAGAAGCAAGAGAAAAGAGACTGTCTGTGTGATGTTGGGCGCACACGAGCCGCCAGTGGCCAGTGTCAGTGGTTGGCGGATGTTGCGGGCCACTTTGGGCCGGCCAAAAGTCAAAAGGGGCGTCCTGAGCTGCGCCTTTTCACTGTTCTCTCCACTGACACACAGGCGGGCATTGTTCTTTATCGCTGGCAATCTTCTTTTCTTCTCACAAACACGGCCACTTCACTTGGCGCTCTCTTCCAGTTTCTGCCAGTTTCTCCAGACAGTCTCTTCCAGCTTCTACAGACAGACAGACGCGCGCACCTGAACACTAAGCTCAGGGGGCTCACTGCTTGGGCCGCCTTCTGATGCGGCTTCTTATGCGGCTTTTGATGCCACATGCACACCGAGCTCGCCATATTCAAAGTGGCTTCCTTCTGGCACCAGTTTTCAAGTCGGCCAGTTTTCCACTTGCTAGTTTGCCAGTTTTCGAGCTTTGCAGCTTTGCAGCCGGCGACAAGACGCTCTCCACTTGTTGGCCTCTTGTTCTTGTCTATTCAAGCGAAACTAGTCAAACTTGTGCGCTTCTTCAGCAAAGGGCCTTTGCAGCGGCCCTTTGCTGCACT
>Ga0268247_10000198_pt1 | contig 21232 bp, 7 predicted proteins | sample AgamicOrMae_FD_200245 | JGI IMG/M metagenome (GOLD analysis project Ga0268247, IMG submission 200245) | Agave microbial communities from Guanajuato, Mexico - Or.Ma.e (v2) (version 2) | ecosystem: Host-associated > Plants > Phyllosphere > Phylloplane/Leaf | place: Guanajuato, Mexico | collected...
TCGTGGCTCCTCTTGCGCAACAATCACAAATCATCGTCCGACGCCAAAGCGCAGAGCTCCAACTTGCGCTTGGCCGCCCCACTCAGTTTCAAGTTCGCGCCCACACGCTGCTGCTCGTCTGCACTGCACACAGTCTCTGGCTACAGACAGTCTCTGCACTGCACACAGTCTGCATTGCACACAGTCCCAAAGGCAGACTCTCGAAGGGCTGCAGTCAATTTGGGCCGCCCGCTCGAGTCGAGTCTGCACGAACTGGCCCAAACTGACGCCTCAAACTGGCCCCAAGCAACACGCAACCAGCCCAGACGGCCGATCATTAGCCAAGTTCGCGCCTGCAGACTGCAGACTGTCGCAAGAGGCGCCCTTTCGGCGTGGCGGCTCCACCACGCCGAAAGGCCGCCACTTCCGGCGCCACGTGCAACTGATTGGCAGGCCTGCCAAGTTGGCTCCATTTGGAGCTAGTGTTCGGCTCCATTTCTGCGCTGACTTCTGGCCAAAGACTTTTGCAGCTTTGCCGCTTTGAGCTTTACTGCGGCTGAGCTTTCATGCAGCTGAGCTTTGGGCTGAGGGCCAGCAGCCGCACACTGTCTGCCCAATTGTGTTGCCGCTTCATTCATTTGGGACTGTCGTTGGCCCAAAAGGAGCCCAAAAGAAGAGCAAGAAGAAGAAGAGCCCCCAGAGGCAAGCAGGCAAATCTGTCAATTTGATTTCGCCTCTTCGGGCTATTTGCCTGTTGGGCGCGAGTTTCCATCGGCCCTTAGCTCTGGGGGCTCAGCTCGTGTCTTGTCGACTGTGCAAACTGTTCAAACTGCGCAAACTGTTCAACTCTCGTTCGACTCTTGTTCGACTGTTGAACTGCTCAACTTTTCTCTGGGCACACAACTAGACCTAAGGGCAAGCCAGCAGCGCCGAGCAGAGTTCTGAGCCGGCGAAAAGTTGGGGCTCAGCTTGGGCCAATTTGGAGCAATTGGGCCCAATTTGGGCCCAGTTTTCTCCACTTTTCCTCCTCCTTTTCCAGCTCGCCTTGCAAAGTATTGCAAAGTATTGCTAAGTACTGCAGACTATTGCACGTTTGGCTGGAAACTGCGCTCACTGAAAGGAGAAAATTTGGCAAATTTCACACTTTTCGCAGCTTCAGAGTGGCCAAAATGGGGCAGAAAAGTGGCCCAAAAAGGTCCCATTTTGGCCCATTTTCCTAAGGAAAACGCACACCAAAAAGCACACCAAAAGGCGCACCAAAAGAGCGCCACAGACTGTCTGCAAAGAAGCGCAAGAGGAGCCTCCATTTCGTCGCATTCCATTTGGCGCTCCTTCTTGGCTCTTTGCTCCTTCAAACTGGATTGTTCTGCCCGATGAATGTGGTCTCCAAGTGAATGGACTGAACTAGCAGCAACTGAAAACGTGGCTCCAGAAATGTTTCCTCCTCTTCCACCGGTTTCTCCTTCTCAGCTCCTCTCTTTTCCAAAAATTAAACGCCTTTTCGCCGTTTAACTCGCTTAATTTGCCTCCTCCAGCCGAGAGCAGTTAAAGTTCAATCGGTTGGCAATCGTTTTGCGTTACGTAAACAGGCGAGGTTGGCGCTCGGGACAGTCTGTGGGCCAGTTGCGAGCTGAACTGGTGGACTAGCCAGTGTCTGGGATGAGCTCTAGAGTGTGAATTGTGGAACTGGGCGCTGCATTTGAGACTGGGTTGGGTGGAAAAGTTTGGGCAAAAATGGGAAAGAAAAGCTGAAAAGTGGAAAGTGGCTTTGTTGTTGTTTTGTTGCACTTTTGACATTGACTCTGCTCTTCTGCTGCACACTGTGTGCCGCACACAGTCTCCGGCACACAGTCCCCCGAGAGCGCAGGAGACTTGCAGGAAAAGCTGTGCAAAAGCGGCACACAAGCAGCTCAGTGCTCACTGTTCAATGCAGACGCGCACTAAAGACTGCAAACTGCACACTAAACACTGCTCACTGACCGCCAGCCGAGCGCAATACAATGCGTAATGGCACATCTTGCGACTTTTCGCCCGCCGATCGATCATCAAATTAAGGCGTGCGATTTGGCAACCTTGTTGGCTTTTTTCCCTTCCTTGTGCCTTCCTTTTGCCTTCCTGCTTGGCACCACTCAGCCCAGACTCACGCAACAGAGACTGTTCAGCACGGGAGACTGTCTCCCCCGAGCACAGTCGCCAGGAAATACCAGTCCAGACGAGCTGCACTCTGCCTCGAGCTTGGCTCTGGCCCCTCGCCGAGCTGGCCACTTGGGCGAGTTGCCAAAGGCCGAAACGTCTTCATCCAAGGCGAGCAGACCTGCGCCAAACTGCGGGCCTCTCGCCACAATGGCTGAGTCACAGCTGGTCGTCGGCGGGCCAACTTTGGGGCCGCTTGGAGGGCGCAAATGGAGAGCCGAGCTGAAACCAGACACTTGGCTTGCTCCCCTCGACTGGCCTTATTGCGTGTGATTAATGATGATCACACTTCTCTGGCGCGCGCGGCCACTTTGTTCACTCGCTCGCCAGCGCGGCTTAGCCTCGCCCGCAGCTCACCTGCACCAATCGATTTGTTTCGCCCCCTCGCCGGCCGGCCCTAAGCTGCTTGGGCCACTCGTTGCGCCAGGCAGAGACTGCCCATTGGCCTGTTACTAGTCTGAAATAGGCAGTCTCCAGCCTCCACTGGCCAGAGACTAGCGCCGCCTGGCCGGCCGGAAGTGGCGCAAAGACGTGCGCTGAAACGTGCGCGCAAATGGATGCCGCCGCTGACGCATCGACGCTCCTTGGCCGCCGGTAATTGAGTTGCGCGCCGCCTCAGCTGGGCCGAGATAAGATCGCGCACTTCCGGTCCGTTTGGCGCGCGTGTTGGCTGCTTGCTGCGGCGGCTTTGCTGCGGCCGAGGAGCCGCAGACTAGGAGTGGGGCGCGTGCGGCGAGCTGGCGGCCAGTCTGGATCAGTTTGCTTTGGTTGGTTCGGTTTTGTTTGGTTTCATTTGGAGGCGCAATATGCAAATTGGGCGCAGCTCGTTTGTTTGGCCGCCGCCAGTTGTCCGTCGGCCTCTGGCTGCTGTCGACGCTCTGGCCAATCAGCGGCCATCGAGAAGGCGCCAAATTATTAATGCCAGCCGCTTGTTATCAGTCGCCATTTGCGGCCACTTTGTTTCCCCTTTTTTCTCTGGTTGGCCATCTCGCCAAGACGGCGCCTTGCCGGCCACAATGCACTTTGCTGTGGCCACAATGTGCACTGTGCAAAGTGTACTGCGCAAACTGCACCCCGCAAACTGCACACTATCCGCCAAAAGTATAATGATAAATTTCTGTGCAGTGCTGCGCACAAATGTAACCTTATTTTTGACGCGCAATGCACACAAAACAGTGTGCACAACAAAGTGTACACAATGCGCGCCAGCCGCAGACTGTGTGCGGTGAGTGCGCGCGGCCAAACGCACGAGCGCCCACTCGCAAGTTGCGACGCCTTGTCCCTCGGCGCACAATCTCCACTCTGATTGCCCTTGGCCACCAACTGCAATCGCCAATTCCAATCGCCGCTCCTAAGGCGCACGCAAATTGCACTCACACAGCCCAAACGTCTCTCTCCCCGCGCTCCTTCCGAGCTTGAATGTGGCTCGCCCCAACGCCAAGCTTGCGCCCCTCCGTCTTGCCCTTAGCTTGCGGACGAGCAGTTTGCGAGCAAGAGACGAGCAAACAAGACAGACAGTCCCCTCGGTCTTTTCACTCCTTCCAGTGCTTTCACTCCAGCTAGACCGCCGAACGTCGATAACACTCGCTGGCTTGGCGCGCTCGATTTACCTGGCCTAAAAAGGGGCCTAATCCGGCCGCCCTTAGCTTCCGGCCGCCGCACCCAAGCTTAGGTGCGGCTGAGCAGAAGTGCCAGTTGTGCGTGCGAGTGGGCGCCCACTCGCACGCACAACTGCTCCTCCCTCTTTCCTTTGGCGCCACCTCCACCTCCACTTCCGGCCGGCCTCCAAAGTGGCCAATTTATTATGCGACCAATTGAGTCGAACGATCAACTGGGCCCAATTGCCGGCAAACATCATGGCTCGTGTTCGGGGCCTTTCCTGAACACTCGCAGACCTAAGGAGTGGCCCAAAGGGGAGCCAAAGAGGAGCCAAAAGGGAGCCGAAGGGCGGCCGAAGGGGAACCGGAAGGAGCGAAAGCAGTGAACAAATGCCACAAGCAATGGACTGGGGCCAATGGGCGAGTGTCTGCTGCAAAGTGGGGCCAATTTTTCATTCGCCTTTGTGTTGTTTTTGCCCTTTTCTGCCCTTTTTCTCCCTCTTTCTGGCCTTTCTGGTGCTAGACACAAGCCCACAAGAGACAACTCGGCCGCTCACTGTCCCACTTGGCGTCCACTGCTCGCTGCTCGAAGGACGCCCAAAGGACACCAAAAGGGGCACAAAAAGGGCTCCTCTTTGGGAACTGCAACCCCAAACAGCTAAGCTCTGGGCGCGCAACTTCGATTTGGTTCGGCTTGCAACACACTGTGACCAGTGCACAAGCACTGAGCTCACACTCAAGCTCGAGAGTGTCCAACTAGAGCTAATAGTTCGCTGGGGCCAACTGCGCCCAACTGCACTCGTGCAAATCCCGCGGGACTTTCCGTTTTTCCTCCCACTTCCGGTCGGCTGTTTTGGCCTCGCGCACGAGTTGAGCGCGTCTGCTCGTTGTGGAGTGAGGCTACCACGTACGGCAGACTGTCTTCGGGTGGCCGGTGAGCAAAGAGTGCAGGCGGAGGACTCTTCTTGGAGCTTTTTGGGCTTTGGGCCGAGGGAAAGGAGTGAGTTTGGAGCACTTCCGGTGCAGAGTTTTCAGCCCAAGTTCCAGAGACAGTCTCTGGCTCGTTACTTGGGGTGCAGCTGCCCTCTTCGAAGACCCTTTTTGCCGTTTTGTTTAGCGCCGCGATTGATCCCCCGAGTTTGGGCTCTCTTTTGTGGCTCTCTTTTCTGCTTTGGGCTGCCAATTTGGGTCCGAGTTTGGCTTGGACTCAAATCGGAGAGGAAATCACACACAACGAATGGCAGAGAGACAGACGGACGCGCACTTGTTCGCTGGGTTGCCTTGTCTTGGAGAAGCACAAGACACAGATTTGAGCACACACACAGAGAGGACGAGCAGTAATCTTTGGGGATCTTTGCGCGCACGTGATTTCGCCGCCCAGTTTCCGGCGGCGAATTGTTGGCCAACTGTTGGCTGGAACTCTTTTGGGGGCTGAAAGAGACTGTTGTGGGCGAAAGTGAGCCGAAAGTTGGCCAGTTTTGTGCTCCCAATTTGTGGGGTAGAAACAAGCAGAAGAAGAAGAAGAAGGAGAACAACAAGACGGCCGAGGGGCAACTCGATTATCTGGCCAGTCTGATGGTTGAGTGTGAGTCACGCGGCCTTGCTTAACTTTAACGCGCCCGAATTAGATTAGATTGGGCCCAGTGCGAGTTGGGCCGCAGACAAGGCTCGGTGGGTGGGCGCTCGAGGGGTTAGAATTGGGCCAGAGGGGCGCCAAAGGAGGCTGAAAAGAGGCGAAAAAAGGCGGCCAACTGGGGCCGATTCAGCGGCCGGAAGGGGCGCCCAATGGGAGCTTTCTGCTGGCGAGCTTGGCGGGTAATTCGGGCCGGAAGTTGGGCGTTGAAGTGGGCGAAATTTGGCAGAAATCGAGAGAGGGAAATTCGGAGAGAAATCCGGCCGGCAAATTGGCAGAGAATGAAAGAGAAGCATGGTGGACTCGGTGGCGAGTTTGCACGTCGCTTGGCACGCTCGCTGAGCCTAAAGTGTGCCAGCCGGCGAGTGTGGAAATTTTTAATTGCATTCCCACTTGATTGCAATTTGTCCTTTGGGCTTCCTGTTAAGCTTTGGTTAGACCAAAGTCTGCCAGCGACGAGCTCGAGTTTCACTGCGGCCCGAAAAGCCAAAGCGAAAGAACAATCGGCGCCCAATTTCCAAAGGGCGATCGGCCACACACGAGCTGCGCCCAAGCCAAACACACACATGAGCCACACACACGAGCAACACACGCAACCCGCAAGAGGCTCATCATTGGCGGCCGCCAATGGTGGGCGGCTGCTTGACTCCAGCTCGCGCTCCACTGCACAGCCAGACCTCAGCTCTTCTTTGGGGGGCGAGCTAGGGCGACTTCCGGCTGGCCTCTTTTCCTTCCGCTCGGCTCGTTCGCACTCATTCGAGCTGGTTGGCTCAAGCTGGCCGCTTTTCTGCTCGGCAGAGGCGGCGTCTTGGCGGCGCTCGATTGGGCCAAATGGTGTTTCATTAGGTGGACTGTGTGCTGCTGGAGACTGTCTGGGGGAGACTGTGTGCGGGAGACTGGCTGCTGCAGACTAGCCGCAGCAGACTGTGTGCCTGCTTTTGCCGCTTTGGCCAACCAGAAACAGGCGCCCCCAAGAAGGTAAATGAATAATGGATGAGCTAAGTGCGTGGGCCGCCAGCCAGCAAGCGCCGGAAGCAGCAGAGGCAGCAGAGGGCGCCTCTCAATTGGATTTGGGGCCATTTTTTGCCCCTTTTGCCTCTCTCAAGGCGGCCAGCTCTCAGCTCTCAACTCTTACAGATTTCACAGTTCTCACAGTTCTCACAGCCCTCACAGTCTCCATTCAGTCTCCACTTTACAACGATTGCTCCCTCACTTCCGCCCGCAAAGACGCGAGCTGCATGCGCCCACTTCCGGCCAGAGACGCCCTCTGCTTCTTCGACTCTTCTGAGAGACTCTCTTTGGCTCTTTTTGAGTCTTTTTGAGTCTTTTGGGCTCACTTTTGAGCGAAGTGGTTTGGGTGAAAAATTGCAAAACTCTTCGTTGTTTACTTTCCACTTGGCGGCCAACTGTTTTCTCTTGCCTCCCGAGCTCTAAGGGCGAGTTTTGAGCGCCGTTTTCCAATGGCTGAGAAGACGTAATTCTCGAGCAACTTACACCCCAAGTTTGAGTCCAAGTTTTAGAGTCGAAAAAGTTGGAGAGCAGAAATTTGGAGAGCAAAAAGTTGGGAAAGGATTGAAAAAAGTGGCAAGAATTCGTTTTCGGGCGAGTTTGGGAGACTCTCTGGGAAAGAAGTTGCAAAAAGTGGCAGCGACAAGCTCCAACTGCGAGATTCAATTTGAATCCAGTCTGAATGTGGCCAAATTCGAGCTAAATTCGAGCTGAATTCCAGCCAAACTCGAGCCAAATTCCAGCCGAGACAGTCTCCATTTGCCATTTTCCACTTGCCACTTGCCGCTCGCCAACCCTAAGGACAGGCCGCGAGTTGGCGCGAACTCAATCGGCCGGAATGGATTTGGGCCGGCCGGAAGTTGGAATTCTTTCCCACTTTTATTATACAAAAAGTTTCCTTTAAACAGAGTCATTTGAGGTCATTTGTGGCTCTCCATTTGGGCCGAAGCAATGCAGCAATGTGCTGAGCCTGCTGATGAATCGGCCGCTTTGTCTCGTTCTCGCTCGGCTCGAATTCGCGAGTTGTTTTCCTTTTGGGCTCCTTTTGGAGTTCTTTTGGGGTCCTTTTGGAGTCGGTTTTCCGGCGAGCATTCGAGTGGAAAATGTTTGCAGCTTGGCCGCCGGAAGCAGAGCTCCAGTGCGGCAAATCGATGGCTGCAAAGCGCCCACACAGACAGTCTCTGCTCGGCCGGAATGCAGTCGCCGAAGAGCTCCACTGGGGCGCCTAATCGTCGCCTAATCGTGCGCCCAAGTGGAAAATTGCCGCCCTTTGCTCACTGCGGAGCACCTGTTGTGTCCTGGAGGCTTGCCGGTCGGCTTGAGAGTGACACCTGAGCTTGAGACTGAGCTTGGGGCACCTTAGCTTGAGAGTTGGAAGCTTGAGAGTTGGAAGCTTGGCCGAGGGCGAGCGAGGCGGCCGGCTGGTGGGCGTTGATGTCGCCCGAGATGGAGGCTCTGTAGACGCGCGGGTCGCTGACGACGCGGACGAAGAACTCGCGCTTGTAGCGCAGCGGCATCCTGTTGCGTCTGCCCGCCAGCTTGGCCATCTCGTCGGCCTCCTCGCGCTCGTCGGCGGCCTCGAGCGCGCGCTGCACGGGACTCATGCAGTCGCGGGCAGTCTGGACGCTCTGGACGCCGCCAAGCTCGCGCTCGAGCGTCGACAGACAGTCTTCGGGGCGCCCCAGCGGCCCCAGCGGCTGGCCAGAGTCTTGGCCGTTTCCGGTTCCCGTTCCGTTTGCGGGCCGGCCGACTGTCTCGGGCGGCAGGCTGGGCTCGCCGGGGGCCACCTCGTCCAGGTCGAGCTCCAGGTCGAAGTCGCGGCCGTCGATGGAGGCGAGCGAGTCGATGGGCAGCTCGGCGCGCGTCGAGCACTCGTCGAGCATGAGACTGCTCTCGCTGGCCGCCTGAGACTGGCCAGGGGGCGGCCGCACACTGGCCTGTTTGGTGAGTGGGCCGCGGGCTGCGAGCGGCGGGAGCGCGTCCTCCGCGGGGGCGCGCGCGCGCGCGCCCGCCGCCTGCTGCGCGTTCTCCGCGTCCGCGGGCTGTTGCGCGCGCCCCGCCCCCGCGCTCTGCAGCGGGGCGTGCGCGGCCGGCTGCCCGAGGGCGGCGCGCTCTCCCGTTGTGGAGCCGCCGCCGCCGCCGCCGGTGGACTGTTGGGTGTGCAGCGAGATGGATGACACGTCGATGGTGTTCTGCTGCGAGATGGCCCTGATTCGTTCGCGGCCCGCCTTGATGGCGGCGAGCAGCTCGCTCGCCGTGTCCGCAATACACTTGTAGGCGTAGTGGATGTCCTGGTCGCGGGCGTTTTGCTCGCAGACGCAGAAACGGATCACGTAGCGCCCATTGAGCGAGGCGGGCACCATGTGCAGCTTGCCCGAGGCGTTGATCATGGACAAGAGGCGCTGGTTGAGCGCGTTGGAGCCCACCAGCCGGAAGCAGACGAGGCCCAAGACGACCTCGTTGGTCACCGTGAAACGCTGATCCTGCCTGATCAGCTGCTCGAACAGCTTGGCCAGCCGACAGTGGTTCCTGATGTAGGCCCTGAGGCCCTCGACGCCATAGTTGCGGATCACGAACCACAGTTTCAGGGCCCGGAAGCGGCGCGACAATGGGATGCCCCAGTGACGGTAGTCGATGGCTTGGTCGGAGAAGCTGTGCTGCAGGTAGAGCGGGTCCACCACGAAGGCGCGCGTCAACTTGAACCGATCCTTCACCCACATGAGCGAACAGTCGAAGTTGATCAGCATCCACTTGTTGGGGTTCATGTTGAACGAGGTGGCCAGCTCAATGCCGCGCATCAAGTACTTGAACTCGGGACATATGAGCGCACTTCCGGCGTAGGCGGCGTCCACGTGGAGCCAGAGCTCGTCCTCCGCCTGACACACTTGGCCCAGCTCCTCCAGGTTGTCGAAGGAGACGCAGGAAGTGGTGCCCAAAGTGGCGCAGACAATGAAGGGCTCAAGACCCGCTTGCTTGTCGGCCTCGATGGCGCGCCGCAGAGTGTCCCCCCTGAGCGAGTGGCGCTCGTCCGTGTCGAGGGCGCGCATCCTGATGAAGCCAATCATGGCGGCCTTCTCCACGCAGCTGTGCGCCTCCTTCGAACAGTAGCCAATCAGCCGGCTCAGCAGCAGGCCCTCGGCAGTGCCTGGGAACTTCCGGCGCAGCTTCTCCATCGCCCAGTGGCGCGCGGCCAACAGGCTGACCAGCACGCACTCGCTGGCGCTGCCCTGGATCACGCCGCCGCCCTTGCTGCCCTGCTGATTAGAGTCCTCATTGGCGCTCGAGCTTCCCGTTGGCGAGCTCTTAGTAGGCAAGCTTTTAGTGGGTAAACTTGCATTTCCGGTTGGACTTCCGGTCGGTGAGTTTTCGCCACTTGGAGAATTTACAGTTGAAGAGTTTGCGCTTGGGGTGTTTGCACTTGGCGAGCTTCCGGTGGAGCTCAGCCTCGAGGAGCCAGCGAGACAGAGGAACTGGTCGGGCAGCCCAATCATCTTGCCCATCCAGTCGAGCATGATGATCTCAAGCTCGGTGTAGGCGGGCGAGGCGGCCCAGCTGAAGCCCACACAGCCGAGCGCGTCGCTTAGCATGTCGGCCAGAATGGAGGGGAACGCGTTTCCGGCGGGAAAGTAGGCGTGGAAGTGCGGGTGTTGCCAGTGGGTGATGCCGCACATGATCTTCCGCTCGAAGTCCATCATGATCTGGCCGAAGGGCTGGCCGCGCTCGGGGGCCTCTGGCTCGATCAGCGACTTCAGGTAGCCCGGCTCGATGTTGATGGGGGTCACTCGGCGGCGCCTTATGGTGTCCAGGTAGTTGCAGATGTAGTCGATCAGCCGGTAGCCGTGGAGGCGGAACTTGGCCGAGTCCATGGGGCTCTCGCCGGGCTCCTCCTGGGCCGCGTTGGTCGCATTAGTAGTCTCCCCTTGAGTTGCCGGCCCCTCGGAGACTCGCTCGCTTCGAGGACGCCCCTCGGCGTCCAGGTTGAACAGGCGGGCCACCAGCGCCGCACCGTCAAACTCCTCCTCCTCGTCCTTGTCCTCCGGCGGCGTCGGCGGCCCCTTTTCGGGCTCACGCGCGGCCACGCCCCCCTGCTGCTCGGAATCCTTGGGCTCGGCGCCGAGGTTGACGAAGCGCACGGAGGGGCGACCGCCGGCGACAATCGAGACGCTCTCCTCCTGCCGCCCTTTAGAAGCCGTTTTCACTGCCATATTGACTGCCAGCCGCTCCAGCGAGCCGCCCGTCTGGGTGCCGACCGCGGCCCCGCCCCCCAGGCCTGCGGCGGGGCGCGCCCGCTCGCCGTGCAGCGGCGTGGCCGGCGCGCTGCTGCTCGTCCTGCCGCGCCGGCCGCCCACCAGCAAGTAGCGCTGGGCGAACGAGACCACCGGGTTGTTGCTCTCCCCCCACTGGGCCTGCTCCCTGGTCTCCCCTTCCGCTTCCGGGCCCGCCTGGCCGTGGCGCCCCCGCAGCTTGTAGGCGGCCAGCCGCTGGCCCGCCTGCTGCAACCCGCCCAGCCAGCTCCTCAGCGTCCTGCCCGCCCTGCCCCTCGGCTGCTTCTCCTGGGCTGCCGAGCTCGTCTCTTGCTGCTCGCCGGCGCCACTTCCGGTTCCGTTTACATTACAATTTGCGCCTCCACTCGGCGGCTGGCCCGACGGAAGCCCCTCAGCTTGGGAGGAGCTCGAGGAGGAGCCCGGCGAGCTCGGGCGCTTGCTGCTGGTGCCGTTTGGGGTGCGGGCGTCCACCTGCGGCCAGTCCGCCGGCAAACCCAGTCGAGCGATCACAGTCTCTGCGCTCGAGTTCGAGTTGGTGGCCCCGCTCCTTAGGGTGGGCGACTGGGCCTTCTGCTCGGCCACTTCCGGCTCTTCTGGCTCACCACTGCTGGCCAGCTTCTGGTTCCGCTTCTGGCCAATGGGCCGCTCTTCTTCCCGCTGGCAAGCCTCGCTCTCGGCCAGAAGCTTGCCACCTTCAACGAGCTTGCCACTCTCGGCGAGCTTGCCAGTCTGCCGCCGCTGCTGGTCTCTGGTGGCCGGCACACAGTTGTTGCTCGTCCCATTGGCCACCAGCGGCGGCCCACTGAGCTCGCTAGTTTTCCTCTTGACATGATTCATCTTTCGCCCTCTGTCTTGCCACTCGCCTGCCCTTCTCAGCCGCACACACACTGTAGCACCCAGTCCCCGCCCGCCTAAGTCTCGCTAGCTCACCTAGTGTCTAATTGCAGGGCCTTAGTGTCTGGAGATGAACTAAAGCTAAACTAGAGCTTAACTAGAGCCAAAATATAGCTAAAATGTGGCTTAACTGGAGGCCACTTTGGCGCATGATGCTCGGCTCCAGCGAGCCCAATTGAGACAGTGAGTTCTGTTTCTGTGTGGTGACACTCTTCGATAGCTAAATGCGACTTGCTTCTTGCGGCTCTTTGGCAAGCCTTTTCCGAGTTAAGAATCCACGAAAACGTGAGAGAAAGTGCTTGACACTGACTGCTCCAAAGCAGTGGCACGAAATGAATACTCTAACAGGTGCGCTCTTCGTCACTGCCTGTCTCTGGCGAGTGCGAGTGCGACTCTTCTAGAGACTAGCTTCCAGAGAGCAGCTCTCTAGAGACTAGGTTTAGCAAGGCCGCAGCTTGGGGGCCGCAAAACACTGGCCCACCACGAGCGCCTGATACTGCCTCTTTGGGCTTTCTTTGGACTCCTTGCAGCTCGTCTCAGGCCTCTTCTTGCACCAAAAGGCCAACTCAGAACCTCCCAACTGGCTCGGCAGCGAAGCGCGGGCGTTAAATGGCGAGAACCAGTGCCGCGGACTGTCATGGGAGCGCAAATAGAGCTCGGGAGCAAGATTATAATAGTGAGAAATTGCGCCAAATTCCTTCGTCAAAGGCCCAGTTTGGACCTAGTTTGGCCAGCCCGTCGAATTCTGTTCCATTTCCCCACTCTAAGCCACAAAAGAGCAATCGGCCCAGCGGCACGGCCACACGCACACTGTGCGCGCCCCCGCGCCTTAGGGTCGCCGCTTCCGGGGCCTGAAGCTTGAGAAGGGAGGCTTCAATTGCGCGAGGAGGCGCGTTAAATTGACAAAAGACTCTCGCGCCGGCCCGGTGACAACAAAGTAATTGCGCCCGCCCCTTAGCCTGGCCTCTGCGGCTGAAAATAATTGATCGCCGCTAGATGGGCGCCCGCGGGCCGCCCACGCCCCTCGCTGCGGTGGGGCCGCCCTTAACTTGGACTGCGGCCGACCGGCTCACGAAGACAAGCGGGCGACTCGCAGCTCTCTCAGCACGGCGGCACTCAGGCCAAAACTCGTTTCCTGCCCATTTCATGCCAATATTCTGCCTCTGGAGCGAACGGCGAGCGCGGGCTTCCAGCTGGCCCGCATCAACTGGCAGGTGGGCGTGTCGGGAAAATTCGGCAAACTGCAAGGCGTGATATTTCCGTGATATTTTGGCGAAATTTGCACCAATTTTCGCGCTTTTTAACCCTTTTTCACTGCTTTAAAGCCTTCTGAATTCATTTTTCTACCATCAGACAACTAACAAGCTGCCGAAAATTCACCAAAAACCCAAAACTTTGGCCAAATTCATCGAATTTTGACCGAAATTCAACCAAAACAACGGAAATAAACGAAAACAAACAGCCATCCTGCTGGACACGACCGAGCAGAGCAGTCTCGGCTGGACGAAGTACCCTGATGGCGAGCGGGCGGCCAGCCGATCGCCCGGCTGGGTGGAGGAGTCGTTCGTGAACTTCGAGCGCGACATAAACTGGCGCTCCTTCGTGGTTTGCGACGTCGCCTTCAACAGTGTCAACAACTGGCTCTGGACGCCCTACATCGAAAGCGGCGAGGCGGCGCGCCTCTACATCGAGATCAAGTTCACCATGCGCGACTGCAACCTGTTCCCCCAAATGGTGCTCAGCTGCAAGGAGACCTTCGCGCTCCTCTACAAGGAGGTTGACGGGCCCATCGGAAGCGCCGGAGGACAGTCTTCGGGCGGAAATCAATTACAGTCTTCAATTGGCCACCAAGGCCAGTCGACTTCCGGCGGAAGTCAGGCTCAGCTGCAGGCCAACGCGAGCAGCTCCTTCGCCCAGTCGGACAGCTACACGCTGATCGACGCGATCGCGGCCGGCGAGGGCCGCTTCACCTCTAACAACGACGTGGTGATCAACACGAAGATCCGCTCCATCCCGGTGAGCAAGCGCGGCGTCTACTTCGCCTTCAGAGACCAGGGCGCCTGCCTCTCGCTCATCTCCATCAAGGTCTACTACCTGCGCTGCCCTCAGCTGGTCGCCAATTTTGCCAAATTCAACGCCACGCCCACCGGAAGAGACCTAAGCTCGCTGGTGGCGGTGGAGGGCGAGTGTGTGGCGAACGCTGTGCAGGTGGAGCAGCCGCGCATGTTTTGCACGGCGGACGGCCAGTGGAACTCGATGTCGAGTGGCCAGTGCAAGTGTCTGCCCGGTTTCGAGCCGGCGGCCAACGGAACCAAGTGTGTGGCCTGTCCGGCGGGCAAGTTCAAGTGGCAGCTTGGTGAAGCTCAGTGCTCACCATGCCCCGAGCGCTCCTACGCGCCTGGCCCAGGCGCCACCGAGTGCAAGTGCCACGAGGGCTTCTTCCGCTCGCCCAGAGACCCTCGCTGGTGGGCCTGCAGTCAGCCGCCCGCCTCAGGTCCCTCGAATCTGAGCGCCAGCCACGTGGACTCCTCGCTGGTGGTCCTCCAGTGGCAGGCGCCCAAGTTTGCGGGCGGCCGCGAAGACCTCTTCTACCGGCTGGTGTGCGACAACTGTCCCCCCGGCGAGCAGCAAATCGTCAGCTCGCCCCCAGCACTAGGGGCAAACTTCACCGAGACCAAGTGCGTGCTGGCCGGCCTCCAGCCAGCCACCAGCTACCGTTTTCTCGTGTACGCCCTGAATGGCGTCAGCCAGCTGGCCGGCATCCACAACAAGCAGCCCGCCGCCTACGCCGAGCTCACCATCCAGACGGCGCCCAGACCGCAGGCGCCCACCGGAAGCGGCCAAAACAGTGCTGCCGAGCTGGGCCCGCAGTTCCAGACGGGCCAGCAGCAGCAACTGCCCCTCTTCAACTTCCGCGCAGTCCCGGGCGCTCGAGGAACAGACATGATCCTCGCCTGGGACACACTGGGTCCAGCCGCGGGCTCGGGCACGCCCGCCACGCCCACCTCGGAGCAGGCGGGCCAGGCGAGCGCTGACGAGGCGGCTGCGCCCGCCCTCTTCGAGATCAGGTTCCAGGCGCTGCGTGGGGCCGCAACAGGTGCCCTGGGTGCTCTTTCATCGGGCGACCCCTTCGCGGGAGCGCCACTCGCGCGCCGCTCGCCCTACGCGGGCCTGCTCGGCCAGGGGGGCGTGGCCGCAGACCAGCACCCGCAGAGCCAAGCACAGCAACAGATGCAACAACAGATGCAACTTCAGCAGCAGCAACAGCTGCAGCTTAGCGGCTCGCTGAGCACCACCAATCGGGTGGTGGGCCTGTACGCGCTGCACCCGCGCACCGAGTACAGCTTCCAGATCAGGGCCAAGCTGGGCCCCCTGCAACTGTGGACCGACTGGAGCGAGCCGCTGGTGGCGGCCACCGGCGCGCCCACCAGCATGCAGGTGGGCGTGGCCCCTTTAGTGAGCCCGCCGGGCGCCCTTGAGGCGACCCCAAGTGGCTTGGCGCCGGCCCAGTTCCTCGACGTGCTCGGCAACCAGATGCTGTTGCCGGCGCCGCCCGGCCAGCAGCCCCAGCCGGGCCCCGGGGGCGACCCGCGCGCCTTCCTCTTCCAGACGCAGCCGAGCGCGGGCGGCCCCGCCCCCGCGGGCCAGTCGTGGGCGTCGCTGGCGGCCGGCCTGCTCTTCTCGCTGGCCGGCCTCCTGCTACTGCTCGGCCTGCTCCTCTTGGGGCTCGTTCGCTACCGGAAGTGGCTGAACCTGCGCCCCCTGGCCAGCCAATTTGGGGGCGGCGGAAGTGTCTTCGGGCACCACCAGCACCACTCGAATGGGGGCTCCTCCTCTTCGACCTATGCGGGCGTGTACAGTGGCGCGGGCTCCAACGACTTGGTGGTGGGCGCCAACCCATTCAGCTCGTCCACCATCACAACCACAGCCAACGGCAACCACCTGATCTACCACAACGCGGCCATAGCCCAGCAGCAGCAGCACTATGGTCACTTTGGCTCCCCCGGAACCCTGATAACCGGAAGCAACAGCACCAGCCGCTCCTCATCGGCCGGCGTCGTCCAGAGCTTCCTGGCGGCCACGCTGGGCCAGCTCACTGGGGGCCACCAGCAAACCGGAGGCGGAAGTGGAAACGGCAATCAGGCGGCCGCCAACCAGCTGCAGCAGGCCGGCCCTAAGGCGAGCTCGAAGCAGCAGCACCACCACCACACGATTGGCCAGGATGGCAAACTGTTCATCCACTCGGCAGGGACAATTGTGCAGCCAAATGGGCACACTTTGGGGGCGCACAACTCGAATGGGCAGGAGACACTGCAGACTGCCAGGAACCACTACCACCAGATGCTCACCAACACAAACCACACGCTTCTCTTTGGCGGAAGCCCAACCCAAACGAACCAAAATGGGCCCAATTCAACTGGCCCAAACTCAAACCAAAACCAAAACAGCCTCGCAAACAACCTCAATCAAAGCCAACAAATGGCCCCTCATCCATTTAACTCCATCGCTCAGCAGCAAGACTTCTACTCGGTGCGCCCAGTGCAGCGCTCGGGCAACTCAGGTGAGTAGCTGGGGCTTAGGTTTTGACTGTTTTAACTGATAATTTAACCGTTACTTTCGCTTTTAAATCAGTGAAGAGCAATGCAATTTGGTGCAGAAATAAACAATTTTGTGAAAATTATCGAAGTTTTCTCAAAATTTGCAGAAAATTGGTGAAAACTTTCACCAATTTCTCGTTTTTAAAATTTTCAAAATTTCCAAAACTTTGCAAGATTTTCCCAAATTTTCCAAAAATTTCCAAACTTTCTCAAACTCTTTTCTGCTCGCCAATGAGAGTCCGAGATGTTCATCATTCAGAAGCCAAATGGACCTCTTTTCGACAGACAGTCTCTGCAAATTTTGCGGAAAAGGCTGCCAAAAGGCCAGCCAAAATATTCCTTCCGTTCGGCTGCAAATGGGCACAATCGGGCCAACTTTTTCGCCAGTTTTGCGGCCAGCTTTTTGCATTGAAAACGCCTGAAGCTGAATCAAAATCAGAACAGAAAATCACAAGCAAAAGCAAAAGCAGAGGCTGAAAGAGAGACTGAAATTGGATCTCGCGAATGGAAACTCAAACGGCCACAAACTCGGCGCCAAAAGCGGAGCAAAGAGCTCCAGCTTAGGGCGAACTGCAGGCGAGCTGAAGGCGCAAACTTTGGCCTTGACAAGATTGCACAATTCGCGCAATTCACAGTCCCAAGCGCCTTTTGGAATTTCCTTTCTGGCAGCTCTGCTCGAGTGAAGTGAGCAGCCCAGCTGAGCTCGCCTGTGGGCATCACACTCGAGACTGTCAGCACTGAATGCTCGCTGAGGGCGCAGTGAAAAAGCCAATCACAGTGACAAGTGGCCGCCGGCATGCAACAATGGCAGCGGGCCAGTTGTTTTTGTCGGCCCATTTCATTTGTCAGGCTCGTTTGTGTTGGCCTGTCCTCTCTTGCTGCCGCTCCTTGTTGCTCGCTTGTGTCTCTCAAAAAGGACTGTCCCCTTTGTGTCGCTTGGAATAGTCTGCCAGAGTCAGTGCAAAGTGTGTGCAAGTGTGAGCAAGTGTGAGCAAGTGTGTCCAACTCAGACTTGCTGGAAAGAGTTTCCACGCAACCAATCAAATGGGCGCTGTCCACTGCTCGTCGAGCCAGTCCACTTCCTCGGCGGCTTGGCAGCGAAAACGGCGGTTTCAATTTCCTTAGCTTGAGGCGAAGGGGGCCAAAGAAGGACAGTGAGCGGCAAGAGTGGGCACCTTTTTGCGCGCCTTTGTTATTGGCAAAGTCTGTTTTTTGTTCTGTTTTGTGAACCAAAACACTGCCACAATGCAGAACCACTGCGACCACTTGTTGAACTGTCGCCGCCTCTCCTTCAGGTCCGCAGACAGTCTGCGGCAAGAGCACTGCAACTGGGCGCAAAAGATCCCTTTTGGCCTGCTCACCGCCCGGCTGCTCCTCGTCCAACGCTCGACTGTACACTGCAGACTGTAGACTGTCGCCCGGCGGCCAAACGCCCGAAACGTCAGCGCCCCCGAGCACGAACGCCGCTTGATTTACGGCGCCCTTGGGTGTTTCTCTGGCGAGTTTCTTTCTTGCTTTGGCACTCTGCTGGACACTCCAAGCTGGACAGTCCGCCACCCGAGACAGTGGCGTTTCCTCTTTCGGGCGCCTCTTGTTCCGCGCCGGATTGATTGCCTTGAGCCTCTGGTTCTTCTGACAGACACAACAGAGGCAACTGATGCAACAGAGGCAACTGACGCAACAGTTACAACAGTTGCGCGCTCGGTGGCCACTTCTTTCCTCTGGATTTGCTTGCACAGAGCTCGAAAAGTGTCCCGAGGAGGAGCTCTGTTTTTTCTCGCTTTGTCTCCTGCTTCTTCTCCAGCTTTCTCGCACCTTCCCAATGGCGTCCTCTTGCGTCAGCGGCGCGCAAGGATCTCTCTCGGGGCGCAAAAGGCGCTTGGAGAGAGATCCATGGCAGTCTCTTGCGCGTCCTTCTTGCAAGCCAAACTGAAACCGAAACCAGCCAGAGACTGTCTCTCTCGCGACTGTCTCGCCCTTGACGAGCGGCCGAGCAGCAACACGTTGCCCAGAGTGTCGCCCCCTCGCGGCCAGAGGTGAGCTGTTGTGTGAATTTTGTGAAAAGTTCCAAGCTGAGCTCAGTTCAGTTTCAGTTTGGGAAACTCAGCTTCAAGCTGACTTTCCCAACAGGCGACCAGTGGACAGAAGTTGGGCCAAAAGTCGGGCCAGAAGTCGAGCGAGCAGTGCCCAGTTAATGAGCTAATGATTAATGAGCGGCTATTAAATTTGATTAATCGGGCGCGCTGGCGAGTGGCCGCCGAGTGGCCGACCCTTAGGACTGTCTCTCCTAGAGACAGTTTGCGGGCGAGCAGCCTGCAAAAGGCAGTCTGTGCAAGTCAGTGAGCGCCTCTCCAATGCGAGTCTGAAGCACTGAAGCAGCCCCACACACAGTCTATGGGAACAGACAGTCTGTGGCGCGCAGAGAAGTGCAAGCAAAACTTGTGCTGCAAAAGTGCGGCCAAAGTGCAGCGAGAAACGCGCACTCTGCCCACAGACTGTCTCCGGCTTACTTGTGTGTGTTTTGCTCGGCCTCTCGCGCGACCTCTCCACTTGGCACTTCTTTTTCCACTTCTTTTTCCACCTCAACTTCCACTTCCACTTCAACTTGCACTCTCCACTTCCACTTCCACTTCCACGACAACCAGTTTGTCAGCCGCCGTCCGACACTCAGGCCGCTCCTTAGGGTCCCCAGCAGAAGGGCGGCCAAACTGGCGCCAGCAGGCCAGTCCTTAGGGTCCGGCAGAGGCGCCTCAGCGAGCGGCCTCAGACAGTCTCTGGCTCGAGGTGGACAGAGACGAGCTCAGGTGTGCAACTTTTTTAAGCATTTGGCCGAGCGGCCTGCTTCTTCGTGGTTGCTCAGTGGGCGCAGTTTGAGCTGCAATTTGCAAGTCGCCAGTTCCAGTTCGCAATTAGCCACTGGCCCAAAAGATTCAGATTGCCAATCTGAATGCGAAATGCGCAATCTGCAACTGGCCAGTGCAGAGAAGTGGCCAGAAGACGGCCAGCTTTAGAGACAGTCTGCGAGGACTGTCTCTAAATTAAACTATCAACTGAGCGCAATTGGATCTCTTTTTTTGAAAAATTCTCTCAAGCTTCTCTTGTGCAACTTCTCGTTCACCGAAACTGAGCGTTTCACTCAGCCCATAACTCACCCACTTGCATTTCCACCTCTCGCCAAGCAGCCACTGGCTAACCGCTTGCTCGTTTGTTTGTTTGTCTGTTCGTCTGGCCGCAGACAGTCTCGCGCGAGCGTGAGATCAGCTCGTCTCGCCTTGGCAGAAACTTGAGAGCTCCAACTGCAACAGGTGGCTGCAAGTCGAGCGAGATTGGCACGCAAATCCGGCGGACAATTGAGCGCCGCCCACGCGCCGCAGACTGTCTGTGGAAAAGATGAAGAGACGAGCATCTCGCCGCACGACTGGCCAAGGAGAGGCGCCAGTGAGCAATCCGTTTCCCTTGCAGCAAACTAACCAGAAAGCTTCTTCCGATTTCGATTTCGATTCCATTTCCGGTTCCGAAAACTGAAAACTGTCGATCGCAAACAACACACTGTCTGAATTGGCTACTGACCAACTTGGAAAACGAACGCGCGAACGGAAATACGATAAACTTTGGAAAAAATTGTGAAAAAATTGGAAAAATCTGAAAAAAACGGCAAAAATCGAACCAAATTGGACACGCTTCGAAATGGGCGCAACACTTGGCCAACACTTTGAACGAAACGCACGCAGGCCAACAATACGGATCGCTGGCCGAACAGACGCAGCTGCAGGCGCAACAAGTGCACCAGCAGCACATCTACGACGATCTGGATGTCGTGAGCCAATCGGGCAACAGCAGCCACCAGTCGGCCGGCTCGCCGGCCCACTTGCAGCGCCACTCGCTCGTCAACCCGCTCGACCAGCACCACCAACAGCAGCAACAGCAACAGCAGCAACCCCACTCTGCCTTGTCCATCATGATGGCTCGCGAACTGTTCGACGCCCAACAGCACCAGCAGAACGTGGCCCTTGGAAATGTGATCGGCGCTCGAGGTGAGTAATGGCAAGCTATTTTTTCCTGCTCGATAAGAGCAAATTTCCCGCAAGTTTACTTTTGCCCCACTTTTTGCGTTTTTTCCCCTTCTTTAGCCCACTTTTCCCTATTTTGCCCCATTTTCACCCCGTTTTTCCCCGCGCGCGAGGGGAAAAACGAGGTCAGTGCGCACCCCCGCTGGGCATTTCGGGGCAATTCGGGGCATTTCGGCGCATTTTGGGGCAAACACGCCACCACGCGGCAAGTCTGCCATTTCCAAAGACTGCCTTTGGAAAAGTCTACACAAACTCGAACTGGCCTTTCTCCATCGCCGCCAAGACCGCGCTAATCAGCTGCAAACAAGCCACACCACTTGGCCAGTGTGTGCGGCCACCGCCAAGGCAGAAGCGGCCGCAGAGAAGAGGGTCTTGTGGCGCAGACTTGCGGGGGACAGTGTGTCTTGTGGCGAGACTGTCTGGCGAAATCAGGCAGCCCATTGCCGCTTTTCACGAGTGGACTCCACGCGGCGCTGCCCAAGTCGCAGAGGTGATTTATGTTTGCGATGATTAGGAGCCAATTTAACTCTGCGCTCCTTGAGCTGAGGGCCAGTTTACTTCAGCTCTGCAGTTTGGGGCTTACACTTGATGGGCCACAGTGAGCAGCTTTGTTGTGGCCAATTGGAGCTCGAACAGGGCGAGCAAGCGAGCAAACGAGCCACAGACAGTCTAAGAGAGACTCTCTGCTGCTCTCCTGCTCTCTGGCTCGCTCCTCATCGCCGGCCGACTACTTAAAAACATATATTTACTTCCCATCGGCATCGCGCATTTTGCACTCAATTGGGCCGCATTGACATGAAGCCGAGCTGGAGGCTTCGAGTGGAATTGGAAATTAAGAGCCGCACGAACGCAGTTTAGTGTTGGCCAGTTTCAGGCGCCTTCTGAGCTGGTGGCTGGCCGTTTTGACGAGTTGTGAGTGGCTCAGTTGGTCTTTGAGGAAAGCTAAGCTAAGCAGTGGCAGTGCACACAGTCACGCGCGCCTCCCAAAGGTGCG
>Ga0268247_10000199_pt1 | contig 21204 bp, 26 predicted proteins | sample AgamicOrMae_FD_200245 | JGI IMG/M metagenome (GOLD analysis project Ga0268247, IMG submission 200245) | Agave microbial communities from Guanajuato, Mexico - Or.Ma.e (v2) (version 2) | ecosystem: Host-associated > Plants > Phyllosphere > Phylloplane/Leaf | place: Guanajuato, Mexico | collected...
GGGGTTACTTCTTGTGTGCAGGAGTAATGCTTCAAGAGAAGGACAACAAGAGTTCAACTTGGGGCCTTGAGAGCAAATTAATTATGTTCGCATGAGGTCACAAACGATTGATTGGCAACAGTTTACTTTTGTTGATTAGTTTGCCGGCCAAAAGGGGCGGGCCGCAACCTCTGCAAACTGCTGATTTCTGGGAAGCTTGCAGCTGGCAGTTGAGCTTAGCTTCGAGACAAGCGGGAGAGATTTTTCTTGCCACCAAGCAGGCCGCAAAATGGCTCCAGTTTGCAGTTCGCTGGAAGGGAGAAAAAGCTGCTCAAAAGGGAAGAAAGACACTCCACTTGGGCCGAAAACAAATACTCTCTCGCCACTCAACCAATGAGCTGGCAGCAGCTCCATTAGGCCGCCCTTGTTTCCCTCTCGTCTGGCCTTTTTTGTTCCATTTTTGAGGAAAAAAGTGAAAAATTTCGCCCGCTTCTTGTGGGCCAGCTCGCCGCTTCCAGGAAACTGCTCGCCTCTACCCCACTCCTTAGGGGCCACTTCTTCGAAGCGAGCTTGCTCATTTTGCCCCAGAACAAAATCAAGATAATTTTTCAGCCCACTCGGAGGGGCCATCCTTCACGGCAGACTGTCCTGCTGGGCTCCTTGGCGCCACTTTGGCCCTCGTCTTCGGAACTTGCCCAAAAGCAAGTCAGAGGCAAAGGCAAAGGCTAAGGCTAAGGCTAAGGCTTACCCGCGCGCCACTAGAGACAGTCTGCAGGCTGCAAAGTCCACAGCAGCCCGAGCACACAAGCAAGCGGCGCCCCAAAAAGGCCGCCTCTCCAAGGGGAACCGGAAAAGGGGCAACTCTTGCCGCTCGATTGATTTGCCATCATTTTTCCCTCTCGCTTGTTCGCCTCCGCAGCCTCGGCGCCAATTTGGCGCCCAAAATGACCAGCGCTGTCATTTGGGCCCCAAACAATTGGCCCCGGCCGGCCAAATGGACAACGATTGCGATGGGGCCACTTCCGGCCTTCGAGTGCGGCTTCCGTGGGGGCGCAAATTTAAAGCCAAGCGGAGGGGCGCCGCTTTGGGCGAGTTGTGGAGGACAGCCACTAGCTTGTGAGGCGCAAGCTAGTGGCTGTCTTGTCTGTATGGTCTTTTGGAAGCTAGTTTTGGCCGCCAGTTTTGGACGCCAGTTGGTCGCCGGCAATTGATGGCGAGCTCCGCGATCAGTTAGATGCCGGCGCTTGTTTTCTTTTTCTTTGTTTTGTTTTTCTTTTTCCTTTTACTATTTTTGTTTCTGTGGTGCAGCTCTGTGCTCTTGCAGCTTGAGGGGAAAGTCCCCAGTTTCGGACTGTCTCCCGCACACAGTCCCCGACTAGGCCACCTCGCTCTAATAGATTCATAATTAGAGCTGCTCTCCTCTGGCAGCCTGGCCTCTGGCGAGCCACCAGCAGCCCCAGTTGCCTGCCACAACTCTGCCTCCCTCACGGCACCTCCACTTCGCCGCCCCTGTCAAGTGTGTGCGGCACACTCGCAAGTGCGGCACAGACTCGCAACCCACAAACACCTGCCGCTCAGTGCTGGCAGTGTGCGACCGGAAGTGGGGGAGGCGCGCTCGCATGGGCCGGATGTTAAGCCTCGCGAGTTCGGTTGGTTATTTCCAAAGCGCCAGAGGTGAGAGTGGGGCCCAAATTAAGGCTTGGCGAAAAGGTGCGCGCCCAGAAGGTGGCCAAATGGGGGCCCAAATGATTGGGGCGCCCAAAGTACACAGAGCAGTGCACTATTGGAGGCCCATTGGAGGCGCCCTTTGCTGTGTGCTTTGAGCTGTGTGCTCTATGCTGTGTGTGTGTGTGTTCGAGTGGAGTTTCCTTTGGGCGGCGCTGAAATTGAATCGAGTTTGCTCGGATGCGAAGTGCTTGGCAGCCGCCAGCAAGCTCAGGACAGGCTCTTGTGGCGCCCAGCAAGCTAGCTCGCTCTTGGCGGTTATTTTTCGCCCCAACGCCTCGCGGCTCAGCGCCCGAGACAAGCTCGGAATCATAATGTTGCCCGGCCGAGTCTTGGCTTCTTTTTGCGGATAACTCCCTCTAACTGGCGCCTCTGCTGCTGCTTTGGACTTTGGGCCGCCTTCTCGAGACTGTGTGCGAGCTCTGGGCCGGCTGAGCGACGCCGGCGGATCATTAATAATAATTGTTATTGATGATCGTCTCGCGGGCGCGCCACTGGTGCTGCATATTTGCCCAGCTGGGGCGCGTTGAATTTGCAGGAAAATATCATCACAGCTCGCGGCTGGCAAGCTCCAGCCTCTCCCAGTGGCTCGCACTCCTCGAGGGCCTCTCCATCGAGCAGCACCACAGACAGAGCGTCGGACAAATGGCCACTCTTCTGGGCGGGCGAGCGAGCGAGCGAAAAAAGCGGCCACACATGCGGGCCAAGCTAGAGGCTCGCCAGCCGGCCGGCGGCCGAAACAAATGGACCGTTCGGCCGCCTCCGTCCGCTCCAACTCTTCCGGGCTCGCTCGGCTTGGTCTCGGCGGCGTGTGGGGGCCGCGCGCAGCTCCACCAAGACTCGCTTGACGGGCTCTCCAATTGCCAATCAGCCGGCGGCCCTCAGCTCGGCCGGAAGGAGCTCCAATTTGTTGTCCCCGGCGATCTGTCACCATCAAAGTGCCACCCGTCAAGCAGGAGCCCAATGGGTCCTACTTGCGTCCTTGAGACTGGGGCCGGCGCTCCAGTCTCGAGCTAGAGAACAATTAAATTTGAGCGGCGTCAAATTTTAACTCGCCCTCCTCCTTTTTGGACGCCAAGAGGCAACTCCCAAACGCAACTGGACCCCAAAGGGCAGCCCAACTCGCTCGGCAACTCGCTTGGCGGCCCAACTCCAAGCCGCCACTCAAACCAATTAGACGCCGTCCAGCCGGCGAGACCGGCGAAAGCGGAAGTCGCCCGGGCCACTCTCTCTCCTCCGACGCTTCTCTTGGATGCTCTGGGCCGTCGTCTCGTCTTGCAGGTGCGCCGCTCGGTTGTCATTCGGGACCGCACGGCAAGTGGCCCTCAGAGCCACTGTCTTGGGCGCCAATTGGGCGGCCAGTCTGCAGAGTTTCTGGCGGAAACCCGAGCGGAGGCGGACTCGACGATTGGCCTCCTGGAGGCTAGTCTGTGGCTTCTTGCGGGCTTTTCTCTCAGCGCTGCAACGCTCGACGTTTGAAGAAGCCGCCGGGCCAGTGTCATGGTGCGGCCGGCGGCCAATCAGCGGCCGGCACTTGCAGCTCGGGCGTCTGTTTGCCGGCCGATGTGGTCACACTGCCGCTTCAGTGGCGCACCTTAGGCTCGGCAGCCAGCCAAGCTCAGCTAGCGAGAGACTAGGCGCGCTGGGACGTGCGTTTCTGGCGGATGATTGTCACGCTTCCGGCACGGCTCACAGCTCGCTGCGAGCCGGCCCAGCAGACGAGCTGTCGGGCGGCGGCGCCTCGTGTGCCGGGCGCCACACTTGGAGAAGAAGCAGCGCGAGCGAGCGGAGGAAGAGGCGCCGGACGTGTTGGCTGGCGCCAGTTGTCGGCGTGCACCTGGCGGCGAGGGCAATTTATTTCGGGCGAGCGGCGGCGGCAGTGTGGGGCCCGCGCGCTGCACAGGCGCGTCTAAGTGTAACTAAATAAGTTGTTCCGCCTCCTTCGAGTGGCCGGGCGCATTCACGAGCTCGGCTAGTCTGCGCCCGTTGGACCGTCCAAGAGGCTCACAACTGGAAACTAGCGACTGGCAACTGGCAGACTGAGGCTGCCAGAGCCAAGCTGCTAGACCCAAGCTGCTAGACCCAAGCCGGCTGGCAACTTCCAACGAACGGCCGCCTCCCGCTTGATATATTGCCCCGCCGATGAGCTGGCGGCCGGCGGCAAAGGCGCCCACTTAGCACCGGCCGGCTCATTTGGGCGCCCCAGCCGCTCGCTTTCAATTAGACTGGCCACACTCTGTTGCTGCTGGCGCGCTTCCGGCGCGCCTCTTGGCAAGCGCAATCGATCAGCCGGCCCGATCGGATGGGGCGCAAAATATTCAGCACACCAGCGGCGCGCTTCAGCTTGAGCTTGAGCTTGAGCTCGCCAACAACAGTGAGCGGCCCCAATTCAGATCGAGCTCGTCTGCTGGCCAGCAGAGGGGCCAGTCTTCCAGTTGGGCCAGTCTTCTGGTTGAGCCTCATCCAAGTTGGATCAGCTCCTCTGATTAAAGAGCCACTCTTGTTGGCGCCCAGCAGACTAGTTCTAGTTAGCCCGAAGCTGAGCTGGCCCATTTCCAGCGAGATGGGAAACAAAAAGCGCGCAGATTACGCTAACAAGGTGAACTTCGCCTTGCTGTTTGGGCGCCTCCCAAAGGCACCCGAACGGCAGCTTTGGACTGGGAGTTCTCGGCCAGAAGTGCCTAGCTCGCCGGCGTCTCGCTCTTGGCAAGATAATCTTCTGGCCAGAGTGGCGCCGCTCGAGGAGGCGGCGCAGCCATGCGGGCGCTCCCAGTCTGCGGCGAGCTTGGTCGCCGCCTTGCTCGCCAGCCCCAAACTCAGCCCAGCAGTCCCAAGCTCAGGCGAGCGGCCTCAAAGCTCCACTGCCTGTTCACTGGCTGGAAATTGGACCCAGCGGCGCCCCTTCCGGTGCAGTCTAAGCAAATGAGATAAGCGTCGGCCGGCCGCTCCTCAGGAAGGGGCGCCTCTTCGGCGGAGTCTCAGGCAAAGGGGCGCTGCCACTCTCGTCTTGCCAGCGGCGGCGAGCTGCTCGAGGGCCTCCCCCTCGACGACAATCCCCCCACCCACCTGATTGGCCCCCATCTGCGCGCCCCAAAGAGCCCTAAGGTCGCCCTGGGTGGCTCTCAGCGCGCCGGAAGTTGGCCCGTGCACTTCCGGTCGCGAGAGGCAAACTTGGGCCGAGTTTTTGCAGCGCTTTTGTGCTGCGTGTCTTGTGGAGTTTGACTGCGTTTGCTGTGCCTGTGCAGCAGAGAGCTTAGCTTGGGGCCGCTCGAGTGGAATGGGGCGGCCTTGGGATTGATTGTGGGGCCTGGTAATTAAGCACGCGTGAGACTGTGTTCGGCCAACGAGGAGTCATTGACGAGGCAGCAAAGAGCCAGTGAAGAGTCAAGCTAAGAGCAAGGAACTAATTAGAATTTTCTCGCCCACACTTTGCACGCACTCACCTGGTCGTGTGGACCCCAAAACGTGGACTTGGGACGCCAATCGATGGGCGCAAAATGGTCCAATTGGCCAACGTGGAATGTCAAACATGGACCGTGAAGTGAAAGAAACAGGCAACAGCAGTGGACTGGCCGCGCGAAGAGTGGCCCAAAGAGTGTCGCTCCAGTTGGGCGAGTCTTCGAGTGGCAATATTGAGTCGTTGTTTGCGGCCGAGTGGGCGGCGCTCCAGCAGGACAGTGGTCTCAGCAGGGCCAAATTGGAAGTTGAGGAGCAAGAAGATGGCGAGCTTGCCAAGAGAGAGCCCGCCAAGCTCGGCAAGCCCACACAGCAAGAGCCAAGTTCCAGCACTGCCGAGGGACGTTTGGCGAGCTCCAGCCCGGCGAACAGGAAGCGCAGGAGACGGAGAAGAGGCGCCTCGGTGGGAAGTGGCGGCGAGCCGCAAAATGGTAGGAAACGGCCTGTGATAAATGCGCTGTTGCGCGGAAACATGCAACTAGATTGCAATCTTACACCTCCCGACCCAGAGGACTCGGTCAGCCTGGTGCTCTGGTACAAAGACAACTCCATGGTTCCAATTTACAGGTAAGCAGCCGATGCCTTGGGGGCTTTTTATTATTTTCTATGTTTCCATTGAGAGTGTCTGGCGAGCGCCGCAGACACTCTCCAGCTCGAACTCGAACTCAAACTCGATCTCCATCTCCATTTCGAAGGAGCTTCCAATTGCGCTCGCGGAGGCTGCACTCTGAGGCGCCCGCTCGCAGCCAGGCAAAGACATTTGGACTAACTCTCTCTCTCTCTCGTGAATCCGCCCTTTCTGAACGCTCTCCTTTCGGCTGCAAAAATCAATCCCCCGCAAATCCAGCGTGGACGCTCGCGCCGCCCAAGTGCACGAGGCGCGCCACAAGCCGGGCGTGTGGCTGGAGGGCCGCTCGTCGCTCAGGATAATCGAGCGCGAGGCCCAACCGGCGGCGGCGGCCCGTAATTGGAACGAGCCTTCGCCGGCCGACCAGGCCAGCTCGGCGCCCATTCCAAAGCTCGGCGACGCCCCGAGCGAGTGGGCCCAGCTGGGCGCTCGCTCGAGGCGCGCCTCGAGCCCAAACGCGGCAACCCAAGACGATCCAACGAGAGGCTCCCACCATTCCGGCGCCCGAAGACGCCAGACCGCCGGCCAGTCCCAAGCGCGGAGGGCGCCCTTTTCCGTGTGGCGCGAGGCGCAGCTGGCGCCACCTGTCGGCGAGCAGGAAACCAACACTGAGATGCGGGCGGGTGGCCGCAAAGCTCGCTCGCCAGCCCAACTCGAGCCAAGCTCAAGCTCCACCACTGTCCACAGACAGTCACCGCCGCCCAGACTGATCGCCCGCCTCCAGGTGGAGCAGCTCTCCAGCGAGGACAACGGACTCTACCGGTGCCGCGTGGACTTCCGGCGCGCAAGGTCGCGCATCGAGGAGCTCGAGGTGCAGGTGATAGGTGAGTGTTTAGGGAGCTGCTTGGGACTGATGTTTGGACTACGATTATGCTGAGATCATGCTCCACCGTTTGCTGAAAAAATAGAGCAATAACTAATTTAGTAACTAAATAACTTGCAACAACATCAAATGACAAAAAACTGGAAAAAAAACGGAAAAAACTTTCACAAAAAATTCGAACACAGTGCCCCCCGAGAAGCCGGTGATTCGAGACATCAGTGCGCTCGCTTCAAGCACCAGCGAGCAGACTGACGCCGCCCGCAGACTGTCCCCGGCGGCCGCCGCTGAGCCCAAGCTGGTGGGCCCATTCGGCGAGGGCGCCTCCGTGGTGCTCGAGTGCGAGACGTCGGGCGGCTGGCCCGAGCCGGCGCTCAGCTGGTGGCGCGACGGGCGCCTCGTGGACGACTCCTACGAGATCGTCTCGGCGCTCGACGGCCAGCTGCTCGAGCGGCGGCGCGCCTCTTCCGCCGGCCTGGCCGGCTCCTCCTCCGCACTTCCGGACGGGCAGCCAGCAGACGCGGCGGCTGGCGAGCTTGAGGGGCCCCCGCTGGAGCAGCAGCCAGGCAGTGCAGTCACTGGCAGCTCCGACCTGGAGGGGCTGGAGACGACGCTTGGGCCAGGTGGGCACCTTAGGGGCGAGACTGCCGCTCCTAAGGTTCCCCCTGGCGCCAGATTGATGAGAAATCGGCTCCAGTTGGGCCCCCTTCAGCGGGCCGATTTGTTGGCTAATTACTCGTGCAAAGCGGCCAACAACAAGCTGGGCCAAAATCCGAGCTCCTTCGTAATGATTGATATGAACCGTAAGTAGCTTGTCCCATTTCATCTCATCTAATCTCGTCTCATCTCCTCTCCTCTCCTCTTGGCCCATCTCATCTCGTCTCGTCTCATCTCGAGCGCCACCTCATGCGCCCCACTCGCGCTTGCCTGCAACTTTGCGCCCGCCTGCTCGAGACACTGTTTCGCCCCCGCCAAGCTCGCGTGTCCCGCCGAGACGCGCCTATCAATCAATGGCCCCAATTGGGCTGCTCTTTTTGCCGCCCACAGTCTAACTGAACTGAACTGAACTGAACTGAACTGAACTGAACTGCACTGAACTGGGCCCCCAACTGGCCAAGCTCGGCCGGTCTGCGTGGGCCGTGCGTCTGTGTGCAGCAGAGCAGAGAAGCGGCCCCTCTGAGCTCACTCGGCCCAACCGCCAAGACCTTCCTGCTGCCCGCCGGGAGCTTGTCTCGCGCGCGCCCCACTCGCTCGGCCCCTTTTGATTGATCGGGCGACACGCGCGCGCCCACAGGCAAACAGAACACCGCAGACCATCCTCCCCGGCAAGCTCACAGCAAGCTCACTCCAAGCTCACCTGGCCCGCTGTCTGTCTGGCGCAACTTGAGCGCTCAATCACGGCCAGCCCAAAACACACACTCTGCCTGCTACTTTATCGCCCAGGACACGCCCGAGTCGCGCCCAAGCCCAACTGTTCGCCCAGACAGACCTCCTTTCCGGTCCTATGGGCTTCTGGCCGGCTGGCCGACTGATCTTGCCAGCCAGCAAGCAGCACGAGCAGCCTGTCCTTCCGGCTGCTCGTGGGCGCGTCTTGGCGGCTTGCTCGAGTCCAGTGGAGTGAGAGCAAAGGGCTGGCCGTCCTTTGCCGTTTGGGTGGCCGCAAGGAGTGCGCCGGAAGGGCAACGAGGTGGCAGGGCGCCACCTTTTTGCCGGATTGCGACAAATCGAGAATTGTGCGCCTGTGCGGAAGGGCGGCCGCTTTGTTGTCGTTGGGCGAGCGCGGCCGCAACACTGCCCTTAGGGCCGGCGGCTGCAAATCAGCGCCGCTCCTGCAAGGCAAACAATGTTGAACCAGACGCGCAATGTGGGCCGCAGTGCAAAAGCCGCATGGGCACACAAGCTCGTCAGACGGAAGCGCAAACTTTGGCCCAGGGAAAATATTTGACCCACGCAAAACAAGCAGACACAAGCTCGCCTCTTTGCCCTCCAGTTTGGCTCCTCTTTCCTCGCTGGCCACACACTTGCTCCATTGCAGCCTTTCACTTGTCACCAAACTGCCACTCGGCCCGTCCGGCTGGCCCACGCTGCACGTTGCACTCTGCACGGAAGCTTAGGTGTCGCTGCTTAGGTGCCGCTCTGGAGCCATTTGTCACATGTCGGCTCGTTTGGGCTTGGGCCAGTCCAAAGCATGCAAGGCAAATCCAATCCGAAGGTTTCGGAAAAGTTTTATGTGAGAGATTTTGTTTCCGTTTGTTTTGTGGCCTCTTTTCGCTCGCAAAACATTCTGCCGGCCAGTCGGCCACTTTTTGCGCCCTTCCACCCGCAAAACTTTCCACCCACCAGCAACTGTGATCATTGTTTCTCTGCCCAGATTCGTTTATGCTCCTCTTTGCACTTCCCGGCGGGCCACAAAACGCCCCAAATCGCCACAAAACACGCCAAACAGACAGACAGACAGTCGAAGGGACAGACGCGCAAGAAGCACAATAAATGCGCCGCTGTCTGTGTCTCGTCCAATTTGGGCGACGCGCCCGCCGGCCGAGGGAATTAGATCGCAATTAGCCTTCCTGTTGGGCTGCTTGTCGGCTGCTTGCGCGTGCGTCACCAGAGCTAGTCCTTGGCTGCAACACGCCGGCTAGTCCCTAGCTGTAAGGCTGCAGCCAGTCCTTAGCTGAGAGCAGCCCGCAAGTGAACGCTGAAAAACGAGTCCAAGGCCGTGGGGGGCGAGCTGGGAGCAAATCGGGCTCGACCAAGTGGGCATTTGGCGTCCAGTTGGGCGCCTTTATTGTGGCCCCAATGGTTTCCGGAAACTGGGCTCCCGGAAGAACTGTGGCGCGCAAGCAAATGGGGCCCGCTTATAAATCAACATCAAGCAGCGCTGCTCAGCTCTGCAAGCTCAGCTCGGGCCAGCTCAACTTGGGCAAAGTTTATTATTTTACTACCGGGCCACACGTTTGGCTTAGCTGCAGAGAAGGCTCGGGGCTCAAAATGGGGCCCCAAAGTGAGGGAGAAATGGTTGCGACCAATTCACGATTGGTCGCGCGCGCAAATTATCGGCGACACTTTTATTTCTTTGTTGCCCTTTTGGGGCTCCTCTGGCGGCGGCGTTGGCAGAGCAGCGGAAAGTGGAGGCGCGAGTGGCGACTAGTGAGCGTCGAGCGGAGGCAGAGGAGCGAAAAGGGCGACAAAAGTTGCCCTCGCTAACTCGAATGGCGCGGCGGCTAGTCTTTGGGGCGCGCAGAGAGGCGGCCGCGCGTTTCAGTGGGCCGCTTGTGTGTCGCCGCCTGTTTGCCTTTAGAGCGTTGCAGTAAATTTGGGCCCGCCGAAATCTTGCGCGCGCGGCCAATCTGTTTGGGTGGAGATAAAGAATTAGGGTGAAATAATTTGGCAAACTTTGAGCCCTCTTCGTGCGACAGTTGCACTTGTGTTGCCTTGAGCAGGCGAGCTTGTCTGCAGGATGCATGAGTGTTCAATGAGTGTTGGCCAAATGGGCGCCCATTTGGCGACCTCCAACGGGCGAGAAAAGCAACCAAAACCCGCCCTTTTAGGTCAAATTCTAACCAAATCCAAACCCTAAACTTCTAACCCCAAACTCGAAACTGAACACGGCCACTGGCCACTGGCAACTGATGACCACTGGCGACCACCAACGTGGACGAACAAACAATCGCCAACATTGCCCAATTGCAGTCCGTCCACTGAAAGTGCAAATAGATAACGAGCGCGTGCCAGTGCTCGCCGACAAGAGTCTGGAAATCGTGTGCCGCGCCGAAGGGGCCAGGCCCGAGGCGACCATCAGCTGGTTCAGAGGTTCGGCGCGGCTTCGAGCCAGTCCAGTGGGCAGCCAGCCGGCCGGAAGTGGGCCGAGCAACTTCAGACTGGTGCACATTAGGGAGAACTTGAGCGCCGACTCGAACGTCACCACTTCAACGCTGACCATTGTGCCTCAAGTGGAGGACTCGGGCCAAGTGATCACGTGCCAGGCGGAGGGCGCCCAGATTGCCGCCGAGAGTTCCTCCAGGCGCGCCCCAAGCGAGCCGAGCGGGGCCCCAATCGGAAGTGGGGGCGCCAGGGAGAGCAATGCGGGCGAGCCTGAGGAGTGGTCGCAGCGCCCGCTGGCGTCGAGTGGGCCGGGCGGCGGGCAACCGTTGGAGGACTCGTGGCGCCTGGAGGTGCACTACTTGCCGCGCGTCAAGCTGGCCCTGGGCGACAAGCTGGCCAACAAGCCGGTGCGCGAGCTGCACGACGTCTACTTCGAGTGCTCCGTCGAGGCGCAGCCCCAGGCCCACGAACTCCGTTGGTGGCACCAGGGCAAGGAGCTCGAGTCCAACGTCAGTCTGGGCGTCATCGTGAGCAACCAGTCGCTCGTGTTGCAACGCATCAAGCGCCACCAAGCCGGCCAGTACACCTGCTCGGCCCTGAACTCCGTGGGCGAGGCTCACTCCAACACGGTGGAGCTCATAGTCGAACACGCCCCCTACTGCGCAGAGCCCGAGCAGGGGGGCGTGGCCAGCGAATTTGCCGTTACGCGCACGCAGGCTGCGGGCGGCGGGTCGCCACGCCCAGTCGGGAGTCGCGGGCGCGCGGGACGGGGTGCAATGCACAAGAAGCGCTACGGGGCGGCCCGCATGGAGCCCGTGAAGGTGTACTGCCGCGTGGAGGCCAACCCGAGCGAGGCGCTCAGCTACAGGTGGGCGTTCGTGGCCCGCGAGGGTCCCACGGGCGAGCTCGGGCCCGAAGCAGTAGCCGCAGGCGAGCCCGAGGCCGAGCAGAGGGCACAAGGGCGACAGGAAGCGGGCCAGGGCCCCGGAAGTTGGCTGGGCCGGCCGCTAGTCTATCTGGACGAGAGCTTGGTGGGCGGCGACCCCGAGGGCGACCCGCTGGTGAGCGTGGCCACGTACACGGCGCGCTCCGAGCTCGACTACGGCAGTTTGTTGTGTTGGGCGCGCAACTCGCTTGGCGAGCAGCAGGAGCCCTGCGTGTACGAGTTGATCGCTGCCGAGCCCCCTGAGCAGCCGCGCAACTGTCGCCTGCTGCGAGCCAGCCAGCCGGGCCAGCTCGCCGTCGCCTGCCAGCCGGGCTACGACGGGGGCCAAGAGCAGGCGCTGCGCATGGAGGTGTACGCGGCGCGGCCGCCCGGCCAGCTGGTGGCCAACCTGACGGGCAGCGCGCCCGGCCAGCTGCCTGAGGGCGCCCTCGACTTGACCTCCATCTCTGGCGACTCAGACACGCCGTCTGACGAGACTGTCTCTGGAGGGCCCGCCCTGAACGACCAGCAGCCGGGCGAGCTTCCGGCCGCGCCCACAGGAAGCGGCAGACACGCGGCCAGTCTGGTGAGCGAGGCAGGTCCGCGACAGCCCAAGCAGCGCCACTCGCACTCGGGAACTGTGTGGGGCGCGTCCTCTGCTGCAACCGGAAGAGCTCAGGCCGCCCTCAGCAGAAGCTCGAACGAGGCGCTCTTCCTGACGGCGCCCAACCAGCTGAGCGCCGACACGGAGTACCTGTTGTCCATCTACGCGATGAACGCGCGCGGCGCCAGCCGGCCGGTGGCGCTAAGGGCGCGCACGGCCAACCGCACGACATGGGCAGACACTCCGCCCGCCTGGCCCGCAGGTCTGGCGCCGCTCTGGCCCGCCGGAAGCGGCCGCACTTCCGGCCCGGCGCCGCTCCTCAACCAGGTGCTCGCCCTCAGCTGGAGCCCCTTCCTGCTGGTGTGCGCCGTGACGGTGGCCATTTTCGCCTTGTTCGCCTCCATCACCTTCGCGCTCATGAAGTACGTCGACCTGAGCGGCGTGCTGGTGGCCGCCGCGCCACGCCCACCCGGCAATAGCTCAAAGCCAGACGAGCCGCCCGACGAGCAGCGGAAGTGTGGGGGCGGCGGCGGCGGCGGAAGTGGCGGAGGTGGCGAGCTTGGCGGCCAGCAGCAGCGCGTGGGCGTCCAGGCGAACGCGTACGTGTCGAGCGCCCGCTCGAGCCAGAACAACTCGTGCGCCTCCAGCAACGAGAGCTCGCGCCACTTCCTGGCCAACTCGAGCGCCCTAACTCACACTCAGGGCGGCCAGCAACTGGTGCTGCTGGGCCGCCCAGACTCGGCCAGTTTGTACAGCGCGAGCGGGGGGCGTGGCGCGCGAGTTATCGCCCTGGCGAGCGCCGAGGAGTCGCATCCGGTGGACTTCGAGCTCGGGCTTAACGGGGACAGTCAGCGGGAGGCTCCACCGCCGCCGCCGCCGCCCGAGCTCGCCCTCGGCCACGACTACATCCGCATCTCGTCGGCGCTCGCGGGGGCGCCCTCGCGAGCCCCCGGCCTCAGACAGAGCTCCAGCAGCGACAACTTCCTCAAGTGGCACCCCGCCGGCGCCCACCTCACGCTGGCCGGCATCCAGGAGTTCCTGCCGGCCACCCAGCAACAGTCCGCCGCTTCCGGGGGCGCCCAGGCCGAGCCCGTGTGGCCCGCCGCCACCCACTGGACGGCCGCCCACTCGGCTCTGGGCACCCTGCCCCGCACCCAAGCCCCAACTCAGCAGCAGCAGCAGCAGTTCGTGTGGGCTGCGGGCCGCGCCACGCCCACCCACAACAGTCTCGGGCGGCCGCGCCCCCTCGAGCTTGATTTCGCCCAGGAGCCGCAGGTGGTCGTGTTGCCGGCGGGCGACGAGGGCGCTCGGCGGCTCGAGCTTGGTGGCTCCTCGCCCTCGGCCGGCCAGTCGCCGCTCAGCCTGGCCATCCAGCAGCAGCAGCGAGACGAGCTGGACGAGCAGCAGCCCCGCCTGTTCGCCGCCCATTACCAGCACGCGGGCGCCACTTCCGCTCAGCTGGCGCGCCCCAGCGGCTCGCTGGCCAGCTCGCCGGCCGCAAACGCCCCCGACCAGCGCCAGCAGCTCCTGGTCATTAGCGGCCAGGCGGCCAGACAGGCGCAGCAGCAGCACCAACGCGCGTCCCCCTCAGCGGCCAGCCACGAGGCCGGCCTGCTGGCGCGCCACCTGCAAGTGACAAGCAACGCCCACCGCCCGGCCAGCAACGCCCACTCGCCCGCCTCCTCCTCATGCTCGTCCTGCTCGCGGCCCCAACAGCAGCCCGACCAGTCCAGCTACGAACAGTCCTCCACAGGCAGTGCTCGTCCAGGTGAGTATTGGAAGATGAAATGCAGTTTTCCAACGGTTTTAAGACCGAGGCCCGCGAGGGCGTGGCTCCGGCTTTTCCAAAATTTGGAGAATTCACTCCAAGATTCACTCATTGAAAAGGCCCAAAAACTCGGCAGCTCATGAATCATAGATTTCCGGATTAGATTTCAGTTCTTTCGACACGGACGACTAACTGTGCCCGCATCTCTCTTACTTTACTTACGATTTATTATCCAATTCCACACACAGTCGCCCACAAGGGCGAACAGCTCATCGGACTGAGCGCCAAGACGGACAGGGGCCCACAGGGAGGCGCTTCCGCTTCCGCTTTTGCTCCAGAGCTTGAGCTTGGGGAGGGCGGCGAGCAGGCGGCCCAGCACAAGTACTACTCGTCCTACGTGGTCGGCCAGCCGAGCCGCAAGGAGCCCGCCAATTCGACGCCAGCAACAAATGGCTCAGAGACAAGCTCGAGCACGGCCACCCTGACGGCCAGTCTGCAGGGCAGCGCGAATGGGTCGCCATCTGGCGGCATCGAAATGCAAGCGCCGCCAAAGACAGGCTCTCTCAGCCTAAAGGCCAACGGACTGCGCCACCAGCCACTCGACCACACCACCCAACTAGTCCAGCCCTTCGAGGCCACTTTCCTCTCCCAGGCGCCTCTCAAGCCCGCGCTCAAGACCAAGCCCCAGTTCAAGTCCAGCCTCCTGGGCCGCACTCAACAAGTGGCCCTAAATGGCGGCCAAAACCACAAACTGGCCAACCACAACAACAACAACAACAACAACAACAACAACAACAACAACAACAACAGCAAAGCCAACGGCAAGTCGACCAATGTAAGTGCAACTGGCGAGCTTCTTGCTCGAGTGGCAAGCCAGCTAGACTCCCGCATGTTTTCGTATCATTTGGCGCCCCAAGCTTGATTTGAATTACCAACCAAAAGCATGCCACCTGAAAAACTTGGTTCCCAAAACTAAACGCCTTCCCGCTTGCTTGCTTTCTCCCATTTCGCAAATTTTTGCAAATTTGCAATTTGCAAAAATCTAAATTCCCGAAAAAACCAACAGACAGCCAAGTGGGCCACAAACCTGCGGAGTTGCGGATGAACTTTGCTAAACTGGGCCGAGTTTCCACTGAACCATCACCAAGACCTGAGCTAGGCGACTCTTTCCGGCCACTTTGAAGTGTCAAAATGGGATTTAAATCTCAAAATGGACAGTCGCCCACGCTTTGCATGTGCTTGCAGTCTTCCCTAACCAAAGGTCCCCCAAAGGCCAGAGCTAATGGTCACCCAAGTGAGCATTTGGATTTTAATTCCATCACCCAACCAAGACTGTGTCTAACCTGTGGAAATGAACCAAACGAAAACCCAAACGGCAGATCTCGTCGACAATATTCAGAGAAACAGGCGAGCCACTCGACAGCCAGTCAGTGGAGGACTGTTTCAAGCAGCAGGAAAACATCTTGACCTCACAGCCAGACGATAACAACAACCCAAACCAGCTGGTCTACTTCCACCTCCTTCCGGTGCTGGACGAACACCAGCTGAGCAAGAGTGCCTTCCAAGCGGCCGGAAACGGTTGCAACATGGTGGCCTCGTTGAGATCGGCCAACAAGGCGCGAGTGCGACTGGTCACTGGCAGCGGCGGAAGTGGCGGCGGCGGAAGCGGAAGCAACGGAAACACGCCCTCGTCGTCGGCGAACGAGTTGTTGGTGTTGGGCGAGCAGGCGAGCTTCAGGGCTTGCTGTCAGCAGAGTGGCGACGAGACGGCCAGTTGCTCGAGCGACCAGACCATTGAGACGGGCCGAAACTCAAGCGGAATGGACAACATGCAAACGGAAGTGTGAGCGGAAGTGGAGAAAGTTATCAACAAATTTTATATACTTTCGATATATTGTTGCGCCTCTTCCGGTGCACCATGCAAGCCACCAATGTGCGAACTGTGATAGTCTCTGGTTGACATTCGAGAGACACCAATTAGATGCTAAGGTTGAAGATGTATCGAAATGAGTGGAATTGCCACACTTTGGAAGATGTGGCGATGAAAGAAGTGAAAAAGATGATGTTCTAGGACGCAAATTGAAAATATATCTTCGGCTTTTTAATTGTCTGTTTGTGTGTCTCATTGGTGAAGACCATTGGAAGAACAATTGATAAATAAATAGAACAAATTGGCGACTGTTTTTTCCACCTTAATCCCCATGGAAAAGCTCAATCGAGGGGCAACAACTGTGTAATAATTGTGCAATAATCCTGTTCCAACAATCTGCTCAAGTCTCATTTTTGCTTTTGGGCGAGTTTTTGACCTTTTGGGCCAGAACTTGACGTTTTTCCATTGATTGTTCTCTCAGATGATTGCAAGTCTAGGAATCCAGCGAGGCCAAAAGTCGAGCTAAGAAGTCGAGCTTAGATCTCCCTCCTTGAGATTTCTCTTTTAAGCGAAGTCTTCGCTTAAAGTCTCAATGTTGATTGTGGTCACGACGAGACACTGTCAGCGGTCTTGCTGCTGCTGCTGCTCGTTGCAGCCGAGGGACTCGAGACTCTGGCTCGAGCCCGGCAAACAGGCGCACGGGTTTCCGCTGTTGGCCTGCGACGGCTTGCCGCTGGCCGCCGACTTGGCGCCCATTTGTTGCTTGGCGAACACCGGCGTCGAGCTGGCGGCCACCTGAGCTAGGGGCTGGAGCTCGTCCGCTTCCGGCTGGGCGCCGTTCGGTTCCGGCGGCTCCATGGCGGCGGGCCAGTGGCGGCGCTGGTCTGCGGCTTGGGTGCGGCCAGTGCGCTTGGGCGAGCTGAAGGGCGACGTGATGGCCGCCGTGAAACTGGAGCCCAGCGAGCTGAGACTGAAGCGCTTGGAGTGGCCGGCTCGCGAGCAGCCCTTAGGCTCCGTCGACTGGCTGCTCGCCTTCTCCCGCCAAGGCAGCATGCTCGACAGGCGACCCGCTCCACTTCCGGCCCGGCTCGGACTCGCCAGCTCGGTCTGGGCGCTGGAGGCGGAAGCGGCGGCGGCCGCCAGACGCTGGTCGGCGGCCGAGTCGCCCAGCACGAGGCTGGCCAGCGAGCTGCGCACCGTCTGGTAGAGGTGGGCCGAGCGTTGTTGGGGGCCGCCCTTGTTCCTCTTAGATGGCGCCAGGGGGCCCGCCGTCGCGCCCGCGCACTCGTGCTCGTGCTCGTCCTCGAGCCGCTGCAGCAGGGCCGCGTTAGCCTCCACGTCAGTCTCGGGCCGCCTCGCTGGCTGGCCGCTCGAACGACGAGCCGCCGCCACAGACTGTCCTCCCCCAACAGAGGCCGCCTGCGTCTGCGGCCCGCACGTCGACGCCACGCCCCCCTCGGTGGAGGGCGGGGCGGGTGGGCGGGCGTGCACGTCGCGAATGGAGCCGCTCTCTGCGGGCTGGGCGTCGGACTTGTGGGGGCGCGCTGGTCCCGCGTTGCGGGCCGCCTGCGACGCGTTCAAATGGACGGGCAACTGTGTTTGCGTTTCTGTTTGCGTGAGTGTTTGTGTTTGCATTTGCGGTTGTGGTTGCGGCTGTTGTTGCTGTTGTTGTTGCTGCGCTTGTTGTGGGGGCAGTTGTTCGTTGCGCTTCATCTTGCGCCGCTTCAGCGTGTCCATCCTCTTCATTAAATTTATGTTCGAGCTCAATATTCGGGCCGGCTTCTGGGCCTGCTGCCTGTGCTGTCTGGCTGGCGGCGGCTGGAACTGCGTCCGCCCCTTAGGGCTGGCGCCCCCACCGCCGCCGCCCCCAGAACTCTCGCCGCCCGCCCGCCACTGCCCATAACAACTGGCCCCCGCCGACGAGGCCGACAGACTGGCGACGAGCGCCGGCCGCCCTCTGAACAGCTCCTCCAGCTCGTCGTCCTTCTCCTCCTCGGCAGCCAGATCGTCGCTCGCCAGCGGCCGCCCCGCAGCTTCCGGCTTCTCCTCCGGCGGCCTTGGCGCCGCACTCAGTCTCGCCAGCAGTCCCACTTGCTCCTCGAGCCGCCGGCGCTCCTCATGCAAATCCCGCACCACTTTGGCCAGGCCACGCCCGTCCAGCTCCTCCAGCATCTCTCTTTCGGCCCCCACTTTCATCGCTCGCCCCTCGAGCTCGCCTTCACGCTGGTCACCAAGCTCCTGCCTGAGCCTCGCTTGCCGGTCTGTCTTAGCAGAAGTAGCCGCCGTTTCCGGCCAATTATCTTGCGGCCAATCGGCGGGCGACTGGCGCCCGCCGAAGGAGAGCGACACGGCGAGCTGGCCGAGCAGACGGTCGAGCCGGCGGGCCAGCAGACGCGCTTCCGGCGTGGCTCCAAAGCGGCTGTCTTGGGCGCAAACTGCCGACACTGCAGCTGCGGTCAGCAACTTGGCGCCGAGCTCGCCGGCCAGCAACTGGGAGTCCTTAGCTCCGCCCGCATCCGCTCCAAGCGACAGGCGCCCACAGCCCTCGCACAGTGGACACGTTGCGCCACCTGCGGCCGTCTGCGTGGGCGGCTCGAGCTCGCCAGCCGCTCGGTCGAAGCTTAGGTGCGCCCCCATGCTGGCCGGCCGCACACTGAGAGCGACGCGGCCGCCGCCAAGCAGCTGCAGGAGCTGCTCGAAGGCTCGGTCTTGGCGGCCGAGCTGGTCCTGCTCGTTTGCATTGGGCGAGCTGGCGACTGTTGTTGTCGCTCGCTCCTCACTGGAGACTGTCTCGTCCACTCGTCTGAGCGCGTCGGCGAGAATTTTCGCGCTCAGCCGCGCCGCCAACTCTCTGTTTGTCTTGTCGCCCGCCCCACAAGACGCCTCCTCCAACTGGCCGCCCACCCAGACGCCGCCACCAAGCCCGATCGAGCTTACCGGCGGCGCCTCCTGGTGCATGCTGGCTGCTTGCGGCCGAGCTAGTGTGGCGTGGCGATGCATTATTTTATTTCATTTAGAGTTTCGTTTTTTGTTGTTTTTTTGTTTTCGTTTTCGGTTTTCCAAAAAGAGTTCCAAAACATGAACGTTCCAAAAGAAAACGTGAATGTGGCCGTTTGTGTGTGTGTGTTTTGTTTGTTTTGCGCCGTTCGGGATTTGTTTTGTTTTTCGTGGTCCATTTCGCGCGCGTTTCCGTTTTTATTGGACCGAATTGGGGCCGCCGTGTGCAAGCGAGTGCAAGTCGCACAGATACATTCGCATCGTCGTTGTTGTTGTTGTTGTTGTTGTTGTTGATGTTGCGTTGGAAGAGTTGTGGCCAGTTAGTCGATTGGGTGGCCTGTTTGCTCTTTTTGCTCGCCTCTTTCGCTCCTTTGGGCCCGCCGCCCGCGCGCGCCCTAAGGACCGGCCGCAGCAGCTCGCCAGACACGTGGACTGCGCTGATCGCCGCAAGATAGTCGCCCCACTGGAGCGGGGCGCCAAAGCGGAAGTGGCCGAGCTGCATGGGCGAGTTGCGAGCGAGAGTGTGTCGAGCAGACAGAGAGAGAGAGAGAGGAGACAGTGGAGCGCGAGAGAGTGTCTGAGATGGAGAGATAGAGCGCCACTTGGGCCTGTCCGGCTGACCGGCGGCTTGTCGGCTGCAGCAAGTCGGCTGGCAAGCTCGCTTGCGCACACCAAGCCCCAGAGGCAGACGTCTGGCCATTCATTGGCGCAGTCGAGGGCCACTTGAGCGCGAGGGCGTGTCGAATGGTGGAGGAAAAAGGCAAAAAGGGAGAAGGGAAAAGATTTGGGCTTATTTGGAGGCGGCCAGTGGAGCTTCTTCCAGCCGCGCTTAGTCCTAAGGAGCGGGCGCAAACTCAATGGGCCGGACAGCTTTGTTTTTGCGCCATGTTTCCCGTGTTTGTATGCGGCGCCTTTAGGCCGGCTTTGTCTCGGGCGGCCTTAGGTTGGCTGGCTCGCCGTTGGAGCCGGCGGAAGCGGAAGAGGAAGCGCAGACGAGCCGGCGGCCAGTCGCTGGGAGAGATTAGCGAGAAGCCGGCTTGCGAGTGGCGCGTGTGCAAATGGGCGGCCGGCCATTTGGGTCCAAAAGAGTGCGCCCAAATGAGCGGAGCCACATCTTGGGTCTGGCGAACGAGTTGAGAGCAGCCAAGTTGAGAGTTGGCCGAACGCACTCGAGCTCGCTCGCTCGGCCGCAGCTCAACTGGCCCCTCGAGGATTTGCGCCAGTAGGTGAGCTTGGGGCTGGCCAATGAGGATTTACATTTCGCCGGCCACTAAGCGCCGGGCCGCAAGCTCGCAAGTGCCTCTAACTGGAACTGGAACTAGAAAGGGAAAGGGAATCAGCAGTACCAACCGGAAGTGGAGTAGAAATGTCCGGATTGGAGCGAGCGAAATGCCGAGCGATTTGGAGCCTCGAGTTTGGCATTTCAGGCTCGAGTTTGAGCTCCGTTGGCTGCTTTTTGGAGATCGCGCAACTGGCAGCAGTTTGAGGCGGCCAGTTAATTGGCAAGGATGCAGCCGGCGGGAAGTGCCACTGTCAATCAGGCTGACAGACACGCAGAGACGATTGCAAACATACAAAGAGGGACACTCGTTGGCTGGGCTGCTGCTGCTGGAGTGAAAGCGGCGCAGACTGGGAGCGCCGCACACGAGCCAGGGGGGACAGTCGGCGGGAAGGAAGGAGGGCGCCTCGTTTGGGTAAACACGCCAGTGCTAGTCTGCGGCCGGGCTTGCACACCACTCTGCCAGTGCCAGTCTGCGGACCAGATAAGCTCCCCCCGCTTGGGCCAGTGGTCGTCTGCGGCCGGCCGGAGAGTGTCTGCGCCATTTCGAGTCGCCCATTTGGTGTAAGCCGAAACCGGAGCTGCGGACTTGCTCCGGAAGGGCGCAGGCAGTGCTGGAGACTGGCCGCAATCGCAGAGACTGGCAGCATCTACTGTGTGTTGCGGCCGCGAAAGAGCCAAAAAAGCGAGAAAAAAGCGGCAAAAAAGCGGCAGAAAAGCGCCGGAGGAGCCGCAGCACAGGAAGGACCCCACTTTTGCACTTGGGAGGAAATTCCGCCCACCTTGAGCGGGCGCCCCCGAGGCTCAGTGGGCACCTGGCGCGTCCGGCTCGTTTGCAAGCTCGCCGCCTCCCACGAGGCAACCGGCGCCCAGTTGGAGGCCGTCGAGTAGCCTTTCACAGTGGCCCAAAGGCCACTTGCATTTTCTCATCTTCCTGCCCATTTACAACTCAATAAAGGCCTGATTATGCCGCTCGCCAGCACTCTGGAGCGCCTCTTTTGCCTCCTTTGCACTAGCTCTGCACTGGCTCTGCACTTGGACGGCGGCTGCTTAGCCACAGAGCACCGAGTGGCGCCCCTCTCACACCCGAGCGCCTCCTCAAGGCGACCTAATTGATGAGATTCGAGCGGACAAGCCGGCCTGGTAATTCGTTTTCCCTCTCGGCCCACTTCCGGCCCGGTTCTGAGCTCTGCCGAGCTTCTGCCAGAGACGCCCTGTCTTGCGAGCCGGGCAAGACGCTCGCTCGGCGGGAAAATAATAAACAATTTGTTGGCCCACGCGTGTGGGCGGCCCGAAGACTGGCCGCGACGCGCCTCTGCTTGGACGCCTTT
>Ga0268247_10000201_pt1 | contig 21179 bp, 19 predicted proteins | sample AgamicOrMae_FD_200245 | JGI IMG/M metagenome (GOLD analysis project Ga0268247, IMG submission 200245) | Agave microbial communities from Guanajuato, Mexico - Or.Ma.e (v2) (version 2) | ecosystem: Host-associated > Plants > Phyllosphere > Phylloplane/Leaf | place: Guanajuato, Mexico | collected...
TAGTCTTCATGGCAAGGCGGCTTTCTAGCAGCTCAAGTAGACTCAAATATTGCGCCCGAAATGGGGCGAAAAATGCGCCACATGCACTCTCTAGCCGGCAAGCTAAATAGTAAGCTAAATGGTAAGCTAGCTTGCCGGCCGGAGAGTGTCCAGTGTCGAAAAGGATGTACTCACTCGACTCGGTTACGTAGTCCCAGGTGAGCTTGCGGCAGCGCACGAAGTACACCAGCTCGTCGTACTTCTGCTCGTACTGGTGGCTGGTCTCGAGGAGTCCAAGGAAGAGCTTGCCAAAGGAGTTGAGGCCGCGCGCCAGCAGCTCCAGCTGCTCCTGGGCCGCCTCGAGCACGTACAGCTGGCCGCCGCCACTTCCGGCGCCCGGCTGGGGCTCCCTCTTGAAGCGGGCCCACGACCACCAGTTGGCCGGCTGCTCGAGCTGGCCGGCCGCCAGCGGGTCACTGATGGCGCCGTTTGACACTAGGGGCCCTCCATTGATGTTGCTCGGCGCCACTTCCGCCTGGTCGCTCGGCAGGGTCATGGCCACGCCCACCTGGCCTTTGGGGAACGCCCACTGGGCGGGCTCGTGGGCGCTGGTACTTAGGGGCGCCTGCATGGTGGGGCTGAAGGCAAGAGTGGACTCGTCGAGGGGCCAGTCGTTGGAGGAAGAGGAGGAGCCGGTGGCGCCCAGGAAGAAGCCGTCCACCATGAGAGCAGTCCAGGCGCTCATGTAGCCGACCACAATGAGCACAATGGCCACCAAGTAGACCACCTGGTCCTTGTCTCTCAGGCACACGCGGTGGGCTTTTCGCGTTTGGAACTCCGTCAAAATGCGATACAGTTTGATCAAGATGGAGCCGTAGAATATGGAAAAGCCGAGCTCGCGGAGCCACGGCTCTAGGAGGCAGGTGAGGCTAGTGGTTTGGAGGGACTTGATGAGGACCTGCATTGTTTGATGTTGTGTGATTGTCGTTGAAAAAAACGTTGATTTTGCGTGTTTTTTCGGCAACATTTGTCAGCACCATTTTTTTTTTTGCCGTTTTGCGAGATTTAAAAATTTCAGAATTCACGATTGCAGCATTTACGAATTTTCAATTAGTAGTCGGGCTTAGAATCTTGTTCTGGGAGGCGAGAAGATAGAAAAAAGTGCAAAAAGTGCACTTCTTTCGCATTCCGCGGCAAATTCCGCCACCAAAGCACCGGAAGAAGGTCGAAAAGACATTCAGGAAGAGCAGCTAGGAGAAAAAGACTAGACTTAAGCGGCGGACACGGATCGCTGGCAAGACAGCTAGATGGGGCTACTCACGCTTGCATACAGGAGCAGCGCTCCGATGAGCATTGTTTCCAGCATCAGCCAGCCGGAGAGAAGGATGATCTTGATTGCGAGCGACCGAAGAGGCGGTTCATTGGGGGCGGTTTGTGGTTAGCTTTGGTGGTTCCAGTTTGGAAATTTTGCTCGAAATTTGGCCAAAGTTTAGCTCAAATTTGGCGCCCACTTTTCCACAGCTTTTCGGGCGACGGAACTGGCCACTTTGCGGGCCCAGTTCAATTGAACAGAGCTAAGTGGGGGGGCCGAAAAGGGGCCACTTTTCGCGCGAACTGTGGGCCAAATTGGGGCCAAAAGGGGGCCGAAAAGGAGGCGGCGACTTGCCGAGGCGACGACACACTCTCCTCCCCGCGACCTTTCCCCTCGCCTGACCTTTTTCCTCCCCCCCCCCCTCGCCTGTGACCTTTCAGTTCCACTTCATTGGTCATCCTGTCGAGTGGTTGCTACTTACTCTGGACTTCCTGATGCGCAGGATGATTCCGATGAGCGCCAGCGTGAGCAGAATGCAGCTCGACTGCAGGCCCAACACAATGGGCCGCGTCCAACTGGCCAGCTGGTGTCCATCGCGGCCTCTGCGCTGGCCCAGCGGCGGCGAGCCGAGCGGGCGCCCTTCCGGCTGGCCGCCAGCCGTCTGGAGCTCCTCGTCGCACTGCAGCTCCTCGTCTGGGGCGCCCTCCTGCTGGCTGGCGCGCGCCTTGCCAGCACACACAGTGCACACCTTGCGCCCCATTTGGGGCCACAGTTGGCCGGAAATGGGTTCCTCTTGTTGAGCTTGCTGGTGCTGCTCGCTCGAGGCGCTCGATGGGGCGGCCTCCAGTGGCTGGGTGCTGTTGGCCGTGAGCTCGAGCACGGCGTCCGCCTCGAGCTGGGCGCCCAGCGTGAAGTAGCTGGCCTGATTTTTTAAAGTCTTGCTGGCTGGGCGCCCGTTCGAGTTGGAGTTCAAGCTCGAGCTTGAGCCTGCAGACTGTCGTCGGCTTGCCAGGAGGGCGCCCACTCGATGGTGCTGGGCCGAGACGAGCGAGTTGGCGAACTGTTGGCGCTCGCTCGACAATTGTTGCAGAAACTCCAGCGACGAGTTTCCGCTCGCCCTCGCAAGCAGTGAGTCGACAAGTTGCTCGCGCGCCCGCCCGTACAACTGGCTCAGTCGGGCTGACACATGCGGCGCATAATTAGGACACGAGCACACGTAGTCGCCCGACCGGATGGCCTCCAGTTGGCCTCCAGACGGCGAGCTTTCCATGCCGAGCGAGCCGAGCGAGTCGAGCGAGCCAAGCTCGTCCGAGGTAGAGAACTGCCCCCGAGACTGCCCCCTAGTCTGCGGCGCCTCCTCGGCCGCCAAGACCGCTTCCGGCCGGGGCCCCTGTGCCTGTGTGTGGCCGGCGCCTCTTGGGCCACCTCTCGGGCCGCTAATCAGCTGATTGTTTGCCCGGCGCGCCGCCCACTCGAGCGGGCCCACTGCTTCCTGCGCGAGACTAAGGCTGCCCGCTCGCCACTCGTCGGCCAACCTTTTCAGCGGAATGCACTATCGAATTAGGCGAGTTGTTGCAGTTGCAGTGGTTGCAGTTGTTGCAGTTGTTGCAGTTGGAAATGTTGTTGTTGCAATTGTTGTTTTCGTTGTATCGTTGGAGTTGAGTCGTGGGCTGTCGTTAGAGTGCTGTGATTTGGCGAATTGATTCCCTCCGAGTTGCCCTGGGCCGCCGCTCACTGTCCGCGTCGAGCGAGCGCCGCCAAGCTCGCCGAGCTCACCAAGCTGGCCAGGCGCGCCTCTCGCTCTGCAGCTTAGCGGGCGGCCAGTTAATCTGATTACATAACATTAGACCCTTTCTGGCGCGGCCGCAAACAGGCGCAGAGACACTGGCCGGCCGCTGGAAACACTAGACGCCAGTGTGTGCCCGATTGGAGCCGCTGGCTGGCCGCCCCTAAGGTCTGGCGAGTCTGCGGCCAAACTCGGGCAAAAGTACACACTCACACAGAGCAACATTTGTCGCCGCTGTGACATTGCGCTCTGGCCCTTGTCTCGTGTCCATTTGCACGATGAATCGGCAGTTCTGCCGCCAGAGACTGTCCAGAGACTGTCCCCCTTTGGCGTGCTCTCAGCCTGGGGCTTCAGCAAGCGAGCCTTTGCTGTGCCTTTGCTCTCCGCTCGGCCCGCAAACTACGACAAAGCGGCCCCAAAGGGAAGGCCACCAACAGGCTGCGCTTAATGGTTCATCGATCGGGCGCCAGAGCTAAGGGTTAGCCCTTAGCTCTGGCGGTGCTGCTGGTATATAAAGGGCGGCCAGAAAGTTGGACTGGCGACAAGAAGGCAGCTTAGGCGAACAACTCGGCAACTCTCAGTGCTCACTCACTCACTCACTCATTGTGCCCCCTGCACACTTGGCCAAAACAATAACTAATAAATAATTCTAATTTATTTATTTATATCCCTCCTTAGGGCAAGTCTCGCAAGCCAACAACTATCCCCTTGGCCAGTCCGCAATCGTCTCGCGCCAATATAGACTCTCCGCGTGGGTCCCCAAGCGCAAGTTGAAGCAGCAGCAGCAGAAGTGGAGGAGGAAGCGAAGAACAAGGACAAGCGGAAGATGAGAATTTCAAGCACAAACAAGTGTCCGCTGGCGCTGCTGCTCTTTGGGGCAGCCTTGGGCGCGAGTGTGGCGCTGGCTGGCCAGCCGCAGAGTGTGGCCAATGGGCCCAACAGACAAGCTGTGGGGGCAGTCTCGGCGCAAGAGGCGCCCAAGGTCAGCGCAACGTCCGGCCTGGAGGAACCATATCAGAAGATCTACGAGACGTTTGCGAAATTGCTCCAAAGCTCGCCCAACGGTTCGCTGGCGAGCGCCCGCTGCCTCGTGGGCCGTCTGAACGACTTGGTGGGCCTTGAGGCGCAGCGTTTGGGCTCAGGCGGAAGCGCAATCGGCGAGCAGCCAGCTGGCCGACCTCTGCCCTCGGCAGCCAGAGACATGGAACAGCAGCAAGGGGGAGCCGGAAGTGGCAACAATGGCAGCCACGAGGAGAAGACTGAGCAAATTTTGACCCGCTTGGATCAAGTTAACACGAACACTGATCAGAGAACCATCAGACAATTGCAGGAGGATGTGAACCGTCTTGTGAACAGTCTCAGTGATTCCTATTTGCGCAATATTCGCAGATTAATCGAGCGTGTGGACCGCATTCTGTTGCGCCAGCAGCAGCAGCAGCAGAACGGCGGCGCCTCCTCCTCTTCCGGCGCCCAAAACGGACAAAGCCGCTCGGGAAGGCCAGCCAACAGTCCGCAAGTGCCCGCAGACGCCCTGCACCAGTCGGGCGACCGTTTCCAGGACCAGAACGAGGCCAATCGGCCGCCCGGCTTCCCCGGCTGGGACGAGCTCATCGTGGCCGTGGACAGGATGCAGAAGTCGCTCGCAAGCTTCGTGCGCAGCTCCACCAAATTGATCACTTCCGGCCGCCGTTGAGCCGCAGTTTGGGTGCGGTCTGGCTGCGTTGGGCGCTTGGGGCTAAAGTCAAGCTGGTGGGCGAGCTTGGGGCGAGCTAAGGACGCGCTGAGGGCAAGCTGAGGCCTAGCTTGGCACGCCTCGAGGCGCCCGAGCAGCGCCGGCCGGCTGACGAATGGGGCGCCCGGAAGTGCGCCGAGGGGCCCCCATTGGCCCGAAAGATAAATAATAAATGTCGGCCTCGTTGTTGTGACAGTTTGCCAAATCGCTCTTGCTCGAGTCTTGCCTTGCTGGGCCGCCTTTGTGGGATTGCCTCAGGGGCGCTGCTGTGGCGCCCCACGAGGCCGCCAAGCAGCCACAGTGTGCGGGATCAATTCTTGTCGATTTCTGCAGGGCCACTCACACACCAACACTCGCACACTAACAGCAACACTCTCGGGCAACTCTCCGGCAACTCAATGCCGCGCGCCCACGTGCAGGTCTCTTGGGTGTGCGCCCATTGTCGAAGGCGCACTTCCTGCTCGGCCCAGGGGGCTCGCCAATTCAAGCTCAGCTCCTCTCAAGCTCTCCGGCTCGCCACCAGCGCCGCCCCTTCCGCCCTCGAGCGGCATCACTGGCAGGCGGCCGGCGAGCTCGAACAAGTGGTTGCGGGCGCCACTCTTGTCGCACTGCTGGCTGCCTGCTGGCGGCCGGAAGAAGGTCCCCTCAGGCCGCCAGCTCGCCAGAGGCCCGAGCCAAGCGCCGGCGCGACAGGGCAAGAGTTTGGGGGCGCACGAATGCTAAGGGGCGGCCATAGTACTACCATACAGAGCGCGCGAATCAATCCTTTTTTATTATGCTCCGAGCGGCGGTGTTATTTTTATTTCCACTCCCACTTCGTTGCCCATTTGTCGGGCCACGCGCAATCTGGCCAAAGTGTGGCCCCATTTGGTTTGGCCCCCACGAGCGCCAGCTCGGCCGCCCAATATCCAGGCGCGCCGGGAGATGGAGACAGAGATAGTCTCCGGCAGAGCTGGAGCCGTTGGCCAGCGAGCAGTTGCTCCGAGCGGCGCCCACTCTTTACTACACAGGAAGCGGCGCCCAGTCCCTCCTCTGCCGGAACACACTCTCTGGGCCGCCCGCTGGCCGCCCGCCCACGCCCACTCGCACTCGCACTCGGAACTGGCGCCGGAGGAGCAGGCCCGCGGGCAGTGGGCGCCTGTGACGCGGGCCGCCTCTTTGACCCGAGCATCAAATCGTCGTCGCTTGCCGCCGGCCGCCAAATGATTAATGGGCGCGAGCTACAAAATGGACTCTGCAGGGCGCGCAGCTGAGGGGCGCCGCTGGCCGTCCGCTGGCCGCCCGTCGGAGGCTCATTGGGCGCCCAATGAGCGCCCACTGGACGGCGAGCGAGCAGCCAGCCGACCCTTAGGGCGCGCGCCACAAACGAGCCACACGAGCCACACGAGCCACACGAGCCCACTGACCACTGGCTGGCCAGCGCGAGACTAGCGCCGAGTGGCCGCCACGCACTAGAAACGGCGTCACGGGCGGCGCCCATTTGCACTCGGCGCCCCGCAAAGCAGTCCTGCCAACTCTCTCCCGAGGCGGCGGCGGGCAATGAGTTGGGGGCGCCCCCCAAGCTCGCCAAGACAATCGGCCGCTTATCTCGGCCGCCCACTGGCCGCTGGTCATCAATCTGGCCCGCGCGAAGGCACGAGAAGAACTCGCACAAACACACACACACACTCTGCTCTTCCTCATCAATATCTGTCCACCGCTCTGCATGGACCGCGTCCACTTCCGGCGGCCAGGCGGCAAACATTTGGCCACCCAGAGCGCTGCCCAGCGGGCGGCCTCTGCCTGCTGGCCAGTGGTCTCTGCTGGTCACTGGTCTCTGGCAGCCACCCTCTGACGGTCACTCGCTGGCAACAGCGGACGCTCTTTTTTGCTTCAGGCACCACCACGCGCCCGCCCCCAACTTACCTGACTTCTGGCCACGCGCGCGCACTCGTGCGTGTTGGCCATGAACCAAGGCTGGTCTTGCCACGAGTGGGCGTGTCCTCGGCTTGGCCAGCTCGCCAGTGGGAGAGTTTGTCCGAGTCTGGCCGAGTTTGGGCGCCCCTTTTGTCCAGTGTGCGTGGCGCTGGATGCGGGCGAAGACTGTAGTGTTTGCGTCTGCATTTGCGTTTGCGTTTCCGTCTGCATCTGAGCTTGAGGTTGAGACTGCGGCTGGAGCTGTGGTTGCGCTCCGCCGGCGCACTGATTGAACAGGTCCGTTTTGGCCAAGTCGATCTGGACAAACGAGACGCCTCTGTGTTTGTTTCGTAAGCCATTTTTGTTCCGTAAGCCATTTGAGTGGCCGTTTGTTGTGTGGACAGTTGTGGGCCCGTTTGCGCGTTCGGTTCCATTTGTGCGCCAAATATCGTTGTCAAGTGGCGCCCGGCAAGCCGGATAAAGAGGAGGAAGAACAGACAGACAGACAGACAGACGTTAGTTGGAGCTTGTTAGTGTTGGCTGGCTGAATTTGCTGGGCATGTTTTCATTGTATGTGTGTGCAAATTGGGCAAAATAAAATCACCACCAGCGCGCGGCTGCATTATCACCGCGCTGAGTCAGTGCACTCTGCCGCTCGTGCACTGTGCGACTACAGTGTGTTGCTGCACTCTGTTAGCTCACTGCACTCTGCCAGCTCGCTGCACTGCCTTGCTGCAGCCCCACAAATGCCCATCCAGAGGCACGGGCGCCATTTCCGGCCCGCTAAGCCAACGCCGAGCGAGCGGCGCCCACTCGCAGTCCACGGCCACTGGTTCCTGCTGGCTGGCCCCACTCGCTGGTTGGCCTCTGCCAACCGAACGGAGCTCGGACTCCTGTCTGAGTGCGGCCGGAGCTTAGGTTGGGCCCGTGCGTGGGCTCGTTTGTCACGCCACCATTTGCCACTAATGATCCGGCTTATTTGCCGAGCAGACGCGCCCAGTCCCAGTCTCAGTCGCAGTCCCACTCGTCGGCGTGCATTCCAGATTAGCTCGTGGGGCCGATTGGGCGGCCCAATCGGCGGCCAGCAAAAGGGGAGCAAAGGGGCCAAAGAGGAGCGTGAAAGGGGAGGAAAAAGCGGCCAGCTCGGTGGCCTTGCGTGTGGACTGGCGCTGCCAATTGGCGGCCAGATTGGTGGCCGCCAAGCCAGCCAACGAACTAACCAACGAGTGAGAGTTCGCAAAAGCTTGCCAGCCAGAGACAGATGAAGGCATATTTAAAGAGTCGGGTGCTGGCGAATAATAATAAAGATGTAATGAAGAGACGAGGACAAAATGGGCGAGCAAGATTCATTAGCGATGCGCGCGCTTGGCACAGGGCAAATGTTGTGCCTTCTGATGGGCAGCTTGCTGCTTTGCGAGGCTTTCTGCTTCCTGCTTGCACTAAGCAATGAGCAGTGAACATTGAGCAGTGAGCAGTAGACACACTCTCAGGCGCCCTTTCAGCGCCGAAATTGGAGCACCAGCTCGAGCGAGAGACCGACAGCAGAGGAGCCAGTTGGCAGCACTGGAAGGGAGCCAGTTTCAGGGTGCGCCAAGACGCTGGCAAGACTGCTTCGGAGAGGCGCATTTGGCCCCTTTTGGCCCCATTCGACGTCTTGTCAGATGCAGCACGTCACTCGGCGAGAGGCTTTTTGCTCTGGTCCAAAGTGGGCCCGGCGCCAAGCTAAGGGCAGCCAGTGGCAGTCGTCCCGCGGCGCCTCATGCACAAATGGGCAGCCGAGGGCGCCACTTCGACGGGCGGCCAGATTTGCGGCCGCCAACTGGGCTCGGGGGAGCCAATCGAATGCATCGAGATGCATTGCGCCAACGCATCTCCATCTGCGCGGCGTCTCCAGTGGGCAAATGGCGCCCAAGTTGAGCCCCTTTTTTCTATATGATTCCGGGCGGCCAGCCGGAAGGACCCAAGCAAGAGAGCGAGAGGCCCGCACTCGAGCGGGCGCTTCCAAGGCCGCCCTCTCGAAATGGGCGCCACGCAGAGATCGCGGCCGCTCGATTAGGAGAAAGAGGGCGCAAAAAATGACCACATAAATCGGGCCGAAGGTCGAGCAGCTAGACTTGAGCTTGAGTTTGTGCAAGTTTGTCCAACTTGGTGCAAGTTTCTTCGAGTTTGTGCTAGTCTGCTCGAGTTTGTGCAGCCCGCCAGTTGGACACAGTCTCCCCCGAAGGAGCAGGAAGGGCGCCCTCTGCTCAGCGGCAGCTCAGCAAGCTTGCCGTCTGAATATGTCGCCTCCTGGGGCTTAAAGGCCGCCTTTGGGGCGCCCCAAGCTCGCTGGTAAGACAGAGCTCAGCCGCCGATGCCGACCCTTAGGAGCGCCCCATTGGGCAGGGGCGAGCTGGGCAACTTGCTGCTCCAACTGACCAAGTATACGAGTGTCCAAGTGTCCAGTTGCAGGGCCAAGCGAGCGGCCAAGTTGGCGAGCTGGGCGCATTTTCGCTCGCCTGGGCCCATTGTGGCCGCCGTCTTGGCGGCTTCCAATTAAGTGGCGCCTCTTAGCTTTGCGGGCCAAGTGGGGCGGTCCAAAAGGGAAGCCAGCCAGGCGGCAGAGGAGTGGCGGCTCTGTGAAAAATGAGCAATTTGTTGGGCCGCCGCCAAATGGGCCACAATCCATCGGGCGCTCCTTAGGACAAGCTGCGTGGGAGTTCCTCCAGATCCGAGGCCAATCGGACTTGGACATGGCGTGTTCCCATAACCAAGAGGAGCTTTACTGTAGCGGCCATGCAAGAGCAGCCGATTGGCGCCCCTTTGGAGTGGCCGCGCGAGTCTGGGAGGAAGTAGAAGTGGAGCTTTCGAGGGAAAGACGGCGGCTCCTTAGCTGCGTTGGGGCGTGGCGAATCCTTAGCGCCGCAGTCTGTCTGTCTGTGGGTCTCCCTTCCGGTTGCCCGATTTGTGCCGCCAAAACAGGCCAAAACAGTCCAAATGCGGCCTTATTCCAAGGCCGCCGGAGGAGAAGCTTCGAGGGAGGAAAAGGGGAGACAGTTGGGCAACATTAGGCGTGCAAATCTGCGGCCTTTCGAGAGCTGGCGCGTGGCCCCAAAACAATAAGCAGCAGTGTGTGGGCGTTTTTTAAAGCCAAGCGGAAGCCGAAAGTGAAACTGAATCCGAGAGCGAAACTCGCTAGTCCCTTTGTTTAGCTTGGCCGCTCGCAGCGAGACGAGACTTTTGTGTTTCTCTTTCACGGGCCCCTTCCGGGCTCGTGCCTGAGCTAAGCAGTAGAGGAGGAGCAACTCTTCCTCCTCCTCTGGGCCCAAGTGAGCTCAAGTGGAAGTGGCCAACGTCGGCGAACTGCGAGCGGTGTGTCTCCATTTCACTCGAGTGGGCGCCCCACGGCCGCACGTCGCCGGCGGCCAACGAGCGGCCGACACTTGGGCGTAATCTTTGTTTATCACGAGTCGCAAGTCGCAAGTCGAAAGTCGCAACTTGCAACTCGCAACTCGCAACTCGCCAGTCACAAGTCGCCAGTCACAGTGGCCAGTCCAAAGCCGAGCTTGACTAAACTGGGCCCAGTCCAAAGGAAACGGAACTGAACTGGCAAGCTCAAACGGCGCCAAATGGGCCAAAATGAACTCTGGCAAGCCCGAGCAAACAGAACTCAAGGGCCGGCTCTTGGCAAGCCAGTCGCCTAGCTCTCAAGCTCGCTGGCTAGCTCTCAAGCTTGCCAGCGAGCTCTCTGGCCAGCTTGCCGAGTGTTGGCCTGCGAGCGGCCCACAAGTTGCCACCAGAAACAGGCTCGCCGTGGCGAGCGATCGATCATTCGGCAAGCTCGATCGAGAGCCGCAGAGCCTTTGCTCTGCTTCCGGCGGGTCCTAGTCTTCGGCAGGAGCTTTCTGGGCGCACTTGGACGTGTTTTGGGCGCCTCCTTGGCGTGTTTCGGGTGCATTTTGGCAAGACCCACGCGAGTGGAGAGCTAAGGACGGACAATTGGCGCCCCTCGAACGAGGGCTAATGATTGGCCGATTGGCGGCCGGCCGAGCTCGGCGCCAATTGGCCCGCACGAAGATCCATTACCTTGTTTGCCCACCACTCTTCTGACACTTGGGGGCGCGCTCGCGGAAGGCAAAGGTGAGCGGCGAGTGTGGAGTCTGCGAGAGGCGTCCACTAGTCGCTTGTCGCTGGTTGATGGTTGCTGGTCGATGGTCGATGGGAAGACTGCCGGCGACAATTGTCGGCGAGGTGCGAATAAACAAGTCGCCAAATAAGTGATTCGTCGCCGCCAAATGGAGCCACCTGGCCCCTGTTTCAGGTCCACAGGCGTCTCAGCAAGCAATTAGTCACAGCCCATTGTCGAGGTGCTGCCCCGGAAGCTTTGGCCGCGCGGGCCAGCATGCAAGTTGTGCACTTAGCTAACTAGCTTAGGCTCTGGCGCACGTGCCGAGCAAGGGGCCGAGTAGCGAAATTGGGGCCCAACGGCACCAGCTAGTCTTCCGCTTGCACTGGGCCGCCTCACTCTCTGCAGACTGTGGGCGGCCCGCAGTCTGCGGCCAGAGGCAGTCTGCGGGGGCCGAGCGGCATGTAGCGAGCGGCGAGTGGTGCAAGCCGAGCGCATCGGCCAAATGAAGGCCCGATGGAAATTAAGCTGCCCCTCGCTGGCCCACACACAGTCTGCGGGCGGCCGCCCACTCGCGCCTACAAATGGCCAGCCGGCGGCCAGCTTAGTCGCGCCGGCTCGCAAGTGCAAGCTCGGAAGAGAGCGGAAGAGTGGGCGCACTCCGGCGGGCCCTTAGGGTGGCCCGCACTCCGACACCGCGGCCGCCCGCCGGCTCGCCAAACAGATGATTAGATTCCTCCCATTTGTACGCTCTCTCCTCGCTGTGTCCGCCCAGGCCGCTCGACTGCAAGCTTGCCAGCTTTCCAGCTCGACCGCTCGCAAGCTCACCAACTTGCAAGCTTGCCAGCTAGCCCGCTCACAAGCTCACGAGCTCGCCAATCCGAGCTTATCTGGGCTCGCTGGGCGCGCCTGGAAGGGCCCAAAGCGAGTGGGAGTGTTTCCGGCGCGAGTGGGCGCCCGTTCGCCTGGCCAGCCGCTCGGCCGGGAGAAACACTGCGCCTTTTCCGAGCGGCCGAGCTGCGCTAATGATTGCGCGGGCCTTCGGGGGCGCCCTCGTGTGCAGCGCGAGAGTGGAGCCTCCTTGCGCGCTGTCCGTGGCGCCTTCTGAGTTGCCCCTTTCAGCCGCCCGCTCGCTCCCACTCGGCCGGATCTCCAGGGCGCCCACTTTAAATTCAACTAAAACTGGCTGCTCCTCGAAGGCGGCAGCCAAAGTGGAGAGCCAGGAGGGCGGAAGGAGGAAGGAGAGGCGCCCGGACGGCGCCAAGGTGCAGCCAGTCTTCGGGCGCCCTTCCAGCTGGGCGGCCCTTTTCCAGCCGGAAGGAAAGTGCCCAATCGAGCCAGCGGGCTCCTCTGCCGAGCCAGCGGGCGCGCCAATGATACAGCCTCCCGGAGGGCTGACCAATTGTGCGCGTGAGGTGAAAAGTGAGCACCGGAGGCAAACTAATTTTCCCACACGAACACACACACACACTCGCTGGGCCTCCAAGGCCAGAGCCAAGGGCGCCTAGAGCAGGGAAATTGCAATATCACGCTGGCGAGCTCGACTGGGCGCATGCATCTCGCCCGGAAGCGCCGGGCGCCTCCCGGCCGGACGTGCGGCCCAATCGGAGCCGGACGGAGCTCACTCCCTCGCACAAGCACCTACCTGAGCTGGAGCATCTGGGGCTCCTGTTCCAGTGGCGGATCCAATTGGCCAAACTCCTGCCCAACTGCATGTTGGCGTCTCGAGCGGCCGGCGGGCGCCCTAAGCTCGCGGGGGGCGCCCCTTTGCGACGTTGGAAAGGTCGCTTTTGCGGAGGCGAAAAAGGGCACCGAGTAGGTGAGGAGCCAGCGGTTGGCGAGGCCGCAGTCGAAGTGGGGCGCAAACCAGCTGCCGTCCTCGAGACGCAACTGCTGCACGCGCTCCTCCACCACTTGGCGCTCCTCGCCGGCCGCCCAACTCCAGGCGGGTTTTCTCCTCCCGAGCGGCGGCGCCCCCACTTCCGCTTCCGCCTCCTGCTCCACTGAACCCCACAGACTTGCCCACAGCGAGCCGCCCGCCTCCTTCCGCTCGGGCTGCGCTCGCTTCTGGCCGCCGGAAAGGGCGCCCGCCTCGAGCAGCCAGCGGCCCACGAAGCTGGGCAGCCGGCCCAGGAAGTCGGCGTACTGGGCCGCGTAATGGTCGCCCGGCCGCTCCCCAAAGTTCCCCGCCGGCGCCCACAAGGAGCCCCACACGCCACTACTCGGGGGCGCCTCCTCCTTGGCCGAAGGCTGCGGCTTTCCGCTCCAGGCCGGAAGCGGCAGCTCCACCATCTCGACGCCCAACGCGTGGGGGCGCCGCCTCGACCCAGGCTGACCTTGGGCGCGCCGCACGAGCGCCATCGGCGCAAAAGGGATACCCACCCGGCCGATTTGGGCGAGCAGCTCGCTCGGCGGCTTTCTTCTTCCTTCGCCCGCCACTTCCGGCCCCCCAGCGGCGCCCTCGCGCAAGCTCAAGGGACTCCAGTCGACGAAGACCAACCCGAGCGAGTGCAAGGCTGTTCCAGCCGCCCGCTGGGTCCAGTTGGCGGCCGCCCTCGCCGCGTGCAGCTGGCCGGCCGCCTTCGACTCGAGCAGGTACCTGAAGAACTTGGGCCCCACCAGCTGGGCCAACAGGTCGCCGCGCTGGCTCGACGGCGGCGGCGCGGCGCTTCCTGTTCCTGTGGAGGAGTTGGCTTGTTCGCGTGTGGGCCAGGCACTTGAGCTTGCGTGCCGCCGCACCTCGTCTGCGGCGGCACTCGAGTCCTGCTCGCCAACTGGCTGGCGGCCGCCAAACAGGCCGCTCAAAAAGCCCGCCGAGGCGCCTCTCTCGAGCTCGGCGCTGTTTCCGCTTCCGCCGGATCGCAAGGGCGCTCCTTGGTGGCCGGCGATGAGCAGGCGGCCGAGCAGGTTGGCGTTGTCCAGGGCCAGCTGGGCCAGCTGGCCCGTCTCGGCGAGCCGCCGGTTGAGCCGCCGGCCGAGCGGCGAGTGAGCAGCCACCTGGTCCAGCCGGAACTGGCGCTCCGCCCGAGCAAGTCGGCCGGCCCACTCGCTCTGGTCGCCCTCGAGCTTCGCAACTTCCGCCGGCACTTCCGGCTGGGGCTCTGTATCTGCCTTGATTGTCTTTGGGTGGTCTTGCTCCTGCTGGTCATCTTGCTTGAGTTGATCCCACTCTTCCGGATCCACTGGCTCCGCCAGCTCGGCCAGACTGACTCGACGGACGCAGTCGAGCTTCCGCTGGAACAACAGGTCCAAGTAGAGGAGGGCGGCCTTGTTCTGGTCGGGCCAGCTGGCGAGCGAGCGCGCCAACAGGTCGCTGGACTCGCGCGAAACGCCCGTTTGCACCTCGAGCGGCCTGGCCAGCAGCTCGCGCCACAGGTGCTCCTTCCGCTCCAAAGTGGTGCCCCAGCGCGGCTCCTGCTCCGTGCGCCTCTGCTGCTGCTCAGCCCTGGCCAGCAGGCCACCAGACAGCAGCCCTAAGGGTCGGCCAGCTCGCATGGGCCCCTCTTGGCGCCCCGCAAGGACCAGCAGCGCCAGCAGGAGGCAGCGCAGGCGGCCGGAAGTGGCGCTCCTGGACGCAGGCGGCCCGCAGCCGCGCCGGAAGTGGGGTCTCTTATCCTCCCCGGCGAGTGGCCGAGCTGCTCGATCAATCATTGCGGCGCGCGCACGTGGCCGCGCGCCCCCCGCCCTCTGTGTGCGGCTGGGCGCCCGTCTCGAGAGGCGCCTCGAGCTGCGGGCGCCGCAGGAGGCCCCTCGGACGCAATTTGAATGGCGCCCCCCAGGCTGCAGGTGCGCCACCCTCTTGCCTAGCTTAGCTCCGCAAGGGCGGCCCCTCCGGCTGGCCGGCGGCTCGTCCTTCGAGCCGCCGCCGCCGCCGAGCGCTGATTCATCATGATCATCAGTCTTGTCCGCCTGCTGGCCCGCTCGCAGACCACGCGCCGCCGCCTTCGCGCTGACCAGCGGCCGGCCCATTGTGTGCGGGCCCAATTTGGAATTTTCCATCACAGCTCGGCGGCGAGCGAGCCAGGCAAGCCGGCCGGCCAAGATGAATGGCCTGTGGGGACTCGGCGCGCCTCCGCGTCCGCCGCCTCCGCATCCGCCGGGCCGAGCTTGTCGCCCGCCGGCCCCAGTCTGCGGCGGCGCTGCGGGCCGTCCGTGCAGCTGCGGCCGGCCAGGCCTGGCTCCAAGTGGGCGAGCCGGCGAGCGGAAGCCCAGGTGAGCGCGGAACTTGTTGTGGCGGCCGGAGGGCAGTCTGGCGGGCCGCCCGAGGGCTGAGCTCGCCACGCAGCCCCAATTACTTGCCGCCTGGCCGCCGGCCACCAATTGGGCCCCCATCTCGGCCATTAACAAGCAGCCTCCTCGCCGCAGGCCCGCCCCAGCGGCAGCGCATAGCCCAGCGGCCTCCTTCCGCTTGTGCGGCTCGGCTGCAACTCTTTCCAATTGGACCGCCACAAATGCAACTAAAGTGATACACCAGTTCCGGTTCTCTCCAAAAGTAACGCTCACACTTGCCCGAAGTGTGTGCACGAGTTTCTTCCTCAAAGCAACGGCCAACTGGCGCCAACAATGCCGATTATTACCGCTGCTCTTATTGTTGCTGGAATAATACTAATAATAATAATAATACTTTTGGAGACATTCCACTCCAGTGTGCCAGAGACTGAGAGTAATCGTTTCAGTGCAATAACGCCACCAACTGGCTGCGTGCAACTGGAGCTCCTTCAAGCTGCCTGTTCCTGTGGAGACGCTGCGAAAGTTTCATCTCAGCTGCTCTAAGGGCGCACTCTGCCCACTCTGCTGGCTTCTCTTAGGGCTGGCCGACTTCTCTTAGGGCTGGCCCTTCCGCCGGAAGCTTCCTCTGGCCGTCTCCTGTTACCTGGTGGGTGTGGGATTGAAAGTTTTCTGCCTGTTTGGCCAAATGGGGCGCATTATGCTGCCCACGAACAAGTGAGCAGAAGCCGCAGATTTCCGGCCGACTTTCGGTTAGTGTTTGCTCAGCTGTTACAAGCACCTTTGAGGCGTGGCCATTTCTGGCTTGTGCTTTATTCTAGCTCGCATTCTAGCAAGAATGAAGCGGGATAATGTCTGGTGCAAAATGCGCCACCTTAGCTCATCTGAATGTCTCGGTTTACAATCACACAATTTGGCCACCCGCTCGAGCTGGAAGGCGCGATTTCTGCTCCCTGTCTGTGGCGCTTCCGCTGCTCCCACTTGGCCAGCCCTCAGCTCTGGCAAGCCTAAGCGGCGGCGCAGAAGCCGCCTTTCTCAGCCGTAAGTGTGTGTGTGACTTTCGGCGGGGCGCCTCTGGGTGCATGCGAGCACAACTCTGCATCAACAACAACAACAACAACAACTACAGCCCAAAGGCCAATTGGGCCTCGGCGGGAGAAACAGGCTCGCCTAATAGATTTTCGGCCCGCTAATGTGCCCTGGAGGCTCGAGGCAAGGGCGGGCCAGCAGAGTGGCGCTCGGCGGCGGCCAAGGAGAAGGAAGTGTGCCAGTTAATTGGCCGCCACGGCGCCCAGTGGGCCTCCATTTGGGTGCTCATCGGGCTGCATTGGGCGCCACTGCATCGCTTGCTGCATCGGATGGCATCGCTTGGCGGCGTATTGCATGGCTGGGCTCGGGCTTGGGACAAAGTGGTGGGCCGGCTTGTGAGCTTTGCTTGATCAGCAGGGCCAGTGTGTGGCCAGCGAGGCGGCGGTGGCGGCGGCAAGGCGACAAAGGCGGCCAAAGTTAATGGGCAGCGAGGCGGCGGCGCTGCAGGCGAGCTGAGGGGGAATATTGGGCGTCCAATATTCTGCGTGGCGTCGCGCGGCAGAGCAGCACGCACAAGTGCACAACTGCACAACGCCGAGCCATTTGGCGCGCTCATGCCCAAACACGTACAACACACAGTCTGCCCGCCGCTCCAGCGCCAAGTGTCCGTCTCGACTCTTGGCCGGACAACTCTCGCACCCAAGCACACCCAATGGCATGGAATGATCCCCGTCAAGCAATGCTGCACACGCTGTCCCCCGCTGGACGCCGCCTGGACACCCTACAGGCGGCCCCCCAGCCGGCAAACAAAAAGGTTCCCGTCTGGGCGCCACACTCGAGCTGGCCACTCGCTCACCAGCTCGCCCGCTCTCGCCGGCCACACACTTGCAACGGACTGCAAAGAGGCGCCCAATGGAGCCAAGGGGATGGGAAAATGGCCGCCGGAAGTGGCGTCTTTTGGCTGGTTGTTGTTGTTGTTGTTTGGCTGGGCGGCTGGACGTCGTCATGGCGGTGTTTGCGTTGGCGCTCGGCAGACTGGTGGTGGGCCCGTTGAGCTGCAACGGGCGCACAGGAAAGGCGCTAAATGAAATGGATTATTATAATGAGGAGCCGGCGGGCAAGGAGCGCCTTTCCAGGGCCGCCGCAGAGGAAACGCGCCGACGGGGAGACGGTCTGTGAGTTATTTCACACACTCTCTCGGAAATACACACACACATTCCAGCTCAGCTTAGACACACACTTGGCCTCGTGCAGCTCTGTTGCGGCTTTGGCGCCGCGAGAACGAACTGGACTCCTGATCAGGATGGACACTGCTCGTGGGTGGCCACGAGTCGGCCGCCAATCGATGGGGGCGGACGTGGCCAAGCGTGGGCCGCCCTAAGCTCGCTCTCAACCGCACACTCCAGTTTCCCCTCGACTGGGGGCCGCCTTTGTTGGGGGCTAATAAACTTGTTATCTGACCGCCCGCACACCAAGAGGGGCGCCCTCATCTCGTCCGGCGTCCACTTGGTCCCGGGCCAGCACTGTTCGCCTCTCTCGGCCGCCCCATTTGGACCCCCTCCCCCTCGTCTCGTCTCAAGGATAACTTGATGAGGCAAGCAAATCGTGTATCGAAAAAGCGCAAACCGCGAGAAATGACCCAGACTAATAGTATTAATGCATCATCCAGCGGCCGGACGTGGGCCAGGCAAACAATGGGAGCCAGACGAGCTGGCGCTGCTAGGCACTGCGCGTTCGGGCAGCCCGAACGTTGTGCGCCACGAGCCCGCAGTCCCGCCGCAGGTCCGAAAGGGGACGCACAGCGTGCGCGCGGCAGCAGTTTTCGCGCTCCCCTTCGGGCCAGCCCAGCGAGGGAAAGTGCGCGCCCGAACGAGAACTGCGCCCGAGCCAAACTAATGGCTCGGAAAGCAGCGGGCGCACCAAATTCCATCGGCCTCCTCCTCGTGTCTAGCCATCGAGGCGGCCTCTTTGTGGCCTCTTTCGTGTGGCCGGCGGCTCGCTGCGTGGCGCATGTAAATCTGGTGCTGCCAGCCCGTGCACGGCCCGGCCAAGTGGGAGGAAAAGTAGCAAGGCAGTCGTCCTTCCTCTTCCGCCTTTGCTCTTCCTCTTCTTCTTCTCCTTCCTCTTCGCCTTCCTCTTCCGCCGCCACTGGCAGACGCTGGCAGAAATTTGCTAGCCTGGATGAGAAAGGGGCCGACGCGAGATCAATGGTTTGCCAGTTGGCAGCACCAACCCGATGCCAACTCGCTTCTGGCCGCCCTCAACTTGCACCACTCGCTTGGCTCTCAGCCCACTGGCTGCCTGTCTGTCTGTCTGTCTGTCTGTCTGCCTGTCTGGCAGGCTGGCTGGTTGGCTAGCTCTGGTTGCAATGGCCAGCCTGCCAGTTGGGGAGAGCCTTGAACAGTTCAAGAGGCAGCCAGCTGAGCCAGTGTGTGTGGGCGGCCCAATAGTCGGCGGAAGCTTATGAAGAGAAGAGAGAAGGGGGGAAAATAATAATAAATTGATCTCTCGCAACTGTGTGTTCTCGCTGCACAGCTCCAAGTGCAGAGCTGCTGGGCCCACACGCAACGACAGCAGCCAGACAAACGGCCCTTTGTTTTGGGGCCCGTCTTGGCAAAAGAGAAGCTCTTTTTCCACTTCCTCAGGAGAGCTTCTCGCCTTTTGGCTGCCGCTTCTTCCGCTGCTACTGCTACTGTTGATGTTGGTGTTGGTGTTGGTGTCCTGCAGCGAGCCGGCTGGCGAACTTTATGAATTCTGCCAGCGAGACAATTTTCTGAAAGCCAGAGCGGAAGTGATGGAAAAAAGGCTCGCCAAAGAAAAGAGCCAGCGGCTTGGGAGGACTGTGTGTGGCCACTGCGGCAACCATTTGAGTGTTCGGGTGTTTTTTCTCTCGCCACTTTGAGAGCTTGGAAAAGAGGGAAAAAGTTGCATTCCAAGTGGAGGAGGAAAAGGCGGCAAAAAGGGCGACAATTTGCCGAGGGGCAGCCCCAACGACGGTCTCCAGTTGCCGAGCTGGTGGCGCCTAGCTTGCCAAGTGTGCGGGTGAAAAATTTGTCCCACACTCGAAGCGACTTCCACGAATCGAAATGCGCCATCTCGTAATGAATGCTCGCCGGGACAATAAATAAACATCGGTCCTTTGCCGGCAGACAAACATGCACACCAGCAGCCAGCTAGACTGTCTGGCGGGCGCCATTCCGGCCCTTTGGGGGTCCAGTTCGCCCAAAGAGTTGGCGCTTGGCGAGGCTGGATGTTGTGGGCACAAATTGATTGTATCATATCGACACAAGTGTGCAAATCTGGACGCTGACGCGCCCAAGTGGACAGTCCAGGCGGCCCCGATTTGGGCCCAATTTGGAGCTCTGGGGGGATGCCTTTGCGTCCGTTTCCTTCTTAGAAGTCTGGCCAGATTGAGGCCCACATTTCGGCCTGGAATGCAACTCGCCTCCTGCTCAATGGGGGCCGAAAAGAGGCGAAACTGCTCTGGCAAGCTAGCAAGCTGGCCGAGTGGGACAGGCAGCCAGAGAGAAAATGATCGGCGCAAAATTGGACGCGAGCAATAACGTGCGCTCGGCTGGTGTGCATGTGTGCGTGTTCGGGCCCTCCGCAATGCGCTTTCGAGCAGGTCTTGTGTAAACACTGGCTCCACTCTCGGCCGGCTCCATTGAGGCCGCCCGACTCCAAACGGAAGCCGAACACTGGCCCCAACTTGGCTCGATTATGTCCAGCCTCTGGCGAGCTCTGCGGGTGCTCGTGGGCGCTCTCTTCTCGCAGCTTTGCACTGTGGCCAAATGATGAACTCGTTCCGGCCGACTCACCGTTCTACGCCGGCCAGAGAGTGCCACACGTCGACAAGTTGGCCGCCGGTGAAAGTGTCTCGGGTTTCTGGAAGCAACTATGGTTCGCCCATCATTTTGCCATCATTGTCGAAATAAATTCGCCCTTGGTGCCAGTGTAGTTGAAGCCACACAATGATGGGACTCACAAAAATTGCCAGCCTCAGGCGGAAATTCGAGCGTGCCTCTTTTCTCCTCTCATTATTCATCCATCGTCGCTTCTCGTCGGCCACACACAATCCATCGCTCCCATTTGTTACTTTGTATCACACTCAACCATTTCATCTGCCCATCTGCTCAACCTTCAACTTGCACACCTCAAATCGCGTATTTCTCGCTCAAAAAGTTATCCGCAGTGCCCGGAAACCAAATCGTGAGCCGATCACATTAAGGCGATCTTCTGATCGCTGTTTCGCTTACCTTCCCTTCACTTTGATGGATAAAGTTCTCTTCCTTTAGCTTGAGCAATTCTTCTGAAAATTTGCCGCATCTCGTTGGTGTGGCCGTCTTGTGCCGCTTAACCGAATGAGATTACCTTCAAGATCTGGTGCTAGTCTTGAGCGTGTGTTTATGGTTGCCTCTTGTTTGCTCCTAAATGGTTTATTGAATGTCCTCCAATTGTATCAATTTTCCATTCACCAACTGATTCATGAAAGAAACCTTTACATACACTCCCCGCCGTTTGCCCTTAGGAACTGAATCTCCTTCTTGGTCGGGCCCAACCCTTCTGGTAAGCTCAATTTGTGAGAGCCCCAAGGGTTCAACCAAAGCTCCGCAAGAGTGAGCATGCGCAAGCTTTTTGCTATGCCATCACTGTGTCGCCTGGAGCGCCATCGCCCTCAGGGCAGCAAAACGTGGGCTTCGTCAAGCACGTGACAGCTCGTTTCAATCTCCGATCATCTATTTTTGTTATAACCTCCCCTAATTTGTCCATTTAACTGTTGAGAAGTTCCAAATATTTTGCATGAAATAGAAGCCCCATCAAAGCAGGATGTCCGCCGAGGAGGCAGAACTTTATAAGCTCTGGCGTATTAGGAAAACTGTTCTACAATTGTGCCACGATCGGGGTTATTTGATAACCCAGGATGAACTAGAAGAAACCTATGACCAATTCAAGGAGTCATGCAGTCATACTGTGCCACAAAGAAGTGAACTTACCATCATCTGTACCCATCACAATAACTCCGAGGACAAAATGTATGTCTTCTTTCCAGAGGAACCCAAAATAGGTGTCAAAACCGTCCAGAGTTACGCATCCAAGATGGAGACTGATAAGG
>Ga0268247_10000203_pt1 | contig 21146 bp, 15 predicted proteins | sample AgamicOrMae_FD_200245 | JGI IMG/M metagenome (GOLD analysis project Ga0268247, IMG submission 200245) | Agave microbial communities from Guanajuato, Mexico - Or.Ma.e (v2) (version 2) | ecosystem: Host-associated > Plants > Phyllosphere > Phylloplane/Leaf | place: Guanajuato, Mexico | collected...
AGCTTTACTGTGTAGGGTTGGCGAAAAGTTCGCTGGCGGGCATGCGCAGTTGATGGGCAAAGCAGAGGCGAGCGAATCTAGGTGAGCGAATTCTAACAGCCCAAGAGTCACACGCCATCTGCCGCCGTTCTAGTATAGCTTATGGAACGAAAAAATTCGACAAATCTATGCTGGTTCTACGCAATCTCAGATCCTCGTCACCAGAAGACCTTGTTCAGCTATTCCACGAGTACTCAAATGATGGCGCCACTAGTTCTGCAAGGGTAGCTCACCCTTATTGCTAGATCAGAACATCTCATCATCCAATGGTTGAATGATTAGCCTATTTGTCACATGATTATTTATTTAATTTTCATATTATCGAATTGCAGCACCATTTTGGACCACTCATTGGGCAGCGGCCGGCCACTGGACGAGCACTGGTTTGGACGATTTGGGAGCAACAACAATGATTGGACATTATCTGGTATGTTCGGAGGCATTTATGTCGCCAATTAGAGCCAGGAATTGAAATCCAGCAGTGAGACAGAGTGTGCCCATTAAATCTGCCAAGGACATCAAGAGGGATATACCAAATACATCTGGATCCATGTGATGCTTCATCAAGAATTTCATCAGTGGCTCGCAGATGAGCAATAATGAGAAAACTTGAACCAAGCATAGGGCCATGTAAACAAGATAAAACTGCCAAGTTATCACCACAGAGTTTGTTGGAGATAGCAACCAGATAACAAAAAAGTACAATGTGTGCGCTGGAACGATTGTTATGAGAAGTAGTCTGGCAGCGGTCGAGTTAGGAGATGGGTTGCAGAATGACCAAAGCAACAATCTGATAAGTTTCAGTCCAATTTCAGCAACTTTCTTAGCACCATCCACAAATGGCCACGAACGCGATTGGTTGTGATGATGTTTCTCTTTCGTGATAAATGGCCATGCTTGGCTGAGGAACGATGAAAGTGAATTGAACTTTTGCTTATTATTAAGCAGATTTGATGTCCCATCGTCCACCAATCCCATTGGATCTGTGATGAGGCCCAATTTTTCAATATTGCGTTTGCGTGATCCTCTTGATTTAGAGACACGCCTGATGACGCTGCACCAGAGATAGGTGGACACACGGCTTGCCTGTGCAGCAATCAGGTTAGCCCCGAAGCCATTAACTACCGGCTGATAAAGAGCAATCTTGTGAAATTTGCCTAACACAATTGAAAGAATCATACCTGAGCCCAAGGACACACCTATGCTGGCCACAGTTGGAGTCACCGAGGACAGAACCAGATCGTGAGTTTCCTCAAACATGTAGGCCTCATAGGTGACGAATAACCAGAGCAAAATTGACACAACTATTATCGCAATTGGCCACATTTGCGCCTCAGCCGCCATAGAGGTATGTATCAACTGTGCAAACAAACCATAGGTCATGACACAGCTCAAATCTCCATAGAGGGCTGAAACTAGTGTCGATAGATTGTCTGGGTTAACTCTAATTTTGGCCGCAAGCCAAACGGTCCACCAAACAATGATACTGGATATGAATATTAAGATGATGCTCGTTAGTAGGGCGCAGGGCAGCACAACCAGGGTGGCGTTTCGCAGGATAAACAATGAACCATGTTCCACGTGCGACCTACTCTGCTCCATGAGATTGGTTATGTGGAGACCATTAGCATTTTGTTGGACCTCACTAAGCGACCCTGTGGACTGGTTCAGGGATGACTGGTTTCCATTGTGACGGTGTGTCAGCAAACCAAGAGCCACTGGATGTGCTGCACTAAAGCCAAGGTTGCTTAGTAGTAGCTGACAGACCACTGATGCCATTGTAGCGCAGAAGCTCAAACCGATGGCGTGACTGAACATGAGAACTAGATTGGACAGATAGGCATTTCGTCGCTGGTAGTTGGTGTTAAGCAAGTTTAAGTTGGATAAAGTGGACAGACGAGAGGCCAGAGTCATTTCGATGTTGCCCTTGAGGCCCATAAATGAGGGCAACAGAACCAAAAGGGTTGGCACTTCCTGGAAGGCACTCCATTGCGCCATCCTATTGAACACAAGTCCGGCGCTCAAGTTGCCAAAGCCAGCCAGAATGAAGGGCAGACAAACTTGAAGCAAAATGATAAGTTTAGTTTGACGGAGCAGCATCATTGTTGGCGGCGCCGTGCCATCTTTTTCACATTTGCCCTCCAGATTTGCGTTGCTGGTTAGGTTTGGGCTTGATGCAAATAAGCTGCCAGCATCTGCCGTTTGGCCAAAGAGAGCGGCCGCCTGTGGCTTGATTGAATCTGTTTGCTTGTGGCAGCACATTGGACAGGGGCCGAATTTATGCGACTGAGCTGCTGCTTTAGTGTGGCACAATTTTGCCTTTGATATGGAACAACTGGCAAGGCTTTCGGAGCTGCTCCCACTTAGGGTTGAGTAACAGCTGCCCCGACAACAACTACTGTACAGGGACAGCTCGGAGGCACATCGGCGAGCCTGGCCAGCATGGTGGTGCTCATTTAATTGCTCATTTTTTCGCCCCAATCGGCCCATAAGCAACCGATCGAGCAGGCCACCACCTTGGGCCAGAGTGTGGCTCTTGTTGGAGCTGTGTCGGCCGAAGCGATCAAGATTGGCCTCGACTTTGGGGGCCCCAATTGGCGATGATGGAGATTTGCCACGCAAGCTGGTGTGCTGTTTGGAGCACGATTTTGGACACACGTGACTCAGGTGATGGTGGTCCTCGTGGTAGTTGTCAAAGGAGCTTGTCAAATCAATCGACATCATGGGCTCAATGGGCGCAAATTTGCCCACAGAACCTCTGGAGATGGTGAGCGAGTGGCGCAATGCTTCTGGCCGCTGGCTGCACTCGTCAACTGGCGATAATGATGAGTGTCTGTCCTGAATGGACGCGTTTGCTGCAGCATCATCCAGCGTGTGCCGCTTAGACGAGCTGAAACTGGTGCAACTGGCTTGAGTGGAACCATTAGCCGGGCCCAATGGCGCCTGGGCTGCCTCCGTTCCTGGGCCGCCTTTGTCTGGGCAAGTTAACGAGTAGTGCGCACTGGTGCTTGGGGGGCCTGCTGCTGCTGCCTTGCATAGCTCTTCAGTGGGCCCATTGTAGAGGATAGCATCGGAATTGGTGGAACAACTATCAGTGTCTATTTGCAAACTATTACCTAAGGGATTTTCAGGGGTAGAGGCACGGAATGGATTCGGGGCCGGGCTAGTTGCACTGTGGTGCAGTTGCTTGTTCCCCGAGCCAGTTTCTGTATGGTGAGCCAATGAGTGGGCTTTGCCGAAAGCAGTGCTGAAGGGTGCTTGCCTCTCGCAATGATGCGGGCCAGTGCCACTTTTGGCCGGACCAGCGCCAGTTGAACCGCTTTCGCCGCCGTTTGGCTCCAATTTGTCGGCTCCACCACCACCAGTGGCTGGGCTCTGAAGCGAGTAGCCCAGCGGAGTGGTAAGATTATTTGCCTGCAACTCCCGAGCTCCGGAGCTAATGGCTCCCCCGGAGGATTCCCCCACGGGCGACCTTGACTGGCACTGGCCCAGTGGGAGCCGGGTGGCTGCCCGCGGGCCCCCAGGTGCCAGCGATGCGGAAGCGGCCGAGTGGTCTGTCCCATTGCCCATGGGCAGAGGAGGAGAAGGGGGCCCACCATGGCAAGCTTGGCCATCATTCATGCGAGGGTTTTCCGGCTTTTTATTGACAAACTGTTTTTTGCCCGCAGAGGATAACGAGGAGGAGGAGCGGGAGGGCCTAGCTTCTGGCTCGGCTTGGGCCTGGCTAATAGTGGAACAGTTTGGCCGCGAGCCAGCGGCTTGTTCCGCCCTGAGCTCCGCCTGCCTCAGAGAGGCGCCCTTGTGCGAGGCCCGGCTGGCCCGAGGCTCCTTCCGGTCGATACAAGGGCGCAGAGGAGGCTGCATGGGGGCGGCACTTGGCTGGAGCTGGTGTTGGGCTGATGATGTTGCTATCGGTGGATCTGGAAAGAATTCAATTCCGAAATCGCATAGGCCGCTGAGGCGCGAGTCTAATGAGCACAAATCGTCGCTGAATCTGGGCCCAGCATTCGGGGCGCCCAGAATCATATTGATCAAACTGGAGCGCCGTCTCAGCTGCCTCTGTTGCTGCTGCTGCTCCTCTTCCGCCGCCTGCTCTTCGGCTGCTCGGCCTTGGCCCCAAGAGGTGGCGACATTTGGGGCCCGCCGGCGAGCCCAAGCCGTGCACTCTTCGCAACCGGCAACTGGGGGCCCCTCCAGCTTGAGGCCCGCAAGCAGCTGGAAGTTTCGGTTCGAAATCACCGACAGTCTTCGCATGAGCCTGGCGCAATTAGCCTCGTCCAGGTAGGCGTCTCGGGGGCGCTGCTTCCGCCCGCCCGGCTGCTCCTTGTCTTCCGAAACTCCTGCTTGCTCCTCCTCCTGCTCCTCCTCCTGCTCGCCATCTGAGGAGGAAGCTAAGGTGGAGCTCTGTCTCGGCTCCAATCGGCCACCTGTGCGCGCGGGCGACAACTTGGCGTTGGAGCGAAAAGTTTGCCGCTCATTATGTTGGATCGGGCGGCGAGCTTGGTGGCGCTTGTTGTCGGAGTGGTGTGGCTCGAGTTGGGGCGCCCCATTTGCCCCATTTGGCCCATTTGCTCCACTTGCTGCATTTGTTTGCTCCCCCTGGGCCTCCGCTGATTGGCTGTGGCCCATTTGGGGGCTGCAGTTTTGGCAAAAATGCAGTGGAAATAACAACAACAACACAACGAGCACGACGGACACTCGCTGCTTGATGGTGCCTGGTGCTTAGTGCTTGGTGCTTGTGGCACACACTTGGTTGCAGGTCGAAGCTGGCGGGGGCAATTATTGCACTGGAGGCAGAACAACAGTTTGGCCAAGACGAACCAGTGCCACGCTTGCCGGATTATGCAAACATATTCACCACTGTCCAATGCTCTCCAGAGACAGAGATTGGCCTCCACTAGGCGACAATGCAATGCAATGAGTAGGGGCAACACTAATCTGCTCTCAAGCAACACAGTGACACTAATACTCCCCCGCAATTTTTGCGCTCACTGTTACTGCTTGCCCTCAGCTAGTTTGTCCCAAAAGGCTTGACGAGAAGACTCTGCTGTTCCTCGAGAAGACTCTGGTCCACACGAGAAGAGAGTCCACAATTGTGCTGTGCTAATCTGTTGCAAGAAAAGACTGGTCGCCGAAGAGCCGGCAGTCTTTTTGTCTAATTACTGGACTATTTACCAACAATAATAATGGCCCCCAAGGTGCAGATGTAATAGTGGGAGATGAGCTGCTGTATTTGCATCTATGTACTACTATTGTGCAATGGAGCACGACTGTGTGTGGGCCACATAAGATATTCACATGACAGCGTTCGAGTGGGCCAGTTGCGCGTAGCTTGACAAAAGTTGCCTTGCCATAAGTGCCAAAGGAGGCATATTCTGATTCTGAGCAGCATATTCTAAGCTCTCTCTTGGAATATGCTCTCTCTCTTTCCAGCCAGACCTCTACACTGGTTCAAGTGCACATTTGCAACTCATTATAATTGGATAATTTCCACAGCTTTGAGTGTTGTGGAATCTGTTTCGGCCAGAGCCAAAGAGCAAAGAGTGCAAAGGTGTTCTCTGTTTATCGCTGTTTATCACTGTTTAGCTGTTTAGCTATTGTTTAGCTGTTTAGCTGTTTAGCTCGGCCACCAGTTGTTTGGCAGAGGTAGTGTGCAATGATTTTGCTCAGCCGCCATCTTTTTCGCCCCATCGAACGAGCAAACAGAGCAAACTGAGTGCTGCAAACTGAGTGCGGCATTCTTCTTCTGCCAAAAGGTGTTTCTTTCTGGCCGCCTGATTCGATTACACGCTTTTGGCCAATGCAAAACAGTCTTTTCCTCTGCTTGCGACTGTCTGTCTCTGTGACACACAGACGAGCAGCCAGACATCCTGAGCTCAAGTGACAGAAGACTCAGACAAACAGCTCGAGCTCGGATGAAGCAAAATGAGGATGAGAAACAAGGCCAGAAAGTCAGCAGAGGATCTCCCGAAGACTGTCTCTGAGTTTTGCTGGATCGTCTTGTTTCGAGCTAGCTTGGCGCTTGCTTGCTAGCTTGTTTGGCGCTGGCCCAAATGAGACACGCCTGGAGAGTGTCTGGCAAAGTTATTAGCGTCACGCGAAACAGAGGCGAACACAATGGGGAGCTGAGGAGGCGAAAAAGTGGGCGCAAAAGTGGGCGCGCGTTGCAAGCGTGCCAGCAGAAGAGAAGAGGAGGAAAAAGTGTGCATTGTTTGAGGCTCGTGTTTGGAAAAGGCGAAAGCCGAAAGAGAAAAGTTGGGGCCGACTCTTCGTGATTAGTCGGCCGGAGACAGTCTCCAATTGGGCGCTCGATGCAGCCAGTTGGCGAGCGAGCGCACTTGCGACAAGTTGCCTGCGAGGAGCCCTTTTTCAGCCTCACTTCAGGCTAGTCTTTGGCTGCCCTTAGGTCTCAGCTCTTAGCCTTTAGCTCTACTAGTCTCTGTAGTCTGGCCGCTGGTCGACTGCAGCTCGCGTGCCACGAGACAATCCGATCGGAGCAACAGCGAGAAGAGCGAGACGTTCATGCTATTGAGTTTCGTTTGCCCAAAAATCTGGCCTCCAAATAGCCCTAAGGTCGCCCTAAGGTGGCCCCACTCAGACGAGGGTCACCGAGGACAGTCTGTAGCTCGGAGGACATTCTGTAGCTCAAAAAGCTGCCCGTTTGCTCGATTGCACTTCCGGCGAACACACTTACACCTAGAGAGTCCTCCAGGTGGCGGAAGTGGCGGGGGAGCATTGAGGGCGCCCACTTGGTGATGCATATTTGTGACGGTTGTCGTGGGTGGGCTCTGGAGGGGCAGCAGGGCGCAAAGAGGGAGCCCAATTGGGCGCGAGGGAGCCGCAGACAAGCCTTGGGAGGCATCTGGGCGATTTCGGCGTGCCCAGCAAGTCAAGTGGACGAGCTCGAGTGAGAGTGAGGCGAGTCAAAGTGGAGAGTGCCTGCCACTGTGCTTGGGGCTCGTCGTCGTTCCATTGGAGTGGGCCCATTGGCTAGTGCATGCCGGCGAGTGCATGCCGGCGAGTGTATGCCATTTTCTAAATGGGATTGCTGTTTATTTTCGCTGTCAACCAATCCGCTCGGCTGGGCCGCTCACTGGGCGCTGGTGTGGGCCGAATATCATGATTGATAATGGCAATAAACATGTTGAAAAAGCGGCCAGCGAGAGGGGGCGGGCCGGCCGCGCGAGTGGGCGGGGCCGCGGGCTGGTCTGCGGGCCGCGCGCGCGAGCGAATCTTTGAGGGCCAGAGTGCTGCTGCGGCGCGCGCGGGCCGAACCAGGCGAGTGGGGCGTGTGCGGAGGCGCCCGAAGAGGAGCCGGCGTGCAGATGAGCATTTTTGAGACGAGTCGCCGTCTTGCCGGCCCGGCGCCCCTTAGGTGCCGGATGACGAGCGGCATCGATGGCCGCCCGGGGCTGTGGCAAGACGGCGGCGAGTCGGCAGCGAGTCGGCCGGCGTGCAGGGCGCCTGTGGAGCCGCCCAGCGTGGGGCCCGTTTTGGCCGGCCGGCAGCGAAAAGGGGCGCCGAAATGGAAACAGTGAGCCAAGAGGGCCAAAGTAACGGCCCACTGGGCTCGGTCACGTTCGCGGCCCTTCGAGAGGCCGAGCAGAGTTGCTCGAGAGCCTCGCAAGGAGCCCAGCCGGACGGACAGTGAGCGGCGGCAACAGTGAGCGCGGGCAACAGTGAGCGGCCGCCTCTCGACAATGAGCCCCAAATGCATAGTGCTCGCAGGCTGGAACAAGAGCGGGCGCAAAGTGCTCGCTTCCGGCCGAGCTTGGGGCCCAGCTGGTCCAGTGCAAGTATCTGGCTCAGTGTGGCCGCTCGTCCGGCCTGCTGGGGCGCCCCAAGACCACTTAGAGCGGCGCGGGCGATGTGAAATATCGGCCTCTTAAGAATCGCCGATTGCCAGCGAGGCGCCTCACTGGCGAGGAACAATCGGGGGCACGTGGAGGCTGGCCCGAAATCGCTTGATTGGGAGGCGCCGGGCCGAGGACGGTCTTGGGGCTGCCTTCTGGCTTGCCATTTGGAGCCTCGTTTGGCGTGGCGAGCGCGCGCCTTTGGCCTTGCCGCACGAGACGCGTGCATTGATCGTGCTTTGATCGTGCATTTGAGGGCGCTCGTTCGGCGCTGTGCAGTGTGCCCTGTGCGCTATACAGTCTGCAGTGTGCTCCATACAGTGTGTAGTAGCGCCATACACTGTGCAGCATAGCGCAGGATAACGAGCCGCCGACACGAGACGGAGGGCGCCGCGTCGCAGCTTCCTGGCGCCTCTTTGGCCAGCTTGTTGGCTCGCCAAGAGGCTGGCCGCCAAGCCGAATTCCTCAGAGCACAAAGGAGCTTCAGCGTGCTCGCGAGTGACGCAACACTGAAGAGGAGGAGGCGCCTCAGCTGGTGGGCAAGACTTGCAAGACTTTGCAATGGGCCATGTTTCTATTCATTTGTTTCAACCTAGTGGTCCATGTGAGCGGCGTGTGTGGCGCTCTGTGTGGCGCTCTGTCCCATTGTGTCGTGTGCATTAGCGACAGTCTGTGTGTGGCCGCCTCTCGCCAGAGCAGCAGAAGAGGCAGCAAAAGAGGCAGAAGCAGAAGAAGGAGGAGACGCCGCTCGCTTGGATCTCGCCGGCGCCCACAGATCAGGTCTAGGCAGTGGCGCGTTCGCCCCCGAGGCAAACGTCTGCCGGCCGCGCCCTCAGCTTCAGCCTCAGCGCCCGTCTTCGTCTTCCTCTTCGTCTCAGCAGTCTTGGCGGTCTTGGCAGTGTTGGCCGACAAATGGAATGCGCTCGGAATACTCAGCTCACGTGCCCGGCTCTTTGGGCCGATTTGGGCGCCTTCCAGCTCCAGTTCGAGCTCGAGCGCTAAGTGAATGTGGCTGCAAATCCGCGGCCGCATATGCGCCGAGCTGCCCGCCCGGCCGATCATATTGGCCACTCTGCAGCCTTCCCTTGGCCGCCCTTCCGCCAGCGCCGCCCACTTGCCATTGTGTGTCGCGCGGGAACTTCAGCTCACTCTCAGCTCGCCCTTAGCTCGCCCCCAGCTTGCCAGTTCGGCGCGCCCTTCCGGCCGGCAAATCTCTTCATCGGCGCGCCCACTTTGTCCTCTGGTCGCTTTGGCCCAAGCGGGCGAGCGCCCCCCGCACCTAAGGGCCGCCCGCATGCAGTCCAACTGGCCAGCCGAGTGGGCGGGGCAGATGGAGAAACGAGCTTAGCAGTAAGCTGGCCGAGTGGGCGGCCGCAATTTTAGTGCAAGTGGAAGTGGAAGTTGAAGGTTGCGTGGTTCTAGAGACTGGCTGTGGTTCTAGAGACTGGCTGTGTGCGTGGTCGAAGGGCCGAATGACAATGAGCGTGCACTTTGGCGCCGGCGCTCACAGTTTGCGGGCGAGAAGGCGCGCACTTAGGGCCTTTTGGGGCGTCTTGTGGGCGCCCAGAATTTGGGCCGAATTTAACCGTCTTTTCCCAAATTCAGACCAACTCGCACAGGCAAATCGTGTCCAGAGACTGTCCTCCGAAGAGACTGTCCTCCGAGCACTTTGGGCGCCCCGCGAGGCTGCAGACTAGGACCGACGCTTAGGTCTCAGTGAGCGCCCCTTTGGATGCGGCCGCTCAGGGTGGCCTCTTAATCTGGGCCCATTCTGCCAGTTATTCCATTTTGCGGCCCAAATGAGCAGTCTGGGCGGCCGGAAGCGAGAGAGGCAACAGTGGGAAAGTGGGCAGAGAGCAGTTGGGCCCGCGGGGAGTCGGCGGGAAAGAGAGAGAGAGAGAGAGACCAAGAGAGAGACTAGGACAGAGAGATGGAGACGAAGATGGAGATGGAGATGAAGATGGAGAAAGGGGGAAGAAGAAGAACCGTTTTGGGCGAACTGTTTTGGGCGAGCTAAGCTTGGAATGGGCGCCCCTTTTTTGGCTTGGGCCGCCTTGAGGAGGGCGCCAAATCAATTTGGGCATTCTGGCTTGCCGTCGGCCGAAAGTGTGGCGTAGAAATGCGCCTTTGGAGCAGGAGAAATGGGCTGCGGCTGGCCAGGAAGCGGCCGAGAAGAAGAAGAAGGAGGAGGAGGAGGAGGCGCAATCCTACCTAGTGGTTAGCGCGTCTAGTTGGCGATGTTGTTGCGCGGGTCTGTTTGTTGTGTGATATAATCAATTTAAGTTAAAATCCCCATTTATTACTGTCGCCCACTGAGCGCGCACTGTGCACTGTGCACTGTGCACTGTGTACTGTGCACTGCTCGCACTGCAGCTAAGGAGTAGCACTGCAGCTAAGGACCAGCGCAGTAAAGCAGCAGTGCGGCGCAGAGAAGCTGCACAGAAAAGCAGCACTGCTTCAGTTTAGCACTAAGCGCAGACCATTGTGCCCAAGCTAAGCTCCCGGGCTGCTTTTCGGGCTGCTTCTCGGGCCGCTTGCTTGTTCAATTTAACTTTGCCGCCGCCGAGATCTTGTCGTCGCCGCAACACATTGGCCCCACAAACGCCCACCCAAGACGCCCAGGTGGCCCCGCAACTTCGAGGGTGCGCCCAAATCGGAAGCGGCCGGGAAGACGAATGGCGCCGCTCGCATGTATGTGTGTGTGCCGTGTTTGCGCGCCTCGTGTATTTATATATACAGAGAGCAGCAAGTGGAAAAGCGATACTGAGTTGGGCTAGCAGCTAGCAGCTAGTAGCTAGTGCTAAGCAGCTAGAAGCTAGCAGTTAGCTAGCGGCCAGCAGACAAGGCCGGCAAGGCAGAAAAGGCGCCAGGCAGGCTGTCAAGATTAGGTGAAATCAAGCGGAGCCCGCGGATTGGGAGCCACCGAGGGGGAGCCAAGGGCGAGGGGGCGCCGTTTAGCGCGGACGGGGGACGAGCAACGAGGAGCGGGCGCACACCTGGGCGACTGGGGCGACTAGGGCGAGCTGGGCGAGCTTGCCAGGAGGGCGGCGTGTGTTGGCGGGCGGCCAGTTGGAGCTAGTTGCCGGTGGCGCCAGTTGGCCAGTGCTCAAAGGGGGAGTGCTGAAAGAGTGCTCGTGTTTGGGCAGTGAGAGAAAGGGAGTCAGCCGAGCGGGTTGCGCGAACAGAGAGGCCAAGGCGCCTTCTGACACGCACTAGTTGGCCCACAGGCAGCCAGACGCAAGGAAAGAGGAACACGCGCATGCTTAGTACTGGCCGTGAGAGCCCATGAGAGACAGTGGCGCGCAGGCAGAGCCACAGACTGCAGTGTTTGGGGCCGAGCGGCGAGCAGAGGCGCCCACTTTTCTGCACTTTTCTCCACTTGAGCCAGCGGGCCAGTGGGCGAACAAGTGTGTGCAAGTGTGTGCAAGTGTGCATTGTGAGCGCCAGTGATCACAGTCTGTAGTTAGAGTGCGCGCTGCGGAGGAGTGGCCGCAGAGACGCCCGAGCTGAGCTGTTTTCTTTCCTGTGGGCCAGCACACATTGCAGGCGGACGCTCCATTTGCAACAGATGCTCGCCGGCAAAAAGGCCCACGAGCAACCATTTTCACTCCAAACGAATCCACATCATCGCTCGCTCGGCCCAGCTCGTCACCTCCAGCAGAAGCAGAAGCAGCAGAAGCAAGCCAGAAGCAAACACAGAAGCAGAGGCCGCAAAGTGGAGCCAGAAGCTCGGAAGCGCCGGCAAAGAGTTGCCAGAGAAGCCCCGCCTGCCAGTCTCTGGAAACAACGCCCAGTCTGCGCTCCAGCCAGACGGCCGGCTAGCTCGAGAGCTCGCTAGCTTGCCAGCCAGCCGACAAGCCAGCAAGCTAGTGAGCTTTGCAGTTTGAACAAAGATAAAGTTGCCCAGTTTGGAGCGCCGAGGGAGAACAAAACCATTGTGGCCCATTGGTGGCGCTTGTGTGTCATGAGCGCGCGAGACAAAGGCCACAAAGCGGCGCCAAATTGGACGAGGGGCGTCCAATTTCGCCGTTGAGGGCGCATTCTCCTGCTCGCTTCTGCTCTCTTCTGGCCGCCGCTCGGGCCGCTCGGGCGCACCGGAGACAGTCTTCGGGCGGCGAGCGAGCTTGGCAGTGCGGCGCGCCCAAGGCTGAGCGGCCGGCCGATCGCCAGTGGACGGAAGCTAGTGGCTGAGCAGACACAATGAGCAGCTGGCGCTTCGAGGGGCCACAGGCGAACAGGAAGCGCGCCAGAGCGGGAACGAGAACTCGAGCTTAGGCTTGGTGCTTGGAGCTTGGTGTTTGGAGCTTGGAGCTTGAGGCTTGAGGCTGGAGGTTGAAAGTGGAAGTTGAACAAGTGGAAGTGAGACAGTTCGAACAGCTCGAATTTGAATGCAAACTCGAACTCGAATTCGGAATTTGAATGCAGAAGCGAAGAGGCGAAACACAAGCTTGGCAAGCGAGCAAAAGAGAAAGTTAGAAAGTTAGAAAGTCGGAAAACAAGCGAACAAAGTGCGGCAAATGCGAGAGGCAATTCAACAAGTTGAGCCAGCTCCTCGCGGCCTGCAACTAGCGCCCGCGAGCCAGTCCCAGTCACAGTCACGGTCCCAGTCACAGTCTCAGGCGCTCGCCGTCTCGGCTTGTCCATGCTTGGCGGCTGCGGGCGGACGAGCTGGAGTTTGATGTTGTTGTTGATTGGTTGTTGTTGTTGTCGTTTTGGGGCCCACTTTTGGGCCGGCTTCTTGGCGAGCGAGACAGAGACTAGCTCCAGTTTGTCGGCCGCAAGCTTGAGAAAAAAGTGAGACAAAGGAGCAAATTTTGCCCAATTTTTGGCGATTTTAGAACCGCAAACTCAAGATAGACTGCTGCAAGCCACACAGTTGCAAGCCAGAAAGTTGCAAGTAAGACAAGGCCCCAAAATGGCAATCGACTTTTGCAATGATACTCAAAGGCAAAACGTGCTCCTCCTGTTTGGCTCGAAGCGCGACATGGACATCAAGCCGCTTTACACCTATTTGTGTCCAGTGATAATCTTTGTCTGCTTTTTCAGTATTATCTTCAACGCCATTTTGATGAGCATCTCAAGGCAGGGAAAATTCCTGAACAAATCGCCCATTTTGTTGCTCTCACTCAATTTGGCCGTCACAGATTTGATAGCCTCGCTGCTGAATGGACTGTCCATTTTGTTCAACTCTTATTTGCCAGAAGTTTACGACATAAAAATGGGCCAGTGCTCAATGTTGATGTTCGAGGTGGTCAGATGCGCCGCCTTGGTGGCCTCTGCCCTCCACTTGCTCGCGCTCGCCTTCGTCCACTATCGCGGCATCGTCAACCCGCTGCACTACAGGTAAGTGTGAAAGGTTTCCATACATTTCAAGGCTGCATTTTGAGGCTGCATTTTCACGCTCACTCGCAGCCGAAACCGGAACCGGAAGCGGGCGAGCTGGCCTCTTGGGGGCAGCCCTAAGGTGTGGGGGCGCCCAGAGAGTTCTGTTGGCCTCAAAGGGGGCGAGCTAAGCTCTGGCGAGCGAGCGGTTTCCACTCGGCGGCCAAACTGAAACTCCTGACAACACTTGTCAAAGTGTCAAGGCCCGCGGGCCATCCGAATTAGAGGAAATTTCACTTTTTTTTCCGCAAAAATTGACTCAACCAACTGGGCCGGAAGTGGCGCCGGAGGTGGTCGCCTGCGTGGGCTGAATAATGCGAGCAGATGTTGCCGAGTGGCCGCCGAGCGAGCGCCCAGGGCAGTGGCTCGCCGGCAGACTGTCCACGGCGGCCGCCAAGTGGCCGCTCGGGGCCGCGCGGCAGCCTAATGGCGGCCCGATGGGTGTCAGCTGGCGGCTGGGGCGAGCTAGCTTGCCGCTGGGAAGCTCGTGGGCGCCCAATTGATTGGCTGATTGACGCACAAAAAGGCGAGCTCGAGTGGGGCGAGCTTGTTATTGTTATTGTTGTGGTGTCGCTGTTGTTCTCTCGGTCGCCGCTCGGCCACTGAAACAACAAGGCCGGTCGCCAAGGGCGCCACAAACCGCAGACAGTCTCGCCCCGCTCTCGAACAGGGCGGCTTTCGAGCAGGCCCCCAGCAAGCCTGAAGCTCAGTGGACCGGATGACATGGAGAGGCGGGCGCCCATCAGGCCGATTGAATGTGCCGGCCAAATGTGTTCAGTGGAGACTGTGTGTGCTGCACAATGCAGACTGTGTGCAGTGAGCATTGTGCATTGGGCGCGCTGCAGACAGTCTGCGGCGCGTGTTGCGCCCACCAGCCACTGACAACGATTGATCGGCGCCCCCGAGCGGCCGCCTGTCTCCTCTCTTCGTCCAGCTCGCCGGCCAACTGGACAGCTTGCGAGCTCGCCGTCAGCTCGCCGTCAGCCCGCCGAGAACACAGAGAAGAAGCCTGGAACAAACAAGCGCCTTGTCCCTCGCAGATTTGGACCCCCTTTGCGATGGCGGAAGGGGCGCCTTGTTAGGGCCAGTGGAAGGGCTCCAACAAGCTCCAGCAAGCCAGAACAAAGGGCCCAAATCAATTCGGCGGCCGGATTCTTTTTCGCTTGACGTTCTTGCGTCACACACAAGTGGCCAATATGGCGGCCGGCCCGAAACATGCTCTCTCTCTCTATGCTAATGCGGCCGCCAGGCCCAATCTGGCCGGCCAGAATGCGCCCGGCGAGTCTCTGGCCAGCCAGCCTGTGTCACTGTCCAATTGGGGCGCCACAATGGCACTCCGGCGGCCCAGCTTTGGCGCTGCTTTGCTGCTGCTTTGGTCTTGCTGCTCTGGTCTTGCCGCTTTGAGCTTGAGCTTGGGCGTCGCAGTTGCACTCTGCTGATCTGCTTCTGCTTCTGCTTCTGCTCGAGCTCAAGCAGAGGCCCGCCAGAGACGGTCTGTGGCGACCAATTGTGGCCTCTTCCTCCTCCTCTTCCTCTGCGAACTGCGACCCTTTGGAGCTCTTTGGAGCCCTCTGGGTGCCCCGCACAGGCCGGATGTGCTTGGCGCCCCCGGGGGCTAAGGAGCAGAAGGGGCGCCAGCAGCTCGGCGTGGAGGCGCCGCCCAAGCTCGAAAGGCGGGCCCAGATTTGAGGAAATTAGCGCCCCCTCGGCGCCCACTTGGTCTGGGCCGCGGGCGAGACAGTGGCATCTGGCGCCAGTTTGTTTTGCCCGCCGGATCGGTGGCGCTTTCGGGCGCTAATAACAGGCTGCATTGCAGAGTTAGACTGTTCAGCAGGCTGCCCGATCGGCCGCCAACTGGCCGCTCGATATTGGCTCCAATTGGCGCCCTAGTCTCTGGCTGCAGCTCGTCTGTGGCGGCACACAGTCTCCACAGCTAGTCTCTGCTGCTGGGCTGCTCGCCAGTTGGCTGGCTGGCAACTCGAAGAGTCTGCAAGTGGGAGATTCAGACAGTCTGCAAGCCGGCGGCGTGCAAGTGGCTGTTCCAAGTGGCAGATAAATAAATTGACTGGGCGTCTCTGTCGCGCGCGCGGACCCTTATTATTGGATTTGGCTGCTGGCCGCTTGCTGCTTGCTGCTGGCTGCTTGGGGGCCAAATCCGGCCCAGTTGAGACGAAGAAGCGCCAAGAAAGGGGCCCACTTTCGGCCCGAGCTTAGGTGGAGCTGGTAATTTGTTGCGCGCCCACTTTGGCTCCTGTCGCCCTCGGATTTGGGCCGGATTTGGATTTGCCAGCGCGCGACATGAGTGGCCACTTGTTCGCGGGCCGAGCAGCCCTCTTTTGAGTGGCGAGCGAGGGAACACAAATCGGCCAGACACACCAATTGGGCGGCTGATTTGGGGCCCAAATCAGCGCTCTCAGGCCGCTTTTTGGCCCCCTTTTGCAAGTCTCCAGAGGCGCACTGAAGACTTCTCAGTGCGGCCAATGCACTGCTTGAAGAGTGCACACAGTCTGCGGCAAGTTGCGCGCCGCACACAGTCTTCGGGGACGCCTCAGCGCTGATTTTGATTTTCGCCCCCGCAGAATGCAGCTTTTCTCGCCGCAAACTCGCTCCTTCTTCTTTCGTCCCTCTTCGCCCCCGCCAAGCTCATTTGGCCGCCGACACACCAACGCTCGTCTGGCCCGAGAAACAATGGACCTTAGAGCGCGCGCCCAGTTGAAACCTGGCCAAGCAAAGTCGCCCGCACGAAGCTTGCAAACGAGCTCGCCGCGCGGCCCATTTGCGCCCACCGCCGGCCCTAAGCTCGGGGGGATTTTGGGCCGAGTTGGCTTGCTGGCGGCGCTTCTTATTAAGCGCGCGTGCAAGCCGACCAAATCTCTGCTGCAAACTCGAACGGAGCCCAAACTAACACGCGCCCAATGGCCATAACGAACACGCAAACGAACCATCACCGCCACTTTGGACGCGCCAAAATGTGCGCCCCAACGCGTTTTCTGCGCCCCCCAAACAACAACCATCCGAACGGAACAAAACGCGACTTGCAACTGAACTGAACTGATCTAAACTTGGCCCAAAAACGGCCAAAAACGGCGAAAAACGGACAAAAACTGGCCCGGAAACGAATGGCAAAAACCGAACCCAAACTCAAACAACGAACACTCAAACTGAAACTCTTCTGGCCCCTTCGACTCTTGGTGCTTTTTGGGCCCAATTTGCGCGCTCGCTCGCCGACGACACTCTCTGGCTCGCGGCCCAAACTAAACTAAAACTAAAACCCACTCGCTCGAACAGGTCGACCATCTTCTTCTCGCAGCATCTCTCCCGAACTATTAACATAATTTCCCTCTGCTGCTGGCTCATTCCGCTGACAATCATGATAGTCTGGTTCTCCTCGACGCCCTGCCAAGGTGAGTAGTGAGCAAAGGGCTCTTTGGGCAGCTGGAAGTGGCTGGAAGTGGCGCCCCCAAGCTGCCCCACAGACTGGGTGCGCCCCCATGCCTTTGCGGCCCACAACCCGCACACAGTCTCTCGCACACAGTCTGCCGCACACTCCGCGTGAAAAATAAGATTACATTTTCGCTTGAGACTGTACAGAAATTTATCATCTTACTTTTGGCGGATAGTGCACACAGTCTCCCGCACACAGTCAATGGGCCGCACGTTCAGGCCCACGCGCTGCTCTGCGCTTGCCAATCCGCCGCCTGCCCACTGCTTAGGGTCGCCAAACTGTGCAGTTTGGCGAGCTCGCCCGGCGGCCTTGCCAAACTCTAAGCAGAGTGTAGTTGTTGTGGGAATTAGCAAATAGTTTTCCCTCCCTGTTTGCCCTCTGGAGCTGCGAGCTGGCCGCCCAAATGCTCAACTGTTCCCTAAGGTCCGGCGGCCAAACGAACAGTTGCGGCATCAATCTGGCCAATCCGCAAAATACAACCACTCGCACTAAGGGCCCTCGCCCGCTTGGGATCCAGCCAGCTTGGGCGCATCCCAAACACTGGCACCACTCCGCCCCAGGCGCACTCTTCTCTCTCTCCCAACGACGCTCATTAGCAATGCCGATGACGCCCTCTCGGCGGCCCTAAGGATCGGCCAGCCTCCTCCCACTGAGCTCGAAAACTTGCTCCAGTCGCCCATGTTCTGATTTTAAAACCATGCGCGCCAGACGAGAGGAATTCCAATTGGATTTGGCCGCCGGAAGGAAAAAGTGGCCTCCAATTTCGCGCAGCCACTTTTTGCCCGCCCAACTTCCGCCCAGTGCTCGCTGGCTAGCCTGCCGCACACTGTCTCTGGCCGCAGCCATACACTAGAACTCCCCCAAAACAAGGCCTCCAGTTGAGGTCTGTCTCTAGAGCCCAAGGGCCAACTCGCGGCTCATTCGGCAAGCTCGTGGCTAATTTGGCAAGCTCGCGGGCCACTTGGCACGCTTGTGAGCTCACTCGCCGAGCTTGTGGGCCACTTGGCAAGCTCGTGGGCCTTCGAGAAGCGCCCAAAGTCGCGCCTTGTTGTGCTCTCGTGTTTGCCCTCCGCTTGCATGATGCGCAGATAAATAACGGCGCCAAAGTGGCGACAAAATTAAGAAGATCAATCCGAAACGACAACTGTCTTCGGCTTCCACTCGAGCGGCGCCCAAGCAGAGCCTTTGGAGCTTCCCGCAGGCAAGCTCGAGCCGCCAAGCCGGCCGGAAGTGCGCCCATTGAGGCGCCAAGTGTGTCTGCGTGTCGCCACGTCTGCCCTGCGCCTGCCTCTGTCTGCGAGCGCCTCTCCACGTCGCCAACTGTCTGCCCGCCTCCAGTCTGTCTATCTCTCAGTCCATCTCCGCCAGTCTGTCGCCCAGTTTGTCTGTCTGTCTGTCTGTCTAGATGGCCAAAGACAGCCACTCGCTAGCCCCAGTCCATTGGGCTAACTCTGAGCTTGTTTGCTCGGCCCGATCACTTGGGCCTTTGGTCAGCGGGCCGCGCCCACACTTTATTATATTGGATATTTGTCATGCTCTTCACTGGCCCACCTTGAAGCAAGTGGCCCCCTCAGGAAGGCTAAGGGTTGCTCGTCGAGGCGCTCGTCGAGCCGTTCGTCAAGCTACTCGCCGAGCTACTCGTCAAGCTACTCGTCAAGCCGCCCGATTGGCCGGAGATCCGATCGAGCTGGAGCTTGGGGCCGACTTTCAATTTGGCTCTGGCTCAGAAGTTTGGCCCATTGGACGCGGAAGTTTGCGCTTAGCTCTGCTCGATTGCTCGCCACTGGCCGCTCCTTAGGACTGGCCCGTTTGGCTCGCTTCTGGCGTTTGGCTCGTCAAGCTCAAGCGGCCAAGATCGAGCTCAAAGGGTCAAGATCAGGCGCTGAAGAGCAGGCTCGAGTGCAGATGCAAGACGCAACCAGTTAAAGCTGGCGACAAATCGTTTGGCGACACAAATGCGTCCATTTCTGGCGCGCTTAAGTGGCGCACCGGCGGCTAGAAATCAAACTCGAGCCGGTCGGCCAGAGATTAGGAGCGGCCAAGAGAGAGCGAAAAGGGCGCCCTTTGCTCAGGCAGACGAGCGGAGGGCAGACGTGCGCACAGTGCGCTTGGGCGCGCCCGCTCCATTAAGCGGATATCCTGCCTCGAGGGAGGCGACAAACGGGGCCCAGTCTCTGCTGGTGGCGCCCACTTGCGCCCCTGCTCGCTAGCCCCAATCTTGGGCCCCATCTCCTGCCTGTCGGTCACTTTTCGCCCACTTTTTGCCCACTTTTGCCCAGCCAAATGGGCCAGTGTGTGGCGGCCCTTTTGCGGCCGCCAATCGGGCTGGATGGGCGCCGAGAAAAGGGCAAAAGTCGGCCAGCTAGTCTTCGGCAAGCTGGTCTTTGGCAAGCTAGTCTTTGGCGAGCTAGCGGCCAAAGACTGGCCCTTTTCTCTGGCCCTTTTCTCGCGCGTTACGCTCTGTCGCTCGTGCGGCTCCTCCGCTAAGCCAGCGGGCGCACAGTTCTCGCTCAGCCAGCCAGAAAGCCGGCCCAAAGGTTCGGCAAGCCAGCGAGCTAGCTTGCCAGCTGGACGCTGCTCGGCGCTTTATTCCTGCTTCCTGCCGGCTCGCATCTCTTGGCCCGCAGAGAGACTGTCTGCGGGCTGGGCTTTGAATTGGGGCGCTCGCCGCAGACAGTCTGCGGCCCGAAGACAACAAACAACAACACGCTCGCTCTATTAGAGCGCCAGTTTATCATTAATTAAATTGGCCGCTGATGTGGGTCGAGCTTGGCCAGAGCATAGGGCCCATGCAGCTGAGCAGGCAGCCTGTCGAGCGGCCACTTGGGCGGCGCGAATTGATCGCCTTTTCTCGCCGACGACTGAGAGTGGCCAACCAACTGGCAGCCCAGAGCGACCGGCGCTTGTCTGCGACCTGCTCGGCGGCCGCGATTGGACGCCGCTCGATAAGGTGCGCCACTTTGGAGTCCAAGCCGGAAGGAGCCGCGCGGACCTGCGAGGCTGCGAGACTGCGAGGCTGCGAGACTGCCAGGCCTCAGGCTGAGCGATCGGCGGCAGTGGCGCGTGCGGCGCCCACTCAGCTTGATGGGCGCTCTTCTGGCACTGCACTGGCGCTTCATTGGTGCCCAACTGGCGCCCAACTGGAGCCCAACTGGAGCCACTTCCGCGGCGACCCTAAGGGGCGGCCACGTGAGCACTTCCGCGCGAGTCCGGCGGGGACTGTGTGCGGCGGACGATTGTCGCTGAGTTCTGCCGGCGCCACCTCGGCGTCATCCGGCGCGCAGAGATAGTCGCCGGCGCCCAACTGGCCAAAGTGGGCGAGCAGAAGCAGAAGCAGAGGCAGAAGCAGAGGCAGAGAGCCAGAGACAAGCTAGAGACAAGCTGCAGGCACTTGGGCGCCGCTTCCGACGCTCTGCCGCCGGCCCAGGACAATCAATCTTTCGGGCCGCCCTCGAAACTGAGAGATCGCCACAGGCCAGTTGCGGCGCTCAGCTCGCCTGAAACGCCTGGCCAACTGGCCAACTGGCCAACTGGGCAAGTGGAGGCTGCAAAAAGGGCGAGCTGCCCGTGTGTGACTAACGATTTTTTTATTCTCCCCCACGAGCTCCCCACGAACGCGGCCAGAGGGCAGCTCCACGCGCCCCCACACACAGTCTGCGGCGCCCACACACAGTCTGCGGCGCCCACACACAGTCTGCGGGGCCCACACACTCACTTCCGTCGGCAGACTGGCCAGCAGACGAGCGGCGCCCAGTCAGTCACGGTCGCCCAGAAACACTTAGAGGCCACTTCTGGCCAGGCCGAGCGGTAAATGGTGCCAAATTTGGCCCAGTCCAAATGGTGCAGCGCTCGTCTCTGGTGCGTAGAAGTGGCCCTTCCGGCTGCCTGAAACCACCTTCCGCCAACTTGAGCTCGTCTGGCCGGCCGGTGAGCTTGCCAAGCTCGCCCAGAAGGCCGCAAACTGGCCCCAAGCTCAAGAGGAAACGGAAGTGCTCGTGTGTGTCCGTGTCTATCTGCTCGTGCTTGTGTCTATTTTTGCTTCTGTCTGTTTGTGCTTCTGTCTGGCCGTGTGCTCGTGTGTGCTCGTGTGTTGCGGGTGGACAGAGAGCGGCTGGCTTTGGATGCAATTTGCGGCCGACTTATTAGTGCGCTAATTTATTGTGTCCCGGCGGCGCAATTAAGTGGCCGCCCTTGGCCCAGGTGCAACAAGAGGCAACAAGAGGCCAGCATGCGGGCGCAGACTAGCCTCTCCTCCCAGAGACTAGTCCGAGTGGAAAGCGTAGAAAGTGTAGAAAGCTTCGAAAGCGCCCCCGCAACTAGCTCTTTTTCGAGCTCCGTCCGGCGCCCCAAACACTCCCAACTGGACCAGACGGCTGTGCTTCCGGCGTCTGGCCGGCCCCAGCTGATGAGTGGCTGCGTGAGGCGAC
>Ga0268247_10000204_pt1 | contig 21067 bp, 18 predicted proteins | sample AgamicOrMae_FD_200245 | JGI IMG/M metagenome (GOLD analysis project Ga0268247, IMG submission 200245) | Agave microbial communities from Guanajuato, Mexico - Or.Ma.e (v2) (version 2) | ecosystem: Host-associated > Plants > Phyllosphere > Phylloplane/Leaf | place: Guanajuato, Mexico | collected...
TGACCCAAGCAGTTCAGTTTCAAACAGAGCGCTGCATATTACACCTGAAGAAAAGTCCAGCAAACGAACAATCTATTTGTTGCTCAACAAACAACAATGACGCCGAAAGATCTAGTTCAACTAGACATTCATCGAGCTCATCATGCAAGATGAGTTCTTCGGGATCATTGGATAAAAGGAATAGTTTGAGGACGATCATAAGTGTGAAAGACTTTCTAGGTTGTGATGGTCATTGTGGTCGCGCCACCAGCTTAGCTCAATGTCAACAACATAGTCAGTCATCATCGTTGATGAATAATAATAGAAACGGCTCAACTAATACTAGGAACACTATTAATGTGCACAGTGCCAATTGTAGTTCGGAGGAAGCGAAAAGTGATCCCCAAACTTCAGGCGGTGACGATCATGATATAGATTTCAACTGTGAAGATGAAGATAATATCACTGATGATAATGACAATTGTTTGAATCATGATTATAGGCAAATAGATCTAAAAACCGACCATCTTTGTTCGGCGGACGATTTTCCATTGCAATCCAGGCAAGTGCTCGACTCCCATAATAGTGAAGTCTGGTTTTGTAGATTCTCAAATGATGGAACAAAATTGGCCACTGGAGGTCTTGGGGGCAAGATCAAAATTTGGAACTTGGACAACAATCGTAGAACTTTAGTCGAGAAGTGCACATTTGATTGTAATAGTTATTCAATATCTTGTTTGGATTGGAGTCCAAATGATGTCTACCTTTTAGCCTGTGGTTCAGATGACCAACCCGACTTATGGATCTGGAACGTGGTGACTGAACAAATGCAGCAGATGATTTCTCGTACTGATATTGACAGTTTTACAACCTGCTCTTGGCACATGACAGGCGAAAGATTTGCAGCTGCAAGCATTAGAGGCACTTTTAATATCTACGATCTGAATGGAAACAAGTGCGGAACACGAGAGGGTGTACGTGTTCAATGTCTCTCATTTCTTCACAAGAATCCTAATCTAGTTTTGGCCGCCGACACTCTGAACAGGATAAAGGGCTACGAGGTGAAGGAAAGCCAGACGAACGACATGATATCGCTCAAGTATCAGGAAGTAGATATTCTCGAAGAGAAACATCCAATAATATCCTTTGTGGTAGATCGCGAGGACAGGCGAATAGCGGTTAATGTGAAGAAACAAGGCATTCATCTTTGGGATTTGCCCAGTCGTTCGCTATTGAGAGTTTTCTTGGGCGTAACTCAACGAAATATGACAATATATTCCAGCTTCTCTAGTCCAAATACAGAATTCTTAGCAAGTGGTAGTGAGGACGGCAAGGTGTATATATATCATGTCGATAAGGATCAGCCGGTGGCCATTTTGAATGGTCACTCACGTTGTGTCAATTGTGTGACATGGAATGAGAAATATCCCGAATTGCTTGTAAGTGTGTCGGATGACAAATCAATTCGTTTATGGGCCCCAATGGAACCGCGTTCAGCATATCATCTATGTCGTTCAATCAGCCGCACTGGATTGTTGAGCCACTACACCCGAGCTCCAACGATACATTTGGGCGGAGATTCAGATGAGCAACGTTATTACAACCAATTGAATTTAGGCAACCAAGATCGGCATCAGGACTACCTCCAGGGATCCAGTGCAATGGGATCCGCTTCTTCCTCTTCCTCGTCCTCGTCAACGGCCTCTGGCTCAACCTCGACAGGTGCACAGCAGCAACCCCAAGCTCAGCCACAATCGCAACAGTTAACCTGCTAGGGATCCATTTAGCCCGTATTTAAGAATATTTTCACCGGAGAGATGTCAGAAGCAGAAATCTGCAGCAACTCAGAGCAAACTATTACTCTGTGTTACATTCAAACCGTAATCGACTAGTGCCAGAGAAAAGAATAAAAAATTGTAATACAAACACAATCTCCGCTATTGGAGATGGCTATTTTTCGATAAAATGATTGTTGATCAAGATGATCATTCAGAGGATGATTAAGTGTGCGATTAGAGAGGAAAATGAGAGACTATTGCCGTTTAGTGGCTCATTTTGGTCGAATAGAGTTTGGTGTGATTCCAAAAGTAAATGGACATATATTTTCATTGCTTTAGAGCTCTTTTGGCCCAATGAAGCTAACTATCAACAGCAATTGACTTGAAACTATCTCGATCTTATTACATTATAAAAACAACAAAAACATGTAGCATAAAGCATCCCATAGTTAGACAGCAGTCCCATTAGACAATAGTTGTACTCCTCACGGAAGGAGCTATCACGTTTTATCCTAAATCTTGATCGAGAATCATAATTATCTAAACCTTTTCTTCCGAATGATTGTCTTTCTTTCCCTCTGGATCTGCGCTGCTAGATCGCATGATGAGCATGCGAGGATGCTCACTGGTGCTTGTACTCAATAACTGATGAGGTGGTGAAATAAAGCTTTGAAATCTATCGCCTTAGGCCGCCCGTGCAACTGGCAACCGACAACTTGTGAGCGGCAATTATTGGGGCGACTTGGTGTTTGGGTAAAAGGAAAATAGGCGGCCCTCAACTGCCTGTATCTTGGTGGGAGGTCGCATAGGTCGCATTCTCGGAGTTCTGTCTTCGATTAGTTGTCATTGTGCTCTCGTCCAAGTCCACTGGCTGCCTTTGTCGCGAGAGCTGGTTCTGTGGTCTCGGCGGCAGATTGGGTTTGGAATCGGATGGCGAGTCCGCTGTTGGTCCTTTGAGCATGGTGGTCTCCATGTTTGCTGTCTCGAGTTCACCCGCCGGACTTGGCGGCAAACTGCAGCCGTCGCCCTTCTTTGGCTCGGCCCATGGTTGCAGCTCGCCCGAGGCAAAGAAGTAGTAGAATATGACTCCAGCAATGTGAATAAATCCGGCCATTTGGAACACTTCATGCCACTCAAAGGCAAGCTTCCTCTCGTTCTTCTTGTCCAGGGTTATCTCTTGCACCACCACGGGACACATCATTCCGGCCAGGGTGCCAAATCCGTTCGAGATTCCCATTAGAATGGAGGCGTAACGGGGCGCAATATCCAAATGATTGACGTTGAAACCACTGATTGCAAAACCACTAAAACCGACGGCCAAAGTGAGGGAGAAAATGGCCGTTTTTGTTCCATTTGACATTCCAACAACAATCAAAAATAGAGCCTCAATTCCAAAACCGCCACAATTGAACAATTTTCTCACTTGTGTTGTCGTCATTTGGCCCGAACGTCTCAAATGGTCGGCCAATTGGCCCCCAACTGGAACTATGAAGGTCATGCAAAGGTGAGGCAAGGCGCCCAGAATTCCAATATTGTCAATCTCCATGTGAAACACTTCGCTAAAGTACATAGGCTGGCTGATGAGCAACAAATAAAAGGTCCACGAACGGCAAAAGTTGGCCACGTTGATCGCCCAAACGGGGCCCGACGTGAGAATGGCTCTCCAAGGGGTGGAGGCAAACTGCGGAGGGGCCCAATCGGTGGTTTTGAAATGGGTGTCGGAATGGGCAAAAGGATTGAAATTGTAATAAAGCATCCAATTGGGGAGATTGCATTGTGAAAGATTGGATTAGTGATGGAGTCGAGCAAGGCCAATGGGTTAGAGCAAATGGTAGCTGAACTAGTGGGCTGAACTAGTCAATTTGGCCTCCACTGGTACTTACTGTTGGCGGCTTGTGGCTCACCTGGCCGATGCATGCTTCTATGTAGTCGGCCTCTTCCTTGGTTATGTTCGGGTGCTTGGAGGGACATTCGAAGCTGAGCCAGATCCAGAAGAGGTACCAGACGAGTCCAACTGCGCCATAAAAGTAGAAGGGGGCCTGCCAGCCGAAGTGTGAGGTGAGCACCCCAGACATTGGCAGACCCACCACTGCGCCCGCATAGGAACCGCAAAAGGCCAACGTGGCCAGCCGGCTCCTCTCCATTGGGGGCGCCCAATGGCGCCAGATTCCGTGACAAGCTGGATAGGTGACTCCCTGTTTGCGTGTTTTCCAATGGGAAGTTGTTTGATTAGCTCAAATCCGATTTTAAGTGAGCCCAAAGCCGCGAGACGGCGCGTTGTATCAAATCATCAGCACACAAATGCCGTGCCTTCGTGGACGAGCAGCCTTCTCCAGGCCATTTATCTCGCTTTTCATCCCCCACTTTTCATCCCACTCCACCCAGTCTCTCGGGCCAACAATCTGGGCACACAATGAGCTGCTGCTGGAGCTCGATTTGCAGCCAGCAAGCTTGCCGACAGGCGCCCATTCTTGTGTGTCGATGGAATCCGCTGACACACTGTTGTTGTTGAGAAATGCTTTCCTCGAAGCTCCGAGGCTTGCCAGCGGGCCCCTATCAGCAAACCCGGTGGGGCGGACAACAAAAGGCACTCCGACACGCAGCCAGCGCGCAGACACGCAGACTGGCGCTCTCTATAAGCAGCCATGCGAGCGTCTATAAAGCACGCCTATAGTTGTCGACGGCAAGGTCGCGGCGGGCGAGCTCGCCAGCTCGACTGGGGGCCATCTTGGCGCCCCAGTCTCCCAGCACACACGAGCGCCCCGAGCGGGTCGCCCTGATTGCCGGATGATAATCAATTATCGGAAGGGGCCAAACTGCGTGCGGGCCCCTCCCTTTTGCGGCTGGCCGGCGGGGACGCGTGGGCGTTGGCTGGGCCCACTTTGCAGCAAGAGGAGAGGACTAGCTTGGGGCAGCAGAGGGGCGCCCAAATTGGCAGATGATGATACAAAAATGCGCCGACTTTGACTGGTTGGTCCTGATTGGAAACAGACTAGCTTTGGAGGCAGACTAGCCCTAAAAGCAGACCAGCTCTGCTTTGCTGACGTGCAGTTCCCGCAGCACTTTGCCAGAAGTCTGCTTTTTTCCAAACTGCAGACCAAAGAGCCCAATTCTCCTCGCTCTGCACTCAATTGGCCGCCCCCAGAGGCTGGCCAGTGGTCAGCCTCTGGAATGGGGAACAAATCGGCGCGTGACGCGTGTCTTGTCCAAAGCGGCCTCTTGGTGGGCGGCCCATTGTGCTGACTCAACTCTGACTGGTGCTCGTCTCTCTCTCGCTCGCCCGGCTTCTGCCTTCTTTCTGCATCAGAAGCGGAACTGGAAACTCCGCCAGAAGGCCATTGCAGTGCTTCCATGTCAACAGTGAATAGTCAAATCGGTGCCACTGGCGCTTGTTTGATATATTTGGGCGCTTGGACGAAACGTTGGCTCTCTCCCATGCAACTTTATGAGTTTATGCACAGACGAGCCACTCAAACAATTCCACACACACACATGGAGCTCATAAAGTTGCCTATGTAAATAGTTGCTCACAAGCTCTGCTCGAGATTCACTTCCGCCGAGCTGGCCGGCAGCAGTTCGATTGAAGTGGGCGCCGGAAGTTGGCAATGCTTGGCCGGGCTGAGAGTGCGGCGTTCGGGCTGAGTGCCTTTGGGTAGAGGCGGTTTGTCTGCGGGCGACTGTTGCCAGCGGGGCGTGCAGACAAATGGGAAAGGGCCGCTGTTTTGGGCCGTGTTTTGGCAAAGAGGAAAGGAAAAGGAAGAGAGTGGTAGAGGAGCGAGCACTCACCTCGACTAGGCCTTGGAAGATCCTGACCAGCATCACGTATTGGAATCCGGCCTTGGCGGCAATTGGCAGCAGCATGTTGAGACCGGCGCTGGTTGCAATGGCCGAGCCAAAGACACGGTTCGCCGGATATCGAGCGGCCAGAAAGCCGCCAGGAATCTGAGTCACAATGTAGCCCCAAAAGAAGGATGAGTCAACCACGCCCACCGTTTCGGGTGTCCAATCGAATTCGGGCTCGGCCTTTGTGCATTTGTTTGAATTTTAATTAACGGAGATTAGGACGGAGGTTGGTTAGTTAGTTACTGGTTGTCTATGCGTGGCGATCTTTTGGGGGCGCCTCTGCTTGCCCGGAAGACGAGCTATGGCGTCTCGAGCGAAAGACTGTCCACCGGTAGAATCGGTTGCAGTGGTCAGTCTGGTCGTCTGGTGCAAGAGTCTAGCGGTGGAGCGAGATCAAAGTTTCGATCGTGAATTTGGGCAATAAAAGCGAGCAAGAAGAGCTCGAGCGTTGGACTGGATTTGGCGCGCATTAATGAGCGAAAATGAGCAATAAATTAGCACCAACGAGCAGCCAGGTGGTCAGAGGGGCACCCATAGTGCACTTGGACCAGTGTGGAGAAGAAGGCGGCCTCTTGAGACTGTTCTCGGGGCTCAGGTCTGGCTCTGGGCGAGCTAGAGAGAGAGAGAGAGAGAGAGAGAGAGTGAGCAGCTTGAGAGGCGGGCGGGCGAGCAGCAAAACGGCGGCCCGCAAAGAGTGAGAGCAAAGAGCCGGGGAGTATCATCATGAATTGCAATGGCGCCCCAACGATACCAAACGAGAGGTGCGAGCGGCGCCCATTTGTTTGGCCCATTTTTGGCCCCCGACGTCTGTTTACTTCACTCCGTTCTGCTTGGCCCACTTAGCGCAATTTCCGGTCGCCGTTGCGCTCCCACTTTGGGCGCGGCCCCTAAGTGCTGGCTGGCTGGCGGGCCTTCCGCGCGGCTGCAACACTGGGCCCGAATCGAATGGGGCGCCGGAAGAGGCTGCGAAAGGGGGCGAAGTGGTGGCGGCGGCGGCGACGGCGCAGAGTGATGTTTGCGTCCCTTGAAGCGAGACGAGGCCGCGCGCCTGCAAGTAGCTAGTATAAAGTTACTTTGGGCCCCACTTGCAACTTAATAACATTTTCACTCTTTCTCTCTGGCTCCTTCTCCTTCTCCTTGGCAGCCAGCAAAGCAGCGCCCCAATGCCCAGTGGGTCTGGACGCTTTTTGACGCTAATGTTTTTCATGCTTAAATAGGCACTCGACGAGAAGGGGCGCCCACTGCTGCTCGCCCAGGCCGGCCACACTGGCGCCCATCACAGCCACTCTCTGTCTCTGGTTAGACTCTCGGCTTCCCGTGGCGCCCGATTGCCTGCGGTCCAATTGGGCCCGGTGGTGAGCTAGTCCTAGTGTGTGGTCGGCGGACGAGCCAGCCACAGACAGACAGTCGGGAGAACAAAGCGAGCCCATTGGAGCGCCGCTCTCTTGCTGTGCTAGTTGGGGCCGAAAGGGAGCAGGACGAGCTGGCCAGATTGCGGCACCGCTGCTTCATTCAGTGACGATTATTGTCGCCACCATGAGCAGCGGCCGCGAGCTGGGCCAGTCTGAGAGCCCAGCAAGTCGATTGGGGCGCCCAGTTGCCTGTCTGTTTGTGTGCCTGTGTCTGTGTCTGTGTGTGCAAATCTAATGATAATCTAGTTTTCCTCGCTGATGGTTGGCGATTGGAGTCCCCAGCAGCCAACGAGGACTGGGCGCTCCAATCGGGCGGCCTCGTTGAGCAGAGGCGGCGGCAAACAAAATGTATGACGCCCATGACGAGTGGGCTGGTCCTTTTTGTTTTTGCATGAGCGCGCCGCCCGCTCGTTGGAATCCCATTATATCTGCACGCCCGATTCAGGGCCGCCAACAAGCCTGAACGCTGAATCCCGGCGGCCCTAAGCCACCGGGCGCCGCCGAAGCATCGGGCCGGAAGTGCGCTGGATTGCGCGCCCGTCCAGTGGAGTTGCTGTGTTGGGTTGGTCCAACTATGATTGAATCCATTATGTTGTTGCAGTTGTCCTCTGGCAGAAGCGAGGAGGACGAGCAGCTCTGGGTGGGGTTGTGCTTGTCGCGCGGACTGTCTGCCGGGCCGCTCGGCTCCATAACTCTTGCCTCATGAATTTTCTCGCCGCTCCACCGCCGCAGTTGGTTCCTGGAACCGCAAGTGGAACTTTGCCAGGAATTGAGACTGGGGCTGCAAGGGGCGAGGGGCGCCCCGTGGTTCTGCAGCTCTCCAGACTGGCTGGCTGGCCGGCCAAGACTCCCCGCCGGCCAAGCTGAACGACGCACGGCCCAAAGGAGGGCCAGTTGTCGAAGTGGCTCGCAATGAGACCTCCTCCAGTGGGCCCCCAAGAGCGCCACAACGAGCTGGGGCGCCGCCCTGTGCCGTCTTAATCATTCATCTGGCGCCAGCCAGCGAGACCTCCTCGTTGGCGGCCGCAACGCAGACTCGACTCGCCCTTAGTGGCGGGCGGCCAGAGCAGCGGCGCCACAATGGGCCAGACCATCCATTACAATAATGAAAAACACACATTATTGTAATGGATGAAAATAACAAGCTCGTCGTCTCATTGGCCCATTGTTGTGAGGCGCCATTGGGCGACAGTGGCACTCTGAGCAAGTGGGAGCGGCTCCACTAGAGTGCAGCCTGCTCGCACTGTTGGGCCACTGGGCGTCACCATTGGGCTAGTGTGCGCCACCATTGCTGCACAGTGGGCCCACTGTGCAGCAAAGGAAGGAAACTGGCACCGAAGACTGTCTAAGGAGGCACCTTGAGTGGCGCCCAAGCCACCCAGGCAGTCTAGGCAGTCCAATGCCGGGCGACAAAAGATCCGCGCACGTCGCCCTCTGATTGGCCGATCGCTTTTGTGCGCCAGGCTGCACGTGCACAGCGCGTGACTTCATTTCGCCGCTCGCCAACAACAACAACAACAACGACGCCACTTTTGTCGCCTTGTTTCGTCCCAGAACAAAAGGGCGACCTTTTTCAATGAGGCGCCCCCGTTCGCTTTGGGGCTGCTCCCCCGCAGCTCCCATTTCCATTCGCTGGGGAGTCCGGGCGCTTGGGGGCCGCGCGACAGAAAGAGAAATGGCGCCCCGGCCAGAGATAAGCATCGGGCCCGAGCGGGGCGGAAACGAGAGTGCTCCGAGGGGCCAGATTGGGTTGGCCAAGCCGAGAGGGCCCGAGAGAGCAGACGAGATGAGATGAGAGGCCGAAAGGGGAGGAGGAAATGAATAAAAAAGCGACAACTTTTCGGCCCACTTCCGCCTGTGCTGCGGAACTCCATTGCTGCCGCCACTCGAATCAAGTGACTCGATGCAGGCCCTCCAAGAAGAGTCCTTAGGTCTGGCGGAAATTCGGAACTTTGGGGCAGCCTAAGCAAAAAAGCCTCAGCAAAATGGAAGCACTACTCACCACTATCTTGTTGTCCTCCGTTCTGACCGGACTTGTCATCTTGATAATTGCCACGCCCAGATTGCAGCGGATCCCAAAGGAGATGAGAAAGCCAATGGAGGATAAGATGGCAATTTGGTAGCGCTTTGAGATGAAGTCGCAACAGGAGCAACTGGGCTCGATGAGACGCTCGTAGGCCGACTTTTGAAGACTGGGGGCTCCACTTCCGGCCGCTCCTGCAGCTCTCTGGCCAGTTTGGGGGCCCGTCTGAATGGGTTGCTGTTTGGCGAACAGAAGGCTGGCCGGCCGGTTGACAGTTGGTTCCAGTTGGTTCCGTTTGGTTCCGTTTGGTTCCGGTGGGAATGCGATCAAAACGGTTTGGGTTCGGCGAATTGTGGAGTTTTCGGGTTCCGTTTGGGCTTCGGTTAGGCTTAGGTCTGCTGCTGGTGGACTGCTTGCGAGTGGTTTGTGCTCAGGCTGGTTGCTGCTCGGCCGAGCGGCAAGCCGCACGGGCGGCCAAAGTCAGCCTGTGAGAGATAAGGATCTGCTGTTGGCGTTTGGGCCAAAGGACGAGCGAGCGACAAATGAACTGGCGCGCCAGTCTCGCGTCACGCGGGCCCCACTCATGCGCCTCAACTGATGACTCAAAGCTCGTTGTTCTCCGGACAGTCCTTGGCCTCAGTTTGGGGGCCGTCAAGTTGGGCCTCGTAAGGCCTAACCAAGTTGCTCTCCTGGCCAAAGGCCGTCTTCTGGCCAGAAAACACAAATCTCGCCCGAGCGCCTGTCTTCGGCCGATCAATCAAAATAGGCGCCCTAATTACTGCTCGCCACGCGCAACGAAAGCTCCACCGCCACACAGCCACGGCGGCCAAACGCGGCCCGCCACTTTCTTTGCAATTTCCTGGCCGCCCACTTGGAACCGGAAGTGGGGCCGCCCAGGCGCAGAGGTGCTCTGCTTGGTTGGTGGGAGAGAGTTGCGTGGCCAGAGGGCAGGCTGGGCGGCGCAGAGTGCCACTGGCGGCCAGGCTGCGGTCTTGTCACTGCGCCGACCAGAGCGGCCCGCTGATTAATGGGCCCCAAAGGCCCGAATATGCGTCGCCCGGCCGTTCAAGTGGCGCGCGGAGGGGCCTTTTTGGCTCTCTCGCTCGCTGGCTTGGTGGCTCGCTGGGCGCCACGAGGCCACTGGTCTGCCGTCGTTCCATTTGGGCTTTCCTGTGGGGCGTCTCTTTGCTCGCCGGAAAAGAGCGAAAAGGCGGCCAGAAACTTGGAGTGGGGCCTCGAAATGGAGATGGAAAGCGCCTGCAAGTGTCAAATTGTCGCCCATTCTCGTGGGGCGTCGACTGGCGAGCGTGGGGCCCATTTTGGCGTGACTTTTCTTCCTCAGTCTCGGCGAGAAGGAGACCAAAGAGAGAGAGCGAGACACACTCTCTGTCTCTCTGCTGATGCTCGTTGTTCAGCTCGGCGCGCCCACAACAAGCGAGAGACAGTCCAACGACAACAACAACATGCATGACACCAAAATGGACCTTGTTTTTGTGTCCCAAATATAAATGGACTCGGCCAGGCTCTTTGGGGGGCCTCTGGGCACTGGAGACACTCTGCGGGGGCTGCACTGTGGCCGCAGACCGTCCCTTTCGTGGGCGCCTCTGCACTGCACTGCACTGCATTCTGACCGCTGCAGACTCAAATGGGTCTCCGCTCGCCCATTTGCAAGCGCCGCCGCTCGGCCCTAAGCCAAAACGGAGCTTTGGGGCCCATTAATATGGCGCCATGGCGGAACAAGTGGTCCCCTCGCTTTCGGGGGCTCCAAATGGGCTCCTTGCAGAGACGGCCTGTGGGCTTGTGGACGCCGCATCGCTGGGAGAGCAGGGCAAATATTTGCACCCTTTTTCCTCCACTGTGCCCTCACTGGCCGAGCAATCGGCCTTCACAGGCCAGCCAATACGGATACTACCTATTGGAGGGCGCCCTCCTCTGCACTTCTCGAGGTGGCCATCTTGGCGGCCATCTCGGAGGGCAGCTTATTGAATTGGAGGCTAATCGGAGTGGAAGAGCGAGCACGCAACTGGCGCCCATTGGAGTCCATTTTTTGGCCCACGAGCTCACTTTCCACAAATAGAAATATCACTTCTCTGCACTGGGCACTGAGAATTGGCCGAGATTGTCCGTGGTGGCTCGCTCAGAGCTAAGGCCGCCGGCTGCGAGTGGGCGGCTTGCTGGCCCGTCGAGACGCCCCCAAGTGATGGACTGCGAGCGAGCGCCCTCGTCTTGGACTGCGGCCAAGCTCGCGGCGGCCAGCCACTCGGCGGGCGCTAATTCCGGTCGAGCTGAGCAGACTGAGGAGAGAGAGGGGCCACACCGGCGAGCCCACAGGCAAATGGACGTGCAGCCGCGGCGAGTGGGCCCCTTTTTGGCCAGTTGGGCCCCTCGAAGCTGAGGGCCAAACTGGGCCGCCTGGAAGAGAGCGCACTAAATTCTGGTCACGGACCTTTGCATTATCGTGCAAATTCATCGTGTTGGTTTTGCGTGAGCGACTTTTGGGCCGGCCAGTTGGCTTTGCGTCGCGTTGGAGACGCCACGCAAAGCCAGCTCCAAGTCCAACTCAAACTCCAACTCCAACTTGAACCGACGCCGCGAGGCTCGCGATGACCATTATCGCTCCCCAAGCGCGCCCATGGTCACGAGACACACAATGGTGGCAACCAAAATGAATGAACGTGAGCACCGTAATTATCGTCCCTCGCCGGCTGAGTGGCCGCCCCAGTGAGCCTCGTCCCAAAAGCGGCCCCTCGCGGCCCGCAGGTGAGCTCTCCGCTGGCCGCTGGCTCGCTTTCTTTTCGCCTTCGAGCCGGCGGAAGTTAAGCTCCGGCCCGCGTGGGTGGCCAAAGAGCGTTCTCTTTGGCCCAAAAGGCGGCACTTCGCGCGTGGTACTGTCTCGCAGGCAAAGCCAAAGGGACACTGCGGGCCCAGTTTTGAGCTGCGAGCGCGCAGATTTGGATTTAAAATCCATTCTGCTCTCGGGCCAAATCTTTGCGTCCTCCGTTCGAGCAGCGAGCTCTTTCTCCAATTCTCTCTCATTGGATCTCTCGCCCAGAGAAGAAACTGGGGCCGCCCGTTCCGCTTTGTCTGTCTGTCTGTCCATTTGGGGAGCTTTCGTGGGCCCGAAATGGCCTCCAAATGGGCCGATATTTGGGCCGAGCCCGTTTTGTCGAGCTTGCCCTTCTCGGCTCGCCCTTGCCTGTTGGGCCAGTGGGTGGCCTCTCGAAGCGGCGCCACGAGGCCCACATTCGAGCGAACCGAAATGAGTTCCGACGGACAATGTGGCAAATCCTAAAATTCAATTCGGGCTCGCGTCTTGGCGCCTCTGCCGCCTCAGCAACTGGCTGGCTGGCTGGGCGCAAATAGCAGCGCCGCAGAGATAAGCTCATTGCCGTTCGGGGATTAGTATTAGGCCTCGTGTGGGGGCCGACTTGTGGGCGCTTCTCGGGCGCCCAAAAGCAAGCAACGAGGGGGCGCCAAGGAGAGGAAAAAGACCCAGAGAGTGTCAGTGGGCGCCGACGGTTTTGCGGCCGGCGAGCGAGCCAATCGGGCGCGGGCGGCTTTCGAGTTCGCGCCGGCGGGCCTTTGCTCCCGAGGCTGCACGCAGCAGAGCGCTTCGTTCGGACAGCGCGGCCCGCGGCTGTGCGTGCGCCGCCCGAAGCCGAGCGCGACCCCACTCGTGCGCCCGAGTCAATATCCAAATAAATATATTTCTCCCCTGTTTGTTCGCGCCGCCTCCACGCCAGTCGACTCGCCGGCTCAACAAGATGACGACGGTCCGCCCATTTTGCGCCTGTTTGCCGAGCTGGGACGAGCCATTATTGAACTACAACTACAAGCAGCCGAGCGTTGCCTCGCAGCCTTTCTGCCTCTCTCTCTCTCTGTCGTCTCTTCCGAGCGAGCTCCACTTGTCAGCAGAAGAGAGAGAGACACTAAAAGAGAGCGGGCCAAGAATTAGCAGAACGCCAGTTGCGTGCCCATCGGCCATCGATCGCGCAGTCTTGGGGCCCGTTTAGACATTTATTGCAATTGCCTCATTCGGACCAGCCAAGCGACGAGGGACGAGCTCTGGCCCAGTGAAAACGTCCGCCAGAGCTACTTAAGCCCAACGATAACTAGCCATTCTTGTTCCCTTCGACTCTCTCTCGCCCCTCAGCTCGATTGTCTTTTATTTGCTCGCCCAAAGCCGCCCAAAGACTGGCTACCAGGCGAGCAAAGTGGCAACACTGGCGCGCCGCAAAGCTCCAGCCAATAACTGGCCGGGGAGGACAGTCTTAGGGCCCAGAGGGGAAAAAGGCCGCCTCTGAGCCCCCAAAAGGCCCCCGAAGGAAACCTTCGGCCACCAGTGGTTCGTGTCTGCTTTCTAGCGGAACCGGAAGTGGCTCAAATGCGGCCTTGTGTGTGGACAAAAAGTTGACGCGGGCCAAGTGAAAGCTGCAGGAAGCTGGCCACTGAGCTGGGGAAGTGTGCACCTTGCAGCATTGTTGAGCACCTTTTAGGGGCTAACTAGCGGCCTTTTGGCCAGCTTTTTTCTCGTCTGGCCTTGTGGTTGATGGTGAAAGCACTGAAGCAGCAAAGGAAGTCCTTTTCTTCAATTCGTTTCCCGGAATTCGTTCTCCTAAACTGGACACCTAATACTCACCTGTCGCCCTTGAGCTCGTTGGATTCCAGATCATCTTCGAAGAGGCGTCTGGGATGGTGGTTGGGGTTAGTGTTGGCGCTTCGGTTGGAGACTTGCGTGCGAGTTGGAGCTTGGATCTTGAGAAACTTTTGGCTGCAAGCCTGAAAATTGGGGGCAAAAATGAGCTCGAAAAAATGGGCTTAAAATTGCCCGTTAATTTGCTCAAAATTGCTCACAAGAATGCTCCTTTCGGCCAAATTTTCCTCTAAACTCTAGCAAAGAGCGCAACTTACTCAGATTTGTTTCGGTTCTTCATTCGATAGAGGCCATCGTTGATTAGGTTGAGCACGTTGGCCACCGTGTTGCTGAGCGACGACTTGGGCGCCTCCTCCTCGTCCTGGTCGAGAGGGACGCTCTCGAAGCGGGTCTGCGGCTGCTGCTGCTGCTTGGCGGCCATCTTGAGCCCGCTGATTGGCGATGGGCCGCAACTAGCTGCTGCTTCTTGTGGGAGTCTTGCTTGTGGGTGCAAAAGTGTGCTCCTTTCTCGCACCACAGAGGCTGGCGCTCTCGCTCTTTCAGTTAGGCTGTCTCGCCGCTCGGCCGGCTCTCTTCTGCGCGCGATTGGCCCCAAATCGACGTGGGCGGCCAAATCTCGCCACTGATCAAGTGAGGGCGCCCCAAACCAGCGTGGACAGTTGCAAATCTTGCCAACGGGCTTGCCAATTGGGCCCCAAAATGTCCACCTCGAGCGAGCGCCCACGAGCAGTGGCCTGAGCTTGCCCGCGGCCTCGCTGAGACTGCGCACAATGAGCCGCTTGGGGCCCAGCAACTTGGCCCGAGACTGTGGCCGGTTGCTGGCCGGGGGCGCTCCCTGGCGACGAGCGGCGCAAGTGGTCGCCCAGCTAGCTAGTAGTCAGTCAGTGTATCTAGTCAGTGTCCAGCCGCCAAGTGGCCAATTGGCCGCCGGGGGCAAACTGTTGCGCCAGTTAACAGCGGACTTGGGCTAGCTGTGTGTCGGCGAGTTTGTTGTGCCTAATCTGCCAGAATGAAGGTTGGATTTGTTTGTCCAAGTTGTGAGCGCTTGAGTGCGAGTTAAACACAAGCAGAAGCAGAGGCAGAGGCAGAAGCGGCGCCAAGTAAACAGCAGGAGCAGTTGTTGTTGTTGATAACAACAACAACAACTGTGTGAACTCGGCGCTTCAGGTGCAGTTTGTTCTTGTTGTTGTGCTTTGGAGCTCGTTCGCTGCTGCCGCTCATTGGGCCAAGTTCGGCCAATAATTATAACCCAAATAATGCTTCCTCGGGATAGTGTTACAGCACAGCGGCGGCGGAACGAGTGGATGTTGATTAGAAAATCCCACTTTGAGCTACACTTTAGACACGCTAGGAGTTGCCGCCGCTCGAGCTCCACTGAGTCTGAGTGTGTTGGGGAGCACTCTGTCAGTGAGTGTCGGCCGGTGAGTCGAAGAGCAAGGGTCTACCTCTGGCAGTGTTTATGTTGTTATGTTGTGTTGTGTGTTTGGATTGGCGCAGGAAACCTGTGAAACACTTTTCAGCGCTTCTCGTGCGCCCTCCGCGATTCCATGGAGATGGCCGCCCAGACACACTCACCGTAACACAGTGACTTCTGGCGCCCAAACACACACTGGCACGAATCTGTTGATCATTCGTGCACCGCGAGGGCATCCGTCGAGGCTAACGGCCGGCAAGAGCCACTGGGAGACCGCCCTTTGGCTCACTGGCTAGCTTGGTGGCTAGCTCGCTGGCTAGCTCGCTGGCTTGCCAAGCGAACGAGTGGCCAGCTAGCCCTGAGCAGTGGCCAGCGGCGCCAAAGGAGAGGCGGCGCGCCGACGAGGATGAGCCAGTGGCTGAGTGCGCGCTGGCCCTGCCGGTGTGTGTGTGCAGGCGGCCTGCGAGTGCCCACCACAGCCAGTCTCTGGTGTCCGTCGCTGGAACACACTCGCCCATTCCACTGCCAAGCTCGCCGCCAAGCTCGCCCGCCAGCTGCCCGGCCCACTTAACAGGCAGCCGGCCGGCTCGTGGTTATATGATTTTAGACGTAAATATATGATTTGAGCCCATTTTGGAGAACTCATTCATTCATTGCCAGCGATTGGCGCCGATCGGAATTAGGAATTAGGAATGCAAACTCTCTCAGGCATTATTTGGCCAATCAGGAAGAGCAAATTCGCGGTCCTTTTCGAACCTGGCAACAAGTGCGCGTTCGCATAACTTAAGCCCAATTCTTTGTGCCACAATACTACCTAGAAAAGATTTCCCACCAAAAGGCAGTTCAAAGCTTCTCTCTGGCTCTCTCTCTCTCTCTCCCTCTGACTAATAAGGGCCAGCATGAGAGCTAATGCAAAGCCAATTAGTGAACAAATTTGTGAGCACCACTAACTAAAGTGGACTAATATCTACTAATGTCAACGAATATCAACTAATGCTCCGAGCTAATCACAATCGTCAGTGCTGAGTCGAAAGATGAGCGAGCAGTGAGCAATGATCAGCGAGTGTCTAGCGTTGGGCGGGAATTAAGCAGATGGATGGGCAATAGTTGATAGTTGTCACAGTGAGAGCAACAAAGCGGCCGAACAACAACCAACGACCAAGCAGAGCAGAGCAGAGCATAGAGCAGAAGCAAAACAAAGTGAGCGAGATCTTGAAAAAGATAAAAAGCCCACTTGAAGCATCCCCAATTGGCAGAGGAAAACATTCGGGTCAGCATTGGCGAGTTTCCTCCTGGGCTGGTTGTGTTTTTGTTTCCAACCAAATGATGAAGATGTCAAGTTGAATGTTCAGTATTGCCAAGATCCCATCAACAAGTTGTGGCCTCTTTTTATCGCTCTCTTGACCTTTGAGGGCCTTTTAGTGTGCACGTCAACGAGCTCGCCCGAGTTGGTTGTGGTTGGTCGACCAGTTCCACTGGTGAGACAGTTATTTTAGAGACACCCTCTCGGCCAGTGGCGCCCACTGACTGGTTTTCGCCGAGCTTCGGCGGCGTTGCGGGTGGGCGGCAAGAAGCAGGTTGGCATTAGCTCAAATTAGATTGAAGCGAGCAAAAGGTGAACAATTAGGCTAAGTATTAGGCAATTTAGAGGCAAACTTCTCGGCGCTCAAGATGAAACCGTCGCGCTCAATGTCGATCATAATTGGCGATCGGTGTTCGGCCGAGCTGCGAGACAAGTACCAGCTTGGTGGGCCACGAAATTCAAGCCAATTAGAGCCAAACACCTACTCAATTGACCAATCAAACTTGAAAACACAAAACTCAATGCCCTGCAGTTTGAACAGTCGCAGAAATACACAAAATCTCTACAGAATTGACCACTCATTATTGGACGAACAGATCATCAACTGTCAGCTCAGTTTGGCTGCAAAGAAGGACTTCAATGAGGAGATTAGGGCTCTGTTGGATGTGAGAAAGTTTGTCTACGATTCGTTCATCCTAATTGACATCCATGAGATTCGTATCAGCGCCATCCTGGAGACAATCATCGATCGATTGGTGGAACGGCGCCAATTGGGCGACCAGGTGGCCGAGGAGGCGAAGAGTTTGCTCGTTGTGGAGAGGAGCTCATTGAACATGCTGCTGGCCAACACAATGCAGGGTATCTACAAGTCAAGAAGTGATGGAAGACTAGCCTACGACCACAGTTGGGTGGTGGCCTGTTGTTCATTGAGCTCGTTGCACAAGCGTCAAGTTGCCATAGCCCGTTTCGCGCATCCAGTCAACTTTGGCCGCCAGTCGCAGGAGGTGAGATTTCTCATCATTGTCCTGGCCCCGAGCAAGGAAAAGCTCACCAAGTCTGCCTGGGAGGTTGGGCGCACCTTTGCCACCATGTTCACCGACATTGATTTCCGTCGCCGACTTCTAAGGGCCAAGTGCCAGGAGGAGATCAAGGCCGAGTTGTTGGTGCGCGCCGAAAGGCTTGCCCATGACCACGAGGACCAGAGTCAACTAGTGTCTCAGCACAGCGACGCAAGCAGTCTGGCCTTTGACTCGTTTGTCAGTAACAATGGAAAAAAACCACTCACAACCAGCGGGGCCTCATTCCCCTTTGGGTCCCAAGCAGCCAAGGCGAAGGCGAAAAAATCGCACCACACCAACAAGGGCAAAGGTGGAACCACGATGGCTCTTTGTTGCACCAGAATCGGCTCGGGGCTGGTGGAAAATCTCAAAAGGAGGGCCCACTTTTATCTCAGCGACTTCACCGACGGCTTGCTGGGCGAGCGTTCCCTCTATAAAACCATCTCAACAACAATATTTCTCTACTTCTCCGTCTTGCTGCCCTGCATTGCCTTCGGCGTGGTTGACACAAACAACACTGAGGGCGCCATCGATCCAAAGAAGACAATGATCGGCCAAGCTTTGGGCGGCCTGTTCTTCGCATTATTCAGCGGCCAACCACTTATTGTAATTATGACAACTGCCCCCCTGTGCATCTACGTCAAGGTGATCTACCAAATTTCCCAGGATCTCGAGGTCGATTTTGGTTCCTTCTATGCGATGGTTGGCCTTTGGATGTGCCTGTTTCTCGTTCTGATGTCCATTTCAAACTCGAGCAACCTGATGAAGTATTGCACCCGCTCAACGGAGGACATTTTCGCCCTATTCACCGCCTTCGCCTTTGGTTCGGACGGCATCAAGGAGGCCATCAGGTCGTTCAACAAGTATTACTGGGACCCCGAATGCTCGGGCGGACTGGCCACCTTGCCAACGATGTCTATGCAGCAATTGGTCGGCCAGCAAGCTCACCACCCCTTAGCCCACCTGGGCCACCCAAATGGGCCAGGCTCAAACTCTTCGGGGCCCACCCACGAGCTGGGCCCGCTCGTTGTGGGGGCTCCAGAAAACGGCGACACTGCATCACTGGCATTGTTTAGCGCAGCTAGTGGCTCCCCGACAACAACAACCACAACAGCCACCGCCACCCAAATAGCCTCATCAACCACAGGCCACCAGCAGAACGGCGACAATTTGCTGGCCCAGCATCGGTGCCAGAGGGAGACCTGTGTCCTGTTTCTCTTTCTCATGTGTGGCACCTTGTGGCTGGCCAACTCCTTCAGCTCCTTCAACAGGACCCCCTATTTGAGCGCCAGAAAGAGGGAAATAATCAAAGATTACGCCCTGGCCATTGCTGTTCTGATCTTTAGCTTTATTGGCAGTTATCTGTTTGCCGAAGTGAGACTAGACGTGTTCGAGTTTGGTTCATTCAATGGATTAAGTTTAATTCTCCAATGGTCGCCCCAATTAATGAAGGCACACGTTTTAGGTACAACAGCTGCATTGGGCTTTGCCTTGGCTGTTCTATTTTATATTGATCAAAATATTTGCGGCGCAATGGTCAACAATGCGCCCTACAAGCTTAAAAAGGGCGACTATTTCCATCTTGATCTATTCATTTTGGCCATACTAAATGCAATACTCTCACTAACCGGCCTCCCATGGATGCACGCAAAATTGCCCCACTCGCATTTGCACTCAAAGGCTCTGGCAGACTATGAGGAACGAGTTGATGAGGGCCACATCCATCAGATAATAGTCAATATTCGCGAAACTCGTCTAACCGGAATCTTCACAAGCCTCCTGGTTGCCGTCTCCCTGCTCGCCGTGCCATATCCACTCTCCTATATTCCCTTGCCCGTTCTTTCCGGCGTATTCCTCTACACCGCATTGTCTGAATTCAAATCAAACTCAATGGTTGAGAGGGTATGCTTATTGTTCACCGAACAGGCAGCCTATCCGCCAAACCACTATATCAGACGCTGCCCACAGAGGAAGATCCACTTTTTTACCATGGCCCAACTGGTCCAATTGGCAATCGTTAGCTTTGTTGGATTTTATCCTAATCCCTACGTCAATATGGCCTTCCCCTTGGTCGTGGCAACCTTTGTTCCGGTTCGTGAGCTCCTATTACCCCGCCTTATTGATGCCAAATTTCTCAATTCCCTCGACAATGCCTCACTCGAATAAATCTGTTTCCGCTCTTCCGTGTTCTTTCAACTTTCCTCTACACGCCGTCACATCACTTCAATGCAGTCATCACTTCACCTAAGGACATCCAGTTCCTCTTTCAAACTTCATGTCGGAAGCAATGTGAGCCTATCTGAATCTAGTTGAACTGAATTATCCTTGACGAGTCGTCTCTAAGGTCAGGTTCATTAAGCTAGAACTTTCCTAAGGTCCATGATTATAAGAATCGTCCTGTCCAAGATCGCCCACTTTCCGGTCGTGATACATAATAGCCGGTTTAACTTAGCTCGCCGCTTAGAATAAGACACTTGCGATTCTTCAATAAGCTTATCATTGGAGAATAACCTGATTGATCTGAAAATTCAGATCGTCAGAGGCTACAATCGACAGGATGATTCACCATGTAACCCGTTATATACGGGGAGAAAAGCCGAAAAATTCCCACTTGTGAAATCCTCGTCCGGCATTTCTGACTCGAGACACATATTGAAGTCCGAATGAGTATAGATTCAAGGGAAGGTTATCCGATCCCTTATCAGGATGCAACTAGTTTATCCTTTGTGAGATATGAGAAGGTAAGGGAGTCGGAAATACTTCCGGAAGGTGAGACAATCAATTTCGGAAGACAGAAAATCAAAATAACAGGCGAAGGGCTGTCTAGAAGTCTAATGAATCAATTGAGGATGAAGCCTGAATATTAAGTTAGGGGTCTTTGTTTAAAGTGAAAGATGTGACAATGTGCTGAATATGGTAAAAGATGGATAACTTGTTCATTTGATTGAACGATATGAGTTGAAAGAGATGAGATCAATTCATTAATTTGTAATGGAAGTTGATTGTTTGATTGCGTTCCGAAGAGGTTCAACAAAAGATAAACAACTTTCCTAGGTGTGAATTTTTCGTTTGGGTGCATAATCCGAGATACTTTCAAAGTGTTTGATCTTTGCTGGTCCAAGAATGCTTTAAAATTTGGATGCTGATGAAAATTTGTTTGGTCTATAGCGTATTATCTTATTTTTGAGACAGGCGATAAGGGAAGCACAATAGTCCTAGGCCTGTTGCTTTTTCGGTCCAATGTTACTGTAACAAACCATCGCTCTCCGTCTGGTGTAGTGTAGTAAGATCCTGGATATGGCTTGGTCATGACATCCCCTGACTCGAGTGGCTTGTCTCTTTGTGTATAATAGCTATCATAATCACATAAACTAAATGCTAGTTCACTATCGATAGGTTCCACCTGATGATCTGTCAGAACGATCAACGTTGGTATGCTTGTTGAACTCAGATGATGATTGCCACTGGTATTCTGATTATAACTTACGTTTGCGTGATAAGGCGAGCTTTGTGCAGTTGTAGAACTAGAAGAGTTGACGCTGTTATAATTATTGTGATAAGCAATGTTGGGATATAACACATTGGTAGATTGTGTCGCTGTCG
>Ga0268247_10000206_pt1 | contig 21022 bp, 33 predicted proteins | sample AgamicOrMae_FD_200245 | JGI IMG/M metagenome (GOLD analysis project Ga0268247, IMG submission 200245) | Agave microbial communities from Guanajuato, Mexico - Or.Ma.e (v2) (version 2) | ecosystem: Host-associated > Plants > Phyllosphere > Phylloplane/Leaf | place: Guanajuato, Mexico | collected...
ATTTCCTATGCTCCATCATTGTGCTCTTGGTTTGCCGGCGCTCAATTAGCTCGCTCAGAGCTCGCGGCTTTAGCCGATATCTACCCCTGGACGACAATATATATTTCCACAAGTTACTCGGCCTGATGATAATATTCCATTCCCTATCGCATACATTTGGTCATTTGGTCAATTTCTACGTAGTCTCTCAGAGAGACGGATCCAAATTCACCTACAGCGAGTATTTGTTCGGCTTGTCGCCCGGAATTGGTTGGATAGGTGGCTGTGCCTCGCTCACGGGATGGCTCCTGTTGATGATAATTGCCGCCATGTCATTGGCTCATCCTTTCTCCAGGAGAGTGGGAAAGTTTGAGCTCTTCTACTATACTCACCTGCTTTACATACCATTTTGGATTCTGCTCTTTGTTCACGCGCCTCGCTTTTGGATGTGGTTTCTGGCCCCCTTTGCGGTATTTTTAACGGAGACACTCATTAGATTCAGAAATCTACTAACCAGCCTCACTGAGGGCGGTCAAACGACTATTGTGAAAGCTGTCCCACTGCCATCAGATGTCATCCATTTGGTCATCAAGAGGCCGGCCAATTTCGAGTACAATCCTGGCGATTGGATCTATGTGCTCATTCCACAGATCGCCAAGTATGAATGGCATCCGTTCACAATCAGCAGTGCCCCCGAGCAAGAGGGTGTGATATGGTTGCACATTAGGGCTGTTGGAGAATGGACGAGAAGTTTGAGGTCTTTTTTTGAAGAGACTGTTGAGCCTAGGGACCACTTGCGTCGTTTTATAAAATCGGGCCAATTTTCCATGAGCGTTGATCAATGTTCAACAAATAATTTTAACAATCCTTCAGCAAGCGATCTCAGTGCCTTGGATTCGGCACAATTCTTGGCCAAGAACAGATTCGTCAAGCAGGACAAATTGACCAGTAGGTTCAGACAAAAAAGCAAACCTTTGGAGCCAATTCCAGAGGCCACTACATCGGTGGAGGCGACAGCAGCCCACAGTTGCAGCAATCTCTCGGATGGGACCCAGGAAACCACTCTAAGTAGCGAACAATCGGCTTCGAGTCTGGAGACCAGTGCTGGCCAACTGTCAGACAAGCGAGACAGACAGTTGAAGCAATTTTGTGCATCGTCATCCTCCTCTTCGGCCTCATCTTCATCGTCGAGTCTCTCAACTACATCCTGCACAGCCGTGGTCTCAACTGGCCTCGCCTCAGGTGTTACATCGACCGATTCTACCGTCTCGAACCTTTCGGCTAAGGTTGACCAGAAGGTGACCAAACTGCCGAGCATCAAGATATTCATCGATGGCCCATATGGATCACCATCCAGTCAGATATTCAAGGCCGAGCACGCCGTTTTGATTGCCACCGGAATTGGTGTGACACCTTTTGCCAGCATATTACAATCTATTGTGCATCATTATGAGAAACGTCGCCAAAAGTGTCCCAACTGCATGCATGAGTTCTCCGATAACAGGCCGCCAATAGTTTGCCGTCTACGCAAGGTGGACTTTGTCTGGATAAACAGGGATCAAAAGTCGTTCGAATGGTTTATAAAATTGTTGGCCGAACTTGAGCTCACTCAATCACATTTGCCCCCAAACGAGAGATTCCTAGATATTCACATACACCTGACGGCCATGGAACCGGCCAAAACCCAATCAATTGGTCTTCAATTAGCTCTCTATTTGGTGCACGAGAAAAACAAGAAAGATCTCATCACAGGTCTCAGGACCAGAACTAGAGCAGGTCGACCAAATTGGGACAACTTCTTCGCCAACATCCAGGAACAAAAGAAGGGCAAAGTTACCGTTTTCTTTTGCGGCAGGCCACAATTGGGACGTATTCTTCATCGCCAATGCGACAGCTACGGTTTTAAGTTCAGAAAAGAAATTTTTTAATCCAGCTAACGATAATTGGCCTCTTGTTTACTCTTGCCCATTCACCAATGTTGTTGATGTGTGCAAAATCATTGTACGCCAACTAATCAGGCTAGAGAATAATCTTATACATCCCTCTTCAGAGAGTCTAAATAATGATATTGAATCAACACTAATTGAGTCGAACCTAGTCAACAGATTGCATGTTTTGGTGCTTGTAGATATCGACAACAGGGGTAGTTTATCTGCTATATATCGGTAACTTCATCCCGTTTGATGTGAGATTGAAGAAATTGAATTAGAAAGAGCTAATGGCAATTCAGAGATGCGCTCCAATTTCGAGGTAATCCAAGTATTGTTGGAGGTTCTAGTGATCATGACTGTGAGGCTCGTGAACTGTAGGCTTGATCATCTTCTTCTTCCATAAAGCGATGTACTCGTCCTTCATCTGTTCACGTCTGGCAAAGAACTTCGGGTAACACGCCTTCTCGAGTGGGTCCCAATGATCGAGAACAGAGTCTGGAAATAGCTCGTTTCTGCCGTAGGAAATACCAGTATCCTTAGTGAATGGCAGTAATTCATAGCCTCCCCTCATGTAGGGGTGCACTTTATTCTCAAAGTCTTGCTCGGCTCTGAGTAGGAGCACCTTGGCCTTTCTGGTGTCTTTGATGTTTTTGTGTTTGTCAAACTCGGCCCTAATCTGAAGGACCTTCAATCTCATTTCGAAGAATTCCTCCTCGAAAAAGTACTGGTTGCGGATCATTCGCTTGTACAGATTACAAACCCTTCTTGAGTGTGACATGAGCTCTGTCTTCAAGTAGGGGGCCATGATTTTTTGCATTATAACTGGGCTAGGACCCGACATGGTGGTATCTATTCTGGACTAGGGTGGCCCGTTGGCGAATCCTTCTGAATAACCGATTTGGATGGTGAAATTTAGATAATATTTGGGGTAAAAGGATATCTCTATCCAAGCATGATCCTTCGAGAGTGTGTCCTTTTTTTTCCTCAAATGTGCATTCTGTTATTGTTGTTTTGCTGGCAACGCGCTGCAGCTGAACATCTGAAGGGCAGTCCGCGCGACTGTCCTGCAGATTGGGCGCCGCTTACTGCGTGCCGCAATCAATTAGCTGCCGAGCAAGCGACTCTTGAGGCACCCTTTTGAATGGGAGAAGAATTCATCAACTTTCTCTCTCGAGCTCGAGCTCTGGTAGCACTCTCGGCGGAAAGGATGGCTTCCCAAGAATTTGGCTCGCCTGTGAGAGTGTGTCGAATTTTTGGGCGAGAGTCAAGATGAGATGAAAAAATTGCCAGAACGTGAAGTTCCCACAGGCGAGCGTTGCCGGTGAGTTTACTGACGCTCTCAGACTGACGAGCTAATGGTTGGTTCAACACTGCAAGTGACTGGCAGAGAAGAGAGCGCCAAGCGACACCTTAGTGTGTCCAAATCATTGGTCCGAGGAGGACAGGGAAGGGCAGCAGTTGCACTGGCCGCTCGTGGACAACCACCACTAGATCTGTGGCTGTTTGCTACAAATGTTTCGCCAGCTTACGGCAAACCTTCCGAGACAGGCACTTGTGTGACTGTCTCGAGAGGTCCCCCGAATGTGGAGCCCCCAAGGCATTCTTGTGCCGGTGCTCGAGGGGAGGAGCACGAAGAAGAGGGCCCCTTTTCGGCTCTCCAGATGGCGCGTGTGGCGAGCCGAGTGGACGCAGCCGAGCCGCCTCGAAGGGTGGACAGTGTGCGGGAGGGCGCCGGTGCGCATGCGCAGAAGAGTGCGCGTCAAACTTGCCAGGCAAATTTGAGATTTCTCGTGTTGCTTTGGCCAGTTTGGCGGCAATTCGAGCGCGAGACAGTTGCAGTTGGCGTCACAAGTCGCGCGGCACACTCACAGTTAAGTGCCACTGTCTTCCTTTGGTCCCAAACTCGAGCCAGCGAGCAAAAAGAACTGTTTCCAGAGCAGAAGACACTGAGACAGACACACAGACACAAACGAGCACACATGCAAGCCGAGCGTCCAGAAACAAGCAACAAGGTCCACCTTTTCGGCACACTCAGCAACCCAGCAAGATGGTGCGCCCACTCCTAAGCTCCCGCTCGGCCGAGAGCGCCCACCAAGCGGAAGTGGCGGCCTGCGAGCGGCGAGCGCCAGAGTGCAGCTCGTTTGCAGCCAAGACGCCAAAAGAGGCCGAACGCAGACCAAAGAGCAGCGAAACGTCGACCAGAAGAAGGAAAAGAGCTCCAGAACTTAGCTTTGGCGGAAGCAAAACAGTTGACGAGACTGCAATGAACAGGAGAAGCAAAACGACGACGACGAGCAATGAGAAGTGGCGCCCCAAGGCCAGTCTGTGGGCCTTGTTGGGCTCGCTGTCTCTGCTGAGTGTGTTCAGTTCGAGTCGGTTAATTGTGGGCGCCTCAAACTGGCCAAACGGCGGCCAATCCGGCCAGCCGATTGAGCAATTTCTCAAACAAAACTTCCCACTTACATCCAAAGCTTTGCCACTCAGCCAAGACGGGCTGCATTTTGATATCTCCTCATACAAGAGCGCCCACGAAGCCATCAGGGCGCACCCAGACCTGCGCGAGGTAAGTGTCGCTTCTGCTTGTTGAAGCTTTCGCCTTCTGCTTGTCTTTCTTGTTGCCTTTTGGGCCACTTTTGGCACTTTTGGGCTCCCATTTGGACTCCCATTTGGGCCCCTTCGAGCTTCCAGTGCAAACAGCTGGCCGCGCGCACGGAATTTGGGCGAAATTTGGGCCTTCGGGCGGGCCCTAAGGATGCATGGCGGTGGCTTGTTTTTGTCGCCAGCTGACGAAAGGTGAGCAGTGGGAAGCGTGCGCCTCTTTGCAAGTGGCCCCAAATGGCGAGCAAACAACGCCGCCAGAGACTGTCTTCGGCGCTGACAAGCACGACGGTTGGCCCGCCGAGCTGTCAGTGCCGCTCGGAGAGCTATGGGTCGGCGCAATTTGGAGAAATTTGCGCAAACTTGGCCAAACTTGGGCCCCATTTGGCCAGCAGCAGTGGCCAGACGCCAGAGCTGAGCGCTGGGCCACGACAAATCCAATTGGGGCCGAGGAGGAGCTGAGGTGTCCGAGTGGATGGGGCCCAACTGGTGGCGGTTCTCATGCACCGTTCACGCATCACTGGCTCTGGCAGGCTTGCGCTTTGGTGGCCGGCCCGAATTCATCAGCGGCAGTCCTCGCCAACTGCTGCACACAGTCTGTGGTTCCCCATTCCCCATTTGCCATTTGCCATTGTGTGGCGCTTGCATTGTGTGCCCAATGGTGTAACATCATCATTGCGATCATCACGAGCGGCCCATCATGCTCGTCATCGCGCCTTGTGGGCCGCGCTTTGTGGGCCGCACTCATGAGTCAGCGCCGCAGACAGTCTGCGGCGCGCACACACTTCTGCCGCCCGCTCGCAAGCAAATTTGTTGCGCCGCAAACTCCCTTTGGTGCACTGGCGCGCGCACAAACCGCACGATGTGGCCGCTCTCTCGCCTTCTGGCCCATTGGGCCGCTGATTGACATCCGCCCGTCGCCCTTCCGACGCGAGTCTCTGTCTGGGGCTCTCTCCAAGTCTCAGTTTCGTTCTCGCTCCCAGTCCCAGTCGCTGTCTGCACGCGGCCCAAACGCGCCCCTCTAATTTGATTCCATTTAATCGGGTTTGCCCAAAGTGGCCACGCTCGACGCTTGGGCGCCCACCTCTCGCTCGCCTTCCGGCCGGCCGCCAAGTGTCGCCGGCGAGCTCCGGCCGGACCTTGGCCGCAACAGTTGCCAGAGAGACGGTCTGCAAGCGAAAGCAGAGCCGAGGGTGCGCGCAGGCTCGAGTGCCGCAAGCTCGCGCGCAAGATCACCTTCGCGCCGCGCTGGTGCCTTTCGCGCCGGCGCTTGTCTTTCGGCGACGGAAGACCAGTTTCCGGGCAGGACAAGTGCACTGGGCTGTGGAGAGGCGGCAAAAGTGGCGCTCCTAAGGGCCGGCCGCTCGGCTCTTGGCGCTGCTTTGGCGCGGCATTTGTTGCCTCTCGAGTGGCACTTGGCCAACAAATGCCTCCAATTGCATATCACGGTATCAGTTCGAATACTCAAATGATGATTGATGATCTTTATCATTCGATTTGAGCTGGCCAACTGGCCCGAGCGAGCTCGCTCCCTTTGAGGGGGCAGAAAAAGTTTAGAAAAACTGCCCCTCCAGTCTGGCCAGTTGCAGGGGGCATTTCGCTGCTGTTTGTGTTTGGCGGCGAGCTGGCCAGAAAGAGAAAGAGAGAGAGAGAGAGAGACGGCAAGCGAAAAGGAGAGCAACATGCCCGGAATGATTAATGCTAACAAGTGGTCTTGGCGAGCGGCCGTGTTTGCCGCAATGGGACACTGAGAGTGAGCACTTCACTAGTGGCGGCTTCTCGAGGCGCACACTGTCTCAAAAATAGGGTTACATTTGTGCGCAGCTTTGTACAGAAATTTATCACCGTACTTTTGGTGGATGATGCGCGTCACTGGGCCGCCTGAGTGCAGTCGCTCAGTGCAGATTGGGGCGCGCAGGTTGCCTGCAGTTCGCGCTCAGTTCGCGCTCAGTTCGCGCGCACAAACTGCCAAAACAAAACAAACAAGCCGCACAAGCACAGCGCTGCATACAGTCTGCAGTATGCACGCCGATTGGAACCAAGCCATTGGGGCGCCCTTGGAGCCCGCCAGACCCAGTCTTCGGGATTGCTTTCCCAGAGTTCCGCCAAGCCGCCCGTCTTGCCCCTCGCCAACTTGCCGCCTTGTCTGGCCGGCGAAAAGTTGGCTGGAAACGAGATTGAGTCGCCTCGGCTGATTCATTCATTTTTTCCTCCCTCACAGTTGGACGGCGGCCGCCACCTGGTCACCGGCGGACACAATGCCAATTGAGTGTGGCGGCAGAGGCGCAACGGGCGCTTGGGATGCGCACAAAGCGGCCGCCCGACGAGCAGGCGCGACAACAAACGAGCGCCACTTGTTGTTGTTACACACCGCCTCTGGCGCCTTCACTGGGCTGCCGTTTTTGCCAGCGGTCAGTCTGCGGGCTCAGTGGCCAGTGTGCAGCTGGCTTGGCGGCTGCACACTGGCCACTGGAGTCCATAGAGCTCCACTGTAGCAGCCTGGCAGCCTTGCAGCCAGTTGCAAGTGTCTCTACGTGAGACTGTGTGTGGCAGAAGAACCCTTAGCTGCAAGCTCGGCTCGAGGCGCAATTGGCCAGCTCGTTGGAGTTTGGCGGCGGCGAATTGTAAATGAGCTGGAGGAAATAAATTACCTTCATCATTTTTTCCTTTTTCCTCCCCAGTCTCAGCCAGTCGAGACTCTCTCATCAACATAAAGCCGGCTGCTCTGCACTTATCAGCCTGGCTTGCCAAACACAGAGCTTCAAGAGCAGCTAAGCGAGCCTGAGGAGTGCGAATAAATCGGCCCTTGTCTCTCAAACAAGCGAGCTGGCCGCAGCACTTTGCTCTTCTAACTTGCAAAATCTTGCACAAACCCAGTTAGCTGGCAACTGGTTTTGGAACGAGGGAAAAAATGAGATTGCTGCACTTGTCTTCCTCTTCTTCTTCGATTGACTTTTGGCCTAGCGAGTGGCGCTTTTTGCGCCCAGAATTGCGCCACAACCACTGGCCAACTGGAATAATCGGCTTAACTCTCTGTGTGAGATACTCTCTGGCTTCTGGAGAACTTCCGAAACCCAAGCGAAGCTTCTCCAATTTCGGCGCCTTCTTCTTCTTTGGCTTCTTCTTTGGCTCCTCCGAAGCACAACAGGCCATTCGTTTCGCCATTGTCCATTGCTCGCTTGGACCAGCAATGCAGAAGCAATGGACTAGCAATGGACAAGCAATGGACTAGCAACGCACAGTCAAGGCACAGTGAACGAGGCACCAAAAGGGCCCAAAAGGTCAGCTCACTCGCGGCCGCCAAGACAAGCTCGTCTGGAGTCGCCCATTTTCAGGCCCTCGGCTGCCAATAAAGTGGGCTGATTGTTTCGCTAATTGTTGTCGTTATTTTCGTGGCTCTTGCGCCAGACAAACAGACAAACAGACGAACGCACACACGCCAATGATTTCTGATTGGCGGCAACTTGCGCGCCTCTTCCAACAATAACAACAGTCTCTGGCCGCTCGGCTGGCCCTGTTCGCGTGCCCTCAGCTCATAAAAGCGGCCCAAGTTGGCCGGCCAAACATCAATGAAATGCCAGCCGAACGGGCGGCCACTCAACGCCGCTGGCCACACACAAACAGGCGAGCTTATTTTGACACGAGCTGCCCTCGTCTGTGGATTGCTCGCCTGTGGACTGTCTCCAGTTGGGCAGCAGGAGCGCACTTTTTCCTCGCCGGCGGCCCCAGTCTGCCGCAAACTGGCCCAATAAAAAGGCCAACCATCGCTCGACTCTTGCACAAAAAGTCACCGCCAAAACAAGTCTGCGCCGCAAATTCAATTAGCCCTCGTGCAGTGTCCAATTTCCGGTCACTGTTTGTCGGCGGTTGAGTTGCGGTTGTGCTGCGGTTGTGCTCGGCGCTCCTTTGGGTTGCCGCTCGCGACCAGGTCGTCTGGTCCATTGTTGTTTCTGGCTTGTTGTTGTTGTTGTTGGCCAACTGGCGAAACTTGGAAATTCTCCAACTTCGCCCAAATGTGGCCCGAAAAAGTGGCTCTCCAGATAAGAATCTCTCGCCTCTGCCGCTGGCCAATGCTGGCCAATGCTGCACTGGCCACCATTGGCCTGCATTACGGAGCCTTAGGTCCAATTGGCCACTGCAAACGAACACGAAATCGAACGCCCCAAAAAGAGGCTCTTTTTCCACTTTTACAATTGGACAAATATTTGCACTCTCTCCCTTTTTCCTCTGTTTACTTTCCCCTCGAAAACTCTTCTCCCTTTCGTCTTTGCTTGTTTTTCCCTTCGCTCTGCACTGGCCACTGGGCAGCCCGCCACTTCCGCTCGAGATTGCCCGCAGCTAAGGGCTGGCTGGCGAGCGCGCAAGTATTTTGCGCGTATTCTGTGCATATTTTGCGCCTTTTCGGGCAAAATCTCCGCCCTAAATGCTGGCTAGAAAATGCTCAGAGTCCGAAATTTCTCCCAAATTCTCTTTTTCCAAACAAAAGTCGCCCAACAAAATCACGGCCAACTACAAAGGTGATCAAATCATAAGCCAACACAGACTCTCTGATGTCCAAAAGTTGGCTCTTGATCACAAGTTGAATTTTCTGGGCATAAAATAAATAAAAAATAAACAAAATCTCGCCCAAAAACAGACATAACGAAGGCAAAAACAACTTGTTGCCTTCGCGAAATGCAGCCAACTGACCGGAAGTGGCAACTTGACGAACTGGTGCGAAGGAGAAGCACTTTTGCACGCGATTTGCAGCCACTTGACGAGTTGGGCGCAGTTTGGGCGGTTTGAAGTTGGCTAAATTGTGCATTGATTGCATAATTTTTGTGCGATTCTTGTGCGCTTGTTATGGATTTATGATGCTGGCTGGTGATAATGATGAGCCAGCGAGAATAGTGGGCAGAAAAGCGGGCGGAAATGCGGCCGAAAAGAGCAATCGGAAGCAGGACGAAGAGTGACTAGCTTCAGCGACAAGGCTTGGCGCTGGAAGAGAAGACAAAGGTGCTTTGGGAGGCCTGAAGGAGAGAGAGAAAAGAGAGTTCTGCTGGAAGTGAACAAGCAGAGAGGCCGAATGCGGATCTCTGGGCCGCAGACTGTGATGGGCGGCCATTGCTCACGTTTTGCAATTGTTGGCCCAAAAGGAGCAGAAAAGAAGAGGGAGAAAAAGGAGGGCCATTAAGAGGGCGAAATCGGCGCGTTTATTGTTTGACAGATTTTAAGTGGGCGGCACTTTGCGGCCGCGCGAAGTGTGTTTGCGGCTCACTGGCTCGAGCGGCCAGTGGGCAGCTGAGCGGCCGAAGAGCTCCACTTGGGCTGCAAGAATGTGGCCCAAGTGAAGCTCCACTCGAGCTTGATGATCATCGGCTTCTCTCTCGCTTTTCGGTCTCTCGAAACAAGATCATTCATTAGCGAATGAATGAGTCTGGCGAGCGAGCGAGCGAGCAGTGCGCCTCTGCCACAGACTGTCGATGATTGCGGCCAGGGCGCAATGGAGGCGCCCAGAGAGAACAGTGGTGGACGCTTGTGGAAGCGCCAAGCCACTTGCGCGCTTGCCACTGGCTCGCCACAGTCTCGCCCAGTGGCCAATGCGCGTTGGGCATTGGGCGCCCACGAGTGGCCGCAACTGCAGACCAGTGGGCGCGCTTCCTGCTCGCTGGCTGGCCGGCATTCAAAGTGGCGAGTTGTTTAAACTTTAAAGATCGCCAATGAAGTGGCGCCCTTGCACTGCAGCGCAAGAGCGCCACTTCATGCCGCGCCTAAGCACGCGTCCATCTTTGGCCGCCACTGCACACCTGCCCGGCCGGCTCATTTGCGGCGCTCTGGGCGCCTTTGTGCTCGCTCCACTGGAGCCAAATGCCGCCACTTAGGCCAACTGGCCGCCAGCAAGCAAGAAAGCAGGTAAGCCAGCAAGCTGGCCTGCTAATCGAACGCAAGGCCGAGCGGCAACAAAACGGCCGGGCCTTGAAATTTGCATGAGCCACTGTCTGCGCTCCCCAGACGCTCGTGTCTGGCCGCTGCTCGCCCTTCGCGGCCAGACGCCCTTTGCTCTCCCCCAGCACGCAGACAGAAACAGGCCCGCCCTCTGCGCTGGCCATCAGCCCTAAGCTCTACATGCGAGCTCGCCCACCGCCGATTGAATCATCAGCAATCACTCCACTGGATGGGCGCCGCGCGCGTTTCCGGCCGGCGCGCGGCGCCCACTCAGCGCGGCGAGGCTAAGGTGTGCAGCTGGTGGCAAGGCAAAGGCAAAGGAGGAGGCGCGAACGAATGGGCGCAAAGTGGCGAGAATGCAAATCAAGTGTCAATTGCGTGCCGAGTGGCCAGCCCAAACCGCAGGCAAGCTTTGGGCGCTTCGGGTGTTGAGCTTTGGGCAATATTTTTTCCAAATATTCTCCATTTTGCTTTTCACAAAAGAAGAAATTAAATTAGAATTGGCGCGCTCTCGTTCGTGCCGAGTGGGCGCCCGCGCAACACAGTCTCTAGCTCAATGGTCGAAACTCAAAGCTCTAAAGAAGCGCCACAGAGAGTCTGCAAAGGCCCGCCAAAGGCCAGCAAGTGGCCATTTCGGCCTCGGGGATCCAACCTCCAAGCTTCCAAGTGGATGGACACGCGAGAGGCAGTCCTCCGCTGCGCATTGTTGCGCCTTAGGCCCGGCGCAAACTCGCCAAATGCGGCCCACACTTGCGGCCCACAAGCACGACTACTTAGCAGCTGCTCTTCTGTTGTTGTTGCAACAAGCCGGCGTCTTGATGCAGTGTCTTGCCGGTGCAATGCTTCGGGCGCGCCTTTCCAGGTTGGCCAAAGTTGCCACTCGCCGCCAGAGACGGTCTGTCGGCCAAAGATGAGATGGAATTCATTGGGTTGATTTGATGCAAGTGTGGCAAATATCGTTCCATTTGGCTGCCCCTCTCAAGCTCAGCCGAGAGAGAAGCACCTGCGCTCATTTGGGAGTGAGCCAAACGAGAAGACACAACGAAGAAATTCATTGTGTGTGTCTGCATGAGTGTTCTCCTGCCACCAAGGCGAACAAAATGCGCAACACAATGAGCCAGACTGTGTGCATCATTTTTGCTCAAAATGTGTCTCGAGTGGCCATGAGCTCGAGCTGTGCGCCGGAATCACAGTGGTGCACTCAGAAAGAGCCGCCAGAGACAGTCTGTGGCCGCTTGGGCGAGCCTGGCGGGCCGGAAGCGCCGCAGACTGGCAGCCGCAAGCAAGGCGGCAAGCTCGAAGCGCAGTTGGCCGCCTTGCCAGCGAATTGGTATTGGCACTTTAATGGAAATAAGAAAGATGCAACAGGTTGCTGTTGCTTGGAAAACTCGGCCCGCTGTTTCCATGAAGCATCGGGCCAGTCCAATGGTCTGGCTCCATTGCGAACCATTTGAATGGGCCGCAAAGAGAAGCAGCGGCAAGTGTTTTCCAAGCCCTATTGGTTTTGCCGCCGCCGCCAAGTTGCAGCTTGAGGAGCGCCCGTTGAATGAGAAATTATTATTATCCACCTCTCAGTGCCGCTCCTAGTCTCTGGCGGGCAGTTCGTGGCCAAAGACTCCTTCTTCGTGCACTTCTCTCTCTCTCTTGGCTCCTTTTTCCTCTTGCCAGTCTTGCTTCCATTTGGCCGCCCTCGTGCCAGATGCAAAGGAGGAGACGAGTCCCGCGTGCTGTCCTGTTTGCCGGCCGCTCGCTAGTTAGTGTCCAATCGGCCTCGTTTGGGCTCGACAAGTGAACAAGTGAACAAGTGAAGAAGCAACACACACGACCTGTTTCTTCTCGCTCGAACCTCTTTGGTGGCGCCACTCTGGCCCAGCGAGAAGCGCGTTTAATTGGCCGCTTAATTGAAATCCAGCCAAGGAATTGAAATCCTTCTGTCCAATAAAGTAAACTTTGGCTCCCTCTTTTCCCCTTCAGTCTCGCCCTGCTCCTTAGCTCTTAGCTGGACAGCTCCCCGGGCCTTCCTGTGCACAATCACAGGCGCACATTCATCACTGTCCAGCCCGTCCAGGCGACAAGCTTGGCGGCCGGAAATTCGATTAACAAACCATCGGACTAACCAAACTGACACTGTGACTGCCCGCAAATGCAAACAAAAAACACGGCAACCAAATGGAAAAACTGTAAATCACACACTCGCTCGCACACACAAACTGCCAAACTGGATGCTCTCGTTGTGTCTGTCTGGAAACGCAAATTTGCTGCCTGCAACTGTCGCCGTTGGATTAACCTGAAAATGCAATCAAATTTTTGCCAAACCATCGCAACGAAAACCCTTTTCCCACCTGGCAACTTGCAAATTATTTTCCACAATCTTCGACTTGATTTGGATGGAATTTCTTTGCAATTTCTTGCAAATTCTTTTGGCAAAAATGACGCTCGCAAAAAATGGTCTCCAAAATGGCTGAACTTTGGCCAAACGAACACGAATTCGAACCCCCAAATGCACGAAAACTTTACTCTAATTTCTAAACCTTAGTTCGCCCAATTGTGTGAGGCGAGCGGAGTGAGAGAAATCGTCGCAATGGACAAGACCCAATTGACTGTGTTTGCCCCCATTGACAGATCGCTGGCCGATTTGCTGGCCAAAATTGAGGCCGACGGCCAAAAGCAGGCTCCGAATTCAATCAATTTGGTGGAGTTTGCAAAGCATCACATTGGTAAGTAGAAGAGATGAGCTGGAAGATGAAACAAGCTGGTCTCTGGCAAGTGTTTGGCCGGCCGCAGTTTGTGGTGGTCGTGTTGCAGACTGCAGCTTGCAGCTTGTAGTGCAAAGTTTGCACTGCAAACTGGCTGCATGCAAGCGGCGCCTTCTCTATGCGCTGGCACACAAGTGAGGACAGAGAGTCGCCCAGAGAGAGCAACAGGTTTCCTTAGCTTTGGGCTGCTCGTTTGTTGCCGAGAGCCAATTGCAATCGTTTTCCGTCTCCAAACGTCCTTTTGGGCCGACTTTTCGCTTGGCAAAAGTGGCCAAATGAGCAGCGCCACACGACCATTGGGACACGATGCGCCAGAAGTCGCGAATTGGCCGCTCGGATTTACAATTTTGTTTCTCTTTCGGTTCCTTTCGGCTCGCCAAAACACCCAAAAGGCAACAACCTTCAGCTCTTAAGCGGCTTCTTATTGCTCCTCTCAAGGCTGCTCGTTGTGGTCCTTCACGAGGCACACTCGCCGCCAGCTTAGCTCGCCGCCGCCTCAACTCGGCCGACTTTAAAACTTTGGGCTCGTGGAATTCGCACACACACACACACACACTGGACACTGATTGGGCTGCTGGCCAGCTCGAGAGGGATGATAATAAGCGCCAGATGATAATTCCACTTGATGATTTATGGAATTGCGCCCTGGGAGTTGAGCCAGAGTGTTGCGAGTGCGGCACAAGTTCCAAGAAGAAGTGCTCTCGTTTGGGCTCATTTCGAGAGCTAAGCGAGAAATGGAGCCCAAGATGGAAAGTGGAAAGTGGCCACCAATTCGGAAGCCGAAATTTGGCTGGAAAGCGAGCTGGAGAGCTTGCCGAAAACAGTCTGATGAATGCAAGTCCACTTTCGCCCCACTAGTTTGTCCCAGTCTTCCGGGCTGATGGTCCGAAGTCCGGCTGCAGGAGGCAGACTTTTGTCTAGCTGGCATGATGTCCACTTTCAGAAATCTCCAAAGGGGCGCCCAAAGAGTCGAACTCGGGACGACAAGCAGCAGAGACAAGTTGACACTTTTGTGGCCGCGAGTTCACGTTCTTGATGCGAGCTAATTAATTTGTTGCTGTCTGGCGGCGGCCTCTCGATGGCTGAGGGCGCGTGTGAGTGCGTGTGGCAGATACAGTGGGCCCTGTGAGAAGTGTGCGCAGACCAAAACAATGGACACGCGTCCGCCCTTCACACTGGCTGCAGTGGCACGCACAAATGGGCGCGCCCCATTCGCCAGAGGCTGTCTGCTTTTGGACAGGCAGACGGGGGCGCCCAAGCACAGCTGCAGCCACACAAAGCAAAGAAGAGCACACAAAGCGGGCCCACAATTACACACCATTATTCGCTTCCTTTGTCATTCATTCATAAATTCCACTCACTCGCCAGATGGATGGCCAAGCTGGCCTGGCCCGAAACGGCAACTGGAAGTGGAGACTAGATAGACTAGAGTGAGGCCCAATTGGAGGCGAAAGCGGCGGCCCAAGTGGCGCAATGTGCGCTCGTGCACATGACAGAGTTGCAGGTCCCCGACGATGAGCAGCATGATTTGGTCGTCGGGCGCAAATGAGGCGGTTAACTTTGTGGCTTGGGGCCAAACGCTGGCAGGACGAGCTCTGGGGGCCCATTGGGGCGCTGCTTTGGGCGTTCGGTGCTCATTGGTTGGGACTGTGTTGAGTGTCCAATTGTGTGCCGTGTGGCCTTTCTCCCAACGACTGTTAGTGCTGGCCTCTTCTCGCCTCTCGTGCAATTGCACTTTGGGGCCCCATGCGGTTTGTGTGGTGGCCACTTTTTCGCCCACTCGCCAACTTGGACGAATGTCCGAATGCGACAAAATTAATTGACACGAGCTTGTGGTTTGCATGAGATTAGGTCTGCCGTTTGGTATGCAATTTCAAGCTCCAGTTTGGCTTTCCTTGCGGCTCTCTTCAGCTGGCCAAGCTGGAAGACGCAAAGAAGTGGACACACAGAGCGACTTGGGCTTGTGGGCTGCAACGACTGCAAAGACTGAGACTGAGACTGCGAGTGGGAGAAATCTAGACATTATTGCTCTCCAATTGCGCATACTAATTAGATCGTTTAGATTGCTGTTTATTTAGAGGCAGCTTGAGAGGGGCGAAAGTGGACACTCTCACGGGGCGAGTTCGGAGAAAATAGGCAGAAGAGAGAAGAGAGGAAAAAAGGGAGAGAAAAAAGAGCTTCTTAATGGGGCTTTTTTAGACCTAAGCAGCGGCTTTTTTAGACCTAAGCAGCGGCCCAACTGAAGCCAGCAGGAAAGTGTCCCTTTGCTTGTTGTCGCCAGTCGCCAGTCTCCAGTCTCCAGTCTCCAGTCTCCAGTCGCTAAGCAGCAACAGTATCTCATGCAACTGGCGCCAGTTAGACAGGCCATTAAGGAGTTTGTTTGTTTGTTCTCGCTGGTTGGCCAGTTGTTTGTTCGCGGCCAGCCAGTTGGAGCCCAAACTGTTTGAGGGCGCGGATTTTGTCATCCGAGAGTTGTGCTCTATTGGATCTTCTTCTGTTAGCTCCTTAGCTCTGCTCCTTAGCTCTGCTCCTTAGGGCTGCTCCTTAGGGCCGCTTTTGCTCCTCTTTTGGCTCTTGCTGTGTCGTTTGTTTGAGTTGCAGTGGGAAGAGCTGGGGGCTGGAAAAAAGCAACTCTGCTCGTGCTTTTCGGTTTGGGCTGCTGTTTGGTTGTGGCGCGCCGAAGACAAGCAAACATTGGGCCAAAAGGCGGCCCAAAAAGGAGCAGCATGTTTCTCAAAAACGACCCTCCAAGAGCCTGCTCCATTTGGGACTGTCTCCGGTCGCCAGTTTGCATCATCCGCTTGGACTCCAAACGGGCCGCCTGACAGAAATGAGACCTCAAAGTCCGATGGCGAGCAAGTGAGTGTGGCGTGCACTCAAACGGGCTCCACTTTGCCCACTTGCGCCGCACGAGCCAAACGAGAGACGCTCAATGGCCGGCGCTAAGCACGAGCCGCCATTCAAATTGCGGCCGCCAATTCCAAATTGCGCCACTGCTTCGAGAGGAAAAAGATTAAACACACGAACTCGTGACCGAACCAAGCGAGCCGCACAGACAGACAGACAGACAGACAGACAGACAGACAGACGGACAGTGAGCGAGAAAGTTAGAGAGTGGGGCTGGTGGAAAAGAGAGGAGGCAGCAGCACTCATTTTGCTCCTCTTTTTCTCTTTCTGCTGTTTCAAACTAACTGGGCGCAAAACAACGCTGCCTTCTAATCAATTTGAAACCAATCCGAAAGCGAGCGAACCATTAAAGAGGCAAATATTGTCTGTGTGTAATAAATTTTCTCCCCCATCGCGCGAGCACTGCAGTTTAGCTGCCAGTGGTTGTGTTTTTTTCGCTCTCTTCACTCGGCGGCGCTTTCACTTCCTCCGCCGACGCTTCCATCTAGCCCAAAGAGCCGCCACACAGCCACACAGCCCCAAGTGCACCGGCGCCAGACAACCAGTCGTGTGGCTGCTGGGCCGCCCCTAAGCACTGGCGAGGCTGCAAGCTGCAACTCCACTCACTGGCAGTGCTCTCGGCCAGTGAGTGGCGCTCACTTTTGCTCGCCGCCACTTCCACTTCCACTTCTTTTTCCTCTTCCACTTCCACTCTCGAGGCTCCACTTCCACTTGCAGCCAACCACTGGCCGCCGCTCGTCGCCAGAAAGAAGTAATCTCGCGCCAGTGAATTACTCCTCCAGCGCACCAGCGCCAGTCCCCGGCCTCAGTCGCCCCGCCAGCTGAACAGCACTCGGTCTTCAGTTGGGCGGCCGGAAGTGGCCAGCCCAACTGAAGCCAGCAGGGGCACCAAACTCGGCCGCGTGTGTGTGCATAAGAGGCGCGGACAAGTGAACGCGTGGCTCGGATGATGAGTCAGCGGGCGCCAGTGCGCTGGGGGGCCCCTTCCAGCTCACTCTGCTCGCCCTAAGACCTCCCGGCCGGCCCACGAAGACTCTCGCTTGTTCCGTCGAGGTTCATTGGCGGCCTAGAGTGGCGCCGATGAACCTCGGGGCGCGTGGGGCCCGCCCGTTCTAGTCGGCGAGGCGCGAGCTAAATGAGGCGTCGCGCGGCGGGTCGGGCGCGCGCGGTCAGTGCGCGCGAACTCGGCCCGCAGAACTGCACGCTAAACGAACGCGCGCGGGCAACCAACCCGCGCACTGGCCCAGCTCGCCCGCCGCGGCCCGCACCCCACCTGTTCCGCGCGCAGTGCAGTGGAGGGGCGCCCTCGGCTGCTGGCCGGCCGACGAGAACTGGGCACGAGCAAGCTAAGCGACTCGGCTGATGGACAGGGCTCGTTTTGGCCGCTTCCTCTGGACAGTTGGCGCTCGATTGTTATCGTCTTTGCTGTCGTCATGCCAACTGCGCCCATTTAATCGCCGCCAGACACGCGCCACTGTGAGGGGCCCGCAATCTGGCCTCTCGCCTGCCCTTTCCAATGGGAGCCTCAATGGAGAAGCTCGTCCATGGGGCTCGAGTTTTGTTGGGCCTCGCGTCTGGCCGGCGGCAAGATTTATTGCGCGAGGGGCGGCCAGTTGTTGTTGTTGTTGTTGTTGTTACCTGAATGCGGCTCGCGGGAGCTTTTCCTTAGCTCCGACGAGCCACGCAAAGTGGACGAGCCACGAGGCGCGAGGATAAATGTTTTGAGCGGCGAATGTCAAACGTTTTTTGCTGGTGTTGAAATCTGTTCCATTTGGACACAACCAGAAGGGCGAGCCTTTCGGCTCAACAAAGGCGCCTGTTTGTGCGTGCTGCTCGAGACTGTTCCAACTGGCAAACTGCTGCCCCCAGTCTCACTTCTGGCCGACTTATCCACAGCTAAGGAGCGGCCGGCCGAAAGATAAACTCCACCTCGTCTCGGGCAGATAAATCAAAAGGCGCAATCCGTTGATTTAGTTTCCGTTTCTTGGGCTCTCTCTCTCTCACTCTTCGCGCAAAGCCAAACGAATGGATAATTTGGGCCGAAGAGTGTGGCCCGCAAAGCGGCCAGCAAGAAGCAGAAGCAGGAGCTGCAAACTGGCAACTGTAAATTGTAAACTTTAAACTCTAAACTGCGGGCGTTGCTTTTCATGTATCGCCTTTCTTTGCGCCCAAAAAGCCTCCGTCTGCTGCCCACTAGAAGGCATCAAAAAGCAATTAATTATTGCGACCATTTCTTCTCTCTCTCTCTCTTGGCTTTGCTTCCTCGCGTTCCATCGGCAAACCTCCGCTCACTGTCTTGCGGCCAGTTTGTGCAATAGTTTGTGTGCCAGAGGAAGCTGAGGCTTCCTCTGGCTTCTTGTGGCAACATTCTCCGGCAACTTTTGCTCGGCGCCAATTGGGACCGTTGCAAAGCTGGTTGCGCAATAACAAACGCGCGCCTTGGGTGCAATTTAAGAATGACCTCGGTGTGTCAGCCTCCTTTTGCGAAAACTTTTCTCAAAAGTGAAAACTTTCCAGCGCCCATGAGCACCAATCGGAGGGGAAAAGGCGCTTTGGAGAAGACGCAACAATTGTTGTTGTTGTTTGCCGCCGGAGCTAAGGTTCTCTCCTTCTCTGTTTTCGCCTAATTTGACACAATTTAAGGCCCACAATTCAAACTTAGGCCAGTCTTTTGGGTGGCCAGTTCTCTCGCCACTTTGGGGCCGCAATTGTGGAGCCAACTGGGCCACAAAGCGATGCCAAAGCGGCGCCTCCATTCACCATTCGATAATGATTAATTTGGGCGAGTTTTTATTTTTATTTTTCCTTTCTCGCGCAAGCAAAAAACGCGCTTGTTTGGGGCGCAATTGTTGCAACACCATGTGAGTGTTGCAATTGCATTCTGCGCCTCCAAATGATAGAGAACAGCGCCCGATTGGGCCCAATTTGTCGGCCACCAAGCAGAGACTAGCTCGGGCGAGAGAGGCGCCTCTCTGCTTTGTTTGCCCACCGAGAGGCAAAGCAAACAATTTGTTCGCCAGCCGCTTCCACTCGATCGAGTCGAGCTCCATTTCCGACCAACTGGCGCCCCTCCAGATGAGTCAGCAGAGACCAGGAGTTGCCAGAGAGGAGCCAGAAGAGGTGGAAAAAAGCGCAGAGAAGCCACCAAAGCTTACCTGCCTCCCACAGCCGCACACAGTCTCTCGGCCCCCATCGAACGGGCTCACCAAGCGGAACCGGAAAGCAGGCGTCTCGGTGCAGTTGGGCGTCCAAATGGGGCCCTCTCAGCGTCTTGGTTCACACACACACAGAAAGACACATGCAGACGGGCGGCCCTTTCGGCACGCTCTGGGCGTCTCCATTAATCATCTTGGCGGCTTTTCCTCACTCGAACGCTGCAAAAAAGGCGCAAGATCAGCCCAAAAGCAGCCCAAAAGCCTCTCGAATGTTCTCGACCATTTGAATGCGGCCGCCTGTCTGTCAGAATCTTCTGCTCTGGCCAGTTTGCGCCCTAGTCTGTCCCAGCGACTCAAATGGGGCGCCAAATTGGCCAAATTGAAGCGAGTCGAACAATTGTTTGTGGCGCAATCCAATTGTGTCTCAGGCTTGCATTGGCCGCCGCTTGCTGCTGGCCACTAGACACTGGCTCCTCAGACGCGAGGCAGAGGCAATATTTCGCCACATTTTTCGCCATATTTTTGGCGTCCATCTTTTTTTTGGAGCCAAACTTTTTCAGCCAGTTCGGCACACTTTTTCCCCACACTTTGGGCGTGTGCGAACTGGTCAAGCAATTGGGGCGAAATTTTGCGCCCAAATTGGCCAAATTTACGGCTCGATTGGCCGCCCATTGAGAGTGGCAGAAACTTGTGTTCTTCCTCTGGTTTTGTTGCGGAAGTTTTGCTGCGGCCGAGCAGAGAAACAAGCGCCAGAAACGATCAATGATTCAACCATGAGAGTTGTCGATGAAAAAACGCTTCTCGGCCCAATTTGTGTTTGTGTTTCTCTCGACTGTTTTTTTTCCATCGGTTTCCGGAAGGCGACGGAAAAGAAGCACCAAAGAAACACTCAGCTCGGGCCCCACTTCCTCGCTTGCTGCTTGGCGGCTCTTGGAGATAATCTTGGCCAAGCTTCTGGGCCAACTACAACTCTTAGCCAAGATTATCTGCGCCTGTCGCCAATTAATGAGCAGCCCCGGCCAGCTGAGAGCAGCTCGGGCGAGCAATAGAGACACACCACTGCTTAGGAGGGCCCCCATCTCTTGCCCCCTGCGCCTGCCCCAAGGGCGAGCGATAAATCATTAGGCGCGCGTGCTAATTGCGCGCCCAACGACCAAGCCAGATTAAAACGCAACCGAGTTCAGTGGGCCCTTTTGGCAAAAGGCTGCCCTTTTGGGCGCCACAAATTCCTGTTGGGCCTCCAGTTGGACTCCATTGGGCATCTGTTGCGCCACCAGCAGAAGTGGGCAGCGTTCCTTTGTTGCAAACTGTCTGCCGCAGACTGCCCACTGGAGACTGCCCGCTGCTCACTGTGTGCAACTGTGGCCTCCAGTTTGCCTCAGCCAAGAGGAGCCCATGCAAACGGGCTCCACTTGGGCCCAGTGCATCCACTGCAATCGGGCGCCAAAGTGGAGCCAAAAGTGGAGCGAAAAGAGGGCACAAATGGAGGCAAATTCGAAAGGATCGCCCAGAGACTAATGCAAATGCGCCGCTCGCAGTTCCAATGCAAATGCAAAAGCGGATCCAAATGGACTCGTTTTGCAAATGGAAATGGAAACCACATTTGCACGTAATGCCTTAGCGTTCGTTCACCTGGATTTGGGGGCACACAAAAGCACCAAAAGAGAGAGAGCACAAAAGGCACAAAGCTGGTGTGACAAATTGGCCAAGAGGCGAGTCCAGTTTCCCCTCCAACTGCTGTCTGTTTGTGCTCAGTTCTTCCTCTCCAAAG
>Ga0268247_10000207_pt1 | contig 20986 bp, 25 predicted proteins | sample AgamicOrMae_FD_200245 | JGI IMG/M metagenome (GOLD analysis project Ga0268247, IMG submission 200245) | Agave microbial communities from Guanajuato, Mexico - Or.Ma.e (v2) (version 2) | ecosystem: Host-associated > Plants > Phyllosphere > Phylloplane/Leaf | place: Guanajuato, Mexico | collected...
TGAAACCTGAGCGGCGAGTGAGCAAAGTTTTGAGAGACGATAAAAAAAAATATGCAAAACAATGAGCGAAGAATTTCTTCTCACTTCGCTTATCATCTAGATTGAGATTGCCGCCCTTTCAGCCTTTCACCAGCCACCAGCTTAGGTCTATTATCTTTTCATTCTTAGGCCGCCGAGGGTGGCCAGAGGAGCCTTCGTGGAGCTCGTTTTGTCGCCCGCCAAGTGGGCGCCTCGTGGCAAGCTCGCTGGTTTCCGCCTTCCGTGGGCACTGCAAACACAATGGGCTGTTTAGCATTTTTGCGCCCTGCCAACTGTTTAGGGAAGCCAAATGGCGCAAGAGAGTAGCATTCTCGGTTTCAAGCAACTCTTGCGGCCCGTTTCTGCAACAACAGGAAGAGCAAACGAGTCCAAAGTTGTGGGGGAAGTTTGAAATGATTATCACAACCAGAAGCGGAGTCTAATGGTGTTCGAGCGAGCGAGCGGACGAAAAGGCAAGGCCAAGGCGAGAGTTTGCCTGTTCATTGAAAAGAAACAATGAAGAGGCTAAGGATCGATTTCAGGTTGACTAAAAGTGTGTGGCCACATTCAGAGCAAAGGTCTGCGAGCAAAAGTGAGGCCTTGCTCACTTTTGCTTTGGAAAATCAATTCAACTGGAACTCTTCTCCTCTTTTCTTCTCGATTCTCAATTCTCGAATCTCTATTCTCGATTCTTTTCTTCTCCTAGTCGATCGTCAACATTTCCATGCCTTTTCCACGCACCAGCTAAGCTCCAGCGCGACCAAACGGGAAGCCCAACGGAGAGATAATGCACCTCGTCGACAAGGAACAAAAGGGGCAATATTCAAGCCAACTGGTCTGGGCACACTTTGCGTCCACTCGGAACACTTGTTGCTCTCTAAATCGGATTCGGATTTCGGAAGTCTCTTCGTGTGCTCTCATAAGCAAGCAACAAGGAGCAGCAGTGGCGAGCTCATTGGGCTAGCCTGGCGAGTGAGAATTGGCGCCCAACCACAGCGAGCTCAATTGACGGCCGGACAGCGTCGAGCCTCGAGCGTGAAGACAATCCAGCTTGGATTGAGTTGTAAGCGCGCTTCAAAGGTGCCCAAAGGTGCAAGGTTCTTTGCTCGGAATGAACTTTGTTGTTGCTCATTGTTGTTGTTGCTGTTATTTAATATTAAATATTTAATTTTTATTCAGTTCCAGGAGATTAGAGCTGGAAGGGGAACTGGGCTAATAGTTACTTGCCAGTTTTGGCCATATTGAAGGCCAGATGGTCGCATGCCAGTGCATGAAGAGTAAGAGAGAACAAGTCCAAAGTATCAAAGACAGTCTGTTGTTGTGGGCCCGAAAGAGAAGAACAACGAGAAAGAGAAGAGAGGAAAAAATGCGAGAAACAATCCAAATGAAGTCCAATGGAGACGTAATGCAACTGTCTGCATGTGTTTTGCTCGAATCGCATGGGAAAAAGAGGCAAAAAGAGGCAAAAAGGCGCCGAAATAAAGCGAAAAAATGGAGGCAAAAAGGAGGAAATGCTCCAAACAGTATGAGAAATCAATGACATTGAAACTCGATTCCATTTGGCTACCCTTTAACTCGATTTAATTCTGCCCCATTTAAGCCAACAAATCAGTTCTATCAGTTCCACCAGTTCGTCCCCTTTTGCTGCCTCTCTCTAGCAGCCATTTGGCCACTCCTAATGGCAAGTAACTCTTTAGTTGCAATTCTTTAGTCTGAAAACGCGAGCGAAGCCCAAACTGTTGAGCTCGCTTGGAGCTCAAACAGAGCCCAAGTGGCACCATAACAAGCGAGCTCTTTTTGCTCAGCCCTTCGAACAGAGAGAGAGAGCCCTTAGGAACTGGGTGGGAAAAAGAGAAAAGAGGCAAAAGAGGGAAAAGGGAAAAGAGAAAAGGAATCTCTCGGCTGTCAATATTTGTTAAGATCTGCAAATATTGAGCGTGGACGAGCGGGCCTTCATGTGGGCAAGCCTTAGCTCTTGGGCTATTCTAGTTTGGCTCCAATTCGCGCAATTGTTTCAGCCAGTTGGCCGCAAATAATAAAGACAACAACAAGCAGAGAAACAGATTCAAAATCAGCACCAAGCACAAGGCCCAAAAGAGCTGCAGCCCTCGTTGCCGGGCAGCAATTTTGTCGCTCGAGGCTACTGGCCTGCCGTCGAGCTGTCTATTTTGCTCTTTCCGCCAGCCAGCCAGTTATTGTTGTCGCCCGTTTCTTTTTGTTCTCGTTTCTCTTCATTTGTTGGATACTTTTTTCGCCGCAATTCAGCCAAGAGACTTGCGAACGCGAGTCCAAATCGACTCGCGCCCACCCTAAGCACTAGCGACAAGACTTGGCCTGACTTCTAGTCTGGCGCCACATTTCACCTCCACTCAACAAAGCGGGCGGCCCAAAAGTGCTCCCAGTGGCCTGCAGCCAATTGTTCCCCTCTGGGCGCTCGTTTTTCCCCTCCAGTGGGGCTTTGTTTTCCAATTTGGAGGCTCGCGGCGTTCGAAAAGAACAAAGAACGAGTCGAAAACTCCACTCGTTCCCCACAGCTCAACTCTTCCTTCCGTCTGGGCACCCAGTCCTTGGCCAATTGGACTGGGGCCAGTCCTTGGCTGTGGCGAACGGGCGGCGCTCAGTTCCGGTCGAGCGGCCAGGCCGAATGGAAATCGGGCGCCTTGTTGCTTGGCGGCAGCGTGGGAGGTCCGCTGCTGGGAGTGCGCGAACACAAACACGCAAAGAGGGCGCAAAAAGTGTCCTAATCTGTGGGACTTGTGGGCCAAACTGTGTGAGTGGCCGCCAAGTTGATGCCGAGCCAGAAGACTGAGTGAAAAAAGCTACAGTTGTCATCATGCCGAATCGGAAGGAGATTGAGTGGTGCCAATTGCTCGTCTCTGCACGCCACCCAATTGCAACACTCAATTGGGCGACTCTTCTCAGAAGACTCCTCTCCCTTTTTTCCGCCCTCTCGTCGTCCTCTTGCTCCCTCGAACCGTCTCCTCTGGCTCCAATGGCAAGGCCAGCTGAGCTGAGAGTGATTCAGTTGGATTTAGTCGGATGCTCGGCGGCTAGACTGCGATGCTTAGCTTGCCGCGAGACTGTCCACGAGAGGCGAGAACAAGCGGAAAAAGTTTTGCCCGCGTGGACGCTTGGACAAAAGTGGCCACTTTGGTCAGCTTTTGTGCTTTTCTGCAGCTTTTTCCAGCTTTTTTCCAGCTTTTTTGCCGCTTTTCACTCGGAAAAGAGCAAAAGAAGAGCAAAAAACAACAACACTGAGCTGTGTGGTCGCGAGGAGCGCGTGTTGCAACTTGCGAGTCGACGATGGCCGCTCACTGTATCTGGGTGGCCGCTTGAGGTCTCGCTTTCAAGAGCAGGCCCAATGAACCTGTTCACGCGCTCGCCCCAAACGGAGACACTTACTGGCCAACATTTGCTGGCCAGTTAGATAGGAAAACAGTCAAAAGAGACTACGACAAAAGAGACCACACGAAACACATTGGGCTCGTGTCATTTGAGTTTGAGTCCGCGTGGGCGTGGCCTGATTCGCACGCAAAACAATTTGCTGCCGAGCGGCCAGTTGGAAGCAACATTGGAGTTGGCCAATGGGATTTCGAGACTGTTGCGGGCGAGCTTTGGCCCAGAGAGAGAGTGTCTCTCCTGCAAGAGCGAGAGGAGCTGCACTGGTGGGCAGAGGTAGTGGGCAGAAGTGAGTGAGACTGGGAGGAAGAGTTGCAGACTGTTGCAGGGAGCTTATGAGCGAGTCTGCTGGTGGCCTTTGGGGCTCGTTTGTGTCAATGCGAGTTCAAGTTTGCCGCTCGCAGCTTCAAGGTGGCCCAAAAGGTCTCCTCGTTTGCTTCTTATTGCCTACACTAGACCCAAAAGGAGCTCAGAAAGGCAAGCAGAGAATGTGTGGAAGATCATCCACCTAGATCATCAGAATTACGCCATTCACTCACCTTGATGACTTTGTTGTTGTTGTTGTTTTTGACTCGATTTTTGCCTCTTGGTGGCTGGCATTGTTTTGGTCAGTGTGTTCGGCGAGCTGCTTTGCATTGATCGCGCTCGTTTGCTCGTCCCTCTGCTGCTCAAGTGGCTCCATTGTGGCGCCGCTGGGCCAAGCTGGCCAGCCAGATGGGCCAGTCGCAAGCAGAAGAGCATCAATTAGTGCCAGTCCTTCTTGCTGTTGACCCTCGTCCCTCAAATGTAATGCACTACTTTTTCCTCTTTCTTTTTCCTTCTCCTTCTCCTTTTTTGCTTTTCTTCACCACTTTTGGGCCAACCAATTTCCTCCTCTCAGTTCCAACCTTCGTTGGTCAATAATGTTTCATTGTTTGCGTGCACGCGCGCGCAGTCCAAATTGGCCGTTGGGAGAAAAAAGAGATTAGTTATCAAATTGGCCCATCCGATCGCCTTCATATCACTGTCCATTATCATCACTTTTGTTTACTTCTTCTTTTATTTCTCTTTTCTCTTTTGCTCTCCACTTTTCAATCAACTTTCTTGCGAGCTCGTCTTTTTGCGAGCGACATTCGGCAAGCGATGAGCAAAAAAGGCGACCAGAAGAAGCTCGAGAAAGGCGCTCAGCACGCGAAATGGGCGCTCTTCTCCCTCCGCCAAAATGGGAGAAAACTTTGGCCACTCTCCAAACCTTATTGTTTACGATTTGATTTGCAACCGGAAGTGGCAGAGGGACCAAAATGAGCAACAAAATGCGCATAAAATGAGCAAAATACGCAAAATAAGCAAAGAAATCACCAGAATATACGGAGGCTAAGGTGCGGTCGTGATTTCTTATCGAGAAAAAGAGAGCAAAAAAAAAACCAATGGAGACCCGCAAATGAGCGAGACTCTTCTGAACTTTTGGACCTTCGCTTTTTGCCCTCGACTTGTTGCTTTTGGCGCTGGGGCGCCAATTGGGACCGATAAGAATCAGCGGCTGAGATTTGGCGAATTGCGGTGAGAGATTGTTGTCGTGGTGTTTTGGTTGCTCTTAGCTGGCACGTGTTTGCAGTCCAAATCAGAGCAGAGCTTGAGAGCAAAACTCGTGCTGGAGTTTAGCTCTAACTGGAGTTTGGCTGCAAAGAGTTGCCCAGACTCTTTGGGCAAGGCGAGAACTTGAACCTGTTGATTGGCGAACGTTTGCTGTTGAATTTACGAGCAGCCCTTAGCTGTGGGCCAGAGGAGGGCCCACAGCGAGAGAGTTGCGGGAGGCAAAAGCACAACAATGGGTGATTTACTTTCCGTTTTGGCTGGCCGGCGGCAAGCAAAAGAGAAAGAGAAGGAGAGAGAAAAGGCTGCTTGAAAGCCCAGAGCTCAGCTGGCGCAACTGGCGCTGATGAGCCGGATGATGAGCAGCGGCGGAGGAAAAAGAGAGAGACGAGCTGGAATTAGTTTTGCTTGCTTGCCAGCCACTCGGCCACTTGGCGGCACTTGATTTGGGCGCAGAACTAGCCCATTTTGCCAGTTTGCGCGCAATTAAGCAACATTGGCCGCTCGCTTCTCGTCGGATAAAATCTATCTTTTTTCTTTTTCCTTTTCTCCCTCATTTTCTCTCTCTTCTGCTCGTTTTTGCTCGCTTTTGCCCGCCTTCTGCTCGCTTTCTGCAACCCTCGCGCAACCAATAAACATAAGTGCACAAAAGTCTTCCCAGAGTCCAGCTGTTCGCTCGGGCTCGCCGTGGAACACTTTCAGCCAGTCTGCAGCTCGTTCACAGCCGAAAAGTCGCCGAGTTTCAACATGGACTCGAGCACCCTTAGGGCTGCCTTGCAGCGCCCAAAGCAGCAAAACCGACTTGCCAGCGAGCATTCATATTGTTCTCAAGCCCCTTTGGCGAGACTCTGCCGAGAGTTCTTTGCAAAACAACGGCAACAGGTGCCAGCTGGCGCGCCCAACGGCCGCGTGGATGCAATCGTTGCCCAGCTTGTTGTCTGGCCACTGCAACCATCGCACTCCTTTGGGCGCCCTCCACGCTGCCCCCCAGGACACTCTCTGGCTGGCTGGCCATTCTCTTGGGACGGCCGCTCGCTTGCCCATTTGTTCACTTGCTCATTTGCGCCTTTCCCTCGTCTCTTGGCCGCTCGAGCTCGAGCCACTTTTGGCCCTGTTTTGGCAACAAATCAAATTAAACACCTCGCCAGAAGGTGGCCCAAGAGCCGACAAGAGCTCGACAAAGGCCTTACTGGTGGTGGTTGTTGTTGGAATAAATCAAGCAACAAGTGGCCCTCCGTTGCTGACAAATGGGCGCCCATTTGTCCGCCGCCAGGCCGACAAATGGAGGCGACACACACAGTCTGCGCTGGGCCAGATGCTCGGCTGGACGAAGAGCGTTCCGAAGGCGGCCTTGCGTCTAATCATTCGCAAAGCAGCTGCCCAAAATGGTGCAACATGGCTTAAAATGGTTCCAAAACGGCCGAAAATGGTCCAAGACGGCGCAAAATAACTAACAACTGACTGCAGTTGGCCGCTTTGTTTACATCGCAAAATTTGCGCTCGTCTGCGCGTCGTCCGAATCCTCGCAGTTCGGCCGCACACAGTCTGCGGCGGCACCACTGCGCCACACTTGGTGCTCTCGCACATTTCTCGTCTGGCATTGCCAGTTTTGCCGGGGATTTTGGTTGGCTGCCATTTTCGCCATACAGTTTGTCTAGAGAAGATGGGCACAAGATCTGCTGATAAGGCGGCATGGGCGGTGTTGTGACTGCGACCACAATAGCGCGCCCAGCAAGGCGGATTGCCCAGCGCGGGCACGACCACGAGTTGGATTGATCACCAGTTTTCCTTGTCTAGGGATTCTCGCAGCCAATCTTGGTTAACTTTGGAGAGATTGAAGCTTCTCGAGAGTAATTTGGGGAAATTGTCTCTTTTCAGGGGCAAATACCCCGATAAGAAGCCATCCAACACGGGGATTTTACCCCAAAAAAGTGCCATTTTCGCCATATGGCACTGTTTTGCCAACCAAAATCCCTGCCAAAAGGCCGCGTTGGGCAGAAGTTGGGCCGCGTTGCTTTGCGCGTTGCGCTCTGCACCTTGTCCTCGGTGCTGAGCGCCTGCCAGTTGCGGCCCAACAGTTGAAAGTCGCGACCTGTCAGCTGTGAGTCGGCCAAATCCGGAATCGCTCGACTGGGCGGCCCACTTGCCGCGGCTAAGCTCTGTCAGAGGAACGTGGCCTGCGTGCCTCTGCCTAACTTTTGCGGTCTACTTTTAGCCAATTTCTGAAATTTCTGAAATTTCCACAGTTTCCACAGAGTTTCCCTAGTCACAAGACCAGTTGCTACACTCTCCACACGCCGAAACAATGGCCCACGCTTCCCATTCTGAGCCCCTTTCGAGCGGGACCATTGCGGCCCACAAGCAGGCCGCAAACGAGCCGCAAACAAGCCGCAAACAACGGGAAACAGGACGTCCCAATTGCACGCAAAGCAGTGGCCACAAAGAAGCCACCTGTTGCATTGTTTCTCTCTCTCTCTCGCTCTCTCTCGCCGCCAGTCTGTCACAGACACACACACTTGCAGTTGCATTCTCATTTCCGCGCCCGCTCACTGCCATTCCATTTCCATTTCCACTTCCATTTCCACTTCGAGGGCCCAACGATTGACAAACGATGACGGGCGCCAATTGGCCTGTGCCCAATTCGAGTGGCCAAATTCGATTGGAGGCCCGTTCGAAGCGGCGCCACTCGAGCGACCTTAGCTCAGGCCGCAGGTCGAGCATTGCCTCAGCTGCAGCTGCACTTGCTTTGTGCAAACTGTAAACTGGAAGCCGTTTGGAAGCCACTTTGAAGTCGCCTTCTGCAGTTTGCAAAATTTAAACACACAAAAGAGCAGAAGCTCGAGCGAAGTGGCGCAAAATGGGCCCGAAATAGCGGAAAGTCTGCGCGCTTCTCAGTGGCTAATTTGGGTCGCCAATTTGCTCAAAGTTTCGGCGTAAAAAACGGCAAAAAACACACGCGCAGACACACAAACAAAGCTCGGAAGACTCTCTTTGGCTTCGGCGAACTTTGCTTTGGAGTTTCGGGCAAACTTCGAAGAGCTTTTGGAAGCTTGAAAGTTGGAAAGTTTGCAAGTTTTTGCACAAAAGCCTGGCGGAGTTTTGCACACAATTTCCGCTTCGAATGGAATCTCCCAAGCTCCCGAAGCTTAGGAGAAGCTTGGCCAGAAAAGCTTGGCCAGGTCGACATTTGCATTCAGGCGAATCGCTTTGTTTCGATCAGAGTGGAAACGTTGGGGGCGAACTTCAAAGAGCAGGCCAACAATAAACTGGCGGCCAGAAGTGAGGCGAACTGGCGCGTTGCGTCGCCCACTGGCCGGCCCTAAGGACTGGCTCCTTTTCTTAGTCCTCAGCTTTTCGGGCAACTTTCGGCCGCAATTTCGGAGGTGGCGCCAGTGGAGAGCTTCGTTTTGGCTCGTCTCTGGCTCCTCTTGGACCACCTGTAGCACTAATCAACAGGTGAGACGAGCCGCTGGATGGCTGTGGGCGAGCTGATTGCTGCAGAGGAGCGCAAAGTGGCCAAAGAGGTATGCTAATGAGGCGGAATTGGGGTTTTTCTTTGCCGAAAGGTCGGGGGCGCATCCTAAGGGCTGGCAGTTGGAAGTGAAGGAAGAAGACGGACCGCGACAAGTGGATTGTTTGCAAATGCTTGCGCGTGGGACTGCGCGGCCCGCAGACTGTGTGCGGCGCTCTGCTGTGCTCCCTCAGACTGTCTCTTCTCGATTGAGGACTGTCTCTTCTGGATTGAAGACTGTCTCACTTGTGAATGCAGACTGTCTGCGGCAACCTCTTCTTGCCCAGCACTTTCACCTCCGAGTGGGCGCCTCGCCTCGGCAGCATCCGCCTCGGACTTGCCTTTGTTTCTTTGCGCCTTTGCAGACACTTCGCGGCGGCCCAGGCGCGTAATAATTATGTGCGGCCAATTTCGGCTGTTTATTGTTGCCCGTTTGACGTTGTTGTTCGGCCAGATTACTATCCAAAGTTTTCATTTGGAAGCCGCTTAACGGAACTTGCAGTGGAGCGCCGATTCTAAGCGCCATTCAAGGCGTGTGTGGGCGGCCGCAAGTGAGCGGCTGGGCCAACTGTTGACGCGCTCACTGCTCACAAGAGCTCAGTGCTCAGTAAACACTGGCCCACTGTGCAGTCTTCGGCAGACAGTCTGCGGCAACACAGTGCAACACGCCCGCGCACCAAAACGGGCCACTTTCTCCACTGGGCCCCGCCCCCTTTTGGGCTTGAGTTTGGCCTAAGCTGCGCCCAAACTGCCAGCTACACCTAAGCTCCGGTTGCCCAAGAGAGTTGTCTGGCCGAAATGGAGAAAGCCTAATTGAGACCACTTAATCGTGTGGCCTATTGTCTGGAGCTGGCAAAAGGGCGCCGACGCAACGCTGCGGCTTCCTTCCAGTTGGGCCGTTTGGAAACGAGTCAATCAATTAGCCGCCACGCCCAGTTTGGCTCAAGTGGCCGACAAGACACTGGAGCTAAGGATTGCCTCTCTCTCTCTCTCTCAGGCTTCTCTTCTCTTTATTTCTCTTTGCTTCTCGCTCTTTTCCTCGCCGATAATTAGGCGCCGGGCAAACATGAGTGGTGGATGCGGGCGCGCAGAGAAATATAAATGTAAATATAAATATAGAATTGGGCTTGCGGTTTGCCTCGGCGGCACTTCCAATGGGCTTGTATCGCGCGAACTGAGGAAAAGCTGCCCACTTTTCAGCCATTTGCCAGCTTCAACGAGCTTCTTCTTCCTCGCCAGTCCAAGTTTCTTTTTGCCTCTGGGCGGAGGCAAAAATAGTCCCGCAGACTGTTGGCTCTGGTTGGGGGCGAGCCAAGTGGAGTGGAGCAAGATGCTCCTTGGCATTGTTTCACAGTGCAACTTTGGCTCTCTTTTGGCCGGCCGCAAATGGAGCCGAACGCTCCTAATGGTCGGCCAGAGACAGTCTGCGGGCGCAAACTGGCAAAAAGTTTAGTTGCGCCACAAGTGAGGCAAAAAAGGGAAAAAGAAAGCGAAAAGGAAAGAGAAAAAAGGACAAAATGGGCCTCCAAAAGCTGAGAGACGAGTTGCAGTTTCCCCTTGCACTTCCTGTTTGTGTTTGTTGTGTCTGGCTGAAAAAGGCGGCGAACTTGAAAGAGGCGCCACTTTTTGCGCGTGTTCCTCTTTTTTCCACTCGCTTGCGCTCTTTGCTAGCAAATTAATCGCCCACTTTGAGGGGCCGCACTCTAACCATGAGCGCAAATTGAGTGAAGAGCCGCTCACTTTGGGGGCCAATTGTTTGCCAAATTGGAGAAGTCGAGGCACTGAAGAGGCCGAAAGATGAGCAGCGAGAAAGAGAGAAACAGAGAAAGAAGAAAGTTGCCTATTTGCTTTCCCAGTTGAGCTCCAAAGGCAGTCCTAAACATCCTAAATAAATAGAAATAAAACAACAACAAGTGGACCCAATGCTTCGGCGCGTCGCAAAGAGATGCGCCCGATTGTCTGGCTTGCAACGAGCTCGAATTAGTTTAGTCTAGTTCACGAAAACTTTTCCACTTTTAAACTTTGGAAAAAAACTTTTCCTCATTTTTGGCCGAAAAAAAACTCCAACTTGCACTGGAAATGCGCAACTGATGCGCTGCAGAGTTGCCTTTGTAAATGGTCAGCCGAACTTGGTGGTCAGCCAAAGGAAGCAACAAACAAGCAGAGTGCATTACTGTTTCGAGAAATGCGCATTTTTCACTCTCTTTACTTTTCCAACTTTTCCAATTTTTCCACCATTTTCCGAACTTTCACTTTTCACTTTTTCTTCTCTCTTTCCGCTTTGGCCGCTCGCTCAAATTTGCGCCAAATTTCTTTGGAAAAAAGCCCAAATTCGGCCCCCCAACAAGCAGAGAGTGGCCATGTTTGTGTTTGCGCCTCGAGGAAGCGGCCGAAACAATGATCGGCCTCTCATGTTTCCGCACACAATCACCAATTTTCCCATCAAACTGGTGCCCTTTGTGCGGCTCGTCTTTGTGTGTCGCCCTAAGGAGCGAAGTTTGTTGCAGTCGTTCGATACAAAACGGGCCACCTTTGAGCGAGGAGGCAAAGTTGAGGAAGAGAAACACCGCCGACGACAAACTGCCAAGCGCCCACTGACAAGCATTGTCTCCGGCGGGCCACCAGCCGCCTGGTTCAGCCCGCAGACCAGCTCGCCAAGCTCCCAATTGGGCCCGCAATTCGTGCCGCCTCACTTCCGGCGCCATGCAAATCCATCGGCCTGCAGCTCGATGGTGGCCCGCAGCTAAGGGCGAGTGTGGGCGCCACTTCCCGCCAGTTGCAGAGGCGCGAACAATGGTCCAGCGGGCGCCCAAACTGCCCAACTTGCAAGCCGCCGCAGCTTAGCTCCGGCCACCAGCAGGCAAGCAAAAAAACCTTCCGCAGCAAAAGCCAGCCCACTGGCCGCACACAATGCGCTTCCGGTCAGTCTGCGTGACTCGTGCGCAATCTGTCGTGCGAGAGTCTGTTGCATTCTGCTGCTCTGTTGCATTCTGCTGGGGCCGAAGTGATGCAACGCCGAGGCTAAGGAGCGGCCGAGGAAGTGCAGAGAAGTGTGTGCAGAGGAAGAAGAGTGGCTGCAAATTGCCGCCTGTCTGTCTGTTTGTTTCTCCTCCCAGCCAGTTTCCTCCAATTTTCTCCACTTCGCGCCGCTGCTCTTCCGCTCGCGGCCGGAAAGGCGCCCTTCCTTGCGACTTCCTTGCGGCTTCTCGGCCGCAAGGCTTGTCGCTCGGCTCGTCCAGGCTCAGCCGAGCGCACGAACTCGGCCGGCGCATAATGCACGCCAGACTAGCGCCACTAACAAGCGCCCACAAGCTCCGCCTGCAGAGACTGTCTCAGGAACAAGATTTCGCTCAATTTCGCTCGAGTTTGCCCAATTTTGCCAAATTTTGCTCCACTTCTGGCCGCAATCTTGAAGCAGTGGCGCGCCGGAAACAGAGAAGTGCCCAGTGGAAGCGGCCGGCCAATTGGGAGCTGCCTTTTGGTTGGATTTTGGCCGGAAAATGAGGGGAAAATGAGCCGCAGAAAAGCGAAGAATGAGCCCAAATGAGGCAAACAAAGGCACGAGGGTGAAAGGTGCACCGACTAGCACTAAGGAGGGGCAATTTTCGGCGCAATAACCACGAGAAAGGGCAGAGAAATGGAGACGAGCGAGTGGAAAGTGGCCAGTCTCTGTTTGCTTTACTTCGGGCAATGCAGCAAAGTGGAGAGACTGTGTTGATTTTGCACACAGTCTCTAGTGTTTGGAAGCCAAAAGTGTGCGCTTTCCGCCATGTTTTCCTTTTGCGCAAAAGGCAAAGTGCAAGCCAATTGGATGGAGAAATTGCACAATTGCCAAGAGTAAGCCGAACGAGATGGAGATAATTTCCAATTTTCTCCCTTTCTAATTTCCTCCTCTTCTCCTCTTCTCGTTTTTTCCTTTTCTCTTCTTCTCGCCCACTCGGCCACACGAACAACGTGCAAGCGGCGCAGAGTGACACTCGCACGTTTGCTAATTTATTCGCCCAACTGACCAGGACAGCAAACTGACCACAAGCACAAAACAATGCCATCAGAGAGAGTCTAAGGCCGGCCCTTAGGTCTGGCTCGAGCGAGCGCTGTGGCCGTTTGGGCGCCTGTTTGATTTCGTCGCTCAAATCCAATTCCGGCCGTCTGGGCGCAGTGATCTGGCAAGCGGACCACACCGAACAGGAAAGAAGAGAGACGCCCAAGCTAAGCTCTGGCGGCCAACTCGCCGCGGTTTCTCTCTGTCGCCCATAGTCCTTTGCTCGCGCGTGTGGGCAGCCCATGGCTCGTTAGCGCTAAGGGTTGGGCCAAACTCAAGCTCGGGCGAGCTCGCCAGAGTGGCCAGCCAGCCGGCCGCATCCTAAGCCGCGCGGACTGCCTGAACGAGCTTGATGAGCCGGCCGGACTTTTGATGGATCCGCTCGAGCTTAGGTGCAGGCTGCAAGTGCTGGCCAGTTCACAGCTGATCTGAGCTGAGGGCTCAGTTCAGCAAGTTTCAGCCAGTTCAGCCAGTTGGACAGTTGACCAGTTGGCCAGTTGGCGAGCTTGCGGTGGAAAGCGATCCGCTTTGGGCTTGATGCGAGGGCGTGCGCCCCTTTTTGTGGCCGAATTGTGGGCGAAATTGTGGCCAACAGGCGAATCAATCGATCGAGCGCCAGCCGGACACAAAGAGCCGCCGGGCCAGAAACAATGAGCCCTGTCCACTAGTTTGGGACTCTGGCTGCTCGTTGTCCGAAATGGTTGCGCCGAAATGGCCAGCTGCCAAACGAGACAGCCGGCCCAAAGCAGCACCGAGCTTGCCGCCCTGAATTGGCGCAAAGCGGACGGATTGGAGCAACAAACTGGCCAGCGAGTGGCCAGTTTGTTGCTGGGAAGGCCTTAGTGTCCTTCCGGTTGATCTAAATTAAAGAATTAGGCGAGGGGATTGGATTGGAGCAGCTCGGAGGGAGTGAGCCTTAGGTGGGGAGCCTTAGTTGCGGGCGAGGCTTAGGCTGCATTGTGGGCTGCAGACTGGGACTGGCAGTGGCGAGTGAGCGGCCGCCCTTCTGTGTCGGTGTCAATCTCGCCGTTTGGGGATAAAGATAAAGATGGAGATGTAACATATCTGACTTTTGCGAGCGGCGTGATGTTTTTCTCCATTTTGTTTTCCTTCTCCTTTGGCTTTGTTTTGTTTTGTTTTGGTTTGTTTTGGTTCGTCTCAACGCGCGCGCACAGTGCAAACAAACGGCGCCCATCACACACAGTCTGCCGCACACAGTCTCTGCTGCAGTTCGAGTGCACACTGCACAGTGCACACTGCATACAGTCCACAGTGCACACTGCAGTTGCCTTGCGCTGCAACAGGCACCAAGACTGGCCAGATGCGTGCCAGAGGCCACTTGTGGCGCCTTGGGCGAGCCGAAAGTGGCTCGTTTGCGGCCAAAGAGTTGCAGTTGAGCTAGTCCAAGTTGTGCCCAAGTGCAGAGAGAGGGGCTCAAATCACAGACAAACACAAAAGATGAGCTTAGTTTCATCTCTCCGCCAATGTCTTTCATTGCCCGAGAGGCGCCCACAACAGACACTTGTTCGCATTGGTCCTCTCAAGGCGAAGAAATAGACAAGAGCCCGAATCTTTTGCCTCCTCTCGTCTCCCATTTCTCATCTCTTATCTCGCATCTCGAGCTCTCAAACTATCAAACTCTGAAACTATCAAATGATGAAACTATGAGACTATGAAAGGCTGAAACTGCCAAGCCTCAGTCTATCTTAAAGTTAAACTCAAACTCGAGCTCGCCCGTCGTCGCGCTCGCCATGATCTGGCGCCACAAGCGGTCTCCCCGAGCTACTTGTGCCAGTCGAGCACTCAGCACTGACCACTGGCTATTGAGTTGTGGGCATTTGGCGCTGGAGAGCAAAGCAATCAGCTGCTCAACGAGCAACAAGTGTCCCTCTTTGGTGGGCGACTTGCAGCCAGAGTGCAGGAGACACACTTGATCTCTGTGCGCACTGCAGCTACAGTCTGTAGTCTGTAGTCTGTAGAGTTTTCTGCTTTGTACTCTGAGCCCACAGAAAAGCAATGGAAAAAGTGAGCAATGGAAAAGTGCTCTTCGTGCCGAGTGACCAATGGAGATTCCTTTGCAGCTTTCTTTTTTCCTCATATTTTCCCTCTTTTTTCCTTCCGCCCGAACGAGGCAAATGGAACACTCGAAGAGAGTTCTCTTGAAACAGAGAGAAAGACTCTCTATCTTTCTCCAGTTTGAGGAGAGCGCAATTGATTTGGCCGCAACTTTGGGGCAGCACAAGAGGGAGAGAGAGAAAGAGTTTGAGTGGGAAAGTTGACGAGGCAATTTGGTGGCTGCATTTTTCATTTTGATCTTTCAATCGGCCACTCAAGCGCAAAAAGAGATGCAAAAAGAGCGCAAACCATAATGAGGGCCATTGGAAGGCCGCAAAAACGTCCACTCGAATCCACTAGACACACTCTGCCCCAGAGACTGTCTCGGCGGCCAAAAGTGGCCTGAGGTGCGGGCCAAGTGGCCGTTGGGTCAAGCATGAAGCATCGAGCATGAAGCATTGAGCGTCGAGCATTGAGCATTAAGCATTGAGCAACTAGCGTCAACTTGGCAGCTTGTCGGCCAATCCAAAGGCGAGCTGACGAGCGGCCGACGCGCGACCTCCGCTGATTGGCAAGCCTCTTCCGGCGAGACAGTGGAGGCAAGTCTCGCCTGGTGGAGCTCGCCCTCAGTTACAGGCCCAACTTTCGCCTCTGCCGCGCCACAGGAAGCTTGCCGCGTCTGTCTTGCCGCGTCCGCCTCGCCCGAACTGTCTTGCCAGCGGGCCGCCCAACAAGCCCAGTAATCAAAGTGAGTCCAATAAGAGTAAGCTCGGTGATCTGCCTCGTCAAACAAGCCCCAGTCGAGCCGGCGGAAGAGACAGGCCGCCGGAAGTTGACCAGTGGTTGGCCAAGTGAGTTGAGGCGCCCGCGAGACAGTTTGAGACAGTCTGAGGCGTCTTTTTTCTCTGCCAATTGATAAAGCAGCTTGCTCAACTCATAAGAGTTGTGCTAGAAGGCAGCAGTAGTTGTTGCTCTGTAGTGAAGAAGAAAAAAGGCATAGTTAAGGGCCAGCAAAAGGCGACTTCAGAGAGTCAAAAAGTCACACTCTCAGCCTCAGTGGTCCAAGTGAGAGCAGTGCAATGCAAATGTCAGCCTGTTCTAAGGGGAGACAGTGACTGAGTGGAGGGGAGACAGTGGCAAGCAGATTGTGAGAAGACGCAAAAGAAGGGCGCTAATTAGCATAGGCCAATTGTGCTGGACGCATTAATTATCGTGCGCTGGCTCGCCGGTTGCGCCTTTTCACTGTTGCTCGAAGCTCTCAGCGCAGTTCTCCCAGTCAACTAGCCATCTGGACTGGAGATGTCCAATCTGGCCAGCTCTTTGTCCTCCAGAATGCTCGAGCAGCTAAGCTCTTCGTGCACCTTAGAGCAAGCCGCTCTCTTGGCGCTCAATCTGCGGCCGAGTTTTTCTTTTGCCGCCGGACCGGAAGCGGCCTTTGTTGTCGCCCGAGTGCGTGTGTGGCAGCATTTGGGCGGCCGCCAGAGACTGGCTAAGGGCAGAGAGTGGCCCTTTTGGCCCTTTTTGGTCCTTTTTGGCCCTTTTTTGCCGCACAAAAGGCCACTCTGAGCGACAGTCTTTGACCAAAGTTGCCCAAAGTCAAGAGCAGGCGCCCCTGGAAATTGAATTGAGTCTCGCTCGAAACACACTGCATTGCGTGCCGCCCAATTCAACGCCCAGCCAATTGGGCGGCCACTTCCGGCGGCTTCTCTTTGGCGGCAAACACTGGGTCTTGCGGCAAAATGGGCGCACGTCTTGGCTGGTCTCTAGCTTGTTGCTGGCTCGCTGGGTCCAACTGGCGAGAGTGTCTCCAGCGAGAAGGAGGCGGCTCCTCAGCCCAAGACTGTCTCTCTTGTGGTCGAAGAGTTCACACAGGAAGTCGCTGGCCGAATGCTGCGACAAGCGAGCGACGAGTCTGAGCAGATTGCAGTTTGCAGTTTGCAGTTTACTTACTAGCTCCGACGCTAAGTGCTCGTGCGTGCAAGTGAGCAGCAAGCGAGCCAGCCAGAAGAGACTACTAGCACTTGCTAGTTTCCTGTGCGGCTCACGTGGGCGCCTCTGAAACAAGTTAATTGGCGCAATGCTTTGCGGCTTTTCCACCTGAGCTCAGGCCTGCAACTCGGCCGCTTGTTTGCCCACTTTTGTCGCCAAAGTTTTCTGTCTGTCTGCCTGTTTCGTCCATCTGAAAACTCGAGAAAGTCGACCAAAAGGGAGCCAAGAGGAAGACAGTCTCCCCCGAACAGAAGCGCTCACTTCTGAACTTGCTTCGCCTCTCGAGCCACTCGAGCAGTCCTGTGGTCAAGTGGTTCGTGTTGCTTCTCGCCGGTTTCTGTGCTCTTTTCTCGCTCCAAAGGGCCACTTTTGGGCCACTTTTCGGGCACTTTTTAGCAAATTTTGGCCCACTTTTTAACAAATTTTGGCCCACTCTTTCCCAAGGGAGACAAGCTCAGTCAGGCAACTCTCGCAAACTCTCTCCCGGCGGCTTGCAGACACGCGCGAGAGTGAGGGCGGCCACAGACGAGCATTGATACACAGCCACAGACAGTCTCTGGCTCGTGTGGAGCTTTTCTGGTTTGGTTCTTGTCTTTCTGAGCGACTGGCTCGCTTTTGCAGCCACTTGCAGTGGCCACTTGTTGCCGCCGAGACACAGAGAACAACGCTCGGCCAGACCTAAGGCGAGCTAATGCGCCGTAACGGAGCGTCCAAGATGGAGGCAAGCGGTTTGCCGCGGGCCAACTCGGACGACCAGCGGCAGACAAAAGGGCGCCGCTCACAATGAGAGGCGCCCTTTTAGTGTGCGGGTTTAGTAAGCGCCAAAGAGCGCCAAACAGCTGCCGGTGGTCAGCTGTGGCGCTCGGTTGTTGTTGGAATCGTTTTGGCCGAGAAGAAAGGAGAAAAGAGAATAAGAAAATGGGAAAATAAAAAGAAGAAGAAAGATGGAACTTTGGGCGAGAATCAAGCAATTCTCTTTGAGTGCCATAAAAGAAGCACTTGATTTGCAGTTGTTTTCCTGTAGATTTGCAGTTGTTTTCCAGCTGAGGGCAACTACAAAGCTGCAAAGCTGCAAAACAACTGCAAAACTGAAAAACAACTGCAAAACTCTGCGGCCAGACCTAAGGCTCGGCCGCAGAGCAGAAGCAGCTCCAAGTGAAGCGGCTCCAAGTGGGCGTCTTGATGAGCGTCTCCCAAGTCCTAAGGGCTCTTTTATTTTAGACCTTTTCTCTCTCCTGCTTTCTGCTGCCTCATTTCGCTTGGCCATTTTTCGCCATTTCTCGCCGGCCAACCATTGCTCAACTTTGCACCCAGAGCACCGTTTCAGTTTTGGCCAAAACTTTCGCTCTCCTTCTCAACGGCAAAGCAAATGCAGACAAATGCACCCAGACTGCAAACTGCAAACTAAAAGCTGCATGCTGCAAGCTGGCCCTCCACACACACTCTTCCACCTCCAAGCGCCAACTTCCGTCCGAGCTTGTCGCCGGGCTGGCCAATCGACAATTGACGCGAGTGGTCAGCGCTCTTTGTTCTTTTTTTGTCACTCATTCTCAGACGAAGTGACGCTGGTCTATGAGTCGCAGAGGAAAACACACACTCTCTGAGAGACCATTTTTGCAGCTCCGGCCGCTCTTTTAGCTTTTCTTTCTCTGCTTTTGCTCGCCATTTCGGCTTTTGTGGCCGCTCTGAACAGTGGCCGCCAGCCGCTAGCTTGGGCGAGTGACTGGGCGAAAAGAGGAGAGAGAAAAACAGTGTTTTTCTTTCATGAACTCTTGCAAAGAGTTCGCCATTAATTGCGCCCAAATTTCCGGCCAGCCTCAATTCGAGTCTGTCTGTCTGTCTGGCTCGTTTCGGGCCGCAACTTGGCCGCATTGTTACCAACTGTCTCTGGCCGCTCGAGCTGAATGATGGCCGATGCAGTGCTGCCAAAAAGGTGGAAATAGAATGTCCTTTTCGGAGATGGCAAATAGAGGAATAAAATCCGAAATAAGATCAGACAGTTTGCCGCTGTTTGTCGCGGTCTTGCCGCTGGCTGGACTGTGTGCGGCAAGACCGCGTTGGCAAGCTCGAAAAGTGGTATAAAGAAGCTAAATTTGGAGGAACTCTCGACAAACAGACACCCAAAAGCAAGCTCCAGATTTGCATCTTTGCCTCATTGGCGTGCAGCAGTGCAGCATTGCAACAGTGCTGCGTTGACATTGCAACAGACAGTCTCTATTAGACAGTCTGTATTAGACACAGTCTTCAGCAGTGCTGCACTTCACTGAGTCTCTTAGTTTTTGGTAGGCACCTGTTGAGCGCTATTTCTTGCCATTTCTTTCCATTTCGACCAGTTTCCACTTGGAGCCAATTGGAGGCCTTGAAATTCCAGCAGTGGGCGAGTAACTTTCGCTTTTGGGAGCAGTTTTGAAACATTTGCGCGAACATCTTTCTCTGCTTGCTGCATCTTAGCTCCATCTGCTCGCTGATGGAGCTAAGATGCTGCTCAGAGCAAAAGAAAATTCATATAATTAGATCCACTCGAGCTGCAGATCAAAACACAGGCTGTATATTATCTCGGCCAGAAAGCTCCATGAAGAAAGCTGGACACCAAAAGCTGCTCGAGATTTGCAAGCTGCAGGGATGAAAAAGCTCGCCAAATGAGAGAAAGTTTGCTAGTTAACACAGAGCAGCTTGACAGAGCTCGCTTGTTGACGCGCTTGTTGCTTATTGCTTATTACTTGCTGCTTGCTGCTCGATGCTTGTTGCTTGCTGCTTGTTGCTTGGCCAGTCAGTGGCTCTCAAGCAGCGAAGAGGCCAAGGTGCTTTGCATGCAAATGGCCACTTAAGTTTTGGCGGCCAAACGGGCCAAGTTTCTTTTCTCGAGTTTGCCAGCCGAGAGGGAAACTTTGTCCGCAAACTGCGCCCTTTTTGACGCGAGAAAAGGCGCATTTTGGACACATTTTGGATGCATTTTGGATACGTTTTGAACACATTTTGGGCCAAAAGTGAAAGTGGCCGCAGACTGTCCTTCTGGCCATTTTAGCCTCATTGCTCCTTTGGGTTAGCGAGCGAACGAGAGCCAAGCATTGGCCAATCTTGTGAATTTGCTGAAACGAGTCACTAGATCTCGAATGACTATCCGAGCGACTAGCTTGACGAAGAGAAAGTCGCCCTTTCACTTGGTTGCTAATTTGCGGCGCTTATGATGAAGCGAGCGAAAGGGACAGGCTGCAGACTAGCTGCAAGAAGTGCGCTTCAAGTTGTGGAATTGCAAAGATCCTCTGCTCGAGCTTGTCCTTAGCGCAGATTGAACATCAATCAAGTTCAGTGGGCGCCTTCGGCCAATTTCCAATGCGATTTGTGCAAGTGTGGCCTTGCCTTGATGCGACAGTGGCCGGCAAAGATTGGCTGCAGGAAGGAGCTCGATGAGGCAAGTGGAAGCAAGTGGAGGCCACTGCTCTGGGCCGCTCGACTGCAGACTATGTTTGACTGTGTCTTGCGAGGAGTTGGAAAGAGCAGAATTGGGCTCAAATTGGCCGAAAAACAGCTGACTTTTGGCCCGAAACATTTGGCAAAAGCAAACAAAACGGCTCGATTTCCAGAAACTCAATTTGGATTGAGAAAAACTCAATCCAAAATGAGTTTTTGTCGTTTTTTCAATTGGCCAATTGGCCAATTGCCTCAAATTGCCTCAAATTGCAGCTCAATTTGATTGGACAGATCGCCTTGCCGGAGCGGCTTTGCTTGCGGCAGTCGCCCCTAAGGAGAGACTGTCTGCGGACTGTTTGCGGACTGTCTGCGGGATGGAGGGCAGCTGGCAGGATGCAAGACGGGCCACAGTAAACATGACACGAGCTGGATGTGACTGGGCGGAAAAATTGGAGAACGTCGGCGGAGAAAAAGCGGCGTGGAGCTGACATGAGACAGTCTTGGGGGCAAAGTGGTCAAAGTTGGCTGAGTGAGTGAGTCAGCGATTGTCTAAGTGCGGCGAGCTCGGCGCATTGGCCGAGGATCGTGCGCGACAAACAGGCCGCGAAGGAGCCGCTTGGAGTTTTCATTTTTTCATTCATTTCATCTCAACAATCCTAAATCATCTCAGTCTTCAGTCCCAAATCCTCAAGCTCAAGCTCAACCATCTTCAATTCTGCAAATCTCCAATTGCCAACTCTTGACTCTTGCCACCAAGCTCGCGACTCTGCAACTCTGATGGTTCTCTGTCCCTGCCAGAGGCCGTCTTGTTTCCCCGTCCAGAAATGATCTCAGACAAGAGCAAAGTGGGCCTTTGTGTGTGGCCCGTGCAGAGCTTAGGCAGGAGAAGCACGAGCGGGTTTGTTTGCAGTTGCACACCGAGCTCGCCGGCAACAAAACGAATCAGTCTCGCCGCTCGTCGCCATTCAGACGACTGGCACCACTCGAGC
>Ga0268247_10000210_pt1 | contig 20945 bp, 22 predicted proteins | sample AgamicOrMae_FD_200245 | JGI IMG/M metagenome (GOLD analysis project Ga0268247, IMG submission 200245) | Agave microbial communities from Guanajuato, Mexico - Or.Ma.e (v2) (version 2) | ecosystem: Host-associated > Plants > Phyllosphere > Phylloplane/Leaf | place: Guanajuato, Mexico | collected...
CTTCTGGTAGAGACGCCCTGTCTTGCGAGCCGGGCAAGACGCTCGCTCGGCGGGAAAATAATAAACAATTTGTTGGCCCACGCGTGTGGGCGGCCCGAAGACTGGCCGCGACGCGCCTCTGCTTGGACGCCTTTTTGGGCCCCACGAGTCAGAGGGGCGGAAAACTGGCGCCCAGCTAGCTTGGCGCGGGCCAATCTGGTGGCTCGATCTTGGCATGTGGCGTTGGCGAGTCGCCCAGTTGGCCGCTTTTCCTTGTCCCGAATTGGGCCAGCCCCAAACTGTGGCGGAGCAGCAGCGAGTGGGCGCCCACACAACAAGGAACATATTGTATTTATTTTCCTCAGCTCGCCGCAGAATTTATTTTGTCCGCCCAATTTTCTTGGCCAAACTGGGGCCCGCCGAGCCACTTCCTGTCTGGCCAGTGGCGGCCTGTCGGAGACAAGGACAAGGAGGAGAAGGGGGGAAAAGGGAGAGAGACTGAGGAGACACAGTTGTCTGAGAGAAACAACTCCCAGTTGTGCGCCCGCAGGCTGTCTGCAGCGCCGATGGACTTGGCAGCTGGCGTCTAGTGTCTGGTGGGCGAATTTCAATATCTGTTGATGACTTTGATGGATTTTGGCCGCAAAAAGTCGGCCTTCTGAACGCAAAAGTGTCGCTTGGTGGAACTGGCTCAGCAAAACGGACGACTGTCTGTCTGTCTGTCTGGCGAAAATGGAACAAACGAGCGGCCTGAAGGAGGCAATTTTCACTTACAGCCAAGTGTCGGCGAAACAGATCTTTCTTTCTCTCTTTCTCCTCTGGAACGACAGACAGAGATAGAGGCCAATATTGTGCAGTGGAAGTGGCGCTGAGAAAGCGGAAAAACAATCACTTCTCTGCCTTTCAGCCGCTCGAGCTTAGGACTGCCGCCGTCTGGCCGTCTCGAGCTGGAACACTGTTCGCTTGGTTGCGCTCACAACAGCGTGTCTTAATCAACAATATGTGGTTGCGGTGGTTGTTTTCGTTGGTTGTTGATTGTGGTTTGTGGTTCATCGAATTTGGTTTGGTGTTCAGTTTCGTGTTCAGTTCATGACAGTCGCCGGCGCAGTTTGGTCGCGCCACAAGTTCATGAGGTTTTTCAATTTGGGCCCAGCGTGATGGTCAGTTTTCGGCCAACCAAATTGGTCAGTGTTGGCCAGTCGTTTTGTGTGTTCGAGAATTAGTTAGTTTGCGGCCCACAGTTTGCAGCCATCAGCATGCGGCTGTGCCAAGCTCGCTCGCTTGGGAGTGGCCAGCCGACAAGCTTTTGGCCTCGCTTGTCAGCCGCGAGCTTGTTTGTCGAGCTCGCTTTGCTCGTCCGCTCGGCAAGCGACCAAACACAAGGCTTTGAGCGACACGAGCACAATGCACTGGAATGGACGAGAATCCATTCCATTGGGCAGGCATTTATTCAGGCAAATTTCAATCAAAACTTGGGGCCTCAAACTAGCTAGTGGCAAGTTGGAGCCCCTCAGGCTCGCCTCATGCACATGCAAATGGCCGGCAAACTTTCGGCCTTGGCGCTTTCATGCAAAGGCCACACACACAGACCAACTGGATCTGCACAGACTGGCTGCACTGAGCCCGAAGCTTGGCCCAAGCTCACTTGCAAGGCAGCTCCTCTGGGCCGGCTTGCTGTGAGTGGGCGCCCGTTCGACGTCTCGCCGGCGGATCCTTAGCCGCCGGGAAATAACAGGCGAAAAAGGGCGATTTTGCTTGTATTTTGGGGCAACTCTGCATGCTGAACATCCCTCGACTGGACATCCATTCACACTTGCAGCTCTAATTGAGAGCGAGCTGGCCAGCCACAGCGCGCAACCAGATTGTCAAATAACCAATTTGTGGCGCATCCCTCGTTTCGAATTCCATCCATTCATTAGCAATAACTGCCACTGCTCCTCGGGCTGCATTTGTCCGCCCGCCATTTGTCCATTTGGGCGCAGCTTCCGGCCGCTAATGAGGAGGAGGAGGAGGCGCAAAAGAGAGCCCCCACGACAGTGGTCCGCCGGCTGCGATGGTCGACTGCTGGTGCGAATTTCCGCCCCCACGAAGACTTGGCTCAAATTTGGCCCATCAATCAAGCGAAAAAAAGGAAGCGAGTCTGGCCCGGGAAGAGACACCTGTGCACCGGTGCGAGCTCAGCCTCCGCGCGCCAAGCTCACCGATGAGATGGGAAACAGGCCGGAGAAAAAAGGGGACGCCGAGGTGAATAATAATAATCAGCACCCAGCAGGAGACGCCACCCATTTGGGGCGTGCATAAAGCGGACAGGGCGCGCAAATGATTTAAGCTAATTAGCTGGGCGCCTGGCCAGTGCTGCTTGTTTGTCTGCTTGGTGGGGAGCTTGAGGGGCGCCAAATGGTCTTGGCGAGCGAGTTTGGCGCGCGCGACTGCAATGTGCTGCACAGTTCAGTGTTACGTTGCGGCGCATTTGACTAAATTGGAGCCAACTGGACAAGACAGAGCTAAGGAGCTGGAGCTTGCCCGTTGGAGCAAATGGGGTTACTTTCCAAATGGAGAAGACTCCTTGGGGCTGCCTAGCGAGAAGACCATCTAAGAAGCACGCAGAGAGGCAGCGTAGAAGAATGCCGCCTCCTTGGGGCTCGTTTGCCACTAGGTCTGGGCCAGACCCAGACTTTGGCGCAGAGTAAATATTTGCCCCCCTTTGGCCAGGGAAAATAGATGAAAAAATTATCATTTTTATTAGCTCGTCTCTCAGTTGGCCCGCTGGCTCCAACGTGCAGCCAGCTCGCCAGCTCGCCAGCTCTCAGCCTCGTGCCCTTAGCCCTCGTTGGGCGACTCAATCTCGCGGCTAATGAAGAGGCGGCTGCAACAAGAGAGCGCCCGTTTGTTTGGCTGCTCGCTGGCTCGCTCGCTGGCTCGCTTGCCAAACGGGCACACTTGCGCCCCACTGGCTGGCACGCACTGACTGCCAAATGATCCGCCTCGCCAGCTGACGGCCAAACAAGAGAGCGGTGGCCTCTTGTTTGGCCCGGCAAGCCGAGCTAAGGTCTCACTGACTGAGTGACTGGCTGGCAAGCTCGCCGGCGGAAGGCCGGAAGGGCCCAAAGTCAGCCGGGCTCTCCTGAGGCCACGCGGGCGGAAGCTTGTCCGCCCGCTTGGCGAGCTGGTCTCTGGAGGGGCCCGGCCGTTTGGGATATCTTGTCAGCGGACATTGAATAAGCTGGATGGAATAATGGCCGAGAAGGATTGGCGACTTGGAGACGCTTGACGTGCGTCGAAGAAGCCGCCGTGACGCTTGGCCTAGTCTCTGGCCGTCTCGGCGCCACTTTGGGCCCAGTTGGCGCCGCCGAAGAACTTCTCAGGCCGCCACACACTAGAACTGGCAAGACGCTGCTCTCCAGCCGCCAAGCTTCTCTCGCACAAACTCAATAACCGAGCCGGACGATAAACAACACTGCACCGATGGAAATGGGCGCCTCTTGGCCGAGTGGGCGGCCTCGCTCGCCGCTGACCCGGCGCGTCGAGTTGCGGGCGCAAAGAGGCCGCAGACTAGGTCAAAGGGGCGCCCCGAAGACACTCTTAGGGCAGGAAGCGGTCGTCGTTTGATTTGTGTGTGCCCGGCCGTGTGTCTGGCCGGCCGGCTGGCTGGCTGCACTTTTCCCAGCGGCATTCACTGGGGAAATTAGAGCCGAGCTGGAGGCACATTGGGCCACATTGAGCCACATTGGGACACACAAGGAGCCCAGAAAGGGGCCGCCGAGGCCAAGGGGCCCAAGCAAAAGGGGCAGGAAGTGGAAAGGGAGAGATGGGCGACGATTTTGACGGCCTGTCGGGCGTTTCTCCTTCGCTTGGGGCGGCCATTTTCGATTGTCGGCCTGCTCGCGTCTCGCTCGGTGTTTGTTTACATGCTTTGGCTTCCGTTTGGCTTCCGTTTGGGGCCAACAAACCGGCGGCAAACGTCTACATTTGCTCCACTTCTGCACACCGGCCACAAAACTGGCCCAAAGGGGCCCGACAACAAGGCGCGTTTCCTCTGTTGGAGCGCGACAACAAAGCAGTGCACAATGGGGCCGAATTTGAGGAAATTCGAACACTTTGGGGCTGCTCGAATTTCGGCGCTCGCAACTCGCTTCATGCAACAAGACGAGCGGCTTGCAAATGTTCGCACCGCTCCTGAAGGTCCGCTGGGGCCAATTGGAACCAGCCGCTACCTTAGGGCGTGCATGGGCGCCCACAGTCAAGCTGGAAAACTGTCTAGCTGGCCGCCAAGCTCGCGAACTGGCTGGCAAGCTTGAGGACTGACTGGCAAGCTTGAAGACTGGCCAACAGGAAAACGGGCTCAGAGCTGCAAGCTGCAGGCTTACAGCTTAGGGCGACCGCCGACTGTGGCCAGTGATGTTGATTCTCATATTGATAATCAGCTAAGTGCAACAATTTGGACACTAGCTAACTGATAACAAGATGCGCATGCATTTGCATACAGGCGTGCAGAATGGCGACGGCGAACGGCAGGCATGTGGCTCAGGCGGCCCCAAACGCGCGAGCTTAGGGTTCGAGCAACTAGCCACGAGCTGCGAGCTGCACACTTGGCAGCCTCCGGCTGGCGAGCCAGCAGGCCGGAAGGCAGACCAGCGGACTCGCAAATGGGCCCTAAGCTCGTGTTTGGGGAGGCTGGCCAGCGGGAGACGAGCACGAGCAATGATGCAAGCGCACACTACACTCACCTTCCACGTCCATGAGCACCAATGGGCGCCCGCCGGACGACGACGACGCTCCTTTGGGCTTGCTGAGGCGCGGCCGCGGCGCCTCTTCCGGCTGGCCTTTGCGGGGGCGCTCCTTCCGGTGGACTTGCGGCGATTGTTTTGGCCTCGTTGAGCTGAGCCCTTGATCCCTATTTGGGCCAATGGTGGGCGCTTGTTCCCGGCCGAGCTTGTTAGCGGTGGACGCCTGTTGGCAAGCGGCCAAGCTCAACTGCTGCTGCTGCTGATCACAGTGAGCCCCTTGAGACGCTTGGCTAGACGCTGTACTGTTGGCTGCTGCTGCTGCTGCTGTTGGCAAGCTTGTTGTTGGCAAGCTTGAGCTGCAAGTCACTTGGTTTGCTGCAGTGTTGGTTGTTGCGCTTGCTGCTGTTGTTGTTGAGACTGTTGTGCTTGCAACTGATCTGCTTGAATCATCCACCAATTCCACCTCATTGCCCATCAATTCAAAGTCGCGCAAAAGTTGCTCCTCCAAAATTTTCTCATGTTTCAGTGTTTCTATCTCATCGCCAATAAAATTTGTCACAAAATAAGTCCTAAATGGAATGGAATTGATCTCATTCTCATTCGCCTCAATGACAAAACGATCCCTTTGGACGAGATTTCTGCAATTGTCGTTCAGTCGATTCAGTCGATTCAGTTTTGGGTCAGTTGTTTTTCGTTCGGTCATTTGCGTCGTTTTGTTTTGTTGTTTTTGTTCCGTTTTTGTTTTGTTTATTTTTTTTGCAGCAGAATTCCGATTTCAGTTAAGGTTTGGTGGTCAGTTTGGATTGGGTTTAGGAGTTCCATGCGCGCACCATTCGCACCAGATCAATTTGGGCATCATTTTGGGCAGTTCATTAATCCATTTGGAGCGTCGTTTGATGTGGACGCACGCAATTGATGCAATTGCAATCGGCGATTGGCGAAAGTTGGCCATTTCGGTTTGATGGTTGCGGAATTTGTGGCAAATGTTTGCATTTTCCGATTGTTTTGGTGTTGAAAATTGGTTGCAAGTGGGGAAAAAATTGCAAAAAAGGCAAACACTCCAAAGGGAGTGCGATAATTTTCATTTCTCCCCGTTAGTGATTTTTGCAAAAATTGAACTAATAACAATCGGTGGGTGATTAAAAAAAGACACAGTGATGAGATCAAGGTGGAAAACTCTCAGTCTCACTCTATTTGCCGAGTTCATTTCCGGCTCAGTTCCAGCAAGCTTCTGGGGCTTTCTGGGCAGCTTCTGGGCGTGTAATGTCGCCGAAAGAAATCAAGCGTTTGCTCTGAGGGCCAGAAGATTGAGGCTTGAAATGTGGGCAAGCTTGAGGAGATTGCGGAAGAAGAGGCGGCGTGAAATGATGAAAAGAGTGGTGGGGGGAAAGAGAAGAGTTGTACTCACTTTAATGTGAATTCACTAATGTGTATCTTGCCACCAACCCCATGGGTCTCCAATTGATTGGCCAACGTGGTGGTGTTTCCAAAGAGCGAGTAGCGCGGCACTCTGATGCCCACAATTCCGGCCATAACTGGGCCCGAGTGTATCCCAATGCGCATCTATCACGACGGCGCAATCATCGTGGAACAGCCGTCGAGTTTGGGGCCCGAGATGGCACACAGTAAGTGTGTGTTCAGTTTGTGGCGGGCCAATGGGGCGTTTGGATGGATCGCGGCCAAGCAAGTGGGCGAAGTGAGCAGCGCACATTGAGTGCCGCAGAGTGCCAGCGAGAGTGCCAGTGGGTGCCATTGAGTGAGTGAGTGGGTGAGCATGTGTGTAAGTGGAAGAACGAGAGAGAGTGGCTGGTGGTAATCATTGTTTGAATGGTGCTCATTGTGCCCAGCGGGTTCGCTTGCACACTGGTGGACCCAGTTGGCAATTGCCAGCCGAGGGGGCGCACCAAAAGTCACCCAATTGGCCAGACGAGTCCAACAGCCAGACGAGTGGCCTCCGAAGTATAATATTGGCAGCCTCGAGGAGGAACAGTGAGCGGAAGCAGTTGCGAATGGAGCCGCGGGCAGGCAAAAGAGTGCCCCTGTGGAGGCTTAGGTCTGGCTTGGGGGCCGCGAGCAGCAGTCTGCAGTGTGCTGCTGCTGCCGCCGGATGCTGGCGGCCAACTGGCGAGAGTTGCTCTTTTGGCCGAACTACAATGGAGGTGCAGGCGCCAGTTTGGCGCCCCAGTTGGTTGCCTGTTATCTGCCAGACTCAAGTGGCGCAAAACACACGCTCCGGGCACTCAGCCGGCAAGCCAGAGGTTGCATGCAGAGCGCACAGTGCACAGTGCGCAGAGCATCCATCAAATCCGCCGGCCTCTTTGTTGCCCTAAAGGGCAGCCCCGGCGAGCTCGGCGCGCCAGCTCGGCCGACGATGACGAGCTGCTGGGGCCAGCTTGGCGCTGGCGAGCTTGGTGCTGCCGGGCGGCAACACCAAGCTGGCAAGAATGGCGAGACAGATGGCCCTAAAGAGGCCGCCTAGAGGCCAAGAGGGCGGAAGTTGGGCCATGCAGAAGTGTCGTTGGGAACTGATTGATTGCCGGCCCATTGGGCCACCGCAACACATATGGCGCCGCGGTTCAAGTTCAAGGAGCTCGGCGGGCACTGGCAAGACACTAGGTCGAGTCACTTAGCTGCCATCGTGGGCGGCATTGGCCCACGAGCCAGTGGTCTGGACACGAGGCGAGCCGGAAGGGGCGCCACTGCGAGCAGTCAACTCAACTAGAGTCGACTCGACTCGATTGGGAGCGCGCCCGATCGGCAATCAGCTTATTAATTTAGCATCACTTAAAGGCGGCCGATGAGTGAGAGCGGCTGACTCATTAGGCCGGCTGGCAAGCCGCCGGTGCGAAGGACACGCGGCCCAGCTGCCACTCCTTAGGGCTCACCAGGCAGTGGTGCGCCCGTGCATGTGCATGAGGGCGCCGCTCGTCCATGGCGCCCACTGGCCGGCTGCAGCGAGGGCGGTCGCTTGGGGCCAGCTCGGAGGCTAGTCTTCCGCCGGGCTGCCCCTGAAGGGCCACTTGAACGTGCCCGTTGGACTGGCGTGCAGATTATGTGCGCGCGTGGGCCGCCACTTCTCCTCGTGTGCAGCTCCGAAGTGCATTTATTTATTTCCGCCCAAGTGGGGCAGCCAAAGAGAGGACGCTGCTCTGCGGCAAGCAGCCTCAAGTGGAGCACAGTCTCGAGCCAGCCAGCCAGCCAACACTTGTGGCCCCTCTGGACGCTGCAAGATGGCGGCCGAGCAATTGGCTGCAAGTGCAGCTCCAGCCTCGTGCCAATTAACTGGCGGCCCGCTGGCAGCGCGCGAGGGGCCAAATTGTTGATTGGCTGCCGGCGTCTCCCAGTTGGCCGCGCCCCACCCCCAAGCTCAACTGTCTGCCCACTTTGGCCCGCTCGGGCCGCCCAGATGATGGGACCCATGATTTGGCGCCCTAATCGAGGGCGCCACTGCGGTGCTTCTGCATTGAACTATGGTGCCACCACGGCGCCTCTGCGGTGCCTCTGAGGTGCCACTGCACTGCCACTGCACTGGCGCGGCTTGCCTGTGGGCGGCCGCACGCAAATGGCCGCATCTGAGCGCACTGGTTGCAGGCCGGTGGCTGCGAGCGCGCCCGAACACGGCCCGTCCTTAGGGCGCCTCTGCAGCTCGACCTTCTTCCTGCCGAGCCCGCCAGACTCACGCCCCAGCACTCGCCGCAGCTCATTAGGCAGCGCGCGGCCCACTTCCGCTCGGCTGGCCCGCGAGCAGCTCGAAGGGGCCCCGAAGGCGCCCCCTCAGGTTGGGGCTGCCGAGCGGCGAGCGGCGGGCGGCGAGCTAGGCGCCAAACGGGGCCGCCTGGCCGCGCGCGCGAGATCGATTGGCGGCCAGCCGAGTGGGCGAGTGGGGCCACTCGCTAGCGAGCGAGCGCCCTTTCGATCGGCGGCCCGAAAAAGTGTCAAGCTCGCCGCCCGGAGACAGTCCAAGGCGGCCACTTGGCGCACGGGCGGCCGCTCGCCAGCAACTGCCTGCTGCTCGTGGCAAATCAGCGCGGCCGAGCTGGCCAATGGTGGCGAGCAGGAAGGCTGCCTTGGACTACCTCCCTTGCCCAAGCTCGTCCCTGGCAAGCTGCTCCTGCGCCTCCTCTCGCCCCGTCGAGGCGCCGCCCATTGTGCCCGGCAATGAATCAACTGCATTAAATTGGCAACTTCCGGCCGCGCCCGATTGGCTGGCCAGCGGCGGCGAGCGAGGTGAAAGCGCGTGCACTCAGCCTGGGCGTCGATTAGGGCCGGCCAGCCAGTCGCCCTTTGGGCCAGAGTTCATTTGATTAGGCCGCTCCATCTCTGAGAGCTCGAGCGGCGCCCCAACGGCGCCCAAACCGGCCAGACTGGCGCCCCCCGCGTGCCTCCTTGTCTGCGCCCGCATCAGAGGGGCGCAAACAAAGAGCGAGGCCGGCCAGGAGTAACCAATAATTAATGCACATGCACGACCAGTGGAGCAGCGAGGGCGCCCCCACTCGATCGGCCGCGCGCCTGCAGTCTGGCCGCCCGTCTGTCTGCTTGTCCGCACGCCCATTTTGGCCGCCGATGATCGAGCGGCAGGACTCCACTTCCGGCCGGACGCGATCGTTCGAGGGTTGCCCTCAGTGTGCTTCTGGCTTGCATGGCGTCTTTTAATGAGCGACTTATCATCATTATCGCCGGATTTGCGTCTCGAGAGGCCACCGCTCGAGGGCGGCCGCCCATTTCCGGCCGCATTAGCCTCTTTTTGCCCGCCGGAGAGCAAGCGCGGGGGAACATGTTGGGCCCGAACGGATTAGGCGCCCTAGTGAGTGGACAAGTTGCAGTGGCGCTTGGCCGAGCGGCTGAAAAGTTGAACCGAAAGAGTTGGGCTTTTTTTGGCTCGCTTGAGGCCAAATTGTCTCCAATCAGGCAGGCTGGTGGCTAATGCATTTTCGTGCAACTGTTGTGCGCCAGTAACAGTCTTTGGGCGCAAGTACCATCATTGTCGGATTGTGTGTTTGGAAATTCGGCTAAAAATGGCAAAAAATTGCAAGAAATTCATGAGCAAAATCAACAAAAAGAGTTTTTGGATTTTTTAAGAAAAAATTCTTCAAAAAATCCACCGAAAAAATCCTTCGAGCGCCACTCACCTGGATGGGCTGGTTGTCGGCGGGCGATCGGACAGTGGCAATCACCTTGACCATGTCCAGGCCCATTCGGACGCAGCGGTCAGCGTGGTCGTCCACTGGCTCGGGGAGGCCGCCCACCACCACGTAGGCGTCGCCAATGGTCTCAACCTTGTAGACGCCGTGGATGTTGGTCAGATTGTCGAACTGAAGGTACAAAGTGTTCAATAGGCGAACAATGTCTATTGGGCGGACATTATCACTGCCGCACATTTTGGTGAAGCCAATGATATCACTGTAGAGGCAGCTGACCAGTTCGTGCGACTCACTCTCAATCTGGTGCCCATGCGACAGAAGGGAGGCAATCTTGGCAGGAAATATGTTGTGCAACACCTCATTCGTTCGCTTGTTCTCCTGGCGCAATTTGGTGTCCATCTTCTTCAGATCGTTGCTAGCCTGGTCCAACTTTTTCACCGTCTCCCTGTCCTCCTTGTGGGTGTGCGACATTAGAATGAGCTCGCGCGCCCTATCATGCAGCGCAAAGTCAGACATGTTCACGCCACACTCCACCAGCTGGTCCAGATGGTCCACTCGCGGCGAGCACAAAAACAGACAGTAGCACGCCTCCTCGTTGTTCAGTATTATCATCTGGCCCTTCAGACGCAGACTCACATGCGTCACCAGCTCGCCCGCCGCCTCCTCATGGTGCGCCCCCTTTCCACTATTTGTACCATTGGCGCCCTCCACTTCCGGCCCTCCCTTTCTCGCCTCCTCGTGCGACCGGAAGGCGCCCTCGTGGTCCTGCAGGTCGCCTGCGGCCGTCATGCGCCGCTCGCGCGCCGCCCGGTCAAAGGGACACATCGGGCCGGAAGTGGGTTGTTGAGACTGTCTTAATTGAAATTGTTGTTTTTGTTGAGACTGTTGCTGCTGGGCGGAGTTTGTGGCCGGCGAGATGCTCTGGCTGCGCTGCTTCAGCCGCTGCACACTGGCCCCCTGGGAGCACACCTGTTGCCTGGCGACGGTCTGAGCGAGGGCGGCACTTCTTCCGGCACTTCCTGCACTTCCGGGCGCGCTTGGCAGCGAACTGGAGTGGTCGGCGTTGAGCACGTGGCGCCGAGTGCGCACCACAAAGACCTGGTTCGTGTGGTCGGCGATTGCGTCGAAGGTGAACTCGATCTTGGGCCTGACGATGGAGAAGAGGTGGCTGAACTTGACGGCGTTGCTCTGGCCGCTTGTGCTGCTCTCGGCCGAGCTCATGGAGGCCCCTCTGTGGCGCCCCACTCGCTCCTGGTGTCTTTGCCAGAAATTCGAGCTCAACCGGAAGAGCGACTTGCCCACCTGGACTATGTTGAACTGTCTGTCGAATATCACATGGAATGGAAACGTTTGCATCATTATCTCACTATTGATCAGCGAATCGTGCGCCCTCTTGCTCAGCAAATCCCCATAGGCCGCACTTAGCATGGCCGCCTTCTGTTTGCACTGGCGCTCCTCCGCATTGGTGCGCCTGTTCGTCTCGTTGGTGCTCCTTACACTCTTCCGCCTCTGCCGCCCAACAACTTGAGCTTCGCCCGCCGCTACGCCCCCCTCCTGCGAGCCACGCCCCTCGCCAGAAGTCGCCCTCAGCTCGGCCTCCTGGTCCTGGTCTTGTTCCTGCTCCGTTTCCGGCGGATGCTCGTCGGCCGTGGTCTCGAGGGCGGCCAGCTCGACCGCCTGGCTGCTCTGCTCGTCGAGGGCGATGTGAGCTTGCGAGCGGCGGTCAATCTTGAGCACCACGTGGTCGCCCTTCTCTTGGGCGCACTCGGTCACCTGAATGTCGGTGGAGAAGAACTCCTTGGCCACCGCCATCACAAGGCCCTTCACGATTGGACTGAGCCCGTTGCGGTCGCTGTAGTAGTGGAGATACATGGATCCTTGTTGTCTCTGCTGCTGCTGCTGCTTGGCCTCGTTGTTGCTGCCTCGCCGGCTGGCTTGCTCGCGGGCGCAAATTCCACACTGGGCCCCTTCCGGTTGGGAACCATTTGACGAGCCGCGATCACAGTTGCAGGCGCAGCTCTGGGCAGTGTTCGAATCTTGCTTCTGCTCTTGCTGCTGCTCCTTAGCTGGAGGCTCTCTTGGAGCGAGCAGCGAGGATTCCAGTTGCTTGGTCACCCTGAAGGAGGGCGCCCTCATTCCAGGATAAATGCTGGCCAAATGGTCGTGCAAGTTGTCCAAGTTGGTGAGAAAGTCGTACAGATTGCTGCCAAGTACGCGCAAAATCTGGTCGTAGCCATTCTTCTGGCAGTAGACAAGGAAGTGCTTGCCAAACTCCTCAAGACACACCTCGATTGGCAGGCCGCTAACATTTGAGGCCGCCGCAACCAGCTTGAAGGTGGTCTCGTCGTCGTACACTTGGTGCATCAGGAACGAGGCTCCGCGCAGCTTGATTCCAGCATTGTTTCTATCGTTTTATTAGATTGAGTTTGGGTTCGTTTTGGTCAGTCTTAAATTCATTAATTTCATTTTTCTCATCTTTTAATCTTTTAATTTCTCAGAGATTAATGCACAATTCTTTTTTTGTTTGCAAATTTGTTCCACTTTCAGCGAAACGATTCAGTTTCCATCTCAATCATTGGCCGCTCCTGAATGCTAATGTGCTCTGCATTTGCATTGCAAAAGCCGCTAGAGACAGACCTCAGGTCAGCCGCCGCAACTGTTCAGAAGGGCAGGAGGACAAGGTATAGAATGGAGCAAGTTATGAAACACTGTTGATTGTCGGCTATTAATCACCGCGAGATGGACTCTTGGCGGCGCGACGAAGTGGGCGCCGCGTGGGGCCAGCAAGTGGCCAGGCGAGCTTAGGGTGGGCGCCGAGTTGGGCGTCTCTTGGCGCCACGCACGAGCGGCCTCATGCAGAATGCAGAGTGGCGAGTGCGGCCGAGTGGACAAATTTGGGCCCGGCGCTCGAACGCAATTTGTTTGGCCACAAAGGAAGACTGTCTCTAATTCGTCGGTGGGCCAACTGGAAACCGCAAACTGCAAACTCCGCAGCTTAGCTCACTGAGGCCAAACTGCGGCAAGTCTCTGGCGCAGAGTCGCCCCTTCAGCGAGCTCCACAGTGAGTACAAACTAATGCAGTGGTTGCCACACTGCAAGCTGCACCTCTGCCGCACTTCTGTCGTGGCCAAACTGGAGCACAGGAGCGCCTCACTGAAATGTGGGCCAGCTCAATCAATGCCTAGCAACAAGCTCGCGGCGCCAAAGTGCGCCTCTCGCGGCAAGCAGACCATAAAGCGGCCAGAGAGCGGCCCAGACGAGCGCCGCCCGACTGGCTGAACTCAATCATTTACAATTCATTTGGTCGGCCCGCCGGCTAGTTTGCCACTCGAATTGATCATTTCTGCCCAGGCCCTTCCTGTGTGATCAATTCGATCTGGCCGCTGCTTGGCGCCGGCAACTCTCTCTCTTGCTCTTGCTGCTCCCACTCTCTCCTAAGCGTCCGAGTGTGCCTCCAACTCCGTCTCTGTGTGTCTGTGTGTGCGTTTGTGCGTTTGTGCGTCTCGCCGGCTAGCTGCAGACGGTCCTCCTTGCAGCTCGCCCACGAGCAGGTTGGCCGCCCGCTGGCTGGCCTTTTTGCTTTGCGGGCCGCTATCGTTCGACACGCTCGAGTGAATTATCATCATCATCGTCATTTCGGCGCACACAAACTGGGCCGCCTAGCTCAGTGCACTTCTCTCAGTTAGATCGGCCAAAGGAGCGCGCCCCAAAGCGGCCAGACCTGAGCTCGGGTGCGTGCTCGTGGCGCTTGGGCGAGCTCGACGGCAAGCCAGCTCGGCGCCAAAAATGAGACCGCAGACAAAGGTCGGCCCGCAAGGAGGAGGCAAATTAAAACCACACCCGGCCAGTAACTCGAGCCTTTGCAGCCTTTGGGGTCTTTGCAGTTCATGGAGCCCGTGAAGCTTGGTGCTCGGCGGGCCCTAAGCTTGGGCGGCGCTCGTTGCAGCTAGACTGCACAGTGAACTCGGCGAAACTTTCCAAAATTGGCCCTTAAAACTCGATAAATTTCGCCGCCCTTCGCTGCTCTTTGCCGCCCTTTGCCCTCCCAAAATCACTGATTTTTCCCCATCCTTATTATTTGGGCCAAAAGCGGCTCGCTTTCCAGTCTGCCTTTGCTCTGGCGAATCAAAAAAGCGAATCAAACCGAAGCTAAGGGAACCTAAAATACCACCAAAATACGACACCCCAACAAAAAGCCACACACACACATCAAGCTTGCTAACAAAAACACACGCTCGAAGCAACCAGCTCGCCACCGGAAACGTCGCCTCGGCCAAATGCGCCGCGTGTGGCCTCCACTTCCGCCCGCTCCTCTGGCTCTGCTTTAGCGTCTGCGTCTGGCTCTGCCCTTAGCTCTGGCTCGCCTGTGCCACTTTCTGGCTGGCCAGCAGGGCGACAAAACGAGCGTCTGCCATTGGGGCAAATCGTGTGCCTCTGCCTCTCCGCCAGCTCGGTTTTAATTTCTTTGCCTCGGCTCGATTCTGGCTCCAAATGGGACCTCTTCTTCCTTCCTCTTTGCCTCTTCCTCCTCTGCTTTGGCCCCCCTAAGCTCTGAAAAGCCTCACAGAGCAGCCAGCCAGACGCCAATTCCGATTCCGGTTCGGCCAAATCACGGCTCACGCCCCATTCGGAGCCCCAAATCATCACCTGGCCGGCCGAAAACTAAACTCGCGGCCGACGGAGAGCCTGCGGGGCTCTTTGGGGCTGGCGTCATCTGCCGCCCGAGCTCGACGTTGGAGGAATAGGGACGCCAGAGGAGCAGAAGAGGGCCAATTGAAAAACAATTTCTAGCGCGGCCTGATGGGCGTGCCGCAGCGGCTTGGCGGGCTCGAGTGGAAGTCAATCGCGTTTTGCACGCTTGGCGGAGGAAGAGGGCCCGCTCGACAGGCGAAAGGGGGCCACTTCGGGGCAGTTTTGCGGGCGCGAGAAGGCGGGCTCGATGTGGAAATGATAACCAAACAAGACTGGCGTTCGGCCGTTCGGGCACAAAGCACAAAAGGGGGAAAAAGATTATTTGGTCGCACGTCGCGCGGGCACTTGCGCGCCCAAGAGCCAAATCATCATTTGCGAGAGAGCCAAACACGCAGAGGAGCACACACACAAATGCCCCAAAAGCCAGATGCTCGCAACACGTCCCATTCGGCTCGTTCCTCTCCTTCTGCACCACCAATTCCACCAGTGCTTTCGGACCATTCGAGCATTGCACCATTGAAGCATTGGAGCATTGGAGCACTGGAGCAATGGCCACTTTGCCAGCCCCTTTGGACCAGCGAGCCGCCGCCTTGATCACGTCCAGCTGCTCCACTTTAGAGCCCAGCCAGCCAGCTAGCTCGCCGTCCAACTGGAAGGACCGCAACTCAAACCCGGCCGATTGTTGTCGCCCGCGTTTGGGGCCGGAAGCGTCGCTCTGGGCTCAGTGGCCGCCACACAAAGGCAAAGTGAAATGGACGAGCCGAGCGGTGTACGTGGACATGGGCGAGCCCTAAGGAAAGGCGCCTCTGTCTGCCACGTGCCGGCAGCAAAATCGCCCGTCTGCGGCCCAGCTCGAGCTTGCCAGTCGGCCGCAGACTATCGCTGGGCTGAGGGAGAGCCCAAACTGAGCTGGTCGCCAATCTGGCGCCTCCAATGGGCCGCCAGCATTACAGAACAAATCAACCGCAGTGACAACACGGGGACATAATTCAATTTATCGCCCGCACCATTTGCCTGGCCCATTTTAGCGCCCGTCTCGCCGGCGTCTGTCTGTAGTCGAGTAAGCGAGAAAAGAGCGCCCTCTTTGTCAGCCAAATTAGCTCTACTCGCTCGCCGCCAAGCTGGCCAGTTGCGAGCGGCCCAAATTAAACAAACCTCGCCCCTCGCTCATGAGCCCCTCCACGGCGCCAAGCTCCTTCCGGCTGAGCGCTGCTTTGCATCTGGCCAGCTCGCCGCCAGCCTCAAGGTCTCGCAACTCGCCACGAGCTGGCCACACAGCCAAACAGGTGCGCCCAGTGGACTTCTCGCCGAGCTATTGGCCAGGAGCCAATAGCGGACTTTGCATGTTATTGGCCATTGTTGAGGCTCGCTTGCCAGCCGGACGCACCTCAGCCGCACCTCAGCCGCACCTTAGCCGCACAACTAGGAGCCAACTCGGAGCAATCTGGCGCCTCGACCGCCTGAAGTCTGCAGGCGGCGAATTGATTATTCAATTATTCGCCACTCAGCTGGTCTCGAAAGAGTGCCCCTCGAGCTGGCCAAACGCGTCCAGATCGGACCTCTTTTGGCAAACCTTCGGCCATCCTAAGGGCAACTTTCGGGCCGCTAAGGCCGCCCGGAAGTGGAGGCCGAAATGGGCCTCGGCGAGTGGCTAGCTTCATTTCTTGGCCGGGACACTTTGTTTGCCGTTTGGCGAGCTGCAATTGGGCCAAGAAGGCCGCTCGCGAGCTCCGAGCTGCGCGGCTGAGGGTCGAAAGTGGCTGGATTTTGCTTGGAGCGAATTGTTTTGCCGCCGGCCAGCAACTTGGGCCCTAAGGTTGGCCGAAACATGTCTCCATTTGGGCTCAGAGCAAACGGTTGGCGAGCCATAGTTTCCGGTGGCGGCCCACTGAGAGAGGCTGCAGTTGGAGCCATGCGTACAAAGAGTGTGCGCGGCGGCCGGCCAGGCCCAAGCTTGCCAAGTGGCTGGACAAATCTGGCCAGTCGTTGGGCCAGTCTGGAGGCTCAGCTTCGACTGGGTTTGGTCTGGGCCAGACGGCAGAGGAAAAGAACTGGCCCCCCTTTTCGAATGGGGCCCAGTTTGTGGGCCGAAAATAAAGAGAAATGGCCAGGCCCCTTTCTCCTGCGGGCTGGCCGGCCTTTTGGGGGGCTGCGTGCCACTTGCACCCGCGCGCCGCCAAAAGTCATCAGCCTAATTCGATGGGGGCCAAGATCATCTCCGGTCGGCGGCCCATTTGGCCAGCCAGAGTGGGGCCACATTAGCTTGGCGCCGCCCTGAACTGGCCCCTCGCTGGCCCTTAGCTTGCCCGCCTCTGCACTGCACTGTGCATTGCAGCTCTGCCTCCATATACAGTCTGCGGGCCGCTTGCTACTCGCCCGCCCTTTGCCCTGCCCCCATCGGAGTGCAGCCCGCACTGCAGCCGCTCGAAGCGGCGCCCAAACTGGACCCGCCGGCACCAATTGGGCGTGAAGTTGGCCGCCGCATCGGTCACCTGGGCGGCCTTGCTGAGCTGCACGTTGGCGCCCAATCGAGAGACTGGATGAAGTGGGCGATTGGTCGATGGGCGCGAGACTGCAGCCACCAAAGACTACTAGAGACTGTGTCTAGGACCAGTGCTACACTGCTGCTCGTGTCGACCTGGCCACTCGAGCAGCCGGCGAGCTGCAGAACGGCGCAGATGAGTTATGGTGCTCCAATGGAGATGTATGGCTTTTGGGGCGCTTGTTTTCGGCTCGCCATTTACTTCTCAGCCGAGTGGGAAGCTCGCCTCTGCTGCTCCTCCTCCTTTTTCCCCCTTCTGCCTCTCCTCATCTCCTGCGCTCTGCTCGGGGCGCCCAAGATTTTCGTCCGCCGCCACACTTTGGGACTTGTTCTGAAAAAAGCCGCTCGCCGAAAGAGAGCGGCGTGGTTGGCTGTGGATTATTTGGCCTGAAAGACGACGACCAAGGAGCAGCCCACTCGCCGCCCGCTGACCTAGAGCGCGTCCCACGCGTCTCCAGAGAGACCAGCATCACCAGGGGGCTGGCCCGCGGAGGAAAAGGGCCCGAGATCATCAATTATCTTTTTCATTTTGTCGCTAGAGTGGGGCGGGCGGCAAGGCGGCGCCAAGACGGCGCGTCAGGAGGCCGCATCCTCGACTGCAACGAGCTGGCATGTGGCTTGGGCCAGAGAACAAAACGTGCCCCCGCCACATGCACGTCCGTCTGCGTGGAGCGCCCGCGTCTTGGCGTTTGCGTCTTGGCGTGTTCGCGGCCTTTGCAACTGGCGAGACGAGCGGGGGACCATCTTTTCATCCTCCTCGCCGGCCCCAAAGGTCGCCCGCAGCTCGGCCCAGTTGGCCGGCACGCTCCAGTTGGGCCTCGAATGCGTGTCGAGCGGGCGAGTGTGGCGGCGAGCGGGGACCAAGTTGGGACAGTCTGCCGCTCAGGAGAGTCTTCCGGGCGGTCCGGCGAGCCAGCGGGAGACGGAAAAGGGGGAACAGAAGGCGCAGAGCAGCGTTGGGAGAAGCGCCGGTCACCAGCTGGCGGCGGAAACGGCCGCACGACAGGTGAGAGCGCGCTAAGTGGGCGCGCAGCTGCTGGGCGGCGGAAGTGGCGGCGGGCAGAAATTAGCGCCGGCGAGTAAGTGGAATTTAATGAAAAATTTTTCCCACTTTCCAAGAGGCGCCCCAACAGGCCAGTGCAGAGCAGAGAGGGCAGCCAGTCCCTAGTGGTCGCTCAGCAGCAGCAGCAGCAGAGCAACAACAAGGCAACAACAGCGCAACAACAGGACAAGCTCTGCACGACAAGACTGCCGCCAGCGAGTAATTGGGCCAGAGGCGAGCTGTGGGAGCGTGGGGGCGCTTGTCTCTGGCGAGCAGGCGACCAGTTTGAGGGGCAGATTCCAGACGGGCAAGGAAGTGGCGAGGGGGCGAGTTTGATAGAGAAAGAATGTAAATTATCATTGCTCGTTTGTGTGTGCGGCCCCGGCGGGAACCTTTGGGGCACATGCGCGAGACAGAGGCAAAGGCCGCCCTGGAAAGTAACCAATTTAGTTGCCAGTTGCCGCGCTCGCCAATAGGGCGACGTGCAAATCGAATTGGTGTCGCCCCAGTCGCTCGCCATTGCCGCCTTGGCCGCTCGTCCGGCTGCGAGCTAGCCGCTTGGCCAACGGGCTAAGGGGCGACCTCGGCCGCACGTCCAAGTGGGGTCCCATTCCGGCGGGCCACTAGCTTGCCAATCGGGCCGCCAACTGGCCGGCCAACTGCTGGCCGCACGGCCGCACACAAGGGGACAGAATTTTAACACTATTCTCTCGGCCAAGCTCACCTTGTCAATGACCGAAGGCTGGCGCTTTTGAGGCCGCTTTTGGGGCGCTTCTTAGGGCGCTTTTGAGGCCGCCTGGGTGGCCGCACTGGCCGGACGTGGCGAGCAGGCAGCCAGGGCGGCTCGAGTGCAGGCCCGTTGTGTCCGAGGTGAAACAATTTCGCCTGGAGAGGCGGCCAAAATCGGGAAGGAATAAATTTGAGCGCAGGAGAATCTCATCCAATTGCAATGAGCGCCGGCCAGCCGGCGGCCGAGCTGCACTTTGGAACTCTCTCTTGGTGGCTCGGCCGCCTTGCCAGTGGGCGTCCTCGGCCAGTGGCTGGCCGCCCGCCGGCCCAGGGCAATAAAGTGGGGCTGAAATGGAATTTGAGTGCTTTTGCGAGCCGAATAAATGGTTCACGTGTGCTCGAATTTGGCCCTCCACTCTCGGCCGAGCTCGCCGGGGACCCTTAGCTGGGCCAAGAGGCAGCAAGACGCGCCAAGACGGAGCCGAGAAGGCGGCCGGCGAGCGAGCTTGATCCAATCAGCGTCCACTTGGCGGCCCGGCTCATGTTCTGGCCTCTCTCCTCTTCACTGTGCACTCTCGAGCTGAGCTCAACAGTGGCCGGCCAGTGCCAAGCAGCGCGGCCTTTCCGCCGCCCAAGCTGCCCTCTGGCCAACATCAAGGGCCTCTCAACAGCGACCAGTGACCAGTTAGAGAAGGGGGGGCCTTTCAGTGCCTCCCACCACTGAATTCGGACCCTTCTCCTCTTCTCGGCCTCCTTCGCGGCCCAATAAACACCTTCCAGCCAAAAGTCGTACAAGTTTTCTCTCAATAGATAGCCACTGGTGGGCCCCACTCGCTCGCTCAATGGCAAATGAATGACAAGCAAATGGGCGCCCGGGGGCGTCCACTGGGCGGCCCCAAAGTGTCACCAAGCTGTCCAGCGACTGTGCACTAGTGAGCCCGCCCCCGAGCACTCCATTGTGTTCCGCGCGCGCCGCCAAGATGCTCGCCATGCACCACCGGGGGCCAAATCTGCTCCCCCATTGACCAGTGCTCGCGTCTGTCCCTCTCCAGCGGCCAATCCCTCTCCTTCCGGCGCCAGTTGGGCCCAATTCCAAGCACCTCCAGTTGCCTATTCCAAGCCCGTTGGAACGTCGCCCACTCCCGTCTGCTGCACTCTGCCCCGCGGCCCCACTCAGCTACATTGCAAATCTAGCTCGCCCACTCGCAGCCGGCCGGCCCACAAACAGGCCGCCCACTCGGCCTGCTCGTTGACCAGCTCGAGTGGCCGTCCGTCAGGCTCGCTGGCCGCCTCTCTGCGTCCAACTCGGACACGCTCGGCCGGATCATCGTGCGCCTGCCACTTCCGCTTTCGGACGACTCTTCTTCCTCCCTCGGCCGCCAGAAGCCGCCCATTTGCGCGCAACATTGGCCCTCCTCGCCAAGTAGAACCACTGCTCCCAGACGGCGGGCAGTCCATCGCGCGCAGACAGTCTGTCGCGAACAAGTACAAATTGAAAACAAACGCACCAGCCACATCGAAGTGGCGCTGTTGGTGGCCCCACCAAGACGCCCGCCAGCTGAAAGGGGCATTTTTCGCTCCCCAAGGCCCGCAGATCGGCCCTTAAAACTCGATAAATTTTCACTAGCCTCTGCTGTCCGCAAATCACTAACTTCCCCCTCCATTCGCGGGCCCAAATGCAGTCCAAAGCACTGGTCCAGCAACGCCCACTTTTTCTGCCGTCCTTAACATGCGGCTCGCTTTCCAGTCTGCCTTCTCTCTAGCGCGGCCGAAAGCGAATCAAACCGAAGCTAAGGGAGCCCAAAATACCACCAAAATACGACACCCCAACAAAAAGCCACACACACACACATCAAGCTCGCTAACAAAAACACTCGCTCAAAGCAACCAGCTCGCCACCGGAAACGTCGCCTCGGCCGAATGCGCCGCGTGTGGCCTCCACTTCCGCCCGCTCCTCTGCCTCTGCTTTAGCGTCTGCCTCTGCCTCTGCCTCTGCCCTTAGCTCTGGCTCGCCTGTGCCACTTTCTGGCTGGCCAGCAGGGCGACAAAACGAGCGTCTGCCATTGGGGCAAATCGTGTGCCTCTGCCTCTCC
>Ga0268247_10000211_pt1 | contig 20880 bp, 17 predicted proteins | sample AgamicOrMae_FD_200245 | JGI IMG/M metagenome (GOLD analysis project Ga0268247, IMG submission 200245) | Agave microbial communities from Guanajuato, Mexico - Or.Ma.e (v2) (version 2) | ecosystem: Host-associated > Plants > Phyllosphere > Phylloplane/Leaf | place: Guanajuato, Mexico | collected...
CAGTGGCCGCCGGCGAGCTCCAGTGGGGCCACAGTCCAGCGGAGCAAGTCGGAGGCGCCGCTGGCCAGCCGGGCCGAACAATGCCCGATTGAAATCGAGATCCGAATCTGGCCAATGGAGCCGAGCTAACGTCCAGCTCGCCCTCCCAAAGCATCGGCTTGCTGCTGACCGGCGCCACTGGGCCGAGGGGCGCCGACAGAGGCCAAAGATGATAAATGATACCATTTGAATGGGCTTTGTTTCTAGGGCGCCTTTGCGGGTCCAGCTCGGCGCTACAGACAGTCTCTGAGGGGCACTGCAAAGGCGCACTGTAAGCGCGGTGAGCACTATCCAAAGGCACTAGCCAAAAGTCGGGCGATAAATTTCTGCGCAAAGCAGCGCACAAATGTAACCCTATTTTTGACGCGCAGTGAGCAAGCAGTGAGCAAGCGGTGAGCACGCAGCGCCCGCTGGCCGCAACGCACACAGTCGGCGGCGCAGAACAGGTGCTGCTCGGCCGCGCCAGCCAGTCTGCGGCGGCTCAGCCAAGGCGGCAAACTTGGTGCGAGCAGCGCCCGGTAATTAAATAAATCTCCGCCGTCTCGAGCGGCTCAATGGCCAGTGGACACTTTGCGGCCGAGCGTGCGACGAAGGACATGGTTTGGCGGGAAGCAGAGGCGAGCAAATTGCAATTTGCAGCCAATTGCTCCGGGTTCTTCACCTCGAAAAAGGGACGCGCTCGTGAAAGGGAGACGCTCCACACGTTTTGGGAGTGGAGAAGTCTCTCTCAAAACGGTTTCCACCTCCGGAACGACACCCGGAGAGAAACAATTGCCACGACTGCAATTAGGAGCGGCCATGCATGCGAATGGGGCGCGCAAAATGAGCCGCGCAAGATTGTCTGGCGCCAGATTAGAGATTAATATTTTCCCCTGGCCTGCAGGAGAGATTGCAGTCCACAGACAAAGAGTGAGAGAGGAGGCGGCTCAAATGTGCCCTTTCGAGTGGGGATGATGCATAAATGTCGCCCTGTTGCTGGTGGTGGACATTCGAGTTGAATGGTTTGGGAGGAAATCCAAGAGCGTGCAGCTGACGTTCTAGAGACAGTCCATGATACACAGTCTGTAATGCAGCATTATAAACTCTGCACTGCACTGTAGAATGGGCTCCGTGCGTGCAACTCTCTGCGGCAGACTGTATGCGGCAGACTGTGTGCGGCAGACTGTATGCAGTGCGGCCAATGCAGTGCAGCGCATCCACACAGCACACAGTCTGCGGGGCGCATCACAGCTCACCTCGAGCCGTCTTCGTGCGGGACAAAGGCGGCTCGGGCAGGAAGGAAAAGAAATTAGCATTTAATTACACTGCGCCGGCGGTCGCTTGGCGAGAATTGGCAACAATTTAGAGGAAAAGCTGACAAAAGTGGCCCTGCGGAGCCACTTTTGGCCGCTTTGGGGGCACTGCGCGAGGGCGCCCACAAGCGAGCCAGAGAGACGAGGAGGCGCTGGAGGGGCGCGTGTCGAGCTAAGGAAACTCGTGTGGCTTCCATTGCAATGGAAAAACTCGAGCAGCACTATATTGCAACAGGACGCCTCCTGAGCTTCCCTTTGGGCTGCACTGCAGCTCGTCAGCCTGCAAGACTTTGCACTGCCGCGTTCACCTTTGACTAGAACAAGCTGCGGCCAGAGGGGCGTCGTGGGGCGGCCAAAGCTGCCATATAGGAAAGGCGGCCGGTTTGACGAACGTGTCGAGCACTGACACAGCTTAGGGCCGGCTCCAGCGGCGCGCCGCCTCGCCTAATTGAGTGTCCGAGAAAGGAAAAACGATTAGCATTGAGAGCAACGAGCTGAGACAGGCGACCCAAGGGCTCCAGTTGGCGCCTCGCAGTGGCCTGAATACTTTTGCTCGAGCGTTTTTGGGCAGCTTTTTCGAGCAACAGAGAGAGAGAGACAAAAACATTAGCCCATTGGAGAGCTTAATCTTTGAGCACTTGATGCTCACAATTTGGAGCTGGCAACTCGGAGTTTGCGAGTGGAAAATCGCGACTTGATGCTCGCAACCTGATGCTTTATGGCTCTCCGAGCGGCCAGTGCTGCACGGCGCCTGCGGTGTCGTGCGGCGGCCAGTCTGCAACTGTCCAAGTCGTGTGGGACGATGGAGCGACCACTGTCTTGCCGAGGCTGCTGGGCTGCAAGAGGGCCAAGCTAAGGGCTAGAAGAAGAGAGAGAGAGAGACTATCTGAGAGCAACTGAGACTAACCAACTTGCACAATCCAAACGCTCATGCTCACACTCACAAACACAGATTCAGAATCGACAACACGGATCACATTTTTGACGTTAACAAAAAGCCCAACGATCACGACCAGGTGGACCTGGTCTGCCCGCAGCAAGTGTCTAGCTCGCCGGGCTCGGAGGGCGCACTCAACAGGAGCAGCAGCAGCAGCAACGCGCAGCCGGCCGACCATTCGGAGCGCTACGTCATCTACAGCGTAAGTTCAGCTAATTTCGCTCGCCTCTTTTTGCAATTTTCCCAATTTTCGGCCCATTCTCTTCCACTTTCCGGCTCGCCGGCGGGCCAAAAAGAGCGCTCAAAAGGAAGCTTAGAAGCGCCAAAAAGTGCCAGGAAAGTGCCGCACCAAGTCTGCGGCACCCTCTTGGCACCTGCGCGCTTGTAAGCCCCAAACAATGGCCCATTTGGCGCCCCCGAACGGCGCCTCTTTCACTTCTGGCGCTCGTCTTGCGGACGCTTAGGGTGCGAATTAAAATTGGAATTCAAATTTAAACTCGCCGCCCGTGGTGCCCGATGGGCGCCGCTTGATGCCGGCCGGACGTGCTGGGCGCCCAGTAAGACGAGGCGGCGGAGAGAAACTGGGGCCGGCAAATGAGTGGCGGCCACAAATTGACTCACACGCCCTGGGGATTAGGACAAACTGTTTGGGCTGAGGCGCCTTTCTCGTTGGGGCTATTCTCATATTGTTTTCATTTTGAGCCACCCTTCGAAATGAGAGCCAAAAGTCGGCCAGAGCCTCCCAGTTGGCGCTCGACAAACAACTCCACGGGCGCCCTCCAGCTCTTCCCAAGGCTAGTCTCGCGCCCCTTCATCTTGGCCGCCTTTGTTGATGCTTTACTCATGCCCGCATTCGACACGCCCAGCCTGCGACCGCGCGGCCAGCGGCCCGCGCGCCGAATTCGCCCCCGTTCGCGGCGACGAGCAGCGAACCCGCGGCCACGCCCACCCGCTGGGAGCTCGGCGCGTCGGGCGGGCAGCGCGCGGCATGACTTTGGAAGGGCAAAAGTGATCAAATTTTAGTCTAGAACTGGACTCGATTGCGGCGGCACGATCTCGACGCCGCCCGTCTCGCCGTGTGGCCGTCCAGCGAGCTCGCCGCCGCCGCCACCCGCCCGCCAGGCCGTCTCGGTGGCCAGATAATCGATTAATGCACTTGCAGCCGACTCAATTAAACAAGCTGGCGCCACTCTCGAGCAGACACTAACCCGCAGCCGCCTCCAATCATTATCGACACCAACCTTCACTTGGCTCCTCTGGCTCGCCCGTGCAACCGTCTCGAATGCACTCCGCTGTTCTGGAATCAAATCGAATCAAATCAACTCGACTCGACTCAACTCAAATCAAATCACTTCCCCTCACTTCACTCGCGCTCACTTCACCCCAACTGGACTGGACTCGCGACCTGCGCTTGCAAATAATCGCAACCTGGCCAACACGTCGCCTCCAAACGGACCTAATCGAAAATGGGAAAACAAAACTGGCCCAATAATTGGCTCGTTCGCCTCTTCCACTGTTGCTTCTGGTCGCCTTTCCGACACTTCTCATGTTCTCTCTCTCTCTCGTTCAATTGGCGCCCAATCGACCAATCGAAAATGCCTAACGCTCAACAACAGGTGTCCAAGGAAGAGTACGACACTTGCCGGCTGAACGCGGCCAATGGGCAGCCGCCGGCTCGCGTGGTGGCCCTTTGCGATCAGCCGCCGCCGGGCAAACCGCAACGACCCCCATTCACTGTCACCTTTCGCTCCTTCACGCCGCAGCCCAATGGGCTGGAGTTCAAAGCCGGCCAGGACTACTACTTTATAACCGCCCTCATTGGCCACCAGCTGGAGCCCAGCAAGCGCTTTAGTCCGTGTCGCGAGCTCAACATGAAGGTGATCTTCAAGGTGTGTTGCAAGAACCAGCAGCCGGGCGGCCAGACGGGCTCGCAACTGCAATCCCAATCACCATCACAATCACAAGCTCAACAGCAGCAGCAACAACTGGCCAGAGTGAGACTCCAACAACAACAACAACAACAGCAGCAGCAGCAGCAGCAGGCCCCGCAAAGCCTGCCGGGCCCCAGCCGCAGACCCGCCTACCCGGCAAATGCGGGCCAGCCCGGCTCTGTGATCACGCTGCGGCCCTCGCTGGTGGTGCCGCAGGAGCCCGAGTCGGGCAGGAAGCAGGAGCAGCCGGGTGCCGGCCAGCAGCCGCAACCCATCACGGTGCTGCCCATCGAGGTGCTGCAGCCCGCCGGCGGGACTGACTCAGACCAGGACACGCCCCCGTCGAGTTCGACGGCCGCGCCGCCCGCGCCCAACGGCGACAACGAGCGCAACGACATAGTGCAGAACGAACAGCCGGGCCAGGGGCCTGCGGGCCCGTTCGGTCGCGCGTCCATCGGCAGTGCGGGAGCGGGGGCGGGGCTTGGGTTCGGCGCGCAGGGGACGCGCGCGGCGGCCCGCCCGGCCGCGCCCTCCTTCCTCCCGTTCGACCCGCGGGCCGCGCCCGAGGTGCTGCGCGCAGACTACGGGCGCTGGGCGCCCACGCCCCTCCCGCCACGCCTCACCGCTGCGGCGGGCCCGGCGGCGCTCGGCCGCCCGCAGCCAAACAATAACAATAACAATAACAACAACAACAATCTCTTCGCCCAGCCCCAGACGCCGGCCTTCTCGCCGGCCGCCCAGGCCAACGAGCCCGCCCCCTGGCGCCTGCCGCCCCTGCCGCGTCCACCTCTCCAGCGCCAGGCCCTGTCGGCGGAACAAGTGGCCGCCAGTGGCGCCGGCCCGCAACAGCCGCGCACTCTGGCCGGCCAGGGCGCCCAATCGCGCATCAGCCTCTACCCTCATGCTGTGTGGTCGACGTGTAAGTATTTGCCCAAATCTGCACCCTTCTTTTCGAGCTTCCCTTCCGAGCTTCCCTTTCGAGCTTCTCCCCTCGAAGTTATCCTGCGCAGCTCGCTCATTTGTGTCCGTAATTGATTCTCCGACTCATTCGGAGCAGCTCCCGCAAGCTCGTCCACATTGCCATTCTTCGTCGTCTGCTGGAAGAAAGCTAAGACCTTTTCCTTTCTGGCAACCATTTCGAAACCAGAGCCACTCTCTGGCCGTCCAACTGGAGCGAGTGGGCGAGAGCTGAGTCGAGCTGAGCTGAGCTGAGCTTCTCTTAAAGCGCCAAAAGTTGGCATTCTTCCTCGCTCTTTTCATTATTATTATCCATCTTTGCGCCCATTTTTTCCCACTTCTCCAAGGCAAACTTCGGCCCATTTGGTCTGGCCTGCATTCAGCCCAAATGCAAGCCCAACTTTGGCAAACATGTGGGCGTTTTCCGCCCTTCTGGCTCCATCCTTCTGCCTTCGCTAAGGCGCCGCCCAAGCTTAGCCGCGGCCGCTCGTTGCCGCTCGGCTGGCGACGAATGGCGACCAATCTGAAAATCGATTCCGCTTTCCATTTGCCACTCGGCGAGCTGCCAATAAAAAGGAGCCCCCAAGCAAAGGAGCAATGAGGAGGCGCAGCTCGCAAGCGCCAAAAGTGGAGCCCAAATTCGGCCCACACACACTCTCTGGGCGGCCAGTTTGCGCTTGTCGTCGCCCAACTCGCAGCCCAAGTGGCCCAACGGCCAAGCAAACCGGCCCCAAAGCGGAAGGGCCAGATTGGGCGCCCAGTTGAGTGCTCAATCAAACTAATTGCCGAGCGGCGGCGCGTCGGACGGACGGGTGGCAGTGGCATTTGCATGGCACTGGGCCGGGCCGGGCGCTCAGGTGCGGCTTTTATTATCTCTTCCGGTCGGCGAGCCGCGGCGGAGTGTCTGCGGCGGAGTGTGTGTGCGCCCGAAAGAGTTGAGAGCCCGAGTGGAATTAATTTGGCCCGCTCGGGCAAGTCTCCGGGCGGAATATATTAGCCGTTGGGCGAATGGGCCAACTGGCGGCACAAATCAAGCGGCGACCGAGAGGCAGACTTGCCGCCGGGCGCGCCAAGCAATCAGAACGAGCGAGAGGCAGAGAGAGAGAGAGACACTTGGAAAGGATCCGGGCCGGAAGTGGGTGGACTGGAAGCGAACGGTTGTAAATTGAAACTGGAGTTTAGATTTTATCTGGCCGCTAGCTTAGATTTGGCCGCTTGGGGAGTGGCTGCCTGATTTGGGAGCGTGCGTCTGGGGGCCGCGCTGTGCCGCGCATGCTGCCGCCGGGCCGCACCTAGTTGGTAGCGCGCGCGGCACGGTGCTGCCTGCAGACGGGCGAACAAATTGGCGACAACGCGCCGCAAACCTGCACAGTCTCTGGCCATAGACACTCTCTGGCCATTGGCAGTCTGCGGCCACAGTCTCTCTTGCCATAGACACTCTCTACTGGAGCCGCACACAGTCACACAGTCTGCATATTGGCCCCGTCCGATGGCACTTCTTTATTTATGGTTATTATTATTCGCCAAACGGCGGCCAGAGAAAGCGAGAAGCCACTTCCGAATGGGCGCCCCCAACTCGCCTGTTGTGTTTGGCCGGCGCAAACGCTCTGGGGCGCTTTGTTTGCTCTCTCGGCTGGCATTTTTTGGCCGCCCTCCCGCTGCCTGCCCATCGTTGCGCCTTCCAGTGCCCCTCCACGTTGGAGCCCAGCGAGCGGCGCCCATTTGGCTCCCAGCGGCGCCCACTTGCTGCCGCCAGTCGTCCCACTGGCTGGCAGAGTAAACACGCCGCTCCTTACCAGCCGCTCGCCGCCGCTTAGCTCGGCCCCAGCTGGAAGGGAGCCCAAAGTGGTGCTGCCCTCCATTTGGGCCGCCAGAGACGCTTGCAGGCGGGCGAGCGTGAGTCACACTCGGCGCGCCGGATGTTGACACACACGGCCGGCTGCAGTTGGCCCACTCGCATGGGCTGGCCAAAGGGAGCCCCCAGCTCCCTTTCACTTGTCATCGGGCGGCAGTGGGCCGGCGCGCCACAGTCCCTCTGCGGCGGATCAATCAAATTGAGCGACCGGCCGCCCGCTCGGACGCGCCCGATAAGCATCTGGAGCGCCGAGTCTGCGCCTGGCCATGTCTCGCCGGCGAGCTTGGCGCCCTCCCTCTCCTCTGGCTCGCTTTCCGTGAGCTTTCCGTGAGCTCTCTGTGAGCTTTTCCTCCCTTTTCTGCACACTTCCCCTCCGCTTTGCCTCTACTTTTCGCCCACTTTCGGCCCACAAAAGAGCCCTAATCTCATCAAATTTCCCGGCCCACGTCTCTGGCCGTTTGGGCGAGCCGCAAAGCCGCGGGCCTCCACCGGCGCCCACTGGAAGCCCCACAAGCTCGCCCTAAGAGCCGGGAGCTGGCCACAGGCGAGCTCTGCGGGCGGGCGGAAGTTGCACCGAGACACACACTGTACTCTCTGCACACCATACTCTCTGCACACCATACTCTCTCTACACACTATGCTCTCTCTACACACAGTCTCTAACCACCGCCACCTGTCTCTCTCTCTGCTTCCAACCTCCACCTCACAACAACCAACCGACAACAATCCTCGCCGAAACTGGATCCCCGCTGGCTGGCAATTGGCTCACACACAAATGGCAACTCGCCCGCCGTCTGGCCACACACAAACGCTACCGGAACCAAATGAAATTCGTCCAATTTGCCTCATCCAATTTCTCCATACACACAATTTCTATACACAAATATACACACAAACAGACGACCAACAACAGTCGCCCGCCCCACAGGCCAGAGATCTGATCACTGTGCAGGAACAACAGCAGCAAGCCGCCAACGCCACACCTCAAGGGGCCCCGCCCACCTTCGCGCTCGCCCTCCTGGTTCCGCTCTTCGTGCTGGCCGTCCTGCTGGCGCTCGGCCTCGAGCGGCGACTCAGGTGAGCTGAGCAGGCCGGAAGTGGATTGGGGGCGCCCCTGGAGAGCGCGCAGTTGTTGTTGTTGTTGTTATGACTATCATGCTTCGGGCTGCCTTCTGGGGGCGACCACTGTCTCCGGAGGGGCCCGATTGTTTGGACCAAATGTGATACTGATCAACCTAAGCTCGAGGGGTGAGATTTGGCAACTGCGCAGAAGCAGAGCACAGCAAAAAAAGGAGCTGCAAGGGAGGTCCCATGGACTGTCTTTGGAGCAATCTGGAGGTTAAAAAGAGGCCAAGTCTGCGCCAAATTGGAGCAAAAGAGAGAGAGAGAGAAAGAGAAGCACTTATTTAACTATTCTGCCCAATTGGACCTTTTAACGAGCGCAAACTAACTCAACTGTGATACCAAATAGAGACTTATAATTATTAGTATTATTATTATTATTATTAGCAGTATTATTGTCATTGTATAACGTGGACTTGCTGCTCTCAGTTGCGCCCAGTTGGACTCGCTCAAAGCAAATGGGCGCCCATTTGGCACTCATGAGACTGCCAAATGCACTGTGTAACAGAGGTGCGTTTAATTGCACGCGCTAATTAAAAGACGTCGGCGATTATTCATAAAAGAGCCTCAGGTCGAGAAGCTGGAAGGAGCAGAGACTGTTAAACAATGGCCCACAGCAATGCACAGGCAAACACACTCACACACAAGGGCCACTTCGCGGGCCCAACCAGAGCAATTTAGGCGCACAATCAAATGGAGCCAACCTTTTTCCCATACCTTTTTCCAATAAACGGCCACAATTGGAAGCCAACCTCCACTGGCGGCTGGCCTCCAATGGTCATGATAATAAATTCCACTGCCTCCCCGCCTAGAATCGACTCTAATCGAGCTCCCGATTGGAGTTCGAATTTAAATTCAATTTAAACTTCTGAAATTCTGAACTTCTAACTTCCTCGATCGGACAAAGTTTGCTCCAAACTCGGTTGGCATTCTCACTGGCGAGCATATTTTACTCTCGCAAACGAGCATTTCATCTTCCTCCCATGCACAAGTTTGCAACTTTTTCCAAAATCTAATTACGACCGTTTGTTTGTCTGGCCCCAAAGTTTGCTCCCCTCTTTGCAGTGGTGCAAAATCCATCAATACCAGCCAGCAGGCCGCCCCAAACTTTGCACCTCCACGGCACACCCGCAACTTTCGGGCGGGCCCGCAAGCGGGAGGTGGGCGTGTCTGTCGGGCGCGTTCACTTTCTGCAGCCCGAAGCGGGCGAGCGACGTGCGGCGTCGCTCGCGCAGACCCGACGCGTGCGCTCCGGCAGACTGTTACCCAGTGCGCGCGGCAATGGGGCCGCCGGGCGACAAAGTGGCAACAAGCGAACACGGGTAGGCAATTGGGGCCAATTTTGCGGCTCGTTTCGCGCACTGTGGCCCCCGTGTGTCGCCTGAACAAGGCGGCAGTTAATCATTGATGGATGGAGACGGTGCAGTGGGACTAGTTTGAGCTGGTGTGCGGCTGGTGTGAGGGACTAGCCCTAGTGTAGGGCTGGGAGTGCGTTGCACTAGGATGAAGTCTGCGAGCGGCGCGCAACTCTGAGGAGGAAAACGGGGGCCATGCAACAGGGCTGAGGGCTGAGGATAGTCCTCCGCTAAGGCTAGTCAGCCAGTCAGCCAGTCGGCCGGTCGGCGTGTTGGGAGGCGGCGCAGGAGGGAGCGAAATGAGCAACAAGAGGCGGCAGAAGGACACGAGAAACACGAGAGTGGCGGGCGAACAAGAAACAAAACAAGACGAATGACAGAAGCAGGAGGAAGAAGTAACACATCGGGCAAGCTTTGGGGGGCAGCTCGAGCAGATTAGCCGCTCGTTAGGCGTCGGAATGTGCTCGTGGACTAGTGTCTAGCTGGAATGGTTCTCGTGCCTTTCGATTGCGGGCTGCTTTTCGGGGCCGCGAGTTGCGACTTTTGACTTGCAGACTTGCAGTCCTTAGGCTTCCTCTGCTGGCCAGAGGTTAGCTTTGGGGCTTGCTTAGAAATTGGGCGAGATTGCGGGCGAAAAGGTTGGCCAAATGTTCAATTGAATTTCCTGCCCTCTTTGGAGCCGCAATGAGAACGAGCACGAGCATGGAGCGCGCCATGCAAATGGGCCCGCGCGGCTAAGCTCCGGCGGCCACTCCTGCGCCTCTCTCTCTCTCTCTCTCTCTCTCTTGCGTGCTCCCCCCTGGGCTCTACATGCATCTATTCGCATTCAAATGCAACGCAGGCCGCCAACTCCACGGGAGGCCGACGGGCATATTTGTCTTGCTTTAAGGCGCAACACGTCCGCCTGTGGCGCCTCCTTCGCGCCAAAGCCAGTCCCAAATGCACTGCCAAAGCCAGTCCCAAAGGCAACTCTCCAATGTGGCCTCCAGTGGGAACAGGGCCGGCCACTGGATTTGGCGCTGGCGGGGCGTCCCCGCTCGGCCTGTTGCTTTTGGTGTCTGCGGGCCGTTTGCCGCCCTCTGGCCTTCTGCTGGTGTGAATTTGCAGCTGACAAAAGGGCCACTTCGAGTTGCCACCTCCGAGCCACGCAGCACTGGACTGCGTCGGGCAAATCGGGCCAATTCCACCCGCAAATCGGCCCGTGACTTTGCAAACACCTCCAGCTGCCGGCCGGCCGCCACTCGACCGGCCGCCTCTCGACGGAGCTCGCTTTAGACTGGCCCGCGCGCCTCCAGACTCGAGCAAGGGCCGGAGATTGCAATCAGATCGATCGGCGGCCAGAGAGACAAGGTGGACTGGCTTGTTGGCCGCCAATCGAGGCCAATTGGGGCCAATTTCGGGGCCAAATGTCATACTGCACGCACTTGGCAGGCGTGTCGCGCGCTGCTCACTGTGTGCGGCGGCACTAGACACTGTGTTTCGGGCGGCAGAAATAAACAGTGTTTCGGGGGCCGCGCAGCGCACGGCACAGAGCAGGCCGCAGACTTTGCAATGGGGATCTTCCAATGGGAATTGTGCACTGTTTTACGCAGTGCAGTGCAGCGGCCAATGCAGAAAAGCCGCACGTGGGCAATAGAAACCCAATGGAAACAATGGGCGGCCATTGGAAAGCTGTAGCAACTGTAACAACTGTAACAACTGCAGCAACTGTGCAGCTCTGCCTCAAGCTCTTCAGATGCAGACTGTGGCTGCAGGAGAGCCGCAGGAGAGTTCTGGAAGCGGCGATTCGAGGCTAAATAATCCAAAATTTGGATTATTCCAAATTTGCCTCTTCGCGCCGCATCGAGCGGAAAGTGGCTCGTGAGCAGTGCAAGTCCAATCATGGACGAGGAATCGTGGCAGACAAGCTTTCCCGTGCAGTTTGGGGCAGAGAAAGTGGGCGCTCGAAGCTGAAGGAGCTCAATACTTGCGACTAATGAGCGTCTAATGGGCCGAGGTGAGCGCAGGAACAGTGTTCGGCCAGATTGGAGGATCACGCGCCCACTTCGTTCGAGGCTATTCAATTATTTGGGGGCCACTTTCGGTTGCTGGCTTTTGGTTTGGCGTGAAATTAGCTCCTCGAGAGGGCAAAGAAAAGGCAAAGAAAAGGCAAAGAAATGGGCGAGCACGAAACAATGGGCCGCATGCAACACGCTCGCCTCTTATCGACTAATCCTGATAAGAAGAACTGCTTCTCCTGCTTCTCTTTCTCTTTCTCGGCCGCCACTTCATGTTCCTGGCGAAGATTATCACCCGCTGGCCGCTCACTTCCAGCCAGCCGACTGCTCACTTTTCGCCCATCGCCGAGCTGCCCACTGGGCCAGTTGGGCGCCAGCTTAGCTCCCCCGCTGCCGCCTGTCATGTTTGCCGCGCCAGCACCGATTTAAACATGCAAAGAGCCCACTCTAATCCTCTTTGGCTCAGCCACCGGCAATTAGATGATGAACGACGACAAACAATGCTCGCCGGCGGCCCTCGTCCCGCGCCCAGTCTGCCGGCCATTCCTCTGCGGCCGCCTCTCCTCTGGCGCAATGGCCGCCACTGTTCGCACGCTCGCCCGCTGGGCGCCCGCCACTTCCTCTGGGCTGCTCAAGGCGCCTCGACGTGGCGGCTCAAGCCACCTCGAGCCGCCATCAAGGCGAAGGGCAGCGCGCCGCAACAAGTGGTCTGCAGGTGTCGGCCCTAAGGTGCGGCGCTCGCACCTTAGGGCAGCGAACGGCGCGCACGATCGTGCACAGCGCGCAACTCGTACACCTCAGGGCTGGCGCGCACGACGCGGCACCTCTGCTCTCGCGCGCGTCTGCAGCCTGCTCCGTGCCCTGCGCTGCGCGGCCAGTCCAGCGCCACCAAGCGCCCTCGTCGACTCGCCAGCGTCCGGCCGGCCCTCGTCCGCCGAGCCAGCACCTCTCCATTGGCCGAGGACGAGCGCCGGCCGCCAACCAGTTGCCAGCGGCCGGCGGGAGTTGGCGACCGCTTTATTTGCGCCCGTTTTATGGCCGCCGCCGCTCGACCGCCATTGAGACGGCCTGTCGCCCGCGGCCGAGCGCTGACTTTTATGCTTACATTTCCCTCCACCGGCTTCGTCTTCGTCTTCGTCTTCGGCCGAGCGACTGCTGAACTAGACTAGGACGAAGACTAAGACTAAGAGGCAGACGAAAATAGAGACAGAGGCTGCTAGTGTGGCCACAGGGCGGCCGCAACTCGCGCCGCTCCTCAGGGCAAAGGTGAGCGCCGTTGGTGATTGGGCAGCGCCATGATGATTGCTAATGATAAAATCTAATTAGTGCGCCGCCGTGTGCAAGTGCTCGGCCCTCAACTGCTGCTCGAATGGGCCGGGCTCGCCCCTGAGGCCTGCTGGAGGGCGCCTGTGGAGCGTCGCCTCCAGTTGTCGGCCGTCGGTCGGCTTTTGACGCTCGTCAGTCGTGGGCCGCCAGTTGCCAGTTGCCAGTTGCCAGAGTGCTGCCCGAAGAGTCCAAGAGAGAGCGAGAGTCTCTAACTCGCGAGGATAAAAAATAATAATAAATAAATAAAGACGGAGGAACAAGTGAGCGGCCGCCTCGAGGCGCTCTGGCAGGCGCCCCAAGAAACAGGCTGGAGCGCGCTCAATGCCCTTTGCTGCGCTGCACTGCACTCGGCCGTTCGTTTCCAAAGCACACTTGGCCGCGCGCAATGCAGACAGTCTGCGGCAAACTGCACACTGCAGAGTGCAGCTGGCCCGCCGCGGACTGTCTGCGGCCCGGCCGGCCTGGGGCGTGCGCCGAGCTGAACTTTATGATGACAATTATTTGCCTTCTCGGCCGGCCCCAAACTGCAACGGCCGGCAAAAAAGCCCCTCGCCGCCGGCCCCAGTCCAAGGACTTGGGCCAGCGCGTGGGCCGCACCAGCCGAGTGGAACCGGCGGCCGGATCGTGCTCTGAATCATCGGCTCGGCCCCAGTGGAGGCGCCCAGCGCGGAAGTGGCGCCCCAATTGCGCGGCCGCCAATTCAATTAGGCCAACGCCGAGTGGCGCTCTCTGCGCATTTGGATGCCTATTCTTAGATGCGCCCTTAGGTTGCATGTAAATCTGGCCAATTTTGGGCCGAACGAGGAGAGAGCTGAGGCGGCCGAAGGATAGAGATTCGGGCAGATTCAGCGCCAAGAAGCTCTCTCTCTCTCTCTCAAGTAAGAAGCTCCAAACAAAAGCGTCCACTCGCCAGCCAGACGAGGAGTCAGAGCTCAGCAAGAGCGGCCAGAAGAGACGGGCGGACACTTATTATCGTCGAGCGGCTCGCATTTGGGCCCGAGGGTGGCCGAGTTGGAGTTGCGCAACGGGCAGAGAGCAGGATTGCCCTCTGGAGCAGCACACAGTCTGCATGGCAACTGGACAATTTCACGGCCCATAAAGGAGGCCAAGTTTTCGCTTCGTTTGCAATCTGGTTGCACAAAGTTTGTTGCGAGGGCGCCCGATTGGCTCTCGTCCAGCTCTTGCACTGCTCGAGCGCCTTGGGTGCCAGTCGCACTCTGCGGCAGGCTGTGTGCTGCAGACTGTGTGCTGCAGACTGACTGCTGCAGCTCGTTCACTGCGCGCTAGAGCCCGGACTTTCTTGTTTTCGCAGAAAACAACCAAAAAAACAAGAAAGTGCATCCGAGAACAAATTCCCCAAAGTGCCCAGAAACTACCAGATTTCTCGTTTTTCCTTTGGGCGCAGCCTAGAAAATGGGCTTCGAGTTCGACGGATGGTGTGGGAGAACGTTATTCTCGCTTCTTACCCATCCATCACGCATCGTACAACGGGTATATAACGTACGATCGTACACAATATACACAGTCTATGAAATCCAGTTCGAGGTTTCATAGTCTGAATTTGACTTCTTGCAGATGGCCGGGTAGTTAGATTCACTCGCAGTGACACGTGCGAGCCCGACGGAACTTGCATATCGCGTTGGAGAGTCCACTGACGATTCACCAACGCACAGCGGAAATTTTGGGGGGAAGCCCAGAATTCGTCCATTTTGGGGCGCAGAGCACAACGCAGAATCAGAGACTTCTATCGCAGAAAAGTCCGGGCTCTACTGCGCGCACAGCGCACAGTGCACTTTGTGCATCTCCGCAGCTCGTCTGCCACTCGCAGACTGCAGCTCATCTCGCGCAGAGCAGAGGCCGCGCGCACCTGCACCAGGAGGCGTGCACCAACTCGCACCAGTGGTGCACAGGCACCAATGGGCGCCTGTGGCTAGCCAGCGGCCAATCTAATTAGGGTTTGCGCGCGGCCCGTGGGACTGTCGGCGGCCCGTGCGCGCCGACACTTGTTGTCAGCGGCGGCCGACAACAAGGCCGCCGACGAGGCTGCATGATGAGGGCCACGGCGACGCCCGGCGGCCCTAAGGAGCCCTGAGGCGCGTGAGAGCGGCCGGCTCGCTCGGGCACGCTCGACCGCCCTCGCCGGCCGATATGACGCAACAATTGTCCCCCGCGCGCATTGTTCTCGGCCCACTGGACGCGAACCGCCTCAGACAAGGTCAAGCGGCGCCCATCTGGCCGGCCGGCTTTGGACGAGTGGCCTTTGGACGTTGGCCGAGACAGTGTGGCGCTGGCGTGGGCGATCGGGGCTTTAAAATGTGGCTGCTTGCGGCCGTCTGTGTGCGGGAGCCGCAAACAGATTGGCCCTCCAGTGCTGCCGGGCGACAAATGGGCGCACTGGACAGTCTGCGGGCGAAGAATGGGCGCAATGACTGTCTGTGGCAAGTGCGTGGCGAGAGGTGCAAGAGTGGCCAAAAGGCGAGTTTGAGTTGAAAGGAGCGCAAAATGGATGGAAAAATGATGCCCAGAGCTCAGTTTCATCATTCCGGGCCGAGTTGCTCCTCTGGATTGACGCAATTTGAGTGGAAGAGATGCACAGAGAAGGTTGGGGCAAACATGGAAAAAGTGGCACAATGGAAAAGTGGAAAGGAGCAGAGATGCAAAAATGTGGCAGCGGAGAAGTGGACAAGTGCGGGCGGGGAGCAATTCCTATTCCTATTCGGGCGGAGACTAGGAATAGGAATAGGAATAGGAATAGAAAAGTGTGAAAAGTGGAGAGAAAAGTGGGCGAGCAAAAGGCGGCTAAGTGTCGCCCGAGCGGCGCAGCTTAGCTCTCAGGCCCGCGGGGGATTTGCAGGCTCCACTTGTGCCAGTCTGCAACTCTTGCAGGGCGATTGTTCGGCGCCCACGCGGGAGACTGTCTCTCGTGCGCGGGACTGTCTCTGCTGCGAGAGACTGTCTCTACTGCGATATACAGTCTCTGCTGCCAGAGACTGTCTCTGGCGCGCGCGGGCCGCTGTCACGGGCAGCCGGCGGTTCTCACGCGCGGCAAGTGCACAGTGCACTGCCCGCCGCAAGAGGCGCCCGCTCGCCGCTCGCCCATTTCCATTTCGCCGTTTCAATTCCGGCTCCAGTTGCAGAAGGACAGTTGAAGCTGGACAACTGGCGCCCAATTGGCCGGCCGGCCGCCAAGATTTATATGCGAACAAGGGGCCCAAATGGGGCCGGAACAAGCTCGACAAGGGGCGAACAATTTTGTCAACAGCAGTCTGGCTGGCAGCCGGCAGACTGTCTCCCGCTCGCTCACTGTCTCCGTCCGGCCCACTGGACGATCTGTGTCTGTGTGATCTCACGAGCTTGAGCACGAGCGAGAAATAAGCATCACAGGAATAAGCAGTGCTCATCTATCAAGACGCAGTCTTTGTGCCCGGCTGCTTCTCAGTGGCGGCGGCCTTCGGGCGGCGCTCTCTGTCTCCTCGTCCAGTTCCAGTCTTTGGCGCTCCTCAGCCAGAGTTTGGGGCCCACTTTTGGGCCAGGTCGGCGGCCGACAACTGGCGCTCGTGTTTCCTCGGCGGCACACGAAAAACCAATAAAAAAGGGCCAGATTTCGGGCGCGTAATTAGCATTCACTTTTCACAGACTTGGCCCGGCTGGTCGAGGCTTCTTAGCTGCGGCGCTGCTTAGCTGCAGCCCGCAGCACACAACACACAGCAAGCCATAAAGGGCGGCTCCAGTCAAAAGGGAGCTGCCAGTCACTGTCTGCGGCAGTTCGCATCTTCCACTTTCTGCTCACTTTGCAGTGCACTGCCCGTCAAAAGTAAGGTTACATGTTTGCGAAGCGCCGCACAGAAATTTATCATCTTACTTTTGGCAGCTTGTGTGCACACTTCTCAATGCAGACTGTCCTGGCAGTGTCCAACTGGCCATGCTCAATGCCAACAGGCCGCAAAGTGGCCGCCTGAAAACGCAACCGGCCGGGCGCCCACTCGCCAAACGGCCCTAACGAGCGCCACTCGGCCGGCCTTTGCTCGTCGGCGGATTCTAATTGTCGCCAAGTCTCAAGAGGAACTCTCGGAAGAGCTCGTAAAAGATGCCCCAAATGTTGCTCTCTCGAGCTGCCCTCTGCCAATTTGCTGCCCACTCGGCCAGTTCGATTTGCAGTTTTCCAGCAACAAGATGCACCAAGCTCTCACTCGAAAGGAGGAACTCCACTTCGTGCCCATATTGCTGCCTCTGCTTGCCCAATGCTTCCACTTCCGGGCCCGAAACTCAATCAGGAGGGAAAAAAGTGTCCACCAGCTCGATCAAAAGGGCGGCCGCTCGTCAGTCTGCGTGCCGCGCGTGCCAACTCAACTTAGCTGCTCTTTGACGTCGGCCACTTTTGCTCCATTGGGAGAAGAGATGTTTGAAGAAATGCTCAAGAAAACGCTCAAAAAACGCTTGAAAAATGCTCAGAAACTGCTCAGAAATGCTCGAAAAAGATGCTCAAAATCAGAAATAAATAAAAAATGAATCCACGAGAAGAAAACGTTTGGATGTCGCCGTGAAAATCGCCGTCCAAAAGCTCGCCGAAAGGACCACTTTTGGGCCGCGTTTTACGAGTCGGCAAGTGTCTTTCTTCAATGCTTCCATCGGCCAAGTCAATGGCAGACATTGACTCGGCTAATTAGCATCTGCAATTTTTCCTCCTTTGCTACATTTCCTCTATTTCGGCTACACTTTGGCTCCATATCCACTCCATTTTGACTACACTTCGGCCGACAAAAGTGACTCACTCAATGGTCGTCCAATGGACGCGCTGCACTTGTGCACTCTCTGTGAGGGGAGACAGTCTGCCACTACAGACAGTCCACAACTAAAGACTGTCTGGCTTGCAAAACTGAGAAGTTGGACAAAACTTACTGACGCATTTGGATGAGCAGGAAAACCTTTCCCTCCCGCTTCCATGCTGGCGCCTTTTTCAGATCTCCTGTCGCCATCTAGCGGCAGAAATGGGAAACATTTTCCATCTCCCAAGCACCGACACCAAAGGACTACCGCGAATTCTAAATAGACCATGCAAACCAGAAACAGTTTCAAGACATAAAATGAAGTAAATCTTACACAAGCTCCAGAAATTCTAAGACCAAACACTACTTTGCTGCTTTATTGGCTGCCATGCTGGCGCCACACCAGACGACAGGCGCCTCTTGCCGGCAAAGTTGGCCCCGCTCTGCTCGAGGGTGGCCGCGGACGAGTTGCGCCGCAAGCTGCCCAGTTTCTTCATCTGTCTCACGTTGCAATTCTCGTAGGAACTAGATCCAGACGGTGGCGACACTCTCTCGTCCAGCGCCGTAACTGGCTCGCCGCCGCCACCAACGCCACTCTGCACATCAGGCCGCGACCCCTTCAGCTTGGCCGACGTCTGAGATTGCTGCTGTTGGAGCTGCTGCTGCTGCCGCTGGCCCTCCATAATTGACGGGCCTCTCATGATGTGCAACCGGCGAGCTTGGTGCTGCTCGTCGTAGCTCTGGCGTCTCGTCTGGGCGGCCGCATGCTGACGAGCGCCGCCACCGGCTCGCTTGTTCGACTGTCCGCTGGCTCGGCGCCCCTGCGGCTGCTGCTGGCCATTGTGGGCGCCCCAAGAGTCTGCCGAGCGCGCCTGGCTTGCTGCCGCCGAGGTCGCTGTCTGGCTGGAGTGGTGGTGTTGCTGCTGCTGTTGTTGCTGCTGCTGATGCTGGTGTCTGGCTCGTCTTTGTCCCTCGCGAGAGCGGGCCGGCTGGTGCCGGTGCTTAGCTTGGCCACACCCAGGGGCGCACTTCTTGAATGCGATCAGAGGGGCCGAGGAACGCGACATCATCGAGTTGGTGCCACTGGAGCAGTCGGACGAGAACGAGGTGCTTGAGTTTCTGGAGCGACCAGCCTGGCTTGAGTGAGCCGAATTGGGGCTGCCGTTTAGCTCGCCGAGAGCACTGCGTGTGGCAACCATCATTCCCAGAGAGCCAGTGTCCCTGCAACGGGCCATTGAGGAAGCCTGAAAGCAGTGCTCCTCCTCTTCGAACGGCTGGTATGGGCTTTGCTGGTGGCCAGCGTTCGAAACAGCCAGCAGAGTATCACTGTGGGCCTGCTGGTGTTCTCTCTGGAGGCTGCATTTATCCAAAGAAAAGCCTGCATACTGGTGACGGGGCTCAGGTTGGCTGCCCAACGACGATGACATCAAACGAAGACGAGCCACGATTGGCAAGTGATCGGATGGATAATTGGGCTGCGGCAAACCCTCGATCTTGTTGCGCTTTAGCCAATTGTAATCAGGCTTATCGAGCAATCCAACTAGCTGAAAACTGTCCTGAGAATAGTATATGTAGTCTATCATTGCCTTGAAATTGTCAGTATAGTTAGTGTAAGGCATCTGGTGAGGCATGTAAGCGCTAGCCAACTCAAACGGATGGCTATAAAATAATTCCTTCCCCACCACCAATTGTTCTGGTCCACCATTGATGATGTTGGCGACCGCCATTGAATGGTGGGATGAGAAAAATTCATGCTGATGCGAGTTCATGTCCGATATCAAGCTTCCATCGTTGTTTCGTTTCGATAGTGATGTGGATGATGATGTTGAGGTTGACGAGCACGACAGGGATGAGGGCGAAGCGGGTGCCGAACAAACGGCTGAGTCATTGGGACTAGAGGTGGCCATAGCTGTTCGTCTGCTGGACCAGCTGGTTGCCGGGGGCGAAGACTGGCGTCTCAGGTAGAACATGGAGGGCAACTGGTGGCCCACGTTAGCCAGATTGTTGTTGGCCCGCTTTATGGTTTGCCAAATGTCACCACTCGATGGCATACCACCACCACCACCATTTGTATTGTCTGAAAAAGAGGAGGAGGAGGCGCCTTGACTTGACGATTCAGCCGCCGACGAGGATGAAGAGGATGATGAAGAGTAGGATGAGGTTGAGGATGGTGGTGATGATGAGGATGATAGTGATGATGTTGATAGTAGTGATGATGAGGGTGAGGAGGAGGATGCTCTAACGAGCGATTCATGGTAGCTGTTCATGGAATTGTAATAGTTACTAATTGCTAAAGCATTTGAGCAGGATGTGTATCTAAAATGTTTAAAATCCTCATGTTGGCTTGTGATTTGGCCTCTAGTCAAGTAGTCGAACACACCTGATTGTGGGATTGAATTAAAATCACCTAATAGAATCAATGGCAACAATGATTGATGACGTTTCACTGGTGCGCCGGTAAATCTGTTGTTGTCGTTATTGTTGCTATTGTTGTTGTTGTTGTTCTCGTAAGTGGTTGTGAGATAATTATTGTCATTATTTGTCAAATGATTAGATCGATAATAGTAATCTAGATAATTTTCCTGCTCTAATTGTTCCAATTGCGCCAGAATATTCAAGCTAATCTTCTCATTGTTAATCTCGATCTTTGGCTCACTGTCTGCATGTAAATCTCCCAGAGGAAGTGGCGAATCGTCATCATCATCATTGTTGTTGTTGTTTTTATCATTGTTTATACGGATATGGGTCTTCTTGCTGTTACTATTGTTGCATTGTTGTTTTTGTACATTTTGTTCGATAAGAGCATAGGCAGTATGATGGCGCGCTATGCAAGACAATTCGTTCATTAGCATTATTGTTTGTATAAGCTTAACGTCACAAAACTCTGGATCCCAATAAATGTGAGTATTACAGACTAGAATCCTTTGGGCTTTGTTAGTTGGCATTGGTGTTGATGTTTTATTGTTCTCCGACGAGGTGGAAATTGGAATATTGGTATAGCTGATTGAGGGTGATGATGACGTTGTCGTCTGTGACATTTGCTTGGTTGCAATGGAATTGCAATCATTTGCTTGCTTAATCTCTAATATGGCCACCAAACCAATGTTGTCCTTGTTCATAACCCTATTAAGCATGGCCTCACTGCCATGTGCATTAGCCATTGCAATACGGCTAAATTCTAATAAGTGTCTCTCGACCAATCTGAATTTGTTCCTCTTGAAAAAGATTGCACAACCATCAACTCGCCGACTTCGCTCACGGTCCATCCTTCTGGCACGTGATTTTGGCTCAAATAAGCACTCA
>Ga0268247_10000212_pt1 | contig 20854 bp, 27 predicted proteins | sample AgamicOrMae_FD_200245 | JGI IMG/M metagenome (GOLD analysis project Ga0268247, IMG submission 200245) | Agave microbial communities from Guanajuato, Mexico - Or.Ma.e (v2) (version 2) | ecosystem: Host-associated > Plants > Phyllosphere > Phylloplane/Leaf | place: Guanajuato, Mexico | collected...
TCTGTATTTCTGGAATTTCAAGTGTCATCGTCGCCTATTTGCAGATGCAAAGATGGCCGGCGAGAAGTCTCCCATTGAGACAGTCTGGGGGCAGTTGCATTGCTTGCAGAAAGGTGCAGCTTTGCTCGAGAGGCAGAGAGAAGAACATGGAAACATTTAGCTGCAGATTCTCTTCGGGTGCTTCTGGAATTCAAGGCGCCAAAAGGAGAAGACTCCCGAAGAAGACTGTCTGTTTGCATGGCCCGTGTGGCGGCCAAAAAAGCGCCTACAAACGAGCCGAGTCAATAGGAGTCTGATTAAACTATGATTAAATATTATAGATTTTCGATATGGAAAAGTGTCTGCCCCCCAAGACTGTCTGTTAATCTTCCACTTCCAAGTCTCACTGTGTGTGTGTCTGTTCGTGTGTCTCTCTTTGTGAGGCCACTTGAGAGTTGGCCGCTCTTTGTGCAGGTCTGCAAATGCAGGAAGGCTCTTCCTCGCTGGCCCAAAGTAGCGACACCACAAGTAGACATTTGTCCGCTTTCAGCCGATCGATAAAATTCCTCCAGGATACTTTTTGGCCCAAAAGAGAGAGAGAGAGAGAGAGGAGGAATATTTTCCTAAGAAGCCTGCTCGAAGGGCACCACTTGGGCCCGCTTCTAGCATTGAAGTCCAGCATTGAAATATTTCAACACACAGTGAGCGGCAGCCACTTTGTCAGCCCATCCTCGTCCTCGGTGGTCGCACTCCACTTCCTCCACTAAGTCCCTCCTCCCTCCGCCAGTCTGTCTGTCTGTCTGTCTGTTTGTCTGTCCGTTTGTCTGTCCATCGGAGTGGCCGGGAGGAACTGGTGGCGGCCACCTGGATTGGATAAACTGCTACTTCATCTGCAATCTTTGCCCGGCCGCAGTTGAGTTCATATTTGCCGCGGCCAAACAGTGCGCGCGGCCAATGGAGAGCGTTCATGGTGCGCTCGCTTAGGATGAACGAGTGTTTGACAATCACTTGAATCACTTTGTATGCGCGCCTAAGTTGGCGCCAAATCTTCGCCGCTCCGCCAAATCTCTGGCGCCTCGAGAGATAAAGAGGAGGAAGAATGGCCACTGGAAGGCGACCACCAGCAAGCTCTGCCCACCAGTCTCGTGCTAGCCACAGTTGCTGGCCACAGTTGCTAGCCACACAGCTTCAATTGATCGGCTCCAAGTGAGCTCCAAGTGGAATGGACAAATGTTGGCAGTTAGCCGCCGATGTTTGTCCGCCAACAAGCTGCAGCAACTGTGGCCAACCGCACGAAGCCTCCTCTCTTAATCCCCCAGCTCGCAGGAGGTCAATCAGCTGCTGGAGGGCTGAGGAGCAGCCACAATGGTCGGCGGAGCTAAGGGAGGCCAGTCCAGAGGGGTGGAATCACCTGCTCTCGAGGGACTCGGCTCGTCTGCTCGGCCCAGCAACAACTCTTCCGATTTCCATTCCAATTGAATCGGGCATTTCTTATTTCTCATTTCTTATTTCTTATTTCCATTTCTATTTCCATTTCCACCTCTGTCTCCGGCCAAAGAGGATTAGACGGACGTGCAGCTCTGGCGCCCAACAAGTGGCCAGCAGGCGCAGGTGGTGCCCAGGAAAGCGCGCGGCTTGTAAGCTTCCGCGTTGCTGCAGCCCCACGCGCATTCGTCATACAGCACTGGCTGCTCAGAAGCGCCGCTTCATGCCCATTCGAGTTGCACGCCCAAGACGCTTGGTGGTCGCCCCAAGCAGAGCACCACTCGAGCAACTCTCAACGAAGAGACACACAAACTGGCCAGCAGCAAGCCAGAGCACAAGGCTCACTGCTGGCCAGAACTAAGCACCGTTACTAAGGTCCACTTTCACACTAATTGCCGCCGAAACGAGAGCATTGTTTGCGGCCGGGCCCAAGCAAAAGGTGGGCGGCCTGGCGTTGCAAGGGCCTTTTCGGAGTACTGCCTTGGCCGCCAGTTGACTCCATTCCATTCCATTTCATTTCTTCTCGAGTTAACGGGCCCAAAAGAAGGACAGGCTCTAATTATCGTCATTAGGAGAAGAGAGCCGCCTCTTGCAGCGTGCCTCTTGCAGCCGGCCGACACACTGCAGTCCATTGGAGTCTTGTGGGGGCTAGTTGAGGCTAGTTGAGGATAGTCTCAACCATTGGCGTGAGTCAAATGGGAGATGGAAAATGGAAGAGTCCAGCTCTGAGGATTAAGGCAAGAGAAAGTGGGCAAGAAAAGTGGAGGCCAAATTCCGAATGATAATGATTTCGGCGCCGATCATTCCAATTGGCGGCCGAGCGTCGATTTCCAAGCAGCCCTCATGCACTCACAAGCTTCCAGCCGGCGGCCTCAGCAACAGGTACTCTCTGGGCCAGTTTGCGTGCCTCTTTTTCCCTCTTTTTCCAGTGCCTCTAATTGGCGCCATTTTCGACTGGAAAGCTCACGAGCTGCCAGGCGACGAGCAAGGAAGCGAAGAATTTGCATAAAAAATTTGATATATTACACGGACCCAAATTGGGCGGCGCGCAAGGTCGCTCGTTGGAGCTGAAAAGAGTGGGGCCGAAGTGGTGCAACTGGCGCACATTCTGCATTTGCAAGTGGCTCTCGACTTTTTCCTATTCTCTGGCTCTGGTTTGGATTTCGTTCTCACAGATCGTCCTCGAAACTAGCTCAAAGGCATAGTAATAATTTCAGCCAGAAAAGCAGAAACAATTTGCGCACTATTGGCCAGAGTTGGCCGGCCAGATTTGGGGGCCACTTTTTGCGTGTGATGAGAAATTAGAGCCAACTTATTGGCCAGGCTTGCCAGGGAAAAGCTAGACTCTAGCTCAAGATTGACAAAACGAACAAGATGAACAATTAATCGCCGGCCAGCACAAATCGGCAGTGGAAAACAATCTTGGGCAGCTTTTTCTCACACACATTGTGTACAATCTGTTTTCTGGGCAGACTTTTCCGGGCAGACTGTCTGGAGGGCAATAATAGTTGGCCGATTGACTCACAGAGATCGCTAGTGGAGCTTTGTTTGTGTGTGTGTGTGGGACTGCCATCCCGAAGAGTGTCGATGATTCCATCATTTGCGCTCTCGAGTTCAGTGGTTTTGCAGAGAGTTGGCAGTGCGGAAATTGCACTGTGCTCGAGTCGTGAGAATTAACTATCACACATTTGGATCCAACTTTGCACTGGCCTCTTGGTGATCGTTGCAGCTCGATTCTGAGCTGCACAGAGTCTCCTAAAATGAACAGACTGTGAGATGCAGATGGAAAGGCCCCTGGGGGTGCAGAGTGTTGCCAGTGCAATTTGCAGTGCAGCTCAGCGAGCCGCATTGGGCAATAAAATGTGAACAATTCGAGCCAGTCAAAACAGAGGATCAAAGTGGCCAGCGCAAAGGAGAGCAAAAGAGCGAGAGAGAGAGAGACGCCCCAAGCTGGAGGCCTATTTCTGTGGGGCCTATTTAGTTATCATAATTGCTCTTGTGTGCTTCTGTTGCTCTTGTGTGGGACTGGCTCGTGTGGTTTCGCGCGGAGTAAGCATAGAGAGCGCAAAGCAGAGAGCAGGCGGCCCCAAATTGGCACTGGATTTGGCCCGAATTGGATTTCGGATCGGCCCAATTGGTTGGTGAATTTTAATTTTAATTTTATTTCCATTTCTATTTTCCCCTCACAGTGAGGCTCCTGCACACACTCTGCAGCAGCAGCTTGCGCAAATTGATCGCCGAGAGGCCAGAGGCGCCACTTAATTGGGCCCCAACTGGTGGCGCCGAGTGGAGGAGCCCAGTTGGAGTGGAAAGCTCCGCAAAGAGAGTGAGACGTACAATATGAGAGTGGCCAGTGGAGTGGGCCTGGCAATTGGCAACTTTATTGTTCCTTTGACCTTTTTCCAGCGCGCTTCTCTGGGGCGCCAAGTGGGGCCCTCGTGTTGTGGTGGCGCTTAGAGTGCAGAGTTCACAGTGCACAGTGGGCAGTGCACAGTGCAGGCCGACTGGCCAGCGTGTGTCTATGTGTGTGCAATTGCAAGGCTCAAGCAGGACCCACTTGCGCACCGCAGACACTCTGTCGCAGCTCGAGCCAAAGGCCAACTTTGCTGCCCGCCTCTAAAAGGCGGGGGCAGAAAAAAGACATCAAAAGACAAACGAGTCGTAAAAAGGCAAACATTGGCCTGCTTGGCAATGGGCAGCTCGTGGCGCATTTCCACCGTTTTGGCCGGCGCGATCATCAAAGTGCCAAGTGTAAATTTCCTGCCCGCTGGCAGATTAATTTGGCCGGCCCTAGTCTCTGGCGGCCGAGTGCGTGTTTTCCATCCAGTTCCAGACGGTGTTGTGGCCGCGCAAAAGTGCCAAGCAGAAGACTGCAGCCGCCAAAAGGGAGACACTCTTGGAACTCTTGCTGCTCTTGCTGCTCTTGCTGCTCCACCAACGCCGCAAGAGACGCTCCACCAGAGCCACTCACTAGGATCGGCCAATGGTGGAAAATGGCACAAGATCACTCGGACTTGCTCTTACTACTGCTGCCCCTTTGCTTCGCGCGCCCGACTCACTGGCCACGACTAATTAGGCCCGCGAAGCTTGTCTCTTTTCGGCCACTCGTTTGCAATACTTGGCGGCACTTTATTGCCCATCGACGTGCGCGCTGGCCAATGCTTCCAATGGAGCCAATGGTTCCAATGCACTGGAGACTGTGCTCGCAGCTACGGACAGTGAGGCAGAATAGTGCAGTAAAATGGGCGAGCATGCAGCCCGAGTGAGTGGGGCAAAATCTGGCTAAATGTTGGAGAAAATTCAACAAAACCAGCCAACAGATTAAATGGCCACAAGCAGAGCCAAAGCTAAGGGAGAAGAAGCAAAAGGCAATGCTAATGCCAAAGCAAAGCAAAGCATTGCCTCGTCCAGGTGACACATCTTGTGGCGGCGCCCAATGCGGTTTCTTGGTGTTTGTGGGTCTGGATTTGCAGCTGCCGGCGTGCTTGGGGCGCGCACTTCTTCTGAGCGCGCATGTGACTTCAATTAGTGTTTCACTTCAACTTGCAACAGGCGGCCCATTTTCTCTCCCGGCGGCCAGTCCAAATGAGCCATTGGCGTGCCCAATTGGCGCCCATAAAAGGCGCTCGTCGTGCTCGCTGAAGGGCCGCACAAAAGGGCGCTCAGAAGCACACTGGCTTGTTGGCGCGCCGCAGCCTTGGGCGCCCGTCCCAGTCTCTAGCCTCCAGACTCCACAGTTGCAGACCGTCCCTTTGCAGTCGAGAGGCAAACAGGCAAACTCTCTCCTTCCTTTGGCTGCAAGAGTCCTCCAGAGTTGCTGCAAAACTGCCGCAAAACTGCCCCAAAGTGTCCTTCTCCACGCCAAATCGGCACCAATCAGATAAAGCGGCCGCTCTCTGTGTGCTCCATTGGGCGGCCCTTCTGTTCTGTGTGTCTCTCTGGCCAAGCAGAGACTCTCTGCGCGGCTCTTGCGGCGCTGGCAAATAATTAATTTGTCAAACTTGCGGCCAAGTCAAAGCCAAGCTGCAGCCCAAACTCAAGCCCAAACTCAAGCTCAAACTCGCACTCGTTTCCAGCTCCCATTTCGTCTGCCTCCAACTGGCCCGTTTCCGATTCCAATTTTCATTCGCAGTTCCAATTGGGCAGCGCGAATCGTCTAATTAGCAAGTCGGCGCCTTTGCACTTGAAAAGGCGGCCCTGAAGCGAGCTGTCCAGCGGCGCTCCTTTGCACTGCTCCTCTGCGCTGGACAGGCGAGCTAAGGGCGCGCTGTGCTGCCATTTGGCTGGCCGACATTGCGGAACGGCCACATCGAGGGCCACTTGTTTCTGGCGCAAAGTGGCGCGCCCAAACGGACCACAAGCCACGCTCCACTGGCCATCGATCTTGGCCGATCGATTTGCGATTTGTGGCCCTAAAGGAGGCCGCAAAGAGAGAATATTTGCCTAACTGGCCGAGCTGAAATGAGCGATGGCTAATCCAATAAGAGCGCTCGCTCGGCCCAGTTGATCGATGGCGGCGGCCTTCTGGGTCTATTCGAGGCCGCTGCTGCAGCTCCAGGCCGCCACAGACAGTCTGCGGAGCTTTGAATGCGCAAACCTGGAGGACCGTTTGGCTGTGTTGTGTTGTGCTTAGAGCACACGGCAGCCAAGTGGGCGGCCCAGTGCAATATGATCTGAGGCTGGCGCAATATCGCGCAGGGAATTGCGCTCTCCGCAGCTCCACGCAAAAGTGGCCCCTCAGTGCACACAGTCTGCAATGCACTGCACACAGTCTGCATTGCACCGCACACAGTCTGCAGAGCAACTGGGCTGCTCGAGCGGCGCAGACAAAGTGCAGCTGCTGCAGCCAAACACAATGCTCGCATCACCTGTAAGTTTGCGGCCAACTTGGTGTGTTTGCAATGTAATTAACTGCAATCAATCATCCGCATTTCTTCCTCCTCCTCGCAAGCCCGAGTTTCCCCACTCACATGCAGGCTCCTCTGCAGGCCGATTTTCCAAACAAATCGGCAAAATCGGCCACTGGCGAACTGGACCAACTGGCACAAGTCAGCCCAAGAGAGAGCCCAAAAGAGCAGTCTGTGTGGCCAAATACAAATACAACAACAACAACAACAATGGGCAAACAAATTTCCGCCCTCCTTCATGCCGACACATTTTCCTCGCTCGGCCAGTCTATTTGGCCGGCAAGCGAGCCGCGCGGATTGGGCAGATTTTTCTCAAAACAAACTTTATGCAGATCGCGCTAATTCGGGTGAGAATGAAATGGAGAAAAAGACCAACACAAACAGAGAGCGCCTCTACACTGCAAACACGACCTGCAAAGTAATGCGAGCTCCTCTTTGTTTGGACCATCCTCTCGGTGACCTCAGTCAGTCTGGCGGCGAGCAGAGGTCGCCAGCCACGAGCCAGAGCCAACATCTGGCGGCTGGAAAGGTGTTTCCGCTTTGTGGAGCAGCTCCGAAAAGGGCCCAAAAAGTATGAAGAAGAGTCTGAAAAACAATCGAGCCACTTCGATCGTTTCAGAGCCCACTATTCGAGCCTCCTAATCGTCTTTTAATTGATCCCCCTGAGCAGTTTGGGCCGAGCGGTAAATATCGCAAATCACGCGCTCTCAGTGGAAGGCCCAAATCAATCACCGCGACTGGGCGGCAACCTGTTGTTTTGCCTTCAATTTGTTCCCATTTTGCTCCCAATTTGCTGCCAATCGGCGCAATTGGGCGCACCAAGTGGAGGCCGACAAATGGCCACCACTTGGAGGCGCCGCTCCAGCTCCGGCGGCTGAGGACCCGCTTCATTTGGTGCGCCCGCCGCTCGATTGGTCGCAAATTAAAGTTAAAGTAGAAATTAAAAGCAAGCTCAAGCAAGCAACAAGGCTCGCCAAAGACAGAGCCACGAAATCGGCCAGACATCTGCCCGCTCGTTTGTCCAGTGCAACCAGCGCGTCTGTTTGTGTTGCCGATCAATCAAGAGCCGCCGGCGAGGAGGCACGTTTTCGGCCCGCCGAGCTGGCCAAGCTGGACACTGAACAATGCACATTGGCTCTCTCTCTTACTGTACTTCTGAAAGCGGACGGAACTCTTTCCGCTGCAATCTCTTGGGCAACTTGTTGCCGGCGCTCCAATTGCACTGGATTCTGCCTCTACCAATGGGCACTGGTGGGCCGCAATCGATGCTCCTAAGGACTAGCCAAGCCAAGGACTAGACACTGTTGCCGCCCCCCTTTGTCGCCCCATCGGCCACTCCCACTCACTTGGGTGGGCGTGTCCTGCCAGTTGCAACTTGCAAGGCGCCCCTTTTGGCCTCCGTCCACTCGGCGCAGACACATTTAATTGGGCTGCAGTGGTGCACCTTGGCCGCCCTGTTCTTCCAGTTCTTCGGTTCCGCTTGCCAAAGATCCAATTTTGCTCTCTTTGAAGAAAAGTCAGCGCGACTTTTCTCTCTTTCCACTGCGCCGGTGTCAGAGTGTTGCGGGAGGAACAACAAGTTGATCATTTGGGGCCCGCTTCGTGTTGGTGGCATTTAGCGTTTAGAGTTTAGAGTTTAGAGTTTCCAGTTTAGAGCTTAGAGTTTCGCGTTCAGAGTCGAGCAATCAGCAGCGTTCAGAAAGTCGGCGTGGGGCGTTTGTGGCAGCCAGCTCGAAATATTGAGCGACGTTTTATACTTCCAGATACTGTGGCTGCCATTGTCTGTGTGTGAACTTTCCAATTGGTCAAATGGCAAAAGGAGAACAACTAGAACAACAACAACAACAACAACTGTTCGGTTCACGCTCACACAACTTGGCTCAAATATTTGCCCACCACCACCTCTTCTTGGCTTGAAAACTTTTCTCTCTAATTTTATCGTTTAAATTTCAACCTCCTGCTCACTGTTAAACTTTTTCCTTCCCTCTTCTCTGGATCCCATTCCATTGCTCCTCCTCCTCCTTTTCCACCTCCTTTGGCTGCCTCCTCTCCGGCCGCCACTCCATCGATCAATCAATCATCTGGGCCGCCTTTTCATCTCTCCGCTTTGTTTTCTCGCTCGCTGAACTCAATGGCCACCAGATGGCGCTGCACACTCGCCTGAAATCTGCTCACCTCAGACTGTATCCTCAACTTGCTCCAGTTCCACTTCCTCTTTGTCCACCAAGCAAGAATTTCTCTCTCTTTCAGCTTCTTCCACTTCTTATACTTCTTGCACACTCTCCACTCCACTAACCACTGGCCAGTTGCACTTTCTCTCTGGCAACCAGCGCCCAATGGCCAGGAGAGCAGTGGGCCAGTCTGAGGGGCGCCCCCACTTGTTGCGTGCACGCGAACTGCTCATTTCCGAGCCAATGCAGTTTATTCAATTGGTTGCGCTCCTTTGCCAACCAAAGAGGAATGTCCAGTTCAAACGAGGAGCCAAAAGGCCCCCGCCAAGCCATTATACTGCTCTGGATGGGCGCCAAAGGTGCAGACTGACCACAGGCATATTTAGCGCGCCCAAACGGGCCGAACAATTAGGCCTTTTTGCTCACAATTGGCCAACCAAAGAGTGTCTCGCCCACCACTGAGCTCTCGTTCTCACACAACTCAAATGCCTCTTCACGCCACTCAGACAAAGGGAGACAAAGATAAAGATTGTTCCACTCGCTCACCAGTTTGCCTCTGGGGGTCCAGCAACAGGCTCTGGCAGTGCATTGTGGCTATTTTCTACTCACTTTGCAGCCAGTTCAAAGTCAGTCTTCGGCCAGCTCGACAGGAGGAGGCTCATTTTCATTTGGGTGCCCAATTTTTCCATCTTTTTGCCAGAGAAAGACTCAAACTTAGCAGAGAATCACTGCAGAGAAAAAATTAAATGATTTTCATTTTGGTGGAAAAAGTCGAAATTCGCAGCTTCTCGCCAGTAGAAAAAGGTGCTCGTGCAACTGAGTGCAGCACACTTGGAGCACATTTGCAGAGCATTTGCAACACTGGCCGGCCCTAAGCTTTGGCGGTGGCGTAACAAGACCACAGACAAGCAACAACAACAAGCGCCTAATGCAATATCCATTTCTGGCGCACTCCCGCTGAGTGTGTCTTCTGCTTGCTAGCTGGCTGCTGGCGCACAAAGAGGTTGCTTGCAGTCTCTTTTTGTGGAAAAGAAGAAGAAAAAGAAAAAAGTCCGCCCAGACCTTGGCAAATGTTTGGCAAAAAAGGAGCTGCTGGACAGCCAAGTGGATTCTGCTCCCAAGGGTCCCTCTCGGGCGGCTCCCTTTTGGCGATCGATTAGAGTTTGGCCTCCTCTGCTTTGCTCGTCCTTCGAATGATAATTCGGACTCGGAGGCTCATTTCGGACTAAGCGTCACAAATGGGACACTGTCTCGTTGTTGGAGGGCCCGTCCTTTGCCGCCCAATGTCTGCCAATGCTTAGGCTCGAGCCTGACGAGCGACAGGCGCGCATTGGAAGCATTGGCTGCCAATGCCGCCAAATATGAGGCACCTCTGTGTGTGGCAACCTTTGTCTGTCCCCGGCCGAGATGTTGAAGATGTGGATGTGGATGCGGGCGCGCCTAAGCTGCGGCCCGAGACGAGCGATAAATTCTCCCCCAAAACAGCCGTGCACTATGGGGGCTCACTTCTGATTGTGGCTCCTTGTTGCTTGGCTGGTGGCAGCGGGCGGCTCCCGTGCACTTTGGGCTGCGCGGCTGGTGGTCCGGGCGGCCGTTTTGGCCACTTTGAACTGGCCACTGTCAATTAGAGAGAATAGAGCTGCAAACAATTGGAAAAAGGAGGCTCGTCTGCATTGGACGAATGCTTGCTTGGCCAATGGAAATGGAAATGGAAATGGAATTGGTTGTTGCTTGTTGCTTGTGGACCAGTGGACCAGTGGACCAGTGGACCAGTGGAAGTGGAAATGCTGGAGGCAGAAACGGAAAAGTTTCCACATTGGAGGTGGAGGAATTGGCGATCGATTGAATAGAATTGGAGGAGGAATGGCGAATTGGGGGAATTGAGTGGAATTGGAGGCCCATTTGGAGGTCGAAGAACAGCAGCAGCAAAAGTGAAAGCCACAAGCAGCGGCCAGACCTAAGGTGTGGGAGCGCCGCAGAGAAGCACAGGCGGCCAGTTGCAGTGTGTGGCCCAATGTGGCCCAACAAAGCAAAGCAGCACAAACATTGGGCCCACAATTTGGCGCCGCGGACAATTGTTGGCCCCCCAATGCAAAAGTGTCTCTCTATGCAAATAGGAGGCGCCTCCAAACGGGGGGCCACCAATTTTACGCTCCTCATTTCGCCCATTCTCTCCCTCATTCTGACCAATTCAGTGGCCAAAGATCGCACTTGGAATGCCGTCCTCTTGATTTGCCCACACTTTTGGGCGACACTTTTATGTGGCCCCTCTGGCTGCTCCAAAGGGCCCCTCTTGCTGCTCCCTCTCTGCAAATCCGATTGGAACGAGTGGGCTCCAGTCTGCCGCCCTCCAGTAGTCCCAAAGACTAGGGGAGACAATTGTCAAAGCAAAGCTGAACTCTTCAGCGACAACAAAAACAACAATCGGCCATGAATTATTCCATAAAGTTTGCCAGAATTGGGCCCCTTTTTGGCGAATAAACATACTCGAATGGAATGGCCATTTCAATTGGCGAGTTGCCAGTGAAATGGCACTGATTTTGCCAATTGCTTTGGCAAAATCAGAGCTCGCCAACACTTTGCTCGCCTGTTCAAACAAGCCACAAGAAGAAGAGACCTCCAATTGAGAGCCCTTTTTCAGGCTCGAATTGCAATTGAGTTCCAGTGTTAAAGTGAAGCTCTCCAAGTGGAGCCAGTTCAGTTCAGTTCAGTTCAGTTCAGTTCAGTTCAGTTCAGTTCAGTTCAGTTCAATTCAGTGAAGTTCAATCGAGGCTCAACCAGAGCTCAATCAAGGTATGCAGAGTGTGAAATTTGCAATGGAAAATGGGCAGTGTAAAACTGGCTGCAGTTTGCGCTCCTTGTCCTCCCGCTGCTCGTCTGCAACTGGCGCCCCAAACACTAGCCGCACGACTAGCGCATGACTGGGAGAGACAAACTCCCGCGCGTTCTCCTTCAGCTTCAGCTCGGGTTCCATTTCCACTTCCGGCGGCGTCCAAGCTTTGAGTATTCTGCAAAGAGAGAGAGACTAGAGCTCGTGTGCAGTTTGGGGCCCTTTAAAGCAGTGGGAAAAGGGAAGAATTTTTCTAATCTAATCTAATCACAGTCCGAGGGGGGTTCTGTGGTGTGTGGGACTGTGTTCGGCTGTTGGCTAGTGTCAAAATATTTACTGGCCACTTTTGAGCGTTGGAGAAGGAAGGCAGAGAAGGCTGAGAGATGGTGGCAATGGTGGTGATATTTTATATTTTACACTGGCCCACAATTGGACAGAAATGGAAAACTTTATCGGCCCACTGGAGTGGAAGAGGCGGCGGCGGCGGCGAAATGGGGAAGAAGAGGGAAGGAGTCTGGCAGAGAGTTGCTTTGTGCCTTATGATTAATGAATTCCATTTCATCCTCGTGTGGCGGCGGCCAATTGCATTCTATTCACAGTGGGCCAACGTTGGAGCTTAGGTGTGTGCTTGGAACTGAGGAGCAGAAGTGCTCTGTGTTTGCATTGGCGAGCGCGACAAACTTGCCTCGCGCTTCATTGAACAACAACAACAACAACAACAACAACTCGCACAGACCAAAACAACACTTTTGGCCAACAACAAGCCGCAAAACTGGCCCCGCTGGTGAACGGCGGCCGCGCACTCCCACAAACTGGCCTCTGCAGAGCTTAGCTTTGGGCCGCTTTTTGGGCTCTCTACTTTTTGGACGAGTGTCCAGCGGCCAGTCGAGCGCCAGTCTGCAGACAACATACAGTCTGCAGTACACTACACACAGTGTAGTCTACTGTAAGACCTTAGGTGGGCCCGCATCTGTGCCCAGTTGCACACAGACAGCGCAAATGGCCGGCCCACAACAAAGAGCGGCGGCGGGAAACTAATTTGAATCAAACAGTTGGCCGGACGAGACAAGGCGAGCAGAAAAGCCGCAGATTTGCTCGCTCGTCCGTGCACCACGAGCTGCGGCAACTTAGGCAAAGCAAAAGGGGGCTCTGCCAAACGCTTTGGTCTGGCAGCAAAGCAAAACTTTGAGTTGGGGCCCACAGAGCACAGGTAACCAGTTGTGGCGCCATGACAACCGTTTTGCGCGCCGCTGGGCCCAATTCAATTGGCAGTTTGGAGACGTTTGGACGTTCGGGCAGAGTTTTGACGATTGGAAACTGGAAGTTGGAAGTTGGAAGTTGGAAATTGGGAATTGGAAACTGGAAATTGGCTACCAAATTGAATCGAATTGAGTCACAGCGGCCGCAGACTGTCTCTGGGCGCGTCTATGGCGGCCGCTTGGTCCGTCGTTGTCGTGCGCCATTGTTGAGCCGCGCAGAGTTCGGCTGGACACGAGTTTGCATGCTCCTTCGAGCTGCCGACTCGCAACACCCTCTGGGCCCCCCATAAGGCTCACAGATGCCATATGTTAGGCCTGGCGGGGCGAAGGACCACGAGCGAGAAGCTGAGGGCAAGGAGAGGGGAGAAAAAAGGGGCAGCACTGGAGGGGAGCCCATTTGCCAGTTGGATTATTACGCCCGATTGTCGAGTTTGCCTTTTGGCCACAGGCCTTTCGACCAACAAAACACCATGTTCCAGGCCTCTCGTTGGCCGCACGAGAACTCCTCACTCGATGGGCAGCCCGAAAGCCCAAAAGCTCAAAGGCGAGCTAAGGGCGAGTGGTGGAAGGAGGAGGAGGAACAACTACGTGTTGCTCTTGTCCTTGTGTCCTGCTAGCTGGCTGGCTGCTAATCGAGTCGCTGCTTTGGGCGAGTGGAAAACGGGAGCAAATCCGCTCCGCTTTGGGGCCCAGTTGAGCGGCCCCAAAGCGGCAAAGAACGCCGGAGGACGAGGGCCGGCAAACACAAGTGATAAATGAGTATATAATTTCACAACAACAACAAAGGAGCCACCTTTTTCCTGCCTCTGCTTTTGCTTTTGCTCCTTCAGGTCGGCCGCAAACTGAACTGCAGAGCAAGAAACTGCAGAGCAAAATGCAGAGCAAAATGCAGCACAGTTTGCGCGTGTCTCTGCTGTGCGCCAGTCTCCAACTTGGAGCCTCCAAGTGCACAGTGGAAGTAGCAAATTCCGCCCAGTTGCAAATTTGCCTCCTCGTGTTTGCCGCCTCAAGCATTTGGGGCCAGCTCCTCAGCTCGCCCTTAGCCGCGGCCGCCCTCACGCCAGCCGACCCTCAGCCTCCGTTCTGCCTCCGAGTTCGTATCAATTTACTGAACATTTTTTTGCAGGACTCAGCTCCGCAAAAAAGTCCACCTTTTTCCGCCACTTTCCGGCTCGCGTCCATGCTGAGCGGCGGCCGCTCGCTCATTGTTGTTGTTGACAATCGGCCGACGTTTGCAGCAAACAAACAGCCAGGTGGTTGCAGTGGTGGCTAAACAGAAGTTGGGGCTCCAAAGGTTAGGGCGCAGCACAGAGGCCACCCTTAGGAGCAGCTCTCGCTTTGTGGCTGGCAGTGAACGCGCGCAGTATGGGCCATTTGGGCAATCCTCGAGTGCTGCTTGCAGCCGGCCAGCAGAGAGAGAGACAGTCTGCGGCGCTTCAGATGCACGAGGCAACAGGTTGCTCTTGAAATGATCCCGCAGACTGTGGCGCGCTGCAAGGCTCCTAATCATGATTAATCGGGCCGCCAGAGTGCAGCTTGGGCGGCGCAGAAGTGCACGAGACTGGTGGAAAGGGAGGCGAGTCAGTGGAAATGCTAAGTGGGGGAAGGAAAGAGGAGGAAAAAGAGTGGAAAGGTGGCCGCATCAGTGCAGCATTGGGCGGGCTAAGTATGATTCATGGCCCGCCGCCACTTGTTAGCATAAAGCCGAAAGCATAGAGCATAAGGCATAAGGAATACTAAGGAATAGCACGGAATACTAAGGAATACTAAGGAATACTAAGAAATAGTAAGGAATAGAGCTCCAAGTGCGAGGAGTAAGCTATAGAGTTTAGAGCATGAGGCGCGCTCGGGCTTGCATTGCATTGTGGATTGGGGCTGGCAGAATTCGTGTCCGCTTTGGCCGCTCGGCCGGCTGGTCCAAGTCTGCTCGATTGGGCAATTTTGGCCGCAGTTTCGCGAGGAAACAAAGCAGAAGAAGAAGAAGAAGGAGAAGTGGCCCTCGTTTGGCTCGCTCACCTGTTGCTGATGATATGGATTGGTCCTTATGAGTGGGGCGCGCGTTGCAGCTTAGAGCGCGCGCAGAGAGTTGGCCGTTTAATCTGCGCGTTGCTGAGCCCAAGTGGGCCGCCTGCACTTCAAATTAATCGATCCATCAGATTTCTCTCTCTCTCTCTCTCTGTCTCGCTCGCCCATTATATCTGGCTCGCTCTGGATCGGCCAACTTGGAAGGGCCAAGTTAATTACAATGGGCGATGATGATTTAGCGCACTCAGTCCTTTAAGAGCAGCGCGAGACGGACAACGAGCGGCACACAGAGAGCACCAGTGAAGCAGTGAAGTTATCAAGCGGCGGCCACTTGTTAGTCTCGGCCCTTTTTGCTCTTTATTGCTCCTTTTCGCCTCCCTCATGCGCCGGCCGACAAAGTGTTTTATCTTACTCCTTTTGCCTCGCGTCTTCTCCAGTCTCTCTTGTTGCCTGTTAGCTCATTTTTGCGCCAAAAGCCGCCGACAACGAGCCGCAACTGCCAGCAGAGAGGCAAACAGGAGGCCTCACTTGAGTGGCCTCCTGTTTGAAGCCGGAATTCCAAGCTCGCCGAGTTCCAACTATTTCGCCTTTTCTTCCACGAAAGAGAACGCCGGAGAGAGTGACTGGCAAACTGGAGGAGCTTTTGGCCGAATTGGGAGGAACGAATTAATTGGCCTCCACTCGATCGGGTTCAGCCAGTTGGCCGTCCAATTGGCGCGCTGAAACAAACAAAACAAACTAGCTCGAAAGACAGTCTCTCTCGACGCACGACGCTTCCATTTCGCGTCCAATTCGCGCAACTGAAGCCGCTCCAAAGGCGACCAATGCGGAAGAGGCGCCCCAATTGAGCGGTCAACAAGTGCCACTTTCAGCTCCTTTCAGCTCCTTTCAGCAGCTCCTTTCAACTCCATTCAGCTGCCAGAGAGTGGGGGCGGCTCCTCCAGCGGAACACAGTGAGCAACTGGCCGTGTCCACGAGCACTAAAGTGGCCGCAAGTTGCACAGGAAGTGCCCAGCTCGGCCACTCTTGGCGAGTCTCGGAAAAGTTGTTTTCGGCCCAAACTTCAACCAAACTTCAGCCAAACTTTGCTCCAACTGCGGCCGCTCGAGAACTGAGCGAGGGGGCGGAAACTAAATCCGCGGTACACGAGCTTGGCGCGAATCAGAGCCGCAAGGAACATGGACACTTTGGTGCGCCCCAAGCGCAAGCAAATGCAGGCCGGACCTAAGGGCTAGTTAGAGAGAGTCCCAAGCAGAAACGAGAGAGCCAAGAACAGAGAGAGAGAGAAGCGTGAAATGAACACTTGTGAGCGGCTTTGCTCTGCCGAGAGAGCTCAGCTCGCTTTTCTCGCCGCTTTTCGGCTCCCACAACTTGGCGCCACCACTAAGCCAAACAACAATCCGGCTCATTCCCACTCGGCCCACCAAACACCAGCCCTGAGGAGTCGCCCGATCTGCCCGCCCGTCTGTCTGTCTGTCTGTCTGTCTGTTTGTGGCTCTCTCTCAAGTTGGGCCAAATGCGAGCGCTTCTCTGCTTTTCTAATCCGCTTAAAATCTCGGCCCTTCTTCTGCAAGAAGCTCTAATGCTGCTTGGCCGGCTCCTTTTCGTCCGTCAAACTGGGCCCGCAACTGGAAACTGGCCAGCTCGCTTGCAAAGCAGCACACCTAAGCAGCCGACTGATTCCAACCATTTCCACCATTTCAACCATTTTTCTCTCTCTCTTTCTTTTGGCCCGCTTTTGCTGCCTCTCTTTTGCTTCCTTTTTCTCGCTCACTGGCCGAGAAAATCTCTGCGCCCGATTCAAATGAACACACCGAACTCGCTCGCATGACAAGATGCTAATAATCCACCACTTTTGCTCCACTTGCTTTGGCCAAAATCTAAACTCCAAACGCCAAAGTCCAAACGGCAAAAGAGGGCCTTCCAACTGGCTCAGTTGCGCCTCTCTAGAGCAGCAGCAACACTCTGCAACAGACACACTCTCAGCCTGAGACTGAAACTGAGGCATTCTGAACATTCTGGGCATTCTGGGCTGCTGCATTGGCCAAGAAGAGTCGTGCATTGGCGATCGATGTTAGCCCCCAGTCCAGCAAACACCCAGCGCGCCTCCCTGAGACTGTCTCGGGCAGCAAATGCACACAGAAACACACACTTGGACCACTTGCACAAGATGGCAATAATAATAACAGCAATAATCGCCGATCATTTTTCTCTCTCTCTCTTCAACTGCTCCACAATTCTACAACTCGCGACTGGGCCCGCGAAACGAGAGCTCATCTCTGGCCACTTTTCCACTGTTTTTGGAACTCCGAAGGCAAAGCTAAGGAGACTTATGCAGTCTCAGCAGAGGAAGCAGACTCGTTTGCAGATTTTGACTCGCGCGTGTGACTTTCGGATCATAAGCTTTGGCTTGTCTTTAGCTTGTCTTCGGCCAGTTCTCCGTCGGCACTCCCCAAAGACACTCAACGTTAGAGATCACTCTCTCTCGCTTGCAAAATCTCCCCCACTGGACAGTCAATTTTTCCGCAATTTTCCTGCAATTCTTCTCTCCAATTCGAGGCAACTTTCTCTCTTCTTGAAAGTTGTCGACTCGAAAGTTGGAGCAGAGAAAGTTGAGCACTTTAAAGCTGGAGATTTGGCACTTTTCCGGCCCGAAAAGCGGCCCCAATTGGACAGTTTTCCGCCAAAAAGGCCTCCTAATTGATCCTTAGGACCGGCGGCCAAATTGTCCATCAATGGGCGACAAATGGGCGGCTGGAGAGAAGTCGCCGGTGGCAATTTGGCTTTCAGTTTGGAGAGGAATGAGCAGTTGAGAATGAGGCTCGAGGGCCAAATTGAGAAGGTTGGACTGCGCGCGCCACTCGACCTTGTCTCTAGTGCGCACTTCTGCAGACTCACTGCTTACTGCTTAGTGCTTACTGTTTACTGCACAGCCAGAGGCACTGAGCGGCCCACTCGCCTCGAGGTGTTTTGGTTGGCGGCGCTCCAGAGCTAAGGGCAAAGGGGAGCCCGAAAGGTGAAGAATGGGGAGAAAGTATTACAAATCAATTGGGCTTTCGGGCGAGAAAATGAATAGAAAACTTCCTCTCGTTTTCGCCCATTTTTGGCCGCTTCTCTACCTTCAAAGCGCTACTCTCAAATCAATTTCATTTCAACAACAACAACAACTTTTGTTCCTACATTTTTATGATTATTGCCGCCGACTGGCCCTCACTTGAGGTTGCCCTCAGGTGGAAAAAAGTGGCCCAAGTTGAGCTGAAAGGAGCCCCTTTCAGCCGAAAGGAAAGCCAAAAGGAGACCACTTGGCTCGGTGTGCTTGCGGCCCGTCAACAAGAACAACAATTGCTCCTGCTCGTTTGCCGTTCTCGGCCGACCCTTAGCCGTGCTTTGGAGGCGCTTTGGAGGGACAATTATGGAGAGAAACTGCGGCAAAAGACACACGCGAGGAGTCTGTTTGCCCTGCCAGCTCGAGCGAGGCCAAAAAAGCGACCGAAACTGAAAGAAGAGCGAAAGGAGGAGAAAAAAGGAAAACGGAAGAGGCGGCCAGCTCGATCGGGCTCCATTTTGCGGCACACTCAACAGGTAAGCATGGGCGGCCGAGTTCATTTTGGGCCCATTGTTGTCGCTGCCAAAGAGGCTCCAGTTGGTCTTTGTGTGCCGCAGACTGTGTACGGCAGACTGTGTGCGGCAGACTGTGTGCAGTTGTGCGCCACTTGCGGCCACCTTTTGGGCCCTTTCAAAATTTGGACTCCAAATTTCTCCAAATTTCGTGCCGCTCCTCATCACCAGCTGACAGGCCAAACAGCAACAAACGCAAACACATTAACGCCACTTCTGGCCGAGCGAAAAAGTGACTCTGTCCAACCAGCTCGCCTCTGACCCCGCCACCAGTTCCTCCAGGCGCCCCCATTTCTCTAGTTTGCTTGTTCCTCTGTTCGTCTGTCTGTCTGTCCGTTTGTCCGTTTGTCTGTCCGTTTGTCTGGCCAGTCGGCTTCCACAAGCATGATTAATTAGCAGAGTGGGTCTCTGTTGTGCTCACCTTCTTGGCGTGTGTCTCTTTGATCTGCGGCAGTGTTCGCGCGCGTCCTGCAGACAAACGTCCGCCAGCTGCAGACAGTCCTCCGTTTCAATGCACCGGCCTCAAAACTCCTCCACTTTGCTGCAAACTTTTGCAACCCCAAAAGAGGCTCCATTCCAGTGGGCGTGTCGCGCTGGACGATCCCCTTTTGACAGTGGTCCCAGTTGCTTCACAGAACAACAGAGGCCCACTTGCAGAGAGACGCTTTTTGGGGCTTTCTGGCGCAGCTAATTGTTACAAAGCATGCAGGTACAATTAAACTAAGTGGAACTGTTTTTTTCTTTTACAAGAAGAGGATTTCTCTCCAAATTTGTTTCCATCTCTTTTTGGGCCTCTCCTCGTCTACTGTCTGCCATTCTGCCGGCCGAGAGACAGTCGCATTTGTGCTTTTTTCTGGATTCTTCTAGACCCAAATGGGCGCCGAACTTGGACATTTGAGTGCTCTTTTGGCCGCCCAATTGGCTAAAACTGCAACTCAATTCCTTTCCGCGTCCAATGAACTGCAGAGAAGAGGCCTCGTGCTCTAAGTAGCCCCAGACCTAAGGATCGATATGAGCCGGCGGCTCAGAAACCGGCTCTGAAATTTGGCCAATTTTCCGCCACTTTCCCTCCGGGCAGACTGCCCACTGTAGTCAAACGGGCAGTTTGAGTGCATGTGAACGCGTGTGACCTAAGCTTAGGGTCCAGCATTTGGGCGCGCTTTACGAGCTGCTCTCTTTACGAGCAGCTCTGAGTGGGCGCAGCACGAGCGGCTCCAAAGTGGAGCACAAATCATAGAGAGCATAGAGCATAGAAAATAAAGCATAAAGTGGCCAGACTCGAACTGGAGTGCACCACTTCTGAGTTCGGAATTAATATTAATATTAATTCTCAACTACAGTCAGTCTGCGCTCAGTGGGCGCCACTTGGCCCCACAACTGCGGCCAACAACTGGCCAACCAGAGCTGCTAATTAATATCCTTGTTTGGGGCGCCTGCTCGTTGGCGCAACATTGCGTGTCGGCTCTTCCCAATGTTTAGGGCCACAATTGCAGTGGTTTCCATATTTTCTCTCGCCTGCTGGTCAGTTATGAGCAGTTATGAGCAGTCGAGGGGCGCCTGTTTGGTGGCTGGATGTGAGTTGGATTGCGGCCCACGAGCAGCCGTCTGTGTGCGGCCGCAGACTCACTCACATTGGGCGGCTGCTCTGCTGCACACGCACTCCATTGGCACCTTTTGGAGTGGGCGCGCATTTCGAGTGCCGCAGCTTAGGGCACTCTGAGTGCACGAGAAAAATTAGAGGAAATAGGAAAAGCAGTAGGAAAAGCAAAAGCAAGAGCAAAAAAGCGAGCTCCAAATGGCTGAGGCGAGAAAACTTTCGCCCTCGCCCATTCAACAAGTCGCCATTTTGCACCACTTTGCGGCCGCCGCTCCAAAGTCGTGACGATTCCACTGGCACAATCGGCCAGTGGAGAACTGCAGTGGAGAGAAGAGGCAAAGGTGCAAGCTGGCCACCAATAGTCCAATGGGCGTGTAATTATTATTGCGGCCCGGCGAGTTCGTGTGCGAGTTTGCGAATCAAAATGTGGCCGCCTTGTCCAAATTTCTGCCTCCTTTTCCAGCTTCTCCATCGGCCGATCGGGCACAGTGGAGCTCTAGAGAGCCAGGAGAGCTGCTCTGTGGCAGCATTTGGCCCCCGAGGAGAAAATCCGCTCGGCCAATTGAGCGGCGGCCTCTCGAGTGGGCGCCACTTGCAAGTAGCCTTAGAGCTTGGTGAAGAATATGAAAAGTTTTCTCTTTTTGTGAGAGCCAGAGAAATATATAAAAAAAAGTGGAGGAGAAACTGTGGCCAATTTGAATTTCGTGCCGCCGGAGTGAGTTTGTTAAGTTACGAGCGAAAGTCATGTAATTGGTGCTCCTCTTTGCTGGCTGGTCGCCTTTTAGCGGCGCTCATTTGGACTTTTTTGAAGCGAGTGGGCCAAAGAGGCAAAGAAGCAAAGAGCCAAAGAGGCAAAGCAAAGCGCAGAAAGCGCACTGGGCGCACCAGTGCTAGTCTGCGGCCTCTGTGCAGTTCAGTGTGCGAAGTGCAGTCCACAATGCGCTCCACAGTGCACTCCAAAGTGCAGACCAGTGCGCCCAAGC
>Ga0268247_10000213_pt1 | contig 20848 bp, 24 predicted proteins | sample AgamicOrMae_FD_200245 | JGI IMG/M metagenome (GOLD analysis project Ga0268247, IMG submission 200245) | Agave microbial communities from Guanajuato, Mexico - Or.Ma.e (v2) (version 2) | ecosystem: Host-associated > Plants > Phyllosphere > Phylloplane/Leaf | place: Guanajuato, Mexico | collected...
AGAAAAGGCACATTTGCGGCTGCATTGCGCGCGCCCATCCACTTGGAGCACACTAGCATGCCAGAAGCCAGTGTGCAGCCGTGCCCAATTTGTGCCGTTTGCGCGGCCGCAATTTGATTAAATCGCGAGCCAAATTCTCCAACAAAAGCCTCCTATAAAGCGGCGCTTTCCCAAAGATTTGCACAGAGAGAGAGAGAGAGAGACTTGCCCTCTGGTCTAGTCTAGTTGGCCGGCGGGCACACTCAAACTCAACTGGACAAGACAAGAGCAGTCTCATGCGGCGGGCCCAAAAGTTTGCGCAATCAAAATTCAAATTGGCTCATTTCGTTTCGCGCCACTCACTCTGCTCAGGGCACTAAGGTTGCGCCCTGCAAGTGTTCCAAGCGAGAAAGAGAGAGACTCTCTTTCATTCTCTTGCTCTCAGCCTCTTGCTTAGCTTGCTTAGCTTGCGGCTGGCTGGCTGGCTTGCGTGTCAGTTGTGCGAATAAATCAAATTGGCCCGTTTTGTGCGCCGCAAATTGGCCCATCGCTTAGTGGCCAAGCAGTGCACTCTTGCCTCTCTCGTTCGGCCGACTAGCAGCGCCACCATTTGACCACTTGGCTCTTTGCCTCTTTGACCATTTGCCTGTTTGGCAGCCCAACTGGAACACAATGCTCCTGCTTCTTGCTCGTCTAAGAGCCGCAGTCTGGCCAATGTGACGAGCCGCTTGATTAAGCGATCAACTTTGGCCTGTCTGGGGCAAGTGGCGCGCTTGAGAGTGGCCACTTGAGGCGAGCGCAAACTGGCCCGAAAGTTTTATGTAAATTGCATTGGCCGCAAGTGAGACGCAGCTAAGCGTGTGTGTGTGTGTCTGTTTTTCTCTCTCTCTGTCTGTCTGTCTGTCTGTGCGTGTTGCGTGTTTGCGCAGCTCTCTGAAGGCGAGCTGGCCGGCAAATTGAGCTCCAGTTCATCCGGCGCGCATGCACTGAACGCCCGCACGCCAGCCCACTGACGAAGTGAGCCACAGGTGTCTCGGCGCGACCAGCTGGGGGCCGCCGGGCTGAGGTTTGAGACGAGCCAGCCGAAAGCAAAGCGAGAGAGTGGCCAATCTATAATCTATGAGGCGGCCGGGGGCGAGCTGGGCGAGGGCGCCCTCTGGGAGGCCTGACAGCTGGCCGGCGGCTCGGGCGCGCGCACGCAGCTGGGCGGCGCTCGCACGCTCTGCTGCGGGGCCAGCTCCGCCCGCGCGCGACTGTAAGCGGCGCGCCGAACTCTCAGTCGCGCGAAATTCGCGCGCACAGTTCCAGCCGAGGGGCTGCACTCGCGCGGCCGCCGAGCGCTCGCAGTGCAGCGGCGCGCACTTGGCCGCAGACTGTGTGCAGCCAGTCTGCAGTGCAGACTGTGTGCAGTCGGTCTGCAGTGCAGCACTGCACACAGTGAGCGGCAGAAGTGCGGCCCAAGTGGATGGATATAAGATGTAAGCGCGCAGTGTGAAGCCAATCAATAATTGGGCCCGCCGGCCCAGTTTGGCCACCAGCTCGGGGCCGAAATGGAGCCAAATCAAGCGCTAAATCGGGCGCACGGCCTGGAGGAAGCGCGCAAACTGGCGCGCCCCACAACAGACAGTCTGCGGCCCTTCTGGAGCTCTGGCAAATTATCTCACCTCACGACCACTTCACGCTCGTTAGCGGCCAGCCTTTTCTCAAGATTCAGACTCTCACAACTAGCCCATATCCCTTAGCTTGGCTCTGTTGGCTCTGCTTGCCTCCTCTGGCTGCCAATCTCGCTCGCTGCGTGAACTGCGCCAAGAAGCCGGCCGAAGACTGTCTCTGGCGAGCCGTCAAATCAAATTGCAATTCCGCCGGCACCTGTTGGCTCCTCCGCGAAGCTTAGGGCCGGCCACTTTGCGGCCGATTGAGTTGAGACGAGAGCTGAAGGGCAGCGCTTCTTGACGAGCAGTTGTTTGCTTGAGTGTTTGAGAGCTGCAAAACTGGAGAGCTGGAGAGCTGGAAAACTGGAGAACCACGAACGAAACCGCAGTGGTCAAACTAATCAGAAGGCGCGTTTAATTTTCGTGAGTTCATTCGTTTTGGCGCCGCAGACAAGCCGTCGCAGTCAAGCCGCCGCAATGGCCACTAAGCTCCAATGGACTGCCTCACTTTGGGGCGTGTGGCTCGAGCTGCCCAAGTGGACGCTTGGCGAACTCGAAGCTCAAAGCTCGGCCACAGCAAGGCCGCTTGACACTGTGTCTGGCGCGCGACTTCAGTCCGATTAGGCCTAAGCGTGCGCACGATTGGCCCATTGTCTCGGCGGCTGAGCTCAACTGAGCTCTGGCTAAATTCTGGCCCAAACTCTCAGGCCAGAGGGCAGAGCAAACAGACCAGAGAGCAGCTTATCAATCAGGCGCCTGATTAATCGAGCTCCACTTTCATCGCGGCCAGTCCCAAGTGGGCGCCACTAGTCCCTAGTCTTGGCGGCCCAGTTTCTCTAAACTCGCCAGTTTCGCCTTTTCGCCTTTTCGTCTTTTCGCCTCACTCTCGACGACAGGCCGGCGGGCGAAGAAAGATGCGCGGATTAGGCCGGCTTGTCGCCCGTCGAGCTGAGCTCAGGCCAGTTGCTGACACTGGAAAGGGAAATGGAACGGAAATGGAGCCGCTCGATTGGAGCAGTCTGTCTGTGTCTAGCTGTCTCTCTCTGCAACTCGCTCGAGTTGCACACTGGCCGGTGGGCGGAAGTCGCCGGCGAGCTTGGAGCCAGAGGAGGAGCAAAAGGCGCAGAGGTGGGCTGCGTGCAAACGGGAGGCCTGCGGGCGAGGTGCGAAAACGATCAAGAGGCGCATCCTTAGCTCTGGCCGCCAGCAAGTCTGGCGTGGTGCGCAGTGCACAGTGTGCAGTGTAAACTTTGCACTGTAAGGTGCACAGAGCAGAGTGAAAGCTGCACAGAGCAGAGTGAAAACTGTAGAGAACAGGGCAGACTGCCTGTGCGCTGCGCGCTTTCTGTGCGCTTTCTGTGCGGCCAATTTGCGGCCAGAATCTTGGCGGGAGCTCCTTAGGTTCCTCAAGCAAAGTGGCGCCCGAGCGCGAAGAGTGCGCCCATCTGACAAGCTCGCCGAGGGGCAGGCGAGAAGTGTGTGAGGGGGCGCCGAGGGGGAGCCCAATGGGGAAGGGCCGCCAATCGAGAGAGCGCAAATCGAGCGCACTTTTCTCGGCTGCTCGTCCGGCTGGGCGCCCCAGTCGTGGAGCTCGTTAAACACTTGTTGAGTGGGTGCGTGCGTGTGTGTGTGTGTGTGTGTGTGTGTGTGTTTCTGGCTGTTTCAGTCTCTCCAAGTTTCAGTCTGCCAGCTTGGCTCGTTAACAAACAACAACAAGTGGCCATTTGATCGAATGGTGGCCGGGCACACAAACGGCAATTACTTAGCGCCATCATCAGGCGCCAAGTGAGCTGCTAAAATGATCGTCATCACGCGCTTTTATTGTTTCCTTGTAGCTTCTCGCAGCTCGCAACTGGCCCTAAGCAGCGCTGGCCACTGGCCCTAAGCAGCGCTGGCCACTGGGGCTCAGTGTTGGCCGCGTGTGTTCAGCGATGGGCCAGCTTCCGCGGCTTAGGATGGGCGGCGTTGGAGGCGAATTAAATGGCTTGTTAGGCTTGTTAGAGGCGCTGAGCGGCGAGCAGCAAAGCAGCTAAGCAGCAAAGCAGCGAGAGGCCAGAGAGAAGCAGAAGGCCAGAAGGTGAGAAGGATTGGCCGCGGAGGGGCGCTAATAGAGCGTGTCGAGGAGCTTGCGCGCCGAGCTCGCCGCCGAGCACGACCGGCAGCACGACGCCCGCAGACAGTCCGCCGCCAGTCTGCCTTCTCAACCGCAGTCTGCAGGCCAGTGACGAGCGAGAAGTGGCCAATCGGCGGCTCTCAGGCGGCCGGCGAGTCCAATTAAAACGATTGTTTTCATTTCAATTCCGCGCCAACTGGAGCCAACTGGGCGCCCTCTTCGCGTCTTTGCGCCGGGAGGCCAAGCCGCGCTCTTGGCCGAGCCTCGTCGAGACCAATCTTCATTCTGGCCACAAGCGAGCCCCGTTTATCTGTGGGGCAAATCTTGCACTTGTTTCAGTTAGTTAGTTTCACTCGCTTCCTTGGTTGTTCGTCTCGTTGTTTTTGTTTCCCTTTTTCGCCCCAGCCAATGGGCCTTCGTCCAATCAAAGGCCCACTAATGCAGCAACAAGAACAACAACTGCAACGATTAGGCCAAAGTGGTGCCCAGTTGGCGGCCAACTGGCAAGTGGAAGCGGCAATTTTTCATCTCGCAAGAGAGGCGCAAAAATGGCTCAAATTGGGCCGCAAATTTGGCCCAGCCAAAGAGAAACAAAACAACAACAACAAAGCGCACCAGATTGCGCACGGGGGTCGCAGCGGCGCGCGGGGGGAAAGCGCGCGTGCAAAGTGGGCGCAAATCGGGCTGCTTTTCCCCTTCAAAGGGGGAAAGCATGCGGGTTGTTCGCCCAAGACGCTCAGTGCACGCTGAGCTGAGCTGAGCTGTTGCTTTGCTTTTGGAAAGTTTGCAAATGTTGCTGCCATTTAAAAAGCACACACACACTTAGCGCTTGGCCCAAAGTGACGCAATCGAGTTTTAAATCAATTTTTGTTTCTTTTAGAACAAAAAGCGGCCACAAAAAAGGCCGCGATGCACAAGAAAACAGACTGTCTCTCGCTCTTGAAGGGCCGCTTGTTTGTTGTCCGCTCGGACAGCTTTTTAAATTCGGGAGTGCCCATCTGGGGGCGAGTTTATTAAATCTGAGCTTGGGCTCGGATTGTTGTTTCTGTTGGCTCCAATTGCTCGTCGCGAGCAACTGTAACAACTAGAAAGCGCCAACCAGAGACCAGGGCCGGCCCAGTGGGGAGCATTTGCGCCGCTCGTGCTCAGACAAACAGACCAAGAGAGACCAAGAGAGACTGGCAGAGAGACTGGCAGAGCTGAGGGCCAAGAAGAAGATGGAGATTTGTTGTTGATGAAGTTTGCCCTCTTGGTGAATAATGAAAAGCAATGTAATCATTTGGCCTGTCTGCTCGCCTCTTCAGGCTCCCGAAGGGGCCACTTAAAGGCAACTGATTGCTTTTCTGCGCTTTTCTGCGCTCGCCCATTTGGATCATTTGCAGCGGATTGGCAAAATTCAATTTGCCAATGGGCTGCAATGGTGGAATTGTTTCACAAACACAATTTGTTTGCAGAAACAACCAAGACTGTCTGCGGGCGAAAAAAGCTTGCTGCTTGCACACTAGCTCAGCACAGAACTGCTTGCAAATTGCTCGCTGGCCGCCCATTTGCCCACTGGCCCAGACCATGTTGCCCCCACACGCCGAGGGGAAACTGATCCCAATTGGCCGCCGCAAGCAACAAATGGCCACTTCTCGAGCGGCCGAGAAAGCGAGAAAAAGCCGCTCATTGGCCAAATTGGGCTAATCCGGAATTCGGCTCTTGGCGAGCTTTGCGCCGAGAGGTTATTATTGGCTCAATTTGAATTGGATTTAAATTGGAGCCTCGAGTTGAGCTTGTTTTAATTCGTGGTTTAATTCCTCGATCCACTTTTCGACCACTGCTCGACCACCTCTCATGGATCAGCACCTTATGTGCTCCCTCTGGCTGTCTTGTGGACCTGTGGGCTGCTAAGCTCGGTTGCACTGGCCGCCAAGACGCCGAGACGCGAGGGAGAAGCCGGCCCGAGCTCGCAAGTTGCTCGCTTTGGGCGCCCAGTTTGCCCTGTTAAGCGGCGCTTTGTGTGCGATACGAGTCGTATCGTACAACTCGTCTCATAAGAGACAGTCTGCGGCCCATGCAGTGCGCACACATTGCACTCTGGTGCCTGGTCTGCAATGGAGAATTTGCATCTGCTGTGCGCGGTTCGCAGCGACACGCAGATTGCATTGCAGACTGTATGATGCAGTGTGTGATGCAGTGCGGCCAGTGCGCGCTGGGCCGCACAGGGCGCCTGGCGACAGACCGAATCCCTTGGGGCAAACCTGGGGCTGACTCTCTCGCCTCGGACAAGACTCCCAAGTGGCGCCTGGCCAGCTGAGAGGCCACAATCAGGGCCGCTTGTGGCCGCGGTGGCGGCGTCTAAGGGCGAGATTGGGCCGCGCCTGAGCGAGAAGTGGAAGTGGAAGTGGAATTGGAATGGGAAATGAACATGGAAAGGAGGAAGTGGAAATGGAAATGGAAATATAAGTGGAAGTGGAAGTGGAGTCGATCTGTTTCAAGTGGGCAGAGTTTGGGGAGGCCAAGGAGCAGCTGCAATCAGGCGAGCATTAGCGGCGAACAATCAGGCAATTTAGCGCCCTTTTTGATGATGAGCAGCGAGGGCGAGTTCTTTATGAAAAACCAGTGCAAATGGGCGGCCGAGTGGCTGAGAGGTGGAGAGCATGGGACTAGGATTGGGATTCGGCTCGGCCAGATTGGATGGGCGGCCGAGGGTTGGCCCTTTGGCGGCTGGCCGGCCGGCCGACGAGCCGACGCGCCGAGATTGGGCCGACGAGATAATGGGCGCGAGATTTGCGACTAGATTTGATAACAAGCGATTAACGAGCCGCGAGTGCTTCGGCGGCCGGTCTTCGTGGTGTGTCTGAGTGTCTGAGTGTGTGCAAGTGTTCAAGTGTGTCTGTCTGTGTGCGTTTGGGCGTTGCGGCGCTCGTTTGGGCCGCCGGTGACAGCAGCTCATGCAGGCGCAGCTAAGGGCGCGCGGGGGGCGCACTGGACGCACTGGACGCACTGAGCGCACAATCCGCCAAAAGTAGGATGATAAAGTTCTGTGCAAAGCTGCGCACAAATGTAATCCTATTTTTGACGCGCAGTGCGCACTGAACGCGCACTGAAAGCGCACTGAACGCTTCGTGCGGCGCACAAGCACGCGCAACACACTGTATCTCGCAATGCGCTCCACTTCTGCGGCGCTTCCCACTGGCTAACGAGCGCTAAGTGTTGGCCACTGCCTATTAATGCGGCCTGGCTGGCCGAGTATTAAAAAGTTGCCCAATTTGCGGCGTCTTCTCCCCCAGCGGCCAGCTCGCCTCACTGTTCCGGCCCAGCGATGAGTAATTTCCCACCGCCTCTCTATTTCTAGTCTATTATTTCTAGTCTATTCTCCGTTTCTCCTCCTCGCTCCTAGTTGCCTAAAGTGTTCCTACACAGTCCCCGTCGAGCTTATATAATATCAGTCGGGCCAGAAGTCTCTTTGGCTCTACAAGCGGACTTCTGGCTCCTTTCTGGCGCTTATGCGAGTGTTTTTTGCGCAAAGCTCAGGCAAAGCTCGCCCGAAGCTCGCCAGCGCCCGAGACTGACACCAACTGCGCCTGTGGCCAGTCTGGCCGTCCGCCCGCAGCCAAGGCGCCAAGAGGCTCTAATTAGAGTCTCTCCCGGCGAGCGGCAAGTGCGGCCGCCACAGGCCAGCGCTCGGGGCTCAGGAAGGCCATTAGGAAGTGTTAAAGAGATTTGCCGGACAGCTGCTGGTGTGGAGAGCTGCGCGCGGGGCGTGCTCCTCTCCGGAGCTGCACTGGCGCGCCCACTGGGCCCCGAGGACTGTCTGTCGGCGGGGCGTGAGCAGTGCAGCAGTGCAGCAGTGCAGCAGTGCAGCAGTGCAGCAGTGCAGCAGTGCAGCAGTGTGGCAGTGTGGCAGTGTGGCAATTTTTGCCGGTGGGGAAAGAGTGTTTGCTTTGGGGCGCGAGCGTGTCTTTTGTTTGGGCGCGTCTTGGGCAGAAATTGATGGGCCCTCATCAGTGCTTGGCGCTCGTGCGCGCGGTGGGCCCAAAATCAACAGGCGAGCCGCACGGAATTTGGCCGTTTGTTTTTGCGCTCGTTTCGTGCACTGAGCACTTGCTCTTGGGGGCGCCTCACTGTGCGGCTCTCTGTGTGCGCTCGTGCACAGTGCGCGCCTACACTTTGCTTGTCCTAGTCTGCGGACCACAACAAGCTGCGCCCCATAGGCAAGCTCGTGCTCCCAGAGGCAGTCTCGAAACATTGGCCGCCAGGAATTTGCGCCCTCGTTCTCGCCCATTTGCGCCTCGAGTGTGCTGGCTGCCAGCACTTTCCAGAGCAAATTGGCCGCCAGCACGAGAGATGGAAAATGAGAAATGAGCATCGAGAATTGATAGTCCCAAGAGCAAGCTGCAAATTGAGAATTTAGAGCCAAGAATTGAGAATTCAGCATCGAGCGAGAGAATTTGCTCGCGATCGAAAGAGAGTAGGAAGACAAACCAATGTCCAGTTAGAGGCGTGCTACACTTGTGGAGTAGAGGAAAAAAAAACTCTAAACAGTTTCCACTTAGGAGGAGAAATTAAACCAACAAGAAGGAGGGAGAAACTTGTTGATCATGTGCCAACTTTCTGGCCACTTTCTGCGCGCTCTCCTTCGATGCTAACTTAGCACTTTGGACTGGCCCACTTCAGTTCAATCATTAGAAGGGCCAGTTAGCACCGAGCGAGCCTGTTCCTCTGGCGCAAATTTCAAGCGGCGCTCCTCCAAATTGGCCTCCACTCTTTGGACCTCCAGAGACTAGGTGTAGTTGCGCGCAGGCAGCCCCGTCTGGAGGATGCCCTCTGGATGCGCAGCCAGAGGAGCAAGGGAGAAGCATTTCTTGCATGAGCACCATCAGCGCTCCAAGAGGACGCTCCAAAATGGCGGCACACATTTGCAAGTGCTTAAACAATAAACTCGAACAATTATAATGAGACTCATCATTTCTCATCGCCAACGCTAAAGAGGCGCCCACTGGAGGAGGCTAGTGTCTAATGTTTTCCCAAAGCGCTTCCTTCAAGTTCAAACAACAAGAGCAACTGCTTCTTCTTCTGCTCTTCGCCACACTTGCAATGCCCGGCCGCTTGGGTGCCGCTTTGCTGCTGCAATTGGCCAGCAGGCCGCAAGTGGAAATGGTGGCCCGGAGCTAAGCTGCGGAAAATAATTTAAAATTCCAATTGCCACCTGGGCCCACAGGCGAGCGTGCGCCTGGGGCTCGTCTGTGGCCAGTTAGAAATTGTTGAACGAGAGGCAAGAGGCAGAAGGCCGCCAGGTCGCCTCCTGTCGACAGGCGGCGGATAAATAAATGACGATGATTATTATTAGCAGTGGTGTTGTTGTTGTTGTTGTTATTATTACTATTAGTTAGTATTTGCAGTTAGTTTCTCCATAGGGCAACAGGTTGGCGCGCGCGCGCCTCTGCTGCTTGTTCAAACAACAACATTCGCCCGCAGACTGTGTGCGGCGTTCAGGGCGGGCCGTGCGCGCGCTTGTCCTCGGCCGCGCAGAGTCGTGCGCGTCTGCAGACAGTCCGATGCCTCACGATGCGTCACGACGCTCAGCCTAAGCTCCCCCTCCTAAGGTCTGCTAGGCGACGCGCCGTTGCCCAACGGCCGCGAGCAAACATCCCACAAGAGGCTCATGCAATCATCATCAGCTCATGGGGCGTGTAATGGTGAGCAACTTTGCACTAAACAATCACCAGAAAGGCACCAAAAAGGCAGATTCCTCCACCAGTTCACTTGATTCAACTAACACGCACACACCTGCCCACTGACGAGCGCCCATCTCTAGCTCGTCGGAGATAGTCGACGGAATTGGTCGCCTTTGTTGGTGGGGCTGAGTTCTATTATTACTTGGGCTCCCTGTTTGTCCATTGTGTGCTTTGGGTTAGTTAAAAATTAGCAACACGCCAGAGAAGAGAAGAGAACCAACCATTGGGCTCTCCCCAGTGGAATGGTGCCCAGTGGACGCTCTTGTCCAACGGCAGGACGATGATGATGGACATTAGGGAGAGATTTAGCAGCTCGTTTCGCAGCCACTTTCGTGAGCCAAATGAGAGAGAGAGAGAAAATGGGCAAGCCCATTTTTTTGTTTGTTCCATACCACCACTGAACCAACGGGCCAAGTTGGTCATTAAAAGTCAAGTGCTTTGGGCGCCACTTTGGCTGCCACTTTTTCCGCCCAACAACAAGCGGCGGCAGCAACAACAACTGAATAGCTCGCAAACGAGTGGGCACTTGAGAGGGGAGAATTAATATTTAAATGAGCGAAACAGGAGAAAGAACTGATATATTTAAACGAGCACAAACAAGTGGCCATTTGGGAGCTTATTTGTTGTTTCCATTTTGCTTGTCCTTTTTTTGAAAGGCGCGCGCAAACAGTCCGCCGCTGATCCTGCGCACTGGTTCACTTTTTCGCCTATGTTTACCTTTTGCGGCGAATCTTCCGCCTGTATTTGTTCCTTGGCCGCAGTGACGCGCCGCAGACAGTCTATGGGCCGCGCTTTGTGTTGCGCGTGCTGCCCAGAACACAGGAGCCAATTGGGCCGCGCCACGCAATCAATCAATATTATTATTATTTTCATTTGTCTCTATTCGCCGCATTCCACTCGGACTGGATCCACTTCCCTTCCTGGTTAATCTCTTGGCTCTTATCAGCGAGCAGACTTGAGATGGACTGGCCGATTGTGTTTGGCCGATTTGCATGGAGGAGAAATATTAGGCGAGTGATGGACTTGCACATTGTGTCTGGCCCTTAGCTCGAGCACACGAGTGTGTTTTGTTTCCTCTTTCTGCCTGTATTGTGGCCAAATAGAGGCTCAACTGTGTTTCAGTTGTCCAGAAAGAGGCAGCAGGAATTCTAGACAAACAAGCAGAGAGAAGGAGAGCCAAAAGAAAGGTCCATAATTCACTGGAGCCAGTGATTGATTATAGCTTTTGGCCAGCTTTCCAGCCAGAGAGAAACGAGGAGCCCTAAGGAGAGGCCGGTGCCACTCTTGAGGAGAGACTGGGGTGGAAAATGCAAATCCCAAGAGAAGAAAATGGCGCAAAGAGCACCTGAGAGAGAGAGAGAGACTTGTTGCTTGTTGTGTCTGTGTTTTTTTATTGCTCTGCTAACAGTTTTCGTGCGGCTTTCTCTCGTGTTGCCCTTTTCTCTGGCCAACAAACATTTCATTTTGTTCCCTCTCCTTCTCGTTTGTGTGTGTTGTGTCCCCAACAGAGAAGAGAGAATGGCCCTTATTTAGAGAGCCACTTTGCAAGAAGGGCCACTTCTTTTGGGCGAGCCAAGGAGCCAGTTGGTTGAGCCACTGGGTTGAGTTAGTGTGGCTTAAGAGAGCGCCATTTTGAGTAAGTGCTCTTTAAATTGTGTGTTTCTTTCCACTTTGTTACTTGAAACTGGAGGCAAAAAACACATTTATGCCTCCCTCTGTCTTTGTGTCTCCCTAAAGAGCGCAGACAATTTGCACTCTAAATTTGACCATCTCGAGCTGGCCGCGACTTGAGCTCTTTTCTGTTTGTGCTCTCTCCTCTGGCTGTGCTTTGGCTGTTTTCTGGCCAACAGACAGAAGGCGGCAAGAATATGACAACTTAATATTTGCGCAACAGGTTTTGGGGCGTCTTTGGGGCGGGCAAGAAAAGTTGAGCGCGTCTGCAGACTGCTGCGTGCCCAGTGCTTAGGGTGGGCGCGCACTGTGCGAGTCGCACTGTGCACAGTGTGCCTACAGCATAGCACAGCACAGTGCACAGTACAGAATAGGGCAGCAAAGCACAGCACAGCACAGCACAGCGTAGGACTAGCGCACCACAAGTCACAGCGGGCGCTCTGCCAGGGCACAGTGGCCTTCTTCTTGGTCCCACCTTGTGAGAATGAGCCAGAATTTCTCACTCTCTCGGCTGGAGAGTGCTCCTCTCGAGCAATGGTGAGCAGCAGCCCCTGAGAGTTACCAGCAACACCAACTGGCCTCATGACAGTCCCAATGCGCCCACGGTCCAATATAATGAGCACGTCAGTAAGTGTGTGTGTGTGCTCACAATCTGCCTAGTTGCTCGCCAGCCAGCCCACAGCAATGGAAGCAGCAGCAACACGACACTCCGCAGTGCACAGTTGCCCCCATTTCAAGCGCTCCATTGTGAGCGCCGGCCGGCAGAGTGGCGGCCGAGCATCTTCATCAGATCAGTTGTCCATTGTGGAGCCGAGTGGGCCGAGGAGTGTTGTGCCTGATTTGCCGCTTTGCTCGTCCAGTTTGCTCCTCCAGTTCAACTCCAGTTGTTAGTTTGGCCGCCCGATTTGCACCACTCTGGTGAAGAGGAGAAAAAAGATTAGCCGATGGGAGTTTGTTTGTTTGATTGACTGATCCCCGACAGCCACAAGCACCTGAGACTGAGAGTCTAAGGCTGAGAGAGTGACTATGAGAGACTGACTATGAGAGGCTGAGGAATCACGCTGCGCGAGTTCGGCCGCAGAAGCGTGCGCGCACTGGTCTGTCCTTAGGCGTGCGAGTGAGGCCGCGCGCACAGCCGGCGCCAATGGATGCACATTGTACAGTCTGCAGCCTGCAGCTTCTACTGCACACTGTATCTCATTGTATTGTCCTTTGGGCGCGCTTTGGGCTGCATTATATTACATTATAATAATATGCACGCACTTCCAGCGCTCTAATAAACTCGCCTCCAAGTGGGCTGCAGGAGGGCCGCGAGAGGCTGCTGCCAAAAGGCTGCCAGAGGGCGCAGCAAATTGCCCCCGCCGGCCAGCAACTCGGCCATTCACTTCCAGATTGATTTCATCTGATTGGCCTCCAGCCTGTTGCTCAGTCTCGGCCGCTTGTCATCCGGCAGCCACGAACTCGCCGGCGCCAAACAAGGCCACTTCCAGCCCGAAACGTCGGCCGACTTGCCGCCGGCTTGCCTCCAACTGCAGTCGCCCCCTCGCACAGTCGCCCTTCACTTTGGACACCCAATTGGGGCCTCTCGCCTGCCGCCGACCACTGCTAACCACTGCTAACTGCTACTAACCACTGCTGGCCAGTACTAACCGCCAGTGACCACTCCTGAGCGTTAGCAGGCACTGCTCGCGGCTGGGCAGTGAGCGGACGCGCAAATTGGCCAGTCAATCTGGAGCGCCGCAAGTCACAAGCCACAAGTCACAAGGCGCAACTCGCCGGCCAGGAGTCAGCCCGCGCGCTCCAGTGGCGCCCACGCGTGAACGCCGACCACTTTTGGGCCCAGCGGGGGCGGAAGTCGCGCCGGAAGTGAAGGGGCGCCCGTTTGAATTGCTGGAGCGCGTTTGTCAGTCAACGCCGAGTGTGTTGCTCAGGGCGGACTGTCTGCAGCACAGCTCTAGTATTCCTTCCATCTGGGCGCCCATTTGGGGGAAAAAATCAAGGAGAAAAGACAGAGTTTGGCGATGTGGCCACTTTAAAACAGAGTGATGGCGCAAATCGGCGCGCAGACAATTGGGGACTAGGTGGGCCCGCATTTGGGGCGCACAACTTTGGGCCGCGCTAATCCGGCCGCGCGTTCGCCAGTTGTCAGTGCTCAGAGACTGCAGTTTGCAGTCTGCGAGCACTAAGCAGCGAGCGGCAAGCAGTGAGCAGCGAACGGCCGCTCACTTGGCACTGCTTGTCAGCACAGCTTGCGGTCCGCGCGCCAGAAACAAATTGCGCCCCACACACTTTTGTCGCTAATAACTGGCCGCGGACTGCAGTTGGCTGGCTCGCGCGTCCACTTGCTCGCCAACTTGCTCGCCAACTTGCTCGCCCACTTTTGCTCGCCCACTTGCCACTTGCCACTTGCCAACCTGGGCCCACCTGAGCGCGGCTGGTGGCGCGCGCGACTGCGGCCGCCCTCGCAGCGTGAGTCCAGCCCTTGGGGGAGGCGCAAATGTGCGGGCCCGGCGCGCAAAGCCGGCGACAACTGCACCAGAGCTCGGCCAGCAGCGCCTCTCGCCGCCGCCTCGCTGGGGCTCGCGAGCGGGCGCCGACAACACTTGTTGGCTGTCGGCGGCGATTAGCGGCCCGCTGGGACGCTTGTCCGTCTGTCTCCCCAGCGGCCAGCGGCCAGCCGGTGGTCGAGGGGCCGGCCAGATTGGCCAGGCACAGTCGCCAGTTGTGCTGCTGGCCCCTTGGACTTGGTGGGCCAAAGTGCGTCCGTTTCCCACTCGCCGGGCAGCTCTCGGGGGCCCAAACTCGGGCTGAGGCGCCGCTCGGCCCAGCCAGCGACACTCGCGGCTCCAAATTGGTCCAATTGACTCGTTTCACGCCGCCCATTTCCACCTAAGCGACGCCCGCTGGCCGCTCACTGTCGCCCGCAAGCACAACAGCGAGTGAAGTGAGCGCGCCGCTGGCGCCACCTGGCGGCGCGCGTCCATATAGATTCGGCGCGCGCGCACAGTGCACACACCTCTGCCTCTGCTGCTGGGCCGCGTGCTCTCCCGCAGACTGTCGGGGGCCAAATTGCCCCTCCTCGAGCCCAAACAATTGCTCGCCCGCGGCCAAAGTGGCCCCAGTCCTCCAGAGGCGCCCCTCCTCCTCCTCCTCCTCCTCGACTGGCTGGGGGCCCGACAACTGCCGGCCGGTGGGCGTTCCCGCCGCAAGCCAAGCGCGTACCAAGCGCACGCTTCCCAGTGTTCCGTCTCCACTCGCGCTCCTTGTTGGCCAGCTCGCCGGGAACGCCCCTCTATTAATACGTATCGATTATCGACGAGCCAATGGCCATCGCTATGCGTGGCCTGAGCTGCTCTTCGGTGCTCTCGAGCACTTGGGCGTGCTGAGAAGTGGCTGAAAACGGCCTAAGGTCCGTCTGGGCCGGCCCAGCTGGTGCCCCAGAGAGAGCGGGAGGGCAAACTGTTGTGATTGTTGGCCCCACTCGGCCCGCTCGGACTGCCTCCACCTTCTGGCTTCTCTCTGGGGCCAAGAGGAGGCTCCATCAGGAGGCCTGCAAATTGGGCTCCATCAGTTGTAAATGAAACTGAAGACGATGATCGGCATTGTTTTGAGCGCGCGTGCTCCGAGCAGCGAGCGGCAGAAATTGGCCACGAGCACCTTTCATGTGCGCTTCAAGTGGGCTTCTCGTGCACAATGCAGTGCACAATGTGCACTGCACATCATGAGCCAGCCACTGTCTGCGGGGCTCACTGCGGAATTCTGCACTGCACTCCGCACAGTCTTCAATGCACTCTACACAGTCTCCACTGCTCACTGTGCATTCTGAACTGTGCATTCTGAGGCGCGCAAATCGGACAGATACATTTCCAGGTTGATGTTGAAAAAATTAGAGAGTCAATTCTCGGCCCATCCTTAGCTCTCCTCTGCCTTGCTCGAGCTTGCTCTTAAGTGGTGGAATATTTGCGCCCTTAAATGGCAGCAAATTGCCCGGCTGGCAAACCGCCTCCTTTTCTCTCTCTCTTTCTCTCTGTTTTACTCCCAATCATTCCAACGTTTGGCGGGGCCCAACTCGAAGTAGGAAGTGGCTCCAATTTGGCTCCCATTTGGCTCCAATTGGGCCCCGATTTGGCCCCAACTGAGAGCAGCCATGCAGGCAGAATGCAATCTCCTGTCAGTGAGTGTTCACAGTGTGCAGAGAACACTGCATTAGTCTAGGAAAAAAGTTTGCCGCATTCAATGCTTGTCAATCGCGCCCATTCGATCGGTGACGTGGGCCCGCCCGCTTCAAGTGGCCATTCAACGTGCACAGTTGTTGAACATGTTGGACAGTCTAGGTTAGCCTCCAAACTCAAGTGGGTGGAATCGAGCAACATTTCCATTTAATGAAATGATAATTATACTCCATAAACGAGTTCCAATTTGTTCCCCAGCGACTAATTGACTTCCTTTTCATTTTTTTTCTCCTCTTTTTCGATTTTGGATCATCCAAACAGAAGAGAAAAGAAAAGATCTCTTCTCTTCTCTTCTCTTCTCTTCTCTGTTTTTTCCTTGGCCATTCCAGCTGGCCAAGAGCTGCTCTTTGGCACATTTTTCTCTCTTCTTGTCGCTCGTTGGCAATAAAGCAACCAAATGGCTCCAAATGGCTCCAAATGCCGATTGGAACTGCCCAACGGCGCCCCAAGAACCACGAGCGCGAGTGCAAAAGGTGCTGGTGGTTGGCCATTAAAGAGGAAGCTCAGCTCGCGCCAGTTCAGTTTCCATTTGGCGGCCCGCACTTGCACTATTAGGCAAAATATTGGCCCAAACAAAGAGAGAGAATTTGGCAAATCATTGGGCCAAATATTGCAAATATTACTTACAAATGCCTTTCCAATAGACTGTCTTTGGAGAGAGACAGAAAGCAGACTGTTTGCAGTCAGTTTTCGGACAGTTTGCAAGCCAAAAGGTGCAGTTTAGAAGAGGAAATCCAGCCAAGACTAGTTGGCGCCCTCTCGCGCTAAGGTTGGAGAAGAGAGTCTGATGCCGAGCGTTCTGCTGAGATGGTTGTTCAATGTTTGTGCCCAGTTGTTTGGGCGCAAACATTGAACATTTCTGGGCATTCACATAGACAAATGAGCGCAAAGATAAAGATGGGCTGAAAAAAGGCCCACAAACAGGCTGAGGGAATCTGGCTGGCGTCTTTTGTCTCAGAAGAGCGAGGGAGAAAATGTTTTCAGCTTCTCTCCTAGTCCAGAATGCAACTTTTCCTTTCCTCGCTCTTTCCGCCTCGGCCGCCTAAACAGCCGGGCGCATAATTAGCTAAAAGTGCAAGGTGAACAACAACAACAAGAGTCTCTGGAGCGCCAACGAAAGGCTCAAGGTGGGCCTGAGCGAGTGGCGAGTCGCCAGTTGCAGTCATTAGTCGTTGGCCCTTTTCTCTGGCAAAGTTGCCCCCCAAATGCGGCCAATCGGCAACTCTGTCTGGGCCTGGAACTTGCGCCTGTCAGACTTGGGCAAACTTGGGCAGACTCTCAGACTTTCAGTTTGAGGCCGAGATGGAGGGAAGAAAAATCTTCTGAAAGTCTTTTCGCTGCCCTCTATTGATACATAAGCTGAGAGAGACTTTGGTGCGCGTGTTTGGCGCTAAAAAGTGGCTCCAAGTGGCTCCAAATAGGCCTGTTAAGGCCCATTTGGCGCCAAATGCCAACTGTGTGCCGCGTGCCATACACAGTCTCTAGCTCACTGTGCACTGTGCTCCCCTTTGGCCTCTGCAGCACCGCACACAAACTCGCCCGCACTGCATCCCTTCGGCGCTGGAATGCAGTGCCGCCCCTTAGGTGCACTCTGGCTGGAACTCTATTGGCTGCCCAAACTGCACCAGAGCAACAAGTGGGCCCCTCCAGGAAACGCCCCCTCGCGTTTCCTGCAATTCCAAAGCTAACTGCTTCCTTCCTCCCGCCGCTCCTCCCCTTTGGGCCGAGCAAATTCCAAGCGCGAACAAATTGATATTTCGCCCACTTCTTCTTCCCTCGTCCAATCATTGGCTGGCCCAAACACATTCTCACACCAAACAGGCTCCACAGGTGAGCTCTCGTTTCAGCTCTCGTTTCAGCCATCGGGCGGCCGCCACTCGAGCTGAGCTCCTCACTCGTCTGGTGATAAATTAAATTAAATGTTAACCTTTTAATTGATGACTCGTTCCATTAGTCGAGGGAGGCGCCAGGCAGCTGGGCCGGCGGGTCTCTATTTCCAGCGCCAGAAGGCTGGAAATAGAGACGAAAAGGAAGGAAGCGCAATGTGGGCTCGAGCTGCTCTGAGCTGCTCTGAGGCAAAGGAAACTTGGTGGCGAAGGAAGTCACTTGGGGGAAGAGAAGCCAAAGGAAATGGGCGCAAACGGGCGAGAGACTAGCTTGGGCCAGTTGCAGGTTGTCGCTTATTTACATGCGAAAGCAGTGGGCATAATTATCTCTTTGTTGCGCAGGCAAATTGTGCTCTCTTAATAGGCACAGTTGGCACTGTTTTAGCAGTCTTTTGGCTGCTTGGTGGACGGTTGGTAGTCTTCGGGCAGATTGTCTGTTTGTGGCACACAGGTGGGGGCAAAATGAGATGTCTCATCATTGCGGCTTGGTCGTTGCGGCCGCTCATTGTGAATGTTGGCAAATTAGGCCTAATGTGTGTCGCCAGAGTGTTGCAACTTGCGAGTTGGCAGAGAAGTGAGTGCGTGTCTGTCTGTCTGTCTGTGAGCAGCGAGTGTCCATTTCAGCTTTTTGCCTCAGAAGAGCCCGAAAGGCAGAGAGGCTGGCAAATTGCGAGGAGGCGAAAATGGAGCCCAAAATGTTGCACTCGAGGGGAACAGTTTAACTTAATGATGTTGCGCCTGAATTAAGATAAGCTCGCCTGTTGAATGGAGGCGCAAAAAGGCGGCAACCAAGTGGCAGCTGAGAGTTTGCATTTGTTGTCACAGACAATGAGTTTGTTTGGCCAAACTGGGCAACAGTTGTCCTCTGGCCAAGGGCGCTTCTCAACGGGCCAAACTGCAACTCAACTGCAACACACAGTCCCCGCACACAGTCTCTGCATACAGTCTCTGCATACAGTCTCTGCATACAGTCTCTGCACGCAGTCCCAAGCGCACCAGAAGCGCCTCCCTGTTGCGTCTGCTGGGCCACTGCTGGCCAGACGACTTCCTCTCGCCGCCTCTTCTTATCTGGCCAGGCGGCCCCAGAGGCTGCCGGTGGGCTGCCAGCGACCATTGTCAGCGTGTCGGCCGTCCCAAAGCTGGCGCACAGTCTCGCCGAGCCGCCAGACACACACTGAGCTGGGCCGCTTGCACGCCAAGCAATCAGGTGCACACAGGTGGTTGGCCCCGGCGGCAATGGATCCAGTTGGAGCTTGTGTCTGGTGCTGGCCAGTGGTGGATGGTGGAGCTCTCACTCCAGTTGAGCTGGGCCACCAAATGCTAGATGTCAAAGGCGACACACGCTCCAGAAGCACGGGCAATTTCTCAGAGACTGGCCAGTCGGTAAAACAATAAATCTTTCAGTGAGAGACACAGAGAGACAGAGACAGAGAGAAGAAGAGGAAGAAAAGAGGGAACTAGTTTTGGAAGAAAAAAAACACACAAATTCGCGCTAAATTGCACTTGTGTGTGTGTGTGTGTGTGTGTTGTTTTCTCTCTTCTCTTGTGTAACTTGGTTCACCTGAAGCGAGTCCACCCTAAGCTTGCCTCTGCTTTTTCTAAGCTGCCTCTTGGTCTATCTCACCTGGAAGAAGAGACCCTCGCTTGATTCCTGCGACAATGATGAATAATTACTACAACAACAACAACCATTACAACAATCTCACACTCACTTAAGAGACTCCTCTGGCCAGCTGACATGAGCAGCTCACAAGCTCAATTACTCAAAACGAAGCAACGCTAATTCCCTCCGTGACTCTCCAACCACCGCCATCTCGGCCTCCCATTCCTCCTAAGGTCTAACTCTCTCTCTCTCTTTGCGACCTTCTCTTGCCTGACCATGTTGCAACAGACAGACAAACAGAGAACTGCCGCCAACATGGAGTGCCAATTGAGACAAGTGAGATGGTCTCTGGCCAGAAGCTCGCTCTGGAAGAATAAACATCCACACACAAACACACACACTAAACGTACAAGGCAACAGAGCCAAGACAAACTGACGCTCGAGTAGAACGTCAAACCGAGACGAGAGACACAGAGGGAAAGAATAATTAATTGGACCTTTCTCCTTCCAGTCCAGTTTCTCCCCTTCCCTCCAGCTTCCTCCTGCAGCCACCACACAGAGCAAGCTCGCTTCCATTTGGTTTCCTAAATCGTCTGGGCTCATTTGAGCGGAAAAATGACCAGCTCCTATGGTGTGATAATTGCCAGAGAGCACGGTGATAATGATGCAACAATCTGCAACCCGCAAGCAACACTTGGGCCTATCGTCCAACTCGGACTGGCCAGAGCTAGTGGCTGCATCTGGTGGACAGTTACAAGACTTCTAGTAAAGAAAAGAGGCAGTATCAGTCAACTGGCCAAGGATGAGAGTGGAGACTGCAGGACTACTTCTTTAACGGAGCAGCACGCCCTCTAGTGTCGGTGGGCAGAGTCGGGGGTTATACTAGAGTCTAGTGACTAGAGTTTAACTTAAAGGACAGTAAACAACAGGAAACAAACTAGGATTCCTGTTAATAAATTGATATACATAGGCTAGAAATATGGTTATCGTCTCTGCATTAGATTTAATGACGAGATGACACGGCGGCCTCTTCAGGTGCCCTTGTTGTAGGGTTCGCCAATGATATTCATGTCGATATCGGTGGCCAGTGCAACTGCCATACACTTCTTCATTCCGTTCACAACCATGTGTGGCACGGAAGCGGCATTTGGATAGTTGATGGCGAGAGAGATTGCGGCAATATTCTTGATACCCTCCGAGAGTTTTGCGGCAATCACCTCTGGCGTGATGTCCAACACTTCTGGACCGAACATGGTTCCTTCATCGTAGATTTGCTTGATTACCAAACCGTAACTAAATGGAGAAACACCCAACATGTTAAGTAGGGTGGCCTCACTAGCTCCGACCTTGGCGCCTACCTCGATCAAATGGATCTCGTTCAAGATCTCAATTCTACCCTTGGTAATCTTGGTTGGGATAGACAAGGCTTGAAAGAACGATGTCTTCTCTGGATCCAAACCGGTGACCTGGGGAGGTAGCTTGACATCAACTGGAGCAATGGCACCGGCACGAGCGGGCACGGCAACACGATTACTCAAGATACGATCACGAACATCGGACAGGTCCAAGCGGGTGAAAACGAATCCTACGTTGCCCCTCACGTGGCTCAAGAGCTTCTCCAGCTTTGGATTCTCAGGTAGATGGCCCTTGATGGCCTTACGGATCATGGTGTTCTTGCCCATGAGGATAACTGCGTGCTTCCTAAGGGCGGTACGAATCTGTTGCATCTGTCTAGATCCGACATTGTCAACGCATACTACGAAGCATTTTGGATATTCGTCAAGAAGTTGCTGTTGAAATGATAGCGATGAACATGGATGAGGAGGAGAAGGTTAGGTTGGAATTTTGGTGGGCAATGAAATTTAGCTCGTAGCTGATCATGTCATGTTTTCGTGAATACTAACCAACAACTTGACGAAGTAAGCAGTCTTCCATGATGACTTGTCCTCCCTGCCCATCTTGTATGTGAGATTTTCAAGGATACTCCTC
>Ga0268247_10000215_pt1 | contig 20748 bp, 20 predicted proteins | sample AgamicOrMae_FD_200245 | JGI IMG/M metagenome (GOLD analysis project Ga0268247, IMG submission 200245) | Agave microbial communities from Guanajuato, Mexico - Or.Ma.e (v2) (version 2) | ecosystem: Host-associated > Plants > Phyllosphere > Phylloplane/Leaf | place: Guanajuato, Mexico | collected...
GTTTGCCTCCTACGACCAGGCAATGGCTGGCTCGAAGGGTCATGTCCACATCAAGGTCTGGAGGGGACCGTCACACGGACACAAGAAACACAAGTTCGCTCCATGGGGCTACAAAGCCAAGTTGCCAGCCGATGATTACAAGAAACATCATGGTTGATCGGAAGTTCGCGAATGGGAAGGAAGAACTGGAATGAGTCTTGGGTCGGACTCTTAGGGTTGTCGTAATACATCGGCGATGGTTGATTTACTCTTTAACGAACACGAACAAACATTAAAAAGTAGTAAACACAAATGGCCGAAGCTTCTATACCTTCGTTGTTCATGTAGCTTCACTCGAAGAATGTCGACCCATCGATGGTTGCTAATCTCGCCAAGGCTCCGAGGAGTTTATTGATAGAACGTGATCATCATCATATTTTGTCAATTGAATTAGATCGAAATGTCGCATCGATCCTTGGTGAAATTGCCCAGCATCAGATTTACTTCTTCTTGTCAGGCGTTGGAGTCGTCTTTGCTGTTTCAGCTGGTGTTGATTTTGCATCGGTGCTAGTAGCTGTTCCTTGTTCCGGTTGCGCAATCGAGGCAATTGCCTTTTTGGCAGCCTTCTTCTTCTTCTTCTGCTTGCTTGAGGTAGGGTTGCTACCATGCAATAGTTTCACAATCGATTCGTCTTCGATCTTAAGCTCGGTTTTGTAAGCGCTCATGTCCACTGGTAAGCCAGTTATCTTGTGCGACCTCGATGGCATCAGTAGTACGGTGAATTTAAATTGAGCTACAAATTCTCCATCTTTTTCGTGTAACACAGGAAATGGTTCAATCAACTTATGATTCAAACACTCTTTCAGTCCCATTTTAGCTTTAACCTCGTCATCAAAATATCGCAATGTGAATGGCATCACACCAAATTTCTTATCTACATCACTTAGTACAGCACGCGACGCTTTCATCTTGAGCTGGTAAACTTCTTCAGTTTTCTTATAAATAGTTGATTTTGAATCTAATTCTTTGCCTTTTCCTTCGCCAGTCGATATAATTACATCAACGGCATAAACTTCGTTAACAGCAAACTCACATTTTTCGTGATTTTTCTTTTGTTGCTCTGTCGGATTTTGTATTATCGTTTTATCTCCATCAATTCTGAATTGCTTTAGCTCATGTGATAGCATTCCGGCAACTGGCTTACATTTATAAGATTCAGCAACCTTTTGCACGGCATCAGTAACTGCTTCGTTCTCTCCACCTGGAACAACTAATCTCAAGGCCACCTGAGCGGCCTGATAAGCTGCATGCATACAATCGGCCGCAGGACCGGTGACTGGACTATCTTTGGAGGCTCCAACTATCAGCGAATGTGCAACAACGGCAATGTAGCCATCTATATGGCCACCCATGTCGATTTTGATGAGATCACCTTGTTTGAGTTTGACTTCTGGGTCTGATTTCAAAGGTGAAAAGTGGCAAATACAGTTGTTAATGGAGATACAAGTGGGAAATGCGATTCCACGGCGCATTTCTTTTTCTTTCTTAAATACACTGTTAGTTTCGGTGATTATAATATTATCACCAATTTCACATAATTCCAGAACATTTGCATCGACAATGGCCTTTTCGACAACAGCGGTGAGAGCTTTGTTGACAATTTCAGCGGCAACTTTGTACTTAGTTACAACCAAATCGTTGGCAATTGTGGTTTCACTGTCGGAATCCTCGTGGTCAGACATGTTGGCTAGACAATGTTATGAACAATGATCAAATGATAATAACTGGTCAATGGGGAACCAGGATAGATAGGAGGCAAGTCCTAATTCCCAAACGTGGGTTGCGATGTTGGATGTTGATTTCAACGTAGAGTGAAAAGGTGATCCGGTAATAGGAGTTAGAGGCAACAATATGGGAGCCCAATGTATTTTGTCGACTCTTTTTTGGCTATCTCGGAGTCTGCGAATCGTAAGGAGGCGCGCTCCTTGTGCTCCAGAGTGGCCCGCCTAAAGGATCCGCCGTGTGTTGTTTGCTTCGAGGCGGCTTCCAATGAGATTGAGTTGGAGAATGGGCAAAAGCGTGGTGCGTGCCTAAAACACACCATGCGCGACTCGATTTTAGCGCGTCAATTTGAATCGCTCACCTTTCAGCACCAGTACAATGGAGCAACCAATTCAGAGATGAAATATATCCTCTCATGATGATATCAAATTAACCAGTTCTTGATTGTTACATCAGCGAACGAAACAAAACGGAAGATGGAGTCTCTAGGGAGGTTCGACTTGAAGGTTGGCTGATCTTGAGGTAGATTTGATCAATCTTTAGTTCCTACCCGTACCACGAGAGGTCGGGCAGGTGGTCGTGAGAGGAGAGGCAAACAGAATCGTCTTGCCGTCTACCTTTCGCCTCCGCCCGAGCAAAACTGTCTGCAAGGAGTGTCGGAAGATCTGGGGCATGCAGAGGCGAGCAGGATTAGGAGGCGGAAAAGAGGTCATCAAAAGAGAGCAAACCTATAGGAGGCTAAGCCGCTCGGGATGGCGAGCTAGTTTTTCGCACTCGACCTTCTCGTTCAGAGTGCTCTGCTAAGAGGATTGGCCGGACACAGCAGGAGGTCATATCTGGCCAGTGTTTATAGTTTCAGAGTGTAGCCAGAGGGAAAGAGAAAGAGAGATAGGACTTGCTAGTCGGAAAACTAAGGGCGCTTGAATCTTATTCGAGAGCTTTTTTTGGTCAAATTTCAAAGCTAGATTTGAACTCTTATTGACGGTTGGGTGAAAAACGCCCAAGTTCAACATCGAACTGCACACGAATACTGTGTCTGTATGAGACAAGCAAGAGAGAAGAAAGGGAAAAGAGGAGAGAAAAGGCCAATTCATGACACGATCTTTTTCCCTCCAGTTTATTCTCTCTCATTCTCCTTGCCACCAGCTTGGTCATCATTGTTTTTTGCCTTTGGCTCCCTTTGGCTGTGTGCACACAAATCACACACAAGAAGGAGACGATCTAGCTTGATGATTAGGTTTGTGGTCGGACCATTTTGCAATTGCTCGCCAACAGTGCAAGAGGAGAGAGCATTTTCGCGGGAGGCCAGTTTGTCTGTTAGAAGAAGTTTTTTGGGCAAATTTTGCAGCCCATTTTATTAATCTCGAAAGGGAAACAATTTGCTCTCAAGTGGCGGTGCTCCTTAAAAAGCGTGACAAAACACTTTTGAGAGGCGAGCAAATTTGTCGGCCCACTTTTTGCTCCCCAAGAGGAGCCCTTTCGAGCAGGAGAAGGAGGAAATCAATTTTGCTTTCTCGTGAAACTCAAACGAGAGCCAAGTGTCCAATGGTTGCAGGAGCCACTTTAGAGAAGGGCCGAGCGATGGATATTAGATTGACGCCTTTGGGATGAAGTGTGGCGCCCGAGTTAGCAAGTAGGCTCGGCCCTCGGAACCAGAGCGAAGGGCTGGCGGCGTTTCTTGGCCCGGCCACTTGGGAACTGTTTGTTAATGTTTCGGTGCTGTTAAATGCATGTACCTGTGTCATGTGTGTTTTGTCTCGCCTCTAAAACTGCCCGCTCACGACGAGGAAGAGCTGAGCTGAGCTGAGCTAAGCTAAGCTAGGCGAAGAGGAGGAAGAGGAGCGAAAAACGACAAGCGAGCAGCATTTATTGTCTTGGCAAATGTTGTGCTTCGGAGGAGGAATTCTCTCTCTCTCTATCTTTTTCTGCTTGGCTTTGTATTTGAGCAGAGGAAACAAGACACGAGTCGATGAGACGAGAGCAGAGCATTGGATTGGCTCGCGAGCTCGTTGCGTCAAGAAGGCCAATTTTGGGGAAGGGAACACATAACATATCGACATTTGGCCGGCAAGCCAATAACCGGCTCTTGCCACTACTCCTTATGGGCCGGCTCCTTTTTGGAGGCAACTCAAATGGTCAAGTGAAAAAGAAAAAGGGGAACAAATGATCAACAAGAACACACACAGCAGAGGTGCTTCTTGGCCATTGTATGCCTTAGCCAAGGCAAGCTGCTCTCTCGCTCTTGGCCGGCCAGCAAAAAAAAGAGGGAGAAGCCAAATCAAACACACAAACACTTGTTGCCCTAAGTCTGCCTCTGTGTCCTGGCCAGGTGGGCGAGTTTTGTTTTTTCACTTCATTTTATGGCCAGACAATTGGAGTTTGAGTGCGAGACGACAAGAGGCGGCCACTGTTCAATTGTTGTTGTCTCATTGGGCTGAGGCTCGTCGTTTGTTAAACGATCAGTTGGAGCTGAGGAGGAGGAGCCGCTGAGGAGCTTTTCTCCTTCTTCTTCTTCTTCTTTTTCTTTTTCTCGCCCACTTGTCAGCCTGATCGAATTGGGAACACACAAAACACGAGACAGTCCTCGCCAGTTTTGGGCCAGTTTCGTGGGCTAAGGGAAAAAGGAGTGCAACAGTTGGCGGAGAGTAGATCTAGATCTTTCGGCTCTTGGAAACTGGCTGCAAATTTCTGATTGCCCGGCGCGATATTCTCTTGGATGGGCCAATGTTTGCTCGGCGGCGCCTCCCTTTTGGCGCCGGCCAAAGACGATCGAGACTGGGCCCGGAAAAGTGGGCCACTTTTGGGCCCAATTGTTGTGCAACACTGGCTCCAGTTTGGCGCCACAAGTCGTCTGCTGCTTGTCGTCATTGTGGCCCCACTGGCTTGCACTAAGCAGAGGCGAGAAGAGACTTGCCTCAAAAGGTCTCAAAAAGGGAGAAAGAAGATCGAAAATGGATGAATTGGATGCAAAATGTTGCCTCATTATTGTAAATTTTGCTCTTCCACTGAAGAGCATCGGTCGGTCCGCAGCTCGCGAGTGTTGCGTGCGCCGATGGGGCCGAGCATTGCACAGTGTCCAGACAGTCTGCGGCCAGTGTGCAGCCCAAAAGTGTGCGCGAAGTGCACACAAAGCACAGACTTTCATGTGCGCGCGCAGCCCAATCGGAGTGTCCAAGACGGGCCACTTGGTGCTGCTCTTCTGTGGCACTCTATTATTTGATTTGTACCTTACAATTGGAGCTCCGAGTTGGCGCCCACTGGCCGCCCAGCGCCACCTTGGCTGCAGCAAAGTGGCGCCCGGCAGAAGCGCGGCCAAGTGGAGCCTGAAGTGGAGCGGGCGGGCGGGCGCAAGTCACTCATTAGCGGGCCATTCTCTTGGCTCGGCGGCGCTCGATGCTAGTGGAGCGCCGCCGCATTGCCCAACTGGCCAACTGGCGAGTGGGCTCTCAATTGAGGGTGATGATGATGATGAGGATCGGCGGCCAGCAGAGAGTGGCTCTTTTGCAGGGCGAGAGAGGCGCACTTGTTGCACTACTGATTGCGCTCCATTGTGCGTGTGTGCCAGTGTGGAAATTCGAGCCTCATGAGCTTCTGCTTCTTCAAACAGACAGACTGACCAGACGCGGAGGCTAAGCTCGGCCCGCATTCCCACCATCACTTCATCCTCCATGCAGACCCGCTTTTGTGCCGCTGGTTTGTGCCAATGCTGCTGGCCAGGCGCAAATCTAGCCAAATCTAGCAGATCACTTTTCTCGCCTGCTGCACATTAGCACGCGAATTAGAATTACATCAACACCAAGCTGGTGGGGCCAAGAAGTGTTCAATCAATGGACAGCTTCAATTTGGCTGCTTTGGTTGTTGAGCATTGAGGATTGAGGATTGAGGATTGAGGATTAAAACGGAAAAATCTATTTCTCTCTTGGTTGGAATTGGCGCAGACAGTTGGCGGCGCGCGCACTGAGCCAGCGGCTTGTCGTGCCAATGAGAGCCAGTTGGGCGCTCAGAAGGTGGAGAAAAATGGGCCACAGCTAAGGGCAAGTTGCCCTCAGCTGCTCCTTGTGGCTCCTCTTCTGCTCCTTGTGGCTCCTCTGCTGCTCCACTGGCAGTGAACTCCGGCCCAAGATTGAGATCGATGGGCAGCAGCAGCAGAGGAGAAGAGTGGCCTCTGCTGAAGTGTGCAAGTGTGCGAGTGTGATGCAATGCAGTTTATTGTTCATTTTGGCCACTTTACACAATCGCATGTTGTGTGTGCAGCCGCCAATGCACACAACATGCTGCAACACTTGCAGCCATTCACCTGAGACCAGCAACACTCGCACTCCCAATGGAGACCCGTAGCTTAGCTTAGGTTATCTCTGCAGAGCTTAGCTGCGTAGGTTAGCTCGCCTCTGGAAGCACAAAACTCTAGCCCTAAGAGCCGGCTCGGCGCTGATGAACTAATTCAGTTAAACTACTTGAAAAATGCCGGCCACTCTTCGCGCGCCACTCTGGTCCAATTAACTCTCTTGACCGCAGCTCAGGTTGCTCGCGACTTGTGCTTGGGACTGTGTTTGGCTTCTCTTGAGCGCCAGAGAGTCGCAAAGGGAAGCCAAAGGGAAAAGAGCGCGCCCCAAGGGAAGACAATCCCGCCGTCTGTGCACACAATGCGCCGCTCGAGAGGGCCATTCAATTGTCGAAATTGTTCAGCCAAAGCACAGAGAACACTCTTAGGCTCCAAGAAGAAGGAGAAGAAGAATTGCCTAAGAGGCGATGAAATGGAGCCGATCGAGGCCGAGCTGCCAGATGCAGTCCTCGAGAGGAGGGCAAACGAGGTTGACGCGCGCGAAACGCCCACTTGGCCGCGTCCAATCGATCGGCCGGATTGCAAGCTGGAGAGCAAGTTGCAATCCACTGGCCAGAGCTAAGGTGCGGCCAAAGAAGGCCACTCTCGAGCTTGCATGTTTGGACTCTAAGCTTTGGGCTCTAAGCTTTCGGTCTGGAGCTGGCCACTGGCAACTGGCCGGCCGCAAATCGCGATGATGCGAGACAATTTTGGCCGCCACAAAGGGACGACAATTGTGTTTGTCTTGGGCTGCAGTTGCGCGTCTTCCCAGCGGCAAAACACACACACAGACACTCCTACTCGACGAGAAGCTGGCCCTTTTTGGGCCACAAGGAAGGCCTTTCGGGCCTTGGAGAGAAGGAGGAGCAGCAGCAGCAAGTGTGTGTGAGAGAGAAGGAAGGAAGGAAGAATTATTATTATTATTATTACCATTTCGATTGTTATTGTTATTTATTTACTTATTTATTTCCTGTTTCAAGCGGCCCAAAACTGGGAGGGCGGGCGACCTTTTCCTTTTCTCTTTCTCTTCTCTCTTTCTCCCCATTGGTTCGCCTTCTTGGCCCAGTGGCTGGAAATGCGGGCACCAATCTGGACTGTGTGCTGCACAAATCGGACAACAAAAGGCCTATTTTTGCCTCCTTCTTCTTCTGCGCGCGTCTCCAGACAGTCCAAATCCCAGCGCACAACTGGCCGCTCTGCTTGCCTGCGCTAAGCTTCGGCCAAAGCTCCAAACTCGCTCCCTAACCTAAGGCGCACTCCAAGCAGTGCACACACACTGCCAAGCATCGCACACACGGCGCCTATATTAGACTCCTTTGTTTGCTCTAATCTACTTGAACACCGGCAACAGGTGGGCGGCACACACACTCCACGGCCTCCTTTCTCGCCCTGGCGCCCCTTCTGGCCGGCGCTTGTCTCTTCGGGCTGGTCGCGGGGGGCGAGCTCGAGAGGCCAAGGCGAAAGAGTTGAGCAGAGTCCAATATAGGTTGCGCTCTGAGCTGCACGAGGCTGCACTAGACGCAGCTTAGCTCAGCCGGGGGGGCGAGTGCAATTTCCGAGGCAACAGGTTGGCTCTGAAGGCGCTCTGTATGCGTGCGTGTGACCTTTTTGTGTGCAAGAGAGAGGCTGGCTGGCAGAGCTGCCTACTTGTTGTGCGTTTTTATGGCTCTGGAGCCAGCAGAAGAGGAGGATGAGGATGAGGGCCCGCCGAGATGTGTGAGCACACACACACACACCACTTTTCGGGCACAACTTTTCAACAGAGGAGGGAAAAATTTCCTGCCGCTGTTTTCGTTTTCGTTTTCATTTTATTTTTCTCTCTTATATTTCTTGTTTTTTGAGAAAATCCAGAAGAAAACCCAGAAGAAAAATCGAGGAGAAAATAAAAGCGACTTGCGGCGCCATTTCCTCCGTTCGATTTGTGATTTGTCAGCGGCGACCAAGAGCTTTATTTGCGCTTTATTTGCACTGGCTGCTCGCTGCGCTCCTGAGCTAGTCTTCGGCTGCGATCGACTGGCTGCACTTGTGTGCATTTGTTTTCCTTCGGCTGCATTTCACTCTGCACTGCTCAGTGCTCAGTGCTCGGTGCTTAGTGCGCGCAACAGACTTTGGTCGGCGATCTGTGATCTCCGATTTGCGATCTGCCATCTGTGATCTGCCCACTCTAAGCTGCCAGCACTGAGCTCTGGGACGTCGTTTCATCATCATCATTGCCACTTTTCTGGCCCAAACTCAAGCCGACAAGTAGCGACAAAAGTGAACGACGCGAAAGCATTTCTTAGGAGGAAAAGCTTTGCTTTTTAACTAAACAATAACACACACACAAAGGCGCAGCACACAAAAACAAGACACCTGCAAAAGTGCCGCTCTCAACATGTCGTCTTGGTGTCGCCCTCTTTGCCTTCCTCCAATCCCAAATGCAGGCGCTTGGGCCAAATGCAAAATCCAATAAATAATTCACACACTTCTTCTCCTTCTGCGCGCCTCTCGCTTCTTCTTCTGCGCCTGTTCCTTTCCAGTTCCACTTCCTCCTGGCGCTTCTTTCCGCCCGCCGACTTTCCGCCGTCAAGCCGCCGCCACTGAGCTCAAGCCAAAGCCAAAGCCAAGCCAAACGCCGACGACAAGCCGCCCTCGTTCGGCAACCGTTTCCTTGCCCGTCCGTCTGTCTGTGCGTCTGTGTGGCCGGCCGAGCTCGAGCGGAGTTTCTCGCCACTTGCGGCCACTCTCTCACACTTGGCCACACACTGGCCCTATCATGCAGGCCGGCCAGTGGCCACTTGCTCGCCGTCGAGGCCAATTTCCACGCCAGTTCCTCCTTGTGACCAAGAGGAGCTCGACTCAATGCGAAGTGGCTCTGCACTTGCCAGTGGGAGGCGGATTTCTGCATTTGCGTTTGTTTGTTTCTCCCTCCTTGTGGCTCCTTCTGACTGCTCACCTCAGGCCGCCCAATGGAACATTGTTCTAGCTGATCGATTTCGCGCTCTTTGCCACTTTCCTGCCCTTTTTCTTCCTTTGGCTGCCTTATTTTGCTGCTTTTGGCTGCCTTTTGCCGCCCGTGCGCCTCTTGCGTCAGCCCTAAGGGTCGCCAGTTGGCGACGCGCGGCCAGTGTGCAAGTGTGCAGCAGAGGCGCACACAAAGCGTGTCATCTAAGGGCCGAAAACTGCAGCACACAAAGTGCGTCAAAAAGCGCTGCACCGAAACCGAACACAGTCTCTCCATTTGGCGCACACTCAGCGCTGCACTCTTGGCCTGCCGAAGACTAGCCCAAGTGGGTTCAGAGGAGCGAGCCAAAGTGAAGCTGTGGGCCAAATTGTTGCATATTTTCCATTGTCCAACCATTGCTCTCAACAGGCAACCTGAGCTGCTCACTGTCGAGCTTCCAATTTTTCAATTTCTCACTCAACTGGAGAAGACACACACTTTGAACAGTTGAGAGGCAAGAAAGCGATGCACAAAAGGCGCTCGCAAGTGCCAATTCTCCACCACCAACTCACTGGCCGCCCTCACTGCTCACCACTGGCCACCACTTGCCGGCCGCAAACTCAACAAAAGAGCTCGGTCACGATCTCGAGCTTGTGGGCCGAGCTTGCCAGTGCGTGTGGTCGTGTTTGCGTGTGGCGACAACTGGACCACTTGGAGAGTTTGGCGCAAAGCTCAGTGGACGCAAAGTGGAGAATCTCCACTTTGTCAGGAGAATCTCCAAGCTCCATTTGCATGCAATTGAGCCAATTGGAAAATGCTGTGACTCAGCGCGGCCTCAACACTTTGGGCGCGCCCGCAGACAGTCCTCTGCAGCTCGAGGCGGGCTCCTTTCGACGCTTTTCGGCGCTTTTTGGCGCAACTTTGAGATTGAGACAAGTGAAAATAATGGATGATTCAGATTGGGGCTGCAAAGGAGTGGCGAGAAAAGAGGAGAGAAAAGAAGGCCTCTGATTGGGCGAGAGAGAAGGTTGCTTGTTGCGCCTTTCATCTTTTTGGGGGAGAGAAAGAAGTGGGGGCCAAAAGTGGGAAAAAGAAGTAAATTGCGCAATTTGCACCTCCTCACTGGCGCTCCTTAGCCGCGTGAGACCTTAGCTGCGCGCGTTTTGCCTTCTTCTTCTTCTTCTTCTTTTGGCCGCCTCATTGCGTTGCCTTGTGGACTGATTGCGAGAAACAGAGTCTAGCTGCGTGCGCGAAGCTTGACGACTTCATTGGCGAATGAAGTGCGCCAATGAATCTAGTTCGTTTCACACGAGCTGCCAAATGGCAATGGTGAGTTATTATTATTGCTCGTCTGGCTGGTTCGAGTCAGTTGTTGGCAGTTGCCACTTTTTGCTAGTTTTAGGCTGGCCAGTTGCAAAAGTGGAGAATTGGAGGATGGAAAATGTGGAAGATTTGGAAAATTTTGAGAAATTTAGAGAAGTTTTTTTTTAAAATTCAGAAAATTGAGCATTTGGAGAATTGGAAATCTCAAGTAGTGCAAATGAGAAGAAAGAGGAGCAAAAAGGAGGCCGAATGGGCAAATTTTGGCTGGAAATCCCAATTTGGAATGGCCAATTTCCATTGCATTTCCAATTTCCATTTGCACTTGGGGCGCGCACTTGTAATTATTGCACACAAGCAATGAGAAATCAGCTGATGAATGCCAGTGAAACAAGTGCCTGTGGTTGTTGTGCTCCTTTGCTGCTCCTTTTCCAGCTATTCCAGCTCTTCCATTTCTTCTAGTTATTCTAGTTATTCCACATTGCTTCTTCTTGGCCACTTTTTCGCCCGATTCTTCAAAAGGCGCCTCGTTCTCTCTCTCTCTTTGCAAGAAGTGTCGGAATGGAAGAGCGCGCAATATGGAGAAGTGATTGCGCAAAAGTGGCCACAGTTAAGCACTAGAATTGAGCTCAGGGCCAGAGGCAAGAATTCGATCACAATTCGGCCGCCTTTTATTGCCTGCAATGCGCGCCTCTGTCTCGAGCTCATTACGGCCCAACAGGAACAAGAGTGGCTCGAGATTGGGCCTTCGAGTAGCTGTAGAAGAAGAAGACTGGCCGCAGGAGAGAAGGAGCTACAGTCTCATGGCAGTTTGGCGAGCGGGCGAGATCCGGCGCCGCAAATAAGCTGCCAGCCAAACAACTCAATCACCTGCCGTCTTCTTCTTCTTCTTTTGCTTCTCCTTCTTCTTCTTCTTCTCCGTTTCAGTTCAAACAAATGGACAAACAGTGGAGCCAAATTCGTGCACTACAACTTCTTCTTGGCGCCTAATTTATGCGCAAATTAACTTGCGCACTCCAGTCAGTCGCTCGCTGACTGACTCACTGCGGCCACTTGAAAGCTGTTTGGCCGCGCAAATCGCCTAACAGCCAAACAGCCAAACAGATCACTCGCAAACAGATCACTAGATCATCACACACAGGCAACCTTTGCACTTCCGTCTCGTTGGGCCAGTTCCACTTCCGGCCCAATGGCGCACCAATTGAAGCACCAAATCTCCCTCCCCAATTGGCCCACTTCACCCACTCGCCTGCGCTCTTCTTGCGCCGCAAAGGTCGCCCTCGAGTGGCGCCCAACTTGCTCGAGGGGCGCCCACTCGCTCACAGTCCACCGCTCACAGTCCACCGCATACAGTCGCGCCCGCCTGGTCAATCGCTCACAGAGGCCCGCAGCCACGCCTAGTCGAACCTGTGGCCACGCCCACCCGAGTTAACCTTTTCCCTGTTGGGAGCTTGTTGTGCTTATGTGATGGAAATGGCGCAACATGGCCAGAAAAGAGCGAGAGCAGCAAGGAGGAACAGTGACGAGCAGCAAAGAGGCGGCGAAAAATTAATGGAAACCCATTTGTTCTTGTTGACTTTTGCTCCTCCTTTTCATGCTGCTCATATCGAGCGCATTTCGGGCCGGCCGACGTGCCTTGGATTGCATTGGATTGCATTGGATTGCATTGGATTGCTTTGGATGCATTGACTTGCTTTGGATGCATTGCAGTCTCAAATGCAATCCCAATTCAGACGCATTGAGCTGAATGGCGAACCAGACTGGCTCGAAAAGGCGAGAACTAAGCATCGAGAACTCAAACTTCAAGGCTTGAGTTGTGGAGAAAAAGTTGGAGAAATTTCACCTTAGTCTCGATTAAGTGACCGCAAAAGAGTGTCTGTCTGAGTGACTGTCTTTTGTGGCTCCACTTCAGAGGAGCGCACAACTGGCAACTGGCAACTCGCGAGCTCAAACAACTGGAAAAGAAGCTGCAACTTTTAGCCAACAACTAACCTGCCCAACTTGCAATTCTCAACTCTAAACTATTCTATTTCCCTTTGGACTTGTATTTCCATGTCCATTTCCATTTCCATTCCCAATTCCAATTCCAATTGGATTTCTCTCTCTCTCTCTCAAGCCGAAATCTAATTTTCTTTCCCTCCTTTTGGCGCCCGCTCGCTCCACTGAGGCTTGTCTGTGGCGGCGAGCACAAAGCAAATTGGGCGCCATTTGAATCTCCAAATTTACCTACTCGCCTGGGCAGCTTTCTGGCCAGCTGAGGGCCCTTAGCTGAGGGCCCTTAGCTGCGGCCGAGCTTTGTTTGGCTTGCCAGTGCAAATTGACGCTTCTTGGCGCCGCTCAGCCCAAGCAAATGGCACCGAGACAAGGCAACAAAGAGCACACACTCAGACACAGTCTCTGGGCCGCCAAACTGCAAACTGGCCACATGAGACTTTTGCTCTGCCCCTTTTTTGTTGCGCCGGCGCCGCAAACTGGCCCGCAATTGAATTCAATTTTTCCAGGTGAATCCAAACTAGTGGCAACCAGTTGCACAGTTTTGGCCGCGCAAAATGATTGACATTAATTGTGATTTATTGTTATTGTGCAAGAGTGCAATTTTCTCCCCTCCTGTTAATTTGCCTCCAATTTGCTCTCTGTCTTTTGCCTTCTTCGCTTCCTTACAACAAAGCAGCAGCCCCTCTTGCCATCTCAAGCTCAAATCTCCGTCTCCTCGGCCGTCCCACTCCACTTCTCAGAACCTCAGACGACTGTCTCACGAAGAGTCCCACAAAGAGACAGCCTCAAAGTGGCCGCCCCTAAGCGCGTCCACTCGTGCGGGCCGCGCGCCGCGCCCACTCGCTTCTCTGCGCTTACTGCGCGCTGTCCGCACACTGTTACATGTGCGGTCGCAGCCACGCCCCCCTGCAGAAGGCCCGCGCGCTGCCCGAGTGTGTGCACTAACAAGTGCACCAGTTCAATGGGCGGCGCTTTATAGAGTTGGCTCGCGCCCACGCGCCGCCTTAGGACTGGGCGCCAAAGTGTTGGCTTCTCGGAGGGCGCGCCCACCGCGCGGCCAGTCGGCGAAGCTGAGGTGCAATTTGCATACAGCCAGTCTGTCTAGTTTGTCTGCCTGGACGGCGAGCTGGCAGACTGGCGAGCTGGACGAGCAAGGCGAGGAAATGCGGACAGGCCGAATTAGTGGTGCCTATTAGTGGTGGGCAGCATGCGGGCGAGGGGCAGCCGTTCGGGTGGGAACTCTGGTGTGTTGCACAAGAGTTGCTCGAGAGTTGCTTGAGCAGAGTGGCCGCTCGAGACGCGCGCCAGAGTGTTGTCCGAGCAGAATTTGGGGCTAATCATGACGAACGCGGCAGGAGGTTGCCCAGTTGCAGACTGCCACTCACACTCACGCGGAGCACACACACACACAAAGCACACTGCATACTGCACTGCACACTGTGTGCTCTATCCAAAGCGCCAACCGCAAGCTCGGCCGTCAATCTGGAGGGCCACCAATGGGCCAGATTGACACTGTTGCATGAGTTTGTTGGAGGAGAAAAGGCTCTCTCGGCGCACTTTTTCCTCCTCCAATGCAACAGTTTGCCACTTTTCCAGCGCAACATTTGGCCCGCCAACAAGCGCCGAAGACTGTCTCTCGTTTGTTGCGGCGCAGTTTGCAAAAGAGTGCAACTCGGCGGCTAATCTGGACGAGCTAAGGGCCAACCTAAGCCACTCAGCGCGGTGTTGCGCCGGCCCAAACGTGACGCCCAAGTTGAGCGGCGCTTTGTGGTTCAACTTGGGCAAAAAGTGAGGCACAGAGCCAGCGACTGACACAGACTGATGCTCGAACAACTGAGACCCAGTTGTTGAGGCCACTTGTTGGATGTTGCATTTTCGATGCCTTTTTGTGCAGTTTTGCAAGAAACAATTGCACCTCAGCCAAAAGGCAGAGGCGAGTTGAGTGCGAGAAAAAGTTTGTTAACGTGCAATATGTAAATCATAATCATGCAGCTTGTTTTCCTTGTGCGCCTCTTCTAGAGAATAAGCGCCTCTCTTGAGCTAGTCTTCGGGCGCAAATCGGCCAATCTTCCTCCTTTTTTGACGCCCAAACTCGACGAGCAACAGTCCACCATTGCTGACTGGCACGAGTTGCTGGTACAAGTGTGCCGTAGAGAAAAAAGTGCTCGAGCGACGAGCTTAGATCTCATTCCAATCACTTGCCACTTTTGGCTGCCAGCAGCGATCACTGAACGCAAAGCAGTGTTGCAAGTTGGATTCTCCATGTTGGATGTTAGCTGTTAGATGTTAGCTGTTAGATGTTGGCCCTAGTTGCAAGTCGCCAGTTGTGAGCTGTGAGGCCACCAAAAGGGACCAGAAGGAGGAAAAGGAGCAAAGGTGGCCAGTAATCTGCATTGGCGCGCACACGCACAAGGCACGCACTCGAGTCGCCTCCTTTCGGCTCACCACTCGGCCACTTGCTGCAGTCTGCACCTCAGCTGCACTCCATTGCACTGCATTGCACCTTAGCTGCACTCCACTGCACCTTAGCCGCCGCCAAACACTGAGCGCGTCTTCCCATTGCCATTCCATTGCGGCCGGCCCAATGGAATGGCAATGGAAAGCCGCATTGAATGGAGTTGCAACAGCAATAAATGGCCTTCTTTGTGTGCGAATTGTAAATTCTTAATGAGCAACAAGTTGCTCCAGCCAAGCTCTTTCTAATGTCTAGCTTCTCTTCACTTCACTTCAATTCTTCGATTCAGTTCAGTTCAGTTCAGCTCAGTTCACTTTGCTGCAAGTTTGGCCGCCAAAAAGCGCCAAAGAGCAACAAGTGGCGGCAAACAGGCCGCCATTGATTAGCATTCGGCGTGTTTGTGCCTTGCGAGTGTCTTTGCGGCGGCCACTTTGCATGCAGCAGCACATTGGGACCAGCTTTGCAGTGGGAGGCCAAATCCAAATCCAAATTCTGCCCCCAAATCCATTCACTGGCACTTCTGGCTTTTCGGCCGAGATCTAGTTCTTCTTGCTTGGCGTCTTTGTCTCGGAGAACAGTCGAAAGTTGAGCCGATCGACGTGGGAGATCTCTGGAGAGACTGTGGCTAGTGAGCAGACGAATGGGTCAATTTTGGACAGTGAAACCTCAATCAGGAGGCACAAATTCAATTAGAAATGCACTCTTGTGGTGAGGGAAATCTGCACGAGATTTCGGCGGCCAAACGAACGCAGACCAGCGAGAAGGAATTAGCTCAATCGGAGCTCAATTGGAGTAATTGATTCCGTTCGGCTGCAGGACCACACGCGCCGCTCTGGAGCTGCCTGAGAGTGTCTGTGGCGGAAAAAAGAAAAAAGAAAAAGGGTGGCTCTTCCGCCCTTTTAGACGTTCTAGAAGACCACTTGAAGTGGGAAACTCTGCCAGAGACTAGGTGTCTTGAGAAGCGGCAGAGAAGTAAATCATTTTGGGGACGTTTGGCGCCCGAAAGTGATTTCAGGCCGCCCGTTTGAGTGGTGCACGCAATGCACACAAACAGTGGCCTGAGATGAGGAGCAAGAAGAGGCGGCGAGATAAACCGAGAGAAAAAGATGACAAGCTTTTTGGGGGTCTTTTTGGATGAGTGAGCCGAGCTGAGCTGAGCTGAGCTAAGCTAGAGCTAGACTATAGCTAGGCTACAGTTGAGCCTCAAAGTGAACGTTAGATGAGCTGAAATGAGGCAAAGTTGAAGTGAGGCACTGGCTAGTGTTCACTAGCTGGCAAAGAGAGAGAGTCAGGTGAGCCAATTGGGCAGAGGAAGAATAATAAATAAATAAAAAGACAAAGCGAACAAATTTATAACTTATCGCAACTACTTGTTAGACTTGGCCCAATGCTTGGAGGTGAGCGGTGAGCTAAGGTGCGCGCGTTGGCACAATAAACAAAGCCGAATGGGGCTGAAAAAGCGGAGGGAAAAAGCGGCCGCAGCTAAGGAGTTGCGCTGAGAAGTGGCACACACACAATGCACAGGGCAAGCAAAACAAACTGACTCACACTTGTTGCTCCTCCAAACTTCTCGTTTGTTTTCTTTCTCTCTCAATCTCTGTCTCTTCTCAATTCAGATCAACTTGTTTCGCCTCCACCGCCACAGGGAAACACTGGCCGCCCTCTTCTTCTCCTCCAATCAAAAGAGCACACTTTTCCCAGCAGAAAGCTCCTCTTCCTCTTCTTCTGCAGCCAACAACTACACTATTAGTATTACTATTATTATTATCATTGAGCAAGAGTTTTCAGCGCGCCCAACAGCAAAGGAGCAGCCCTTAGGCTAGAGGCACAGTTGCCCATGCGGGACACACTCTAAGGCGACTCAATAATAAAAGAATTGCGTGTCAAGAGAATTTGCAAACAATGCGAGCCAGCAACAAATTGCACCTCCATTTCCGTTTCTCTGGCTCTCCTTTGGCTCTCGCTTTGCTCCTTAGCGGCGGCGGATTTTGAACAGCGATGCGAAATTTTGCATCCCCAACAGTCTCTGTCTTTTGCAAGCTTTTCTTTCTCTTCTCCAGCCCTCAGCTCGACTTTAGCTCTCCTTTAGCCTTGAGGATTCGGTCTGTCTGCAGCCGCGCTCTCGGTGGCCCATTTTGGTGGCCATTTTCTGTGAAAGAAAGTTCACATTGGCCCAAAATTGGCCAAAATATAAAATCAAAGCTCCAACTCCTAGTCTCTGGCCAGTTTCTCGCACGGCGCTCCCATTTGGGCGCCTATAAACTGGCGCTCACAGTCTGCGAGCCGCTCGAGTTCAGCTCAATGAAGCGGCGGCAATAAATAGTTGAAATAGTTGGGCCAACAACTGTTTGTGCAGCGCCGACCCTTGTCTGCGGCACGTGGTTGCCGAGTTTTGCTCGTCTTTGGGGCTCCTTTTGGGGCTCTTTTGGGGCTTTGCTTTCCTTTTGCACAAATCTTTGGCCGCAGAAATGCCCCAGAAATGCTGCAATGCGGGCGGGGCTAAGGTGCGAGTGGGGCCGCGAATCAGCTGCTCTCTGCGAGCGGCCAGTGCACGCAACTGTCTCTCATCACAAGGCCACTTGCCCGCCGCTTCCGCCCGCCTTTTCCTGGCCCAAATCGGAAGTGGGCCGCGCACACTGAGCACAGGTGGTTGCCAGAGACTGTGTGAGGCTTGAGGGCACTTCTAGGCTATTCTCTACTGCTCTGTGTGGGCCTTTTCTGCCTCAGACACTCCTCCTGAGGCCGCGCTCTGCTTCGTGCGGCTCTGCTCTGCTCTTGGTCAGTTGCGGCGCTTTGCAAGTGAGACCGCTTGCTCGAGTGCAACGGACAACGCACGTCGCAGCCCAGCAGACGTGGTGCAGCTGCCGCGTGCACTTGCGCGCCTCTTCCGCTGGCCGACAACTCGCCGCTTTTGGGGCACGTGAAACTTCCGTTGGCCAAATGGACGCGAAGAAGCCCCCACAGAGTGTCCTCCCAGAGCCAGACATGAGCCCCCAGCACTGCGCGCTGACTGTGCACCAGAGAAGTCGGTGAGCCGCGAACTGGCCCGCCGCCACACTTCCGGCTGGACACGCGCGCCCACTGTGGAGCGGCCGGAGCTTAGGGCGTGTCGGGCGGCCGAGCTCACGTTTGGGACTGGGACTGGCCGCCTTTTCATGCACTGGCCTGGAAACTGGTCGAAAGAGTTTCGCTTGCTCAGCGAAGACTCAGAGACTTTTTGGGCGAGTTTTGTTTCTGGTTCTGAGCAAGGAAACTCGCTCAGAACGAGCTGAGCGAGTTTCAGAAGGAAGAAAGTCGAGACTTGAGATTTTCTCGACTTTCTCGGGTCGATTCTGGTGATTAGGAGATTGAAATTAGGAGATGCATTCATCGGAGATTCGCGGCCGGAAGTTTGGGCCAAATTTTGAAGTTTAGGTCGAGAAAAGAAGGCAAAGAAGCGGTTTGAGCCAGAGGCAACCCGGCGGACAGTCTGCAGCCCAATTTGCAGTAAATGTAAAGCGGGCGCGCTTTGCTCGCAGTTCAACAGGTGGAGCAGCGCGCTGTTTCTCGCGCTGTTTCTCGCCCAGTTTGTGCGCGTCTGAGAGTGTGTTGAGTGGCAGACTGCGTTCGGCTGAGCACGCCACTGTGCACGCCGCGTCAAAAATACGGTTACATGTTTGCGCAGCGCCGCACAGAAATTTATCACCATAACTTTGGCGGATAGTGTGCAGTTGCGTGCCCGGCAGACAGTGTGTGGTGCTGCCTGCGCGCCGCACTCGAGCTGCAGGAACGAGCGCGACCTTGGGCGGAGTGCGCGCGCTAAGCAGCCGCGGCTAAGGAGCGGCCGTGTTGCGCGCTCTCTGAAGACTCGGCCCGCTCGTGGCTCTGCGCGTGCAGCTGGAAGGCGCGCACGTCGCGCGGTGGCGCCGCCCGCGCCAAACGCCAAGCGCCAAACAGCGAGCGCCGAGCGCCCTTAGCTCGCGGGCCACCTGTTGCTCTTTGGCGCCGGAGGAGTCTGGGCAAGTCTGGCCAAGTCTGGGCGGCACTGTTGCGGCGGAAAAGGAGCGCCGAGTGGCAGAGGAACCAGTGTCCCACCAGTGGAGGAGGAGAAGGAGCGGCAAGTGGCAAGTGGCAAGCGACGAGCGACGAGCGACGAGCGGCAGTTGCGAGAACAAGTAGAACTGGATCTGGAACTGAATGGGCAATGACGCAGGAGAAAGTTTGCCGCTCGGGAGCAACTTTTGTAAATTGGCGCGCCTTTTCTTGCTAAATCTGTTGCACGAGAGCACTTGCGTGCCGAGAGGCTTCGAGTGGGCCGCTTGCGCAACGAGCGACTGGCTGCGGCAAAGAAGCTGCGGCAAAGAAGCTGCGGCAAAGAAGCTGAGCAGCCAGAGACAGTCACAGGCAGAGGCAGAGTGAAAGGCAGAGTAAAGGGCACGAGCTGGGAAGCAGGTCACACGCAAGCCCAGCCGCGACGTGCCGGGCCGCACGAGTTGGGCGTCTTGTTGGGCCAAATGGCAGTGGCGAGGAATTCCATTCAGTGTTGCTGAGGCTGCGCTTCGCTTGGGCCGCCCCAAAGCGAAAAGGCAAAGGCAAAGAAAGACGAACACAAACTTGAAGGCCCCAAACTGAAGGAAGGCCCGCCAGACAGTCTGTGGCGCAAAGTGGCGCCCCAGCAGAGCGGCCCCGAAGCTTAGGGCGGGCGGAGGAAAGCGGGCCGAATGTGCGCCAGTCTGCAGGGAGGCTCAGCTTTGGGCTTTTGGCTATGGGCTTTTGGCTTTGGGCTTTTGGCTTTGGGCTTTTGGCTATGGGCTTTTGGCTTTGGGCTTTTGGCTTTGGGCTTTTGGCTTTGCACACACTCAGTAGAAGCAGAAGCAGAAGCAGAAGCTCAAACTTAAGCAGAACCCATCAACTGGCAAGCTTCACGGCCCATCTCAAAAGGCTGCCACTTGATTGATATTGAATCCAGTTCAGAGGCAACCAGCGTCTTCGTGCGCTCTTTTCACTCTTTTAGTTCGTCTGAGCTGGTTGCGCCACTGGGCCACTTCTCTGCCGAGACAGTGAGACAGTGAGGCAGTGAGAGAGTAAAAGAGAGAGCAAAAGAGTGGGACTGAGACAGGCCAGACGGGGAGAAAAATCACGTAACACGCGCCTCCTGGTCGCGGCTCAGTCTCGTGCGTGTTTGAAGAAGCGGCGTCTGTTCGTTCTGCTCGTAAATTGGCGGCTTTTGGGGCGCCTTACCACTTTGGGCGAGCTTAATGCGAGCTCTCTGCTGCTCAGTGAGCTTTCTGCATTGAGCCAGCCGGCGAGCAAGATGGATGGGGCGCCCTTTTCCTCGGGGCGTGTTTGGAGCACGCGCACCGAGCAGCCAGTTGCCCACCGGCTGCGTGCTCTCGAGCTGAGCCGCGGCCAAAGAGCGCCAGTTGGCAGCCAGTTGCAGTGAGTCTCTGCAGAGACTGACTGAAATTGGACTTGCTTTTTTCCCAGAAAGAATCACAGAGCAGCTCTTTGGCCGCCCCCAAACTGCGCCCCAACTGGGCTGGATGGGCGCCCATTTGCCAAGCGCAAAAGAGTTGCCGGCCACCAAATGGCAAACACGCACGCCGCTCTTTGCATCTGCCCGCATTTCGCCCTTTTTCCCTCCCCTCCACTGCAGACAGTCTGCACTGCACACAGTCCGCCGCACACAGTCTGCAGCACACTCAAGTCTGCAACCAACAACACAAAACATGCCAATGGGCCTCGCTCGCATGCAAGCCACCTCAGCCTCTCGGGGGGCTCCACTGGCTGCAAAGCCGAACTGGCAGCGCAAAACAATGGGAAAGCCCCTCTCTTGCCCCACTCATCACTGCCCTCCCCCTACAGAGTGCAGCTCACAGGCACGCAAATGCAATTGTTACAACACTGCGCTTCGTTGGCTAGACTCTGGCGGCTAGACTCTGAGGGCTAGACTCTGCCTGAGCATCTCGCCAGATGCGGCCAGAAACAATTGTC
>Ga0268247_10000218_pt1 | contig 20694 bp, 16 predicted proteins | sample AgamicOrMae_FD_200245 | JGI IMG/M metagenome (GOLD analysis project Ga0268247, IMG submission 200245) | Agave microbial communities from Guanajuato, Mexico - Or.Ma.e (v2) (version 2) | ecosystem: Host-associated > Plants > Phyllosphere > Phylloplane/Leaf | place: Guanajuato, Mexico | collected...
ACAAAGACTTTGGGCACAAAGTAACTAAATGCCTTTAACCTTTAGCAGTGGCAGGAGATCGGGCCTTGAATTTGAAAATTAAAACGCTACTCTCCGATCACTGAGTTGCGCCGGCATTTCCAGTATCAACTTATATCAGCATTCATTTACTTCGAAGCCTATTCTATCTGCTTTCTCTTAAATGTTAGATCTCAGTTTTCTCTCACGAGTTAGATCTTAGGGCCAATTATTGGTAAGGGAGCTTAGGAATAGTTGGCCTTGGTGGGCACCTCTCGCAAACCTTTGTCTCTGTCGTTCCTCAGATAGTCTCTTGTTCTCCCAATCTAATTTTGACTCCATTTCGATTAGAATTCGTTCGTCTTGAATAGATTGTCCATTCTTGACCCTCCCAAATGACTGGAAGATTTTTGCTCCTGCCTCTAGATACTGTTTTTGGCCCAAAAGGGCTCAGCATCCAGATTACCAGATTGTGTTCCATTTTTGCTAAAGATAATTTCTTCCTGCATCCAAACTGGTCTCTCCGAGTGTCCAAAGTCGTTCAGATGCTCAGCCTGCAACGCTTGAGTGTTGACGTAACTCATTTTTCGGACCACAAACTGACGCATTTTTCAGCTGAGCACAGTGGAAAATTTCGCCAAGATAACAGTTTGGAGCCAGAGTTTCACTGTCCAGATAAGAGTCGACTTTATGGCCACTTTCGAGCCACTTTTTGGCTTTCCATTTGCGCTGCTTATCAATTATCTAAGAACATTTTCGCGTCCTCATTTGCGGGTTGGCATTTTCCATCCAGGAAGCGAGACTAGTTTGTTGTTTGAACTGTGCATGCATTCTCACTGGAGCCATCTTCTGCCTCCATCTTTTCCTTCCCCCTGAGTCACTCATCGCATAGTGATGCAGGATCGAGTCCAGAAGCGAGTGCCAACTCGAATATTGGTGGCATCTCCTTTACGGTTCAGTCTATGCGCCGGTAGAAATAACTTCGGAGGATTGAGAGTGAATACTTTGCGTCTCTTGCATCTCTTGGCTGTAATTGGAGCCGAGAGTCGGAGCAAAAGCAATTGATCCCTGAAGGATCTGGACACGAAGAGCAAAGGATTGCTTAGCTGCGATACTTTGGCGCAGAATTTGGCAGCCACTGAGTAAGAATTTTTTGGTCTCCTTTGTGTACCGAGCCAATTTTCGATACACTCTTTCCTCTAGCCGCCACCAGATGTCCACTTGACTTTAGCTCAGATGCCTTATGGTGCATCTGCGCTGATATTGAGTACTAAGAAGCCTCCGATTTTGCAACACAATCGCACATTTCGTGCCTGGAAACCGGTGATATATTTGTTTCCTTTTACCATTGGGTCATTGCAATATTGCCACTCGCAGACTGCTGTAGCTAACATTGCGCCAGTTCGTGCACGAAACGAGCTTGAGGCGGAATCAATCACCCGACAAAGCGCCTCACTCAGCCCAACTGCCTGGCCGGAAGCTGAAGAAGAAGAGAGACTCCACAGAGACTGGCGAGTTGGACTAGCGATGATGTGTTGTTTGTTTCGGCGCACTTGTTGTGCTGCCTCGCTCGGCAGCAAGTCCTTGTGAGTGAACCAGTAAACAGTTGAAGCTGATTATCGATACAGCGTGGAGAGTGCTCTCGGAAGGAGCAGACTCGTTCGGACTTCGCCGGAATTCACCTTGACTGCTCGAGACAGTCAGTGGGAAGCCTCCAAGTGGAAGGCCGGCAAGAAGGAAGAGCACAAAGTGTAGGTTGTTAGCAGGTTGTTCCTCTCGGTGGGTGGCTGCAATTTGATCCGCGGGCCGAGCTTCTCTCCGGGGCGCTCTCGTTTGGCCCCGTTTGGCGGCGGAAGCGGCGCAATTTCTCACATCCAGGGCGGCCCTGTGGCACCTGCCGTCCAGTGGCGTCCAGTGGCGAGCGCCTTGTCCAGTGGCCCACCAAGAGCGGCCCAGCAAGAGCGGGCTGAAAGTGGGCCAAGCCTGAGGGAGCGGCCAGGACAAGCAGTGGCCGAGTTTGCGCCTGGAAACTGGCTGACAACTGGCAGGCTGCAGCTCGCCCATACAGCTTCCAGCTTCCAAGCTCGGCCGCTGATGCCGCGCTGGCCAGCCTGGTGGGCAATCTATTTGGCGCCCAAATGGGCCCCAAAACAAGGCGGCCAAGCCGAAGTGGCGTCGTGGATTAGCCGCCGCTGCTCTTGGTGGGCCGGCCGCTCGTTTACATCTCCGGCAGAGAATCTGCCGCCCAAATGGGCCAAGAAGACGCGCAACGAGAAGCCGCGTCTTATCTCTCTGGCTCGTTGGAAAGGCTTGTGGTGGTGGCTCTTGCTGAAGTGAAACTGGGCCCAAATGGCACAATGCGGGCGAGAAAAATATCCGCTAAGCCAGCGGTGGCAAGCTGGCCGTGCAGCGCCCAGTCCGCCAGGGAAGCCGAGCGGCGGGCGCGAAAGGGCGGCCAAGATAATCTGGAAAAGCGGCCCGACTTGGCGCGGCTAATCAGTCAGCGTTGGCCAGCGGCCTGGCGCGTTGGACTGCGGCTAGTGCCAAGCGAGTGCCTTGCCAGCGGCCAGCCAGCGCCTTGCCAGCCCGAGACAGTCGGCCGAGCGGGCGGCGCCTCGCCAGAGGCCAGGTGATCTGGGGGCCGCGGGCGGCGAGCGGCACGTGTAATTGGAGGCGGCCGCAGCTCAGCCCCGGCGGACAGTCTGCGGGGCGCCGGAAACGCCGCTGGGGCGGCCGTGATTCGTCATCGAGCCGGCCTGGGGCTGCGGGCGGCCGTCTGGACGGGCGAGCTTAGGGCCGGCACGTAGCGCCCACTACTGTCTCACCCAGAGGGCCTCTGGTGCGCGCCAGCAAATCGACAAGTGTGACCTCCTGGCGGCCAGTTCCGCAGAGTCCACAGTGAAAATGGCCCCAAAAAGACAATTCCTCTTCCAACCTTGACGGCTTGTCACTGTGTCTCGGGGCGACAGGAGAATCTTGGGCGGGCGCAAAGTCGCGCCCGCTCACAACCAAACTCGCGCTCGGGCACAAACTCGCCACTCGCGCCCAAGAAGAGGGCCAAAAGAAGGCCAAAAGTTACCTATACGCCGGCTATCATTACCATCAATTTCCGCATCCGCAGGCCGCCACTCAACGCCACTGGCGGCGACTGCTGCTCTCTGGGCGCGACTGTAACTCTCTGGCAACTAGGGCCATTGGGCCTGCCCCTGGGCGAAGGTCTGCTGGCGAGACCTTAGGGGCGGCCTTCGACTAGCCGCCAGGAAGTGGCCGCCCGTCTGCGGGTTTTCACGGCGCCCAAAAGTGGGTGGCTCGCCAGCCAAATGGCTCGCCAGTTCGCCCCAGTCGATCATTGTGCTTCATTTTGGCCCCTCGGCGGCTCGAGCGGCCGCACACAGTCCGTCGCATATTGGGCCAGACTTGCACTCTCTCTCTCTTGCCGTTCGAGGAGCTCATCTTTCGGGCCTTCTTCATGGACTGCTAGCCTTCATGAACCACACGAGCCAGCCAGACTCACTCGCCAAGCTCGCCGGAATGTCCGCCAGTCGAGGGCGCCCCAAATTGCTGCTCAGTGGGGCGCGAGCGACGCGCATCTGGCGGCCAACTATTCGGGCCGAGGACAAAGCAGTCCAGGCAGAGCAGTCTGGGCGAGGGCGAGCGCGAAAATGGAAATATAATTTGAAACACGGGCCCTTAGGTGCGGCCGGGGGGCGAGTTTGGGGCTTGCTGGAGCCGTTTGAGTTGGAAGGGAAGCAGAGGGAGACCGAGATAAATATAACGAGCCAGAAACATATCGCACAATGCATACAGGCGAGCGGCCAGCCTCGCTCTTCGCCACAGGCTGGCCGCTCTTCATCATCAATTTTAATCACCTCACCTGCAGTCTGGCCAGCCCTGAGCAGTGCAAGTGTGCTCTTCTTGCGCTGGACAGGCGGCGGCTAGTCTGTGGCGGCTAGTCTGAGGCCGCAGATCCGAGCACAATGCAAGAACGCAACAAAGGACAACATGGCAGTTTCCACCGCAGACTAGCCTCCAAGCAGAGTTGGCCGCTCGGCAAGGCGCCACTGAGCTCATTTGTGTCCGTTCCAATTGGCGAGCTCGCCGGTTGCACACAGTCTTCGGGAAGACAATCAGTGTGGACAAATTCGCTGGCAAGCTAGAGACCACTGTCTGGGGCGAGCGAAGTCTGTGTCTGTGTGCGGCCCAGCGAGACTGGTTCACATGAGCGAGCACTGGAGATTTTCGTCGCTCAGTTGTGGCTGCTTTTGTTGTTGCTGCTTCTCCTGCTGGACAGGCGACCACTCGGGCCGCACACAAGCTCTGGCCGCCTGCTGCTGCTGCCCAGACTGCCCAGACTGCCCAGACTGCCCAGACTGCCCCAACTGGCCCGACTGGCCAAAGGAGGAAGCATTGTTTCCCGAAGCAGCGCCACTTCCGGCTCCACTTCCGGCCAAGTTGCGGGCCCCCAACTGCTGCTGCTGGTTGTACAGGTTTCTGAGGCCGCGCACGTGGTGGGCGCTCAGCTGGTTCTTGAGCACGGGCAACGATTGGCGGCGTTGTTGGTGGTCGTCGATGACGTACTGGGAGAGCAGCTCGGGCGCATGGGCTTGTCTGAGGAGCTCCTTGAACACGCGGTCGATGTTCAGCGCCTCCTTGGCCGAGCATCTCACGAAGGAGTTTCCCTGTTTGTGTATTGTTTCCGTTTCAAAATGGAATCCATGTTCAATAATTAGATGTTGCAAGATTGTTTTTAATTGAAAAGTTTCGACAGTTAGTGGAAATATTCAGAGAAAAGAGATCCTCAAAAGTCAAACTCGAACCGGAAACTCGAACCGGAAACCGACCCATTCCTCGCGCACCAAACGCTCCGCCTGGTCACTGTCCACCTGGTGCTCGCTCAGGTCCAGGTCGCACTTGTTGGCCACCACCACAATGGGCGTGCAGGCGCGCCCCAAGCCAGTCTTGCCACTGGCGCCCACTGTTTCCGGCTGCTGGCCAGGCGTCTTGCTGGCCCTCTCGAGCAGTGCGGCGGCCTCTCTGGGCTGGCCACTCGCGTCTCCTCTGCACCTCCTGAAGGCTGTCTCTGAGCTTCGAGTGGGCGTTCCCAGTTCGGCTTGTCCATTTTGGGACCACCCATCTCGCACTGCCTCACTGTTCTCCTGCCCTCTAAGCTGCTCCCTCTGCTGCTCATCCTCGTCCTCGTCCTCGTCCTCGTCGTCGCTGGCGCCCTCCTTGTTGCGTTTGCTGAGCAGCCGACTGAGCTGGCTGTTCGAGTACTGCGAGCTCACCGTCGCGTGTCTCTCCACACTCGAGGCCATGCTCTCCTGTGGGCTGTTCGCGTTTGCCGCCCCCGCACTCAAAGGGGCTAGAGACTGCTGAATCTGCTGCTGCTGCATTTGAGTATGCGTCTGCGTCTGTTGCTGGATGCTTTGGCGGCGAGCCAGTGGGCCGCCCCCAAGCGACTTGTTGCCCAGCGAGCAGGAGGAGCTGGTGCGCCGATTGGCCGCCGTGAGCTTGGTGGCCGCCGCGTAAATTGAAGCCACTGGCTCCACAGAGACGAGCTCCCCAGACGAGCTAGTCTCGCTCCCACTTGGCGGCCCCACTGGAGCGCCGGAAGTTGCCCGGAAGTGGCCCTTTTCCTCGAGAATGAGGCCGCGCAGGTGGCACACTTCGCGCCAACTTGACTGGTCGTCCACCGAGTAGACCAAAATGAAGGCGTCGCCCTTTTCGATGCTCAGTCTGCGCATGGCCGGAAACTCGAAGGTGCCCGAAGTGTCGAGAACCTCCAGGTAGATTTCGCCCATTTCCGGGATGTTGTACTTGTTCGAGTGGAGCTCCTCCACAGTTGGCTTGTGGGCCACTGTGTTTGTTTTGTTTCCGAATTTAGTTTGCGCGATTCAAGTGAGATTCAAGTGAGATTCAAGTGAGATTCAAGTGAGATTCAAGTGAGATTCAAGTGAGATTCAGTGCAATTCAGTGAAAGTCCAATTCTCCAGTTTCAGTTTCGGTTGAAATTCCAATTTCCATTTCCATTTCCATTTCGCGTTCCATTTCCGTTCAAATCGAGTTTTCAGTTCCATTCAATTTCCAGTTTTCAGTTCCGGTTCGAAGTTCCAGTTTTCAGTCCCAGTTCCAAGTGTGCCCAGTTTGAGTCGCATCGTTTTCCAACAGATTTGCAGGCGTTATACGCGAAGTGGCCAGTTGGAGCAATTGTTATTGTTGTTGTTGTTGTTGTTGTTGTTGTTATTGTTTGGAGATGGGGGCGGATGTTAGTTGTGGGCGCAAGTGGGCGGCTTACTGTAGTTGGCTGCTGGCCGAGTGGAAAGGGGCGACGAGCTGGAAAGGTGGATAAGTGGAAAAGTGGAAGAGTGGAAGAGTGGAAGAGGAGCTGCAAATGGGCGAGTGGCCAGCGTTTAATCGGCTGCTTTGGGGCCACTTTAAACAACTGGCCACTTGGAGATGACGAGCATTTGGGCGGCCGCCAAACTAGAGACAGTCTGCGGCGGCATTTGGGCCTCTTAAATGGGTTTAAATGCTCGCCGCCTGGAACTGTTCGTGGTGAGCTCGAGCTGAGGGTTGCCTCTCGAACTGGAAAGGCGTCTCTCTCTTGGCCAGCTTTTAAGTGGCCAGTGCGCCTGATTGGACCCCTTCAGTTCGGCTGAAGTGCTGAACGGCTGTCTGGGCACCGGGCGAGCAGCACAGGTGAGGATGGGCGGCCGAGTGGCTGCGACTGCGGGGGGCCAGCAAGCGAGCGGCCAGAGTGGCTTGCTGGGGCGCCAGAGACAGTGGTTAGTGGCCGCAGACTGTTCCTGGCGGCGAGTCTGCGCCGCCCATCCACTGCCAATCCATTAGAGGCGCACGCGAGCGGCAGTTTGGTCAGTGAGGGGCGCCCGCTGGGCCGCAGAGGCCAATATTAATGGCCGTTTCATTGTAATAAGCAGCCGAGCGGGCGGCCACTGAGGAGCGGCCACCAAGGAAAGGCCACTGAGGAAAGACTAACGCACACAATGGCCGCCCGCACACACTGGCTGAACGAGTCTCGGCCGGCTCGTTGTCGCCAAATCAGGCCGCCAAGCTCGCCGGAAAGCTCGCTGGAAGGCTCGCCTTGAAGGCCCCAGAGGCGCCCGTGAGCAAGGCCAACTAATTGGGCGGCGGGCGCGCAAAACTGGCCGCTCGCCGCTCGTTCGCGCGCCGCCTTAGACAAAGACACGTCCGGCCGCTTGGTGGCTCGCTCGAGGGGCTGCACTGGCCAGTGGGGCGCCCAATGGATGAGCTGCGGGCCGAGACTGTCTCGCTGGGCTGGCCGCTTGCTCGCTTGCCAAGACTGTCTCGCGGGCCGGCCGGCGCATTAATCAATGGTGCCCCTTGAAGTGGGCCTCTTTTCGGGCCGGAAAAGTGGCGCTTTTTGGGCCCCCAAGAGCTTTCTCTTGGGCTGCGGAACTGGCGACGGGCAGCTCGCCATAGACTAGGGCTAGTCTATGGCGAGACAAATAAAGTGGCGCCCAGTCGGCGGCCTTTAACTGGCTCGAACTGGGCCCGCTCGGCCAGCTCAAGCAAGTGGGCCTAATTCAATTTGGATCGCCGACGAGACGGGCGGATTTTAAACGTCAAGCGGCCACTCGGCGGCCCTTTGAGACAGCGAGCGGCCCGCAGTGGAGCTAAGGGCGACCCAAAGGCGAGCTGAGGGCGAGCTAAGGGCAAGCTGTGCGCGAGCTTAGCACCGGCGCCACTGCTTAGAGGGCGCCGCTGGGGGCGCACAACTGGCAGAGTTCGACTGGCGGCGCTCTCAACTGTCGGCGCACAAGTGGCCCTCCCTGAGGACTGGCCGTGGAGCGGGGGGCGCCCTTAGCTGCGCGCCGCCGGGGGCGCAACTTTGCATGCTGCTCGCGGCGCCCCTTCCGCTCTGGGCTGGCCCTTTGGGCGTGCTTGTCTCTGGGCCAAGACGCGCACGCTCGAGCGGCGAAAAAGTGGGCTCGCCGGGGCCAATTGTTGGGCGTCGGGCGGCCGGATGCGAGGGGCTAAATTGATTTCCGGCCGCCCATGTTGATGTTGGCCGAGGCGGCAGTGTTGTTGTTGTCGTCGTCGTATTTGGCGGCCCACAAGAGCTGAAGAGAGGCGGCGGAGTGCCTCTGGCTGGCCGAGCTCTAAAATTGAAATTGGTCCGCGCGGACTGACGCAGACTGGCAGAGACTGGCAAAGACTGGCGCAGATGCGCCAACTACTGTCTCCACTGCAGACTGTCGCGGGCCACTGCGCTCGAGGCCAGCGCGTCGGCCGCTCCCTCGCTCGCTCGCTTGCAGGCCGCCCTTCCCAATTGGGCTCCAAATCGATTGGAATTATTCCAACTGCGCCCTTTTGGAGCCTTTCGGGGCCTTTGGGGCGGCCAAGAGCGCTCACCTCGCAAGCCGCTTTGTTTCCCGGCCGGCGCCGCAGACAGTCCCCCGCCTGGCCGGCCGCCAAGGAGCGCCCAAAGGCCGCCCGCTGGCCACCCAAGCAAGAGGCGTCCCTCGCACACGAAGGCCCCAAATGCCGCCAACCACTCGAGCTCGCCAAGCTCATTAGCTGGCGAGGGGCCGACCTTTGTCACGGGCACACAATCCCTTTGGGCCCAGCGGCCAAAGCGGCTCCAAAGGGCGGAAGTGGAGGCGCCCCCGTTTGGCTGGCCGCTTTCCAGCAGCTTTCCATAAGGCAGGTCCAGCTGGGGGCGCTCGCCCGTTCGCTTGCTTAGGTCGCTCCTAAGCAAGAAGAGCCGAGTCGGAAGGAGTCGCGGCTGGTGTGTGCTCGGGTGGCGAGCTTGGAGAGGCTGCGCTCTTCCCCCAAGCTCGAGAGAGAGAGACGGTCTGCGGCTGGTGGCCAATTCGGGGGGCCAATTCGGGGGGCCAGCCGTGCGGAATGGAGAGGCCGCGCGCGTTGTGATTGATGGCTGGCCGCTGGCAAACAGAGTGCGCCCGCTGACAGACATCCGGCGGGCCTGTTGGCGCGCCCAAAGCTGCCAAGCCGGCGCCAGTGGGCCAATAATTGGCCTTGCCGTTGTAGTGGCCAGTGGAGCTTGGCGGGCGAGCAGCGCGCAGGCCGAGCTGCGCCAGTGGAGCAGTGCTGCATTGGAGCAGTGCGGCGGCTAAGGACTGGCAGTGGGGCGCACAGCCAGCGCAGAGGCCCACACAAGCAGACAAACACAAGCAGAAGCAGAGGCAGAAGCAGAGACAGAGGCAGAAGCAGAAGCACACTGCACAAGCAGAGCCGGCCAGCCCACAGGGCCACTTGAGCGGCTCGAGTCTTGCCAGCGCCGCCCACTCGCCGCCGTGTGACAGGTGGCCGCAAGGGCGGCGCTCGCGAGCAGCTTCCGCCGCCTCTAGGCCAGAGCCGGTCTCTCTCTAGCTCGCTCGAAACACTGGGGCGCAGCTTGCGCCAGCCGCTCGGGGGCGCCAATTTGTTTGTCGCCCGCGCGGCCTCAGCTCCGGCCGCAAGCTCGTCCGACGGGGGCGCACTTGGGGCGCTTTTGGGGCAGACTGCACACAGTGTGCAGCCTCCCGGCGGCGCAACAAAACGATGAGGCCGCGCTCATTCATTAGACTCGCTTTCGGAGGCGCCCCAGTCTCTCCGCTCGTGAGAGACTGGGTCTGGGGGCGCGCGAACAAGCTCGGCGCTTCTGGCTCGTTCCTCTGCCTCTTGCGTCTCTTGGGCGCCCGCTGGCTCGAAGGGAACTAGAAGGGAACTGTTCGAGGCGCCCGGACTTTGCAACAAACGGCGGAGGCTTAATTTTGGGCCAACTATCTGAGGGGGGGGCAAAGGGGGAGCAAAAAGAGGAGGAAGAAGAGCCACGCGGGAAGAGAGTCTCAGGCGGCTTAGCAGCGGCTCGCCGACGAAACGAGCAAACGAGCGGCCGCCCAACCAGCTCGAACTTGAGCTGGAAGACAGTTCGAACTGTCTTGCCAGCGTGCATTTTGCTGGAGGCCTCTAATGCGGAAGGAGGACCAGTTTCGATTTGTTCCTCCGCTTGGAAACTGGCGAGCGAGTGGGGCGAGCTAGTGGGACGCCCACCGGCAACTAGACACCGGGACTGCCTGAAGCGGCGGCCGATTGTCTTCGGGCTTCAGTTTAGGAGCTCGGGCGAGCGCCAGAAGCCAACTAGAAACAAGCAGACAACTGGCTGAGGTCTCGCCAGGAGGGGCCCAGAAGCGAGTGGCAGTAGCCTCGCGGGAGCTGAAAGAAGAAGAAGAGAGAGTAAAAGGAGCTTCTTTGAGCAGTTGGGTAGAAGAGGAAGAGGAAGAAGAATGGAGAAAAAGGGCGCAAAAGAACAAGTGGTTGTTTGTTGGGCCGCGCGAGAGCTGGCTAATTACACGGCGAGACTGCCTGTTTGGAGGGTCCTGATTTGTATGGTAATCAGGCAGTGTGTGACTTGGGCTTGTGTGTGGCTCTGTGTGCGCTTCTGCATTGCCGCACCAGCGCACTGCACTACACTGCACTGCAACTGCACTGCACTGCACTGCAACTGCAAACTGCACGCCAGCTCGAGAAACGCCTAAGCACCGGCCCTAAGCACTGCCGTCTTGGCGCCGCCTTGAGGCCGCCTCGCTCGCCCTCAGCTCGCCCTTAGCTCGCCCATTGCTCGCCCATTGCTCGCCCGCAGTGTGAACGCCGCCACCTGCCAGTATTCCAGCGGGCGCCCAATATATGCAATGCAAATTTGCAAACAAAAACATAGGGGACAGCCGAGGCGACGATGCAACTATTAGCCCATAACAGACTGGCGCCCAAGCGGCACACACTGAGGAGAGCTGGGCCCAGATTTGGCCAAGTGAGCAATTGGCCAAATCTGGCCGCCCCTTTGCATAAGCAGCGCCCGGAAACGGAATGGCCCCCCGCTCCTTTGGGTGCCCTTAGGCTTGGCCAATCTGCGTCGTTTGGGCGCCAGTCTGCAAGCTGCCAGTCTACAGCAGTGTGCACTAGTAGTTGGCGCCTCGCTGGCCGCAGACAGACATTAGCGCAGCGCCCAATTGGCTGCCACAAAGCCCGCTCGGAATGGGCCAAATGGAATGGGCGAAAAAGAGGCCGCGAGGAATCCTCATTAACCATTTGTGTGTTCCTGTTCCTGGCCGCGTGTGTGGCCTTCTCTTCCTCTTCCTCTCTCTCTGCTGGCCCCTCGTTTCCTCTCCACTGGCGCCCCCCCAGAGCAGTTAAGTGGGCCCCAGACGGAGAGTTGCACGCACTTATCTCTGCGCTCCAGCGGCAAGCTAGAGAGAGCCACTCCTTCTCTCTGGGACAGTCTCCGGCGGCCATCTTGCAGCCAGCGCACAGGCTTACTCTTCTGCTCGCTCGCCAAGGTTCGCACGCCACTTCCGGCCCGTCTGGAGCGAGCGGGACGGCGGCCAGTGGCTGGGCGCGTGCTCCAAGTGCATGGGCCAAGTGGTGGAGAGTCTTGGGCCGGAAGTGGCGCCGACTAGTTGGGGTTGAAGGTGGGCCGGTGAGCGAGGTGCAAGGTGTGCAAAATGGGATCTCGTGCTTGTGGCTGGAAGGCGCGCGAGTGAATGGCCACAGACTAGCTTGGGGGCGTTCAGACTGGGCGGCTGATTTTTTGTTATTTTTTGGGCCCTCTTTTGCCGCCCACTCGAGACTGTCTCGGGCGGCTTGTCGCACTAAGACTAACACTGCAGCCCAGTGGGCCAAAGCACCGCTGGCAAGCTGCACTTGGACGAACTGGCGACCAATTGGCGCCAATGTTTGCTCAAGCGCTGGCTCGCTCGCTTCAGGCCCACTTCCGGTTCAAGGGCAGCCCCCTAGAAGTTGGGAGATAAATTTGCCAGCCAATTTGGTGCTTTGAGTCTGTGTGAAACGAAGTAAAAAGGAACTGGAAAAGTGGACTGTACACTGTACATTGTGCAGTGTAGATTGCAGTCTGCTTTGCTGCGGATTCAGAGCGGCCAAAGTGGACGACAGTCAATGGGAGTCTTTTGCTGCACTGAACACACTTGGCGCCCACAAGAAGAAGCACAGTCCAATTCAGTGCAGTGCAATCCAATGCAGTTCAATGCAGTTCAATGCAGTCCAATGCAGTTCAATGCAGTCCAATGCGCGATGGCAAAGGATAAACTTTTTCGCCCTTGTAATAACACAATAAGCCAACTCACCTGGAAATTGGCCGTATAAAAAGCGCTGAATAAGCGACGTTTTTCCAACTGCCGACGAGCCAAAGATGATGAGCTTGTAGGTGCGATTGTGATCTTGGCACAGGGTGAACGAGGCACTTTGGCCGCTGGCCGAATTTTGCTTCGGGGTTGCTTCACTTGGGTGGCTGTTTTGCAATTGGGCTTGGCTGAGTTGTTGTTGTTGTTGTTGGAACAATTTATTCGTCGGCGCGCCAGTTTGTTGTTCCGAGTTGGCGCTCAGAGTGAAGAGAAGGGCCGAGGAGGCGGCGCTTGTGAGCGGGGCAAACAGGGAGTTCTTCCGCCTGAATCGACTGCTGCCACTCTGCTGCTGCTGCTGCTGCTGGACTGGCTGTCCATTTGCTTGGGGCTGATGCAGTTTCTGTTGCTGTTGATGCAGTTGTTGTTGTTGTTGTTGTTGTTGTTGTTGTTGTTGTTGCTGTTGGCTGGCTGGCAAAGCGGGCGACTGGAGGGCCTTAGTGTCGGCGCTCTGGGGCGGCTGGCCAGTGGTGGTCGCCAGACTGGCCAGCCTTCCTCTCAGCTGCTCGGCCAACTTGGAGCCCACCAGACTGGGCGGGACGTGCGGCGAGCCTGGACACGCCCCCTCGCTTGGTGCGGGATCGGCGGGCTCGAAGGGGGCGTTCCCGGGCCCGCAGCTTAGGGGCGGCTCTTCGGCGAGCGTGCTCGTCTTGCCGCCGAGCAGGCCGCCCGATTGCGCTGCCAGTGGCGCTGGCGGCTGACCGGCGCTCGGCTGGTGGAGGTGGTGGTGGGCGCCCCCGAAGGAGAAGGCGCGCCTGAGGTCGTGCGGGATGGAGCCGAGGCGCAGTTTCCGCCGGCGCCTCCTGAAGATCTGCTGCTCGTCCTTGTTGAGGTTGCTGTTGCTGTTGCTATTGTTAGTGTTTCCGTAACCACCACTGCTGCTGCCGCTGAAAGTCTTATCGCTTGCGAGCTGCTGCGCGGCGAACTGGTGCGACTGGCTGCTGGAGCTGCGCCGCTCGAGCTCGTGCCGCTGCTGCTGCTCTAGGTCGGCGCCACTTCCGGCCTCGAGCTTGCCCGCGAACTGGACCACCCGCTGGGCGAGCGAGCGGCCGCCGCTCAGCCGGCTGCAGCTGCGCCCCTGCTCCAGCTCGGCCAGACCAACCTCCAGCTGCTGCTGCTGACTGGCAGCCTCCAGCTGGCTCAGCCCGAGCTCCAGCGGACTGGGCGTGGCGCGGCCCGCAGCCACGCCCTCCCAGTCGGCGGCCGCCAACTCGTCGGGCTGCTCGTGCGACTGAGATTGGGACTGAGATTGCGATTGGGACTGTGATTGGCGGCGCGCCGAGCTGAGCAGCATCGAGTCGAAGATGCGCGAGCCTCGCCTGATCGCCTTGTGCACGAGCCCGCGTTTCTTCTCGCCCGCGGGCCCTGCCACGCCCCCCACCCCTGCGGCGCCCGAGCCCGCGCGCTCCCTCCTGCCCGGCGGCGCCTCACCTGCGGCGCTCTCCTCGCTCGAGTTCAACCGCGACCAGCCGCTCGCTGCCGAAGGGCCACCTGTTGTCGAGCTCGGCTGCTCTGTTGGTGCACCCGCGCCGGAAGTGGCGCTGGCGGAAGTGGCGGCGCCCGAAGCTGAGGGGCCAGCGAAGGGGGTCAGCTGGTTCATCACCAGCGACAGGCTGAACTTGCGCCCGTACTTGGAGGGCCCTCGGCCGGCCGGCTGCTGTTTCTTGCTCGGCCCAGTCGCCTTTTCCGCCTGCTTGCTGGCCGCCTGGCTGGCCAGCAGCTGGGCCGCACTGTTGCCCCTCAGGTGTTTCGGCTTGCCGCTTTGGTCTCTGTGTGCGGGCGCCGCGAGTGAGCTTGTCTGTGCAGTGTTGCGCATCTCTTGTCTCAGCTGAAACTCGCGCTGCTGGGCCAGAATGTCGCCGAAAATGTTCTCCCTCTCCCCGTCTGGCCTCGTCTCGCCCGAGCTCGCCGAGCTTGCCGACGAGCCCGCCGAGTTGGCTCCCCCGCCGCCTCCTCCGCTCGGCGTCTGCTGCTTGCCGCGCATCGCTCGCTCGCTGCCTTGCCACTGGCCCAACAAAGCGACATCAATTGCCGCCCCCACGCCAAGCTCCAGCGCCCAACCCTAAGGACTTGTGGCCTCTTTCTCTGCCTCCTTCTGAGCTTGCCACGCACCCAGACCCTGTCTCTGGCCGCAGAATGCCGAACTGCGCCCTCAGCTCAACAGACACTCGCAACTGGCGCGCCCCCTCGACCTGCGAGTCTATTTCGGGCGCTCGCCAAGCGCCACGTTTCTCCTCCACGTCGCCCTCTCCTTTTCCCCCCAAGCTCCTCTCCAGACTGTCTCTCGCCGATCTGCCTCTCTTCTGGCCCTTCAACTCGCCAACTGCTCCAAACTGCAGCCCCAAACCATGCGCCTTTTTATCTATTCGGCACTCACCCTAAGGTCTGTTTGCTTCTCCCCCGTTTCTCTGCTTCTCTCTGGCCTTCTCTCAGTCCCGATCTCAACCAGTCAGTCTCGGAAGAGTTCCAGCCGGCCAGCTCGACCAACTGGGCGCTACTCGTTATGCAATGGCTGCTGGATAAATTGAAACTAATGGCGCGCAACGAGGCCCCAAATGCGGCCGCTTCTTCTTCCGCTTCCGCTCGCTCGCCACTCTTTCTCTCTCTCGATCACCGCAAACAAGCCTCGGCCCACAGCGCACAACTGCAACTGCAACTGCAACTTGCCCGCCGCCAAGTGTCTCTCCTTCTCTCTAACCAAAAGAGAGCCTCTCTCTTGCTCTCTGTCTCTGTCTCACTCTCACTCGGCCGGCTGCAACTCTTCCAGCGTTCTCTTGTGCAGAGTTTGGCCGCCAAAGCAGTTTGCTCGTCGCCATCCAGTCGCATTCCACCGAGACGGCTCGCCACTTTGCCCACTGCCAAGCTGCAGTCTGCGCCGACCCTAAGGATGCGCGCAACGCAAAGCATCCTCAGCCTAAGCCCTTAACTCAGCCTTTGACTCAGCAGCCCAAACTCGGAGCCCATTTGTCTGGCCGGCAAGCTCGCCCACTGCGCATGCCCAGCCCAACGGCTCCCCTGCGGCCTAACTGTGTGCAGGACAACTAGGACACACTGGCCGCTGTCTAGCTTGGCCGCCAACTCGCACCGGCGCCCATCCGGCGCGCTTCCTGTTGGGCGCCAGTCTGCAAACAGGCGCCAGTGAGCAGCACGTTCAGTGTACAGTGTACAGTGCAGAGCGAGCGTGCCTCCTCCAGCGGCCCACTCCTAAGGTCTGGCCGGGCAAACATTCAAATGGCGCCTCCTGATTCGTGCGTGTCTTTTTGGCCAAACTCGCGGCTCTGCAATTGGCGGCCGAGCCAAAAGGCGTGCTCCTCACGTTGTCTGTTTGTCTTCCTCGCTCCTCCTTGGCTCTCCTGCTCTTAGCTCGCCACTCATTGCCACCACTTGGCCGCCAATTGGGCCAGATTGGCGCCTGGCGAGCCGCAATGGCCACTTGCTTTGGGGGGCGCCGCTCCTTAGCCGCCACTGCTTTGCCGCACTTGCCAGAGTCGCCCACTAAGTCAACAAGCTCGCCAAAGGCGGCGCCCCTTCCGCTGCCCTTTGGAGGCGCCGGGAGGAAATGTTAATCGGGCGGCGACAATAATCATAATTTAAGCAGCTCCCTTTGGGCCGCTCTTCTCTGTCCAAGAGGCGCGCCCACGCGAACGGCTGGCCAGAGGAGCCTCGACTGAGCGCCGCCCAGACACTGTGTCTTCGCTGCTGTGGGGTGGCCGTCAATTTGCCCGCCTGGCTGGGGGGCAGCACACACACGAGCTAGCCCTCAGCTTTGGCCCCAAGCTGAGCTCTGGTTTGCTCGCCTGCTCGGCCGCCAAGGCAAACCAAGTCCGGCGAGCTCGAAACGTGTCTGGCCATAATTCAATCGCGGCTGCAGGCGCGCTCGCTTGGCAGACGAAGGCCAGACCAGAGCTGAGGGTGCGCCTGGTGTGTGGCCAGTGGCCAGCTCGGCCTTCTGCTCGGCTTGGGCGCTGCACTGAGGCCAAACTGCGGCCGGCACTAAACTGCGGCGCCTTTCCGCCAGACACGCGCAAGTGGCCCTCCCGCTCGCCTGCCACAACCTGCGGCCTGGCTCGCATCACCTCCAAATGGCCCCGCGCCTAAGGGCCTGGTGTTATTCGTGCTCCCTTTTGGATTGCGCGGCTTCCCTTTGGGTTGGCGCTCTGGCTGGCCCGAGGAAATCACGCGCTCATTTGCGCCCCACTCTTTCAGCAAGCTCGCCAAGCGTCGAAAGCAAATCCAGACTGTTGAAAGAGCAAAAGCAGCGAGAGACCAAAAGCGGCCAAAGAGCAAAAGCGGCCAAAGAGTAAAAGAGGGCCAGCAAAAAAAAGCGGCAAGTAAAAGAGGGGCCGAATTGCAAAAGTGGAAATTGAAACGTCCACTGGCTCGTTCTTTTCCAGTCTGTTGTTTGTTTGTTTGTTTGTTTCCCACTAGCTGTTGTCCTCGGAGTTGTTGTTGTTGCTGTTGTTGATGCTGCTCCATTTGGACTCTTTGGACTCGCCGCCGAGCTGGCCCTCTCCTCTCAGTCTGTCTGTCCGTCCGTCTGTCCGTCTGTCTGTCTGTCTGTCTGTCTGTCTGTCTGTCTGTCTGTCTGTCTGTTCGGCTGGGCGCACATTAGGCGCCAGTGTCAGACGCGCGCTCACAATTGCTCACCTGCTCGCCTGCTCGCCGGCGCTTAGGGACGAGCAAAGAGACACACAAACAGACAGACGCACACTCGCTGACAGACTGCGGGAAGGGAAGGCCAACTAGAGGGCGGGATAGATAGATGGATAGATAGATAGATGGAAAGTGGAAACAGACTTGATTGTACATGGGCTTTATTCTGGATTTCCTGGTGAAAGTGAGCCGCAGCTGGTTGGCGGCGGCTTGCTGGCTTGCTGCTGGCTTGGTGGAACTCGCCGCCACCGAGCAGGTTGGGACAGACAATTTGGGCCACACTCGAGCGCTGCCGGCAGAGGAGAGGCGGCGAACATGAGATGAGACTTTTGCTCCAACGGGCCACACTTGCTCCCATGCGTCCGGCTGGCTTGACTACAATGAGGACAATTGTTGTTGTTGTCGTTGGCTCCACTTGCACTCGCACTTGCACTTGCACTTGGCGCTTCTTCCCCCAACCGGCCGGCTGCTCTCCTTCCGCTCACTTGGCCCACTTGGCTCCCTTGCGCTCCAGCCGGACGTCTTGGCAAGCTCTGGCTCTAATTACAAAACGTCTACCGCCCAGCAGCGCCCACTCGTCGGCGCCCCATCCAGAGCTCTGCCCTCAAGAGGCGGCGGAAGCATTGTCTGCCACCAGAGAGGCTGCGAGTCGCCAAACTTCCGGCGGGGCCAAAGTATTCGGCCAGTGAGCTGGCTCGCTTGTGGCCAGAGGCGCTCATTTGCAGGGCAGGCACCTGGGGGCTGGTTGCCTGGCCTGCAACCTGGTCCTTTGTTGCCCAATGCAGGCGCAGAGTCGTTGGCGCCAATGGAGGGCGGCCAAAAGTGGGCCAGTGAGGTAATGGAAAGCGAGGTGTCTTTGTGTGTGTGTTTCTGTGGGTTCTGTGGGCCAGTATGCGAGTGGTGCATTAGTGGGTTGCACGAGAGGGCCACCCACTCAGCCAGAGGAAGGCGCAAATGGGAAACCAATGGGAAAACCAATGGCAAAAATGCTCTAGATCATGGCTCCTGGAGGTAAATCCAACGCTTGCCGCAAGTGTGGTCGAAACTGTGGCCCAGCCACTGGCGCTCGAGCAGTCTGAGCCGGGCGGGCACAAGATAAAGTGGCCTGCCTCTCTGCAGTCCATTGTCCTCCTCGTCGTGGGCATCCAAATAGACTGAGCCCCAAACGCAAGCCTTTTGGCCACGAATCACAACTATCGATGATGTATGGACGGCGAGGAAGACTGCCGTGTTTGCGCCACACTGTTGAGTGTGCAATTGGCGATCGTGCGACCGAGCTCGACAACAACTGGCTCTAAAGCATATTGGAGTCCCGCACACCAAACAGACTGCCACGTCCTTTGGAATGGTCTTACAAGAGGTACAACTTCTACTATAATAATACATGAATATATCATCAAATGAGCGCGGCAAACGCATTAAACCGGGCCGATACCAAAACAATGGACGGCATACCAATAGGGTTCTGGCAGCAATGGAGAACTGTCTGGCAAATTCGAGCAACTCTTGAGACCAGCTAGCCAATAATCTTTGGCCATCCCTTCCAGTTGTCGAGGGCCAATTCAGTGCCTGAACAAGAGTGGAAACCTTTTTCCTTCTTCCTACTCTTCCTCTTTCCCCTAAGCTCCCTCCTCCTCTGTCCTCCTTGTCTCCCTGTGTGGCCCCATTTCTGCTTCCGCCCTGCTTGCTTCTGCCACTGCTCCTCCTCCTCCCCAATTCGAGCTGCTCCTCCTTATGCTTCCTTGCTTCCTCATTGGCGCCGCCCCTATGCTCTGTGCAACCACCAGCGGCAACTCTGCTACTCTTCTTCCACTGCTGCTGCTGCTCTTCTTCCACTGCAGTCTCCTCCCTCTCTTGCTGCTCGTTAACGCATACAGAGGAACAATCTAATAATAAAGAATGATTGTTCCGAAGAGACAGACTATCGACTAGAAGCTGAAAATCCGAGTCAATCATTTGCGAATTGCAAACAGCCAACTCCTCGTTGGCCATAGACTGTAACTGGGGCATTTGAAAGCCATACAAGTGCTCTTGCAGAAAGGCTGCCGAACGCAAGAAGGACAAACAAGCCAGTTTGACCTTGTTCTCTATGAAAGCCAAAAGCTCCTCCTTAGAGCTTGGCGTGCAAAGCCCCTCGGCGGCTTCCTTAGAGTTGGCAGCGGCGTCGCTCCAACTTGCTGCTGGCTCTTCTTCTGCTGGAGAGGAGGAGCCAGCCAAATGGTGTTGGTGTTGATGTTGCTGCTTCGCTTGGGCCTCAGCATCAAAACTGGGCCTCCGGCGGCCAATCTTCTTGCTTGCACTTCCATTTCCTATTTGGCCTCCCAATTCGAAGCAGTCGGAGCACTGCTTTTGGGCGCCCAAATCGTCCCCACTCCTCTGGGCCCTTTTCTCTGGCCCCTCGGCGGACGATTGGCTGCCTGTGGGGCCGCAACTGTGGCCACGTCCAAGTGACGAGGAGGAAGAATAGGAGGAGCAGCTTGGGGAGGAAAAGGGGGCAGAGGAGGCAACGAGTTGCGGCCAATACTCGCGCACCACCGAGTTCATCAGCGGCTCATCTTTGGCCCTCTTCAACAATGGACTCAAATTCCTCCAAACAATTGAGAGTAAACGCTCCAATTCATCTCCACTGCCAAACCCAAACTCTTCCTCTTCTTCTTCTTCTTCTCCTTCTTCTTCTTCTTCTCCTTCTTCTTCTTGCCCACAACTCGCCCCAAACTCAAACTCATTACCTCCTCCTCCTTCTCCTCTTCGCCCAAACTGCACTTGCTCCTCCTGCTCCATTTCCCTGGGCCCCATGCCAAAACTGGCCACCACCTCGTCGTGCTCGCCCTTGTGCGCCTTTCGGGGCCACTCGGCACTTCCTGTTCCGCTTGTATCTTCGGACAGTTGGCTGCTAGTGTTCGTGTTGCTGCTGCTGCTGCTGGTTGGTGATTGGTGTGTGCTGAGTTGGGTTGGTTCTTGCAATCTGCCATCCTTTTGCCTCTCTGGAAAATCGCCGCCAATCGAGCTTGCATGAGACGGCGAGTTGGCACTCTTGCCAGACTCTTGCTCTTTTGCACCCCTCGCTTGGCCTGCCAGCGAGGAGGAGGAGCAAAGTACAAGGGGCGCTTGTCTGCCCACTTGGTGAGCCTCAGCCGTCCGTGTCATTCTTTCTCCGCTGCCCGTCTCATCATTTTGCTTGCTGGCCGAAGCGGAAGAGGAAGCGGAAGCGCCGGCAGGGGCGCAAGATGGTTTCCACTTTCGTTGGGAACCGTCCAAAATATCCTCCAAACTTGAGCGCATTTCTTCGCCCCCTGCCACCAGCACTTCCTCTTCCTGTGGCCCAGAGCCCAAAGGGTAGGGCATCTGATCGACGTAGGACAAGACCAGAGCTATCGATTGGACGGCGGTCAGATTGAATAACACCTTCACCAGACAGAGGAAGTTCCTTCGCTTTCTCATCACTGAGGTGTCTAGGGCGAAACAAAACTGCAACAATATGGCAGTTGTGTCCCTCAGTAGTAGTGGTACTTCGCTTGTGTTTGATTTCACACTAAGCCGATTGTGTTCCTCTAAATGATTTGTTAGCTGAGTCCAAATATGCGAGCCTGTGAACCATTGGTCGTTGATGAAAGTTTGCGCATTCAATGCCAGGACGTGAAATAATAATTGGAAACACGATCGTTTATGTGTGAAATCTTCATCTGAGGCAAAGGAGGCAACATTCGTTTGACTAGCATTAGTGGTTTGCCCTTGTGTTTGTGGTTGCTGCTGCTGCTGCTGCTGTTCTCTTCCTACTCTTCCCTTTTCCTCCTCTGTTTGTTGTTCTCTCGAGCCTGATTGTGCCTCTTTCACTGCTGCTTGATGCTTATCAACAATATTGCCT